>WNGN01000126.1_pt1 | contig 68341 bp, 66 predicted proteins | sample 5400561 | NCBI WGS metagenome assembly WNGN01 (sample SAMN13153379, study PRJNA577476) | soil metagenome | isolation source: 115 cm soil or saprolite under Garry oak tree replicate 2 | place: USA:California | collected 2016-06-15 | reverse complement strand
CGCTCCGCGCCATGGCCGAGGCGCGGGCGGCTGAGCTGACGACGAAGCTCGGGTAACGTCGGACGTCGAGGAGCTGACGGCGCTGTCCTCCGTGCTCGGACGGCGCAAAGCGAAAAAGGGGAGTGACGATGGCGACGATTCCGGAGACCTACCGCGACCTCTTCACGAAGAAGGCATTTGCCCACCTGGCGACCGTCGGGGCCAACAACGCGCCCCAGGTCACACCGGTCTGGTGCGACTGGGACGGCACCTACGTGAGGATTAACACGGCGCGCGGCCGGGTGAAGGAAAAGAACCTCAGGAAGAATCCGAAGGTGGCGCTCTCGATCCAGGACCCGGACAATCCGTACCGGTACATCCAGGTCCGCGGACGCGTGGCCGAGATGACGGAGCAGGGCGCCGACGCGCACATCGATGCGCTCGCCAAGAAGTACCTCGGCAAGGACACGTACCCGTACCGCCAGCCCGGCGAAGTCCGCGTGCTCGTAAAGATCCTGCCCGAGAAGGTCCAGACCTCGGGGTAGCCCGGACCCAAGGGGCGGGTCGGGCGCTCGCATGATCCAAGTCGAGGACATCGCAAAGGCGTACGCGGGGCAGCGGCTCTTCCGTGAGCTGTCGTGGCGGATTCCCGACGGCGCGCGGATCGGGCTCGTCGGCCCGAACGGGGTGGGCAAGACGACGCTCTGCCGGCTCCTTGCCGGGCTCGAGGAGCCCGACGCCGGGCGCATCAGCCGCCCGCGCGAGACGACGGTCGGCTATCTGTCCCAAGAGGTCGCCGGCGGCGTCGGCGGCTCGGTCCTCGCCGCGGCGCTCTCTGGCTTCGACGAGGTCTGGCGGATCGAGTACCAGATGGAGGAGGTGGCCGCGGCGCTGAGCGGCGCCCCGAACGGAGCGCAGAGCGACGCGCTGACGGCGCGCTACGGTGACCTCCAGCACCGGTTCGAGGCGCTCGGCGGCTACCGGCTCGAGACCGCCGCCAAGGCGATCCTTGGCGGCCTCGGCTTCCGCGACGCCGACTTCGGCCGCCCGCTGGCCGAGTTCTCGGGAGGCTGGCGCATGCGTGCGGCCCTCGCGCGCCTGCTGCTCCTGCGGCCTGCGCTCCTGCTGCTCGACGAGCCGACCAACCACCTCGACATCGAGTCGCTCGAGTGGCTCGAGGGATTCCTCGTCGACTACGACGGCACCGTGGTGCTCGTGTCGCACGACCGGTATTTCCTGAACCGCATGGTCACGTCGATCGCCGAGCTCGGGCCGTCGGGCATCACCGTGTACCCGGGCGACTACGACGACTACCTCGTCGAGCGCGCGGCGCGCCGCGAGCTCCTCGAGGCGCAGGCGCGGAACCAGGCGAAGCGCATCGCCGAGATCGAGCGGTTCATCGAGCGCTTCCGCTACCAGGCGACCAAGGCCCGGCAGGTGCAGAGCCGCATCAAGATGCTCGAACGCGTGGAGCGCGTCGAGGTCGAGCGCCGGACGCGCGGGATCCGATTCGCGTTCCCCACGCCGCCGCGCACCGGCCGTCGGGTCGCGATGCTTCGCGCTGCCCGCAAGGCGTACGGCGACAATGTCGTCTACGCCGGCGTCGACTTCGAGGTCGAGCGCGGCGAGCGTGTGGCGCTGGTGGGTCCGAACGGCGCGGGGAAGTCGACGCTCCTCCGCCTGCTGGCGGGGGTGCTGCCTCTGGACGGGGGAGAGCGCGCGCTCGGCGCCCACGTCGCCGCGCACTACTACGCCCAGCACCAGCTCGACGCCTTGACGCCCACGCTGGCGGTGCTCGAAGAACTGGAGAGGGCGGCGCCGGAACTCGGCCTGACGCGGCTCAGGACGATCCTCGGCGCGTTCCTCTTCTCGGGCGACGCGGTCGACAAGAAGATCGCCGTGCTCTCGGGCGGCGAGAAGGCGCGTGTCGCGCTCGCGAAGATGCTGGTGCGCCCGGCCGCGCTGCTGTGCATGGACGAGCCGACCAACCATCTCGATCTCGCGGCGCGCGAGGTGCTGGAGGAGGCGCTCGCCGGGTTCCCTGGCACCATCGTCTTCATCTCGCACGACCGCTACTTCATCAACCGCCTCGCCACGACTGTCGTCGAGATCATTCGTGGGACCCTCACCCGGCATCCCGGGAACTACGACGACTATCTTGCCGCGAAATCCCGAGGAGCGCTCGAGTCAACGCCTGCGATGAAGCCGGGGCGGCGCCTCCGCTCGGAACGACGCTCGCTCGGGACCCCGCCGACCTCCTCCCCGGCGCGGCGCGAGCAGAGCCAGCGGGCGTCGCGCAAGGAGGCCTCCAAGGGCGGAAGAGTGACGCAGGCGGTGCGCGAGCTCCGCACGCGGCTCGAGGAGGTGGAGAAGCAGATCCACGCGCTCGAGGGGCGGCTCCGGGAGCTCGGCGTGGCGCTCGGCGATCCCGCGCTCTATGCCGACGGCGCGCGCGCGCGCGCCGTCACGGCCGAGCGCCGCCGCGCGGAGGAGCGGGTCGCCTGGCTCATGCACGAGTGGGAGGAGCTGTCGGCAGCGCTCGCGGCCCATGAGTGAGCCCTGGGCACCGATCGACCCCGGCGCGCTCCGGCGCGAGCGCGCGAAAGCGCGCGAGCTGCGCCAGAGCCAGTGGTGGAAGCGTCGGATCGCCGACGGCGCCTGCTACTACTGCCGACGCAGCGTCGGACCCAGGAACCTCACGATGGATCACATCGTCCCGATGGGCCGCGGCGGCCGGTCCACGCGCGCGAACGTCGTGCCCGCCTGCAAGGACTGCAACTCGAAGAAGAAGTCGATGGTGCCGGTCGAGTGGCAGGAGTACCTGGGCTCGCTTGGCTCCGTCTCCGATGACTGACAGCACGCTGTCTGAATCATTGGACGTTGACGCGTTCCACGGGGTGCCTGTTCAATGGCATCGCTCGCGAGCACTGGAGTGACTGTCGTGAACGTCGAGATCGTGAACCCGAACCCCGAGGAGGAACGCGAATGATCCGTCGCAGCGCACTCGTCGTCTGGTTCGTCGCCGTGGCGAGCGTCGCGTCGTGGCCGGCCGCGGCCGCGCAGCACGGCCGGTCGGAGGTTGTGAACGCGGCCGAGACGGCCGACGACCCCGTCAACATCAACACGGCGGACGTCAAGGAGCTGATGAAGCTCGAGGGCGTCGGTCGGAAGGTCGCCGAGAAGATCGTCGAGTACCGTGAGCACCACGGCCTGTTCCAGAAACCCGAGGCAATCCGGAAGGTCGAGGGTATCGGCAGGAGCCCCGGGCCGGGAGTCGGCATCCGGTTCTGGGTGGGTGGGAACCTGGGCCTGCGTGGCGCCCTTGCCGAGATAGGAGGTGATCCAGCCGATGTGTACCCCTACGGTGATCTGTGAGGTGGTTGCCTCCTAGGCAGGATCCACGCTAGCTCGAGGTGGAATGCCTGTGGGTGTCCCAGGCACCACCGGCCCCGACGGTCCCGCTCTCACCAGCGGGGCGGCGCGACGCGCCGTGAGTGATGTCACCACGCGCCGCAGCCTCCGTCGGGGCTTTTCATTTTTGGAGGCGAGCGAAAGATCCGCGAATGAGTGGACCACGAGCGTCTGAACCGTTCGGGCTGGTTGTTGAGTTGACCGCCCGGGCCCGTCAGCGGGCCCGGGCGGGAGCGAACGCGGGCTACTGAACCTTCCTGACGTTGGCTGCCTGAAGACCCTTCGGGCCGCGGGTGACTTCGAACTCGACCTTGTCACCTTCGGCGAGGCTCTTGAAGCCTTGAGACTGGATGGCGCTGTAGTGGACGAAGACGTCCTCACCGCCCTCCTGCGTGATGAACCCGTAGCCCTTTGCGTCGTTGAACCACTTCACCTGTCCTGTCGCCATACTTCGAACCTCTCCTTAGGGCGTCTTCAGGCCCCTGGGTGCTCCCGCCGAGCCGGCGGGGTTGCCTTCCGGAATTGGAAGGCAAACAAAAACGCCGCGCGAACTGGGTCCGCGCGGCGTGTGTCTCTATCTCTCAATCGGTACTCGACTCCGTGTGCACCAGAACCAGGACACAGCATGACACGGCGCTCCGGCCAAGTCAATCGAATTCTACGGGCCGGGTGACGGGCGTCGAGCCGTTCTTCGTGCCGAGCCAGCCCGGGATCGCCACCGAGAACCGCCCCGCCGTGCCCCCGGCGACGACGATGTGGATCTCCTCTGGCGACGGGAACTTGGGGATCAGCGCGTCGGGGGCCGGAGGGGTCTTTCCGTACCTCAAGTTCGTACCCTCGCCGTGGTCGTCGTCGGGCAGGAGGCTGCGGTAGGGCATACGCACACTCTCGTAGAGATGACGCGCGAGCCGCTCTCGGGTCCAGCCGTCGTCCGCGAACGTGCGCGCGTGCTCGGGCCCCACGACCAGCATCGTGTGCGAGTAGAGCGGGAAGTGCTTGCTGTTCCAGACGCCGGCCATCGACCAGCCGAGCGAGCCCGCGAGTGCTTTCGCCGTGCGGCTCGCGTGGTCCGAGATGCCGTGCGGCGCCTCGCCGGCGAAGAGCGTCACGGCGCTGATCTCGGGGGCGAAGCCGCGGCTCACGTGGTAGGGCTCCCAGGGGCTGGCTTCCTCATGCTCCGCGATGCAGTAGGTGTAGCGCCCGGGATGGCCGAAGGTGGACATGGACGTCTCGCCGGCCCGGGCGCCGCCGATGTTGATCATGAGCAGCCGGAGCGCGCGCCCGATGGTGGCGTTCGCGCGGTAGCCCGGGCCGAAGACGCCGAACGAGCTGTTGAGAGCGATCCGGGAGCGGATCGGGCCGTTCACGACGATGAGCGGCGCGGAGAAGTGCGTGGAGGCGGACATGCCGTGCAGGTTGAATGTCGGGTCGCACGCGCACTCCGCGGCGGCGAGCAGGACCGCGAGGTACTCGGGCCGGCAACCCGCCATCACCGCGTTGACCGCGGCCTTCTCTACCGTGAGGCGGCCGTAGTTCGGCGGCATCTCGCCGATGAGCATGTCGCGGCTGCGACGCGTCCCAGCGAGCATCAGCTGGACGCGCTCGCGCGTCGGAGGCACGACCGGCAGCCCATCGGTCACGCCCTTCTCGAACCACGTCTCGAACTCGTCGCTTGTCATCTGAGCGCGGGAAATGCTATCCCTGAACGGCGGTTCGCGCCAATCCTCCGATCCGCACGATCCGAAGAGGAGCCCATGCGTGACTGGATGACCGAACGACGTCACGCCGGGTGCCATCGACGTCACGACGGTGCCATCCTGGACGTCGCGAGCGGCAAGACGTCGCGGCCTCACTCCGTCCCGCCCGCTCCCAAGGCGATCGGCGAGGACGGGGGCCTCGGGCCCCGATTCCGATAATGCCTCGATGCGGGAACCCGCGAAAACCCTTGGCTTTTCTCTACGACCCGTGCTCTCCTGGCCGACGCGGCGCCAGGCCCAGAGCCCTAAAGCCCTGGAAAGACGGACTTTTCGTTTTCCTCTGGCACGGACTGTGCTACCGTGACCCCTGGGTTCGACTCTCACTCTGCCTGAATGATGGAGCGATGATGTTCTACAACCTGCTGGCCGGAATGTTCTCGAACGATCTCGCCATCGACCTCGGCACGGCGAACACGCTCGTCTACGTGCGCGGTGAGGGCATCGTCCTCAACGAACCGTCGATCGTCGCGATCCATCAGGCGGACCACTCGGTACTGGCCGTCGGCCGCGAAGCCAAGGCGATGCTCGGGCGCACGCCGGGCAACATCGTCGCGATCCGGCCGCTGAAGGACGGCGTCATCGCAGACTTCGACGTGACCGAGAAGATGCTCCACTACTTCATCTCGAAGGTGCACCGCCGCCGGACGCTCGTGCGGCCGCGCATCGTCATCGGCGTGCCGTCGGGGATCACCCAGGTCGAGAAACGCGCCGTCCGCGACTCCGCGATGCAAGCGGGGGCGCGCGAGGTGTACCTGGTCGAGGAGCCGATGGCCGCGGCGATCGGCGCGGGGCTGCCGATCCAGGAGCCGGGCGGCAACATGATCGTGGACATCGGCGGCGGCACGACCGAGGTCGCGGTGATCTCGCTCTCCGGCATCGTCTACGCCAAGTCAGTCCGGATCGCGGGTGACGAGATGGACGAGGCGATCGTCCAGTACATCCGCAAGCACTACAACCTGCTCGTCGGCGAGCGTCGGGCCGAAGAGATCAAGGTGACGCTCGGTTCCGCGTACCCGATGGGCGGTGAGCGGAGGACGATGGAGGTCAAAGGCCGTGACCTCATCGACGGCATCCCGAAAACCATCGTCATCACCGACGAGGAGATCCGCGAGGCGCTCCGCGAACCCGTCATGACGATCGTCGAGACGGTCCGGACGTGCCTCGAGCGGACGCCGCCGGAGCTCGCGGCCGACATCGTCGACAAGGGCATTGTGATCACTGGCGGCGGCGCACTGCTCCTCGGCCTCGATCACCTACTGCGCCAGGAAACGAACCTCCCGGTGACGCAGGGCGACGACCCACTGTCGTGCGTCGCGCTCGGCACAGGGAAAGTGCTCGACGAGCTCGATCTGCTGGAGAAGGTGGCGATCCCCGCCTAGGGCGCGTCGCCGCGTTCGGTCGTCGGAGGGCAGGGGTGAAGATTCGGAAGTTCGCGCTGCTCGTCTCGGTCGTGGGTGTCTGCCTGCTGCTCCTCACGCTCCAGGCCCGCGGCTACGGCACCAGCGCCCGCGACCTCCTCGCGCTGGTGACCACGCCGGTCCAGGCTGGCGTTGCCCGGGCGCACCGCGCAGCCTTCGGCATCTGGGACACCTACCAAGACTGGAAGAACGTGCGCGCTGAGAACCGCCGCCTGCGCGACGACAACCAGCGACTGCGCGTCGAGGCGCTCCGCGTGGGCGAGACCACGGACGAGAACCGCCGCCTGCGTCGCCTCCTGGCGTTCCAAGAGCGGCTACCGCTCAAGACGCTGTCGGGGGAGGTCATCGCGCGCGACTGGGGCGGCTGGATCCGCTCGCTCACCGTGAACCGCGGGCGCGGCGACCATGTGCCCCGTCTCGCGGCCGTAATTTCGCCGGACGGATTGATCGGGCGGATCGTGGACGTCCGGCCCGGCGCCGCGATCGTCCAGGTCCTCACCGATCCGGCCTCGACGGTCGGCGCTCACATCGTGCGGACGCGCGCGTCCGGCATCGTCGAGGGCGACCCCCGCGGCACGCTCCGGTTCAAGTACCTGGCGCGCGGCGGCACCGGGATCGAGGTCGGGGACGTCCTCGTCACGTCGGGCCAGGGCGCGCTGTTCCCGCGCGGCATCCCGATCGGACGGGTCCGCGCGATCGACGACCGCGGGTCCGCGCTCTTCCACTACGCCGTGCTCGAGCCCGCGGTGAACTTCGCGCGGGTCGACGAGGTGCTGCTCGTGACCGGTGATACGCGGCACGACCTCGCCACGTATTTCCCGACCGACGACTGATGCGCGTACTGCTGGCGCTCACCGTGTTCGGCGGCAGCGTCGCCCACGCGACGCTCGCCCCGGCGCTCGGCATCGGCGGCGTGACGCCCGACCTGCCCCTCATCGTCGTCGTGCTCCTGGCGCTCCGGCGGGGCCCTGAGTTCGGGTGCGTGGCGGGGTTCGGAGCGGGGCTTCTCCAGGACGCGGCGGGCGGCGGGCTGATCGGCGTCCAGGCGCTGACGAAGGCCGTGATCGGCTTCGCGATCGGGGCGGCGGGTAGCCGACTCTCGGTGACCCAGCCGCTCGTGCAGGTCCCCGGGCTCGTGCTCCTCACGGTCGCCGAGGGCCTCGTCCGGTTCGCGCTGCTGAAGGTCTTCCGCTTCCCGGCCGCGTTCGGCGACGTGATGCTCTACGTCGTCCTCCCGCAGGCGCTCTACAACGGCTTCCTGGGCGCCGCGCTCGTGATGGGCCTCGCGTGGTTCCAGTCGCTGCGCGCCCGCGCGTCGTGAGCCCGCGCCTGTGAGCCGTGTCTTCCGCCGCCGCCGGGTGGTCGGGCGTCCCGACGCCGCGCAGCGACGTGTCATGGCGATCGGGCTCGCCGTTACGGCGGCGTTTGTCGTCATTGTCGGGCAGCTCTGGTACCTCCAGGTGCTCGAGGGCGGGCGCTTCCTCGACGCCTCGGACAGAAACCGGATCCGCATCCGCCCGATCGCGGCGCCGCGCGGCATCCTCTTCGACCGCCACGGTGTGCCGCTCGTCGACAACCGCCCTGCGTTCACGCTCTCGCTGATTCCCCGCGAGCTGCCGCGCGACCCGGCGAGTCGTGACGCGGTGCTGGGCCGCGTCGCCGCGCTGCTGCGCATCCCCTACCAGGAGCTCCAGGACGCGGTCGCGCGCGTGCAGGCCGACTCGTTCCCGCCCGTCCGTGTGCGCCGCGGGCTCACGCTCGAGGATGTCGCGAAGGTGGAGGAGTGGAGGCTCGAGCTCCCGGGCGTAATCGCGGAGGTCGAGCCGAAGCGCGTGTACCCGACGAGCCGCTTCGCCGCGCACCTGCTCGGGTACGTCCGCGAGGCGAACGAAGACCAGCTCCGGCAGGGCCGCTACCGGCGCGGTGAGATGGTCGGCCAGAGCGGTCTCGAGCGGCTGCTCGACGAGCACCTGCGCGGTCAGGACGGCGGCGAGCGCATCGAGGTCGACGCGATGGGGCGTCCCGTGCGCCTGATTCAGCAGAGCGAGCCGCACTCGGGCGCGCAGGTGGTCACGACCGTGGACGGCCGGATCCAGGAGGCTGCGGAGCGGGCCATGGCGGGGCACGCGGGCGCGGTCGTGGTCATGGACCCGCGTAACGGCGACCTCCTGGCGATGGTCTCGACGCCCGCCTTCGAGATCGACCGCTTCACGGGGACGATCGATCGGAGCGCGTGGCTACGCCTGGTCCAGGACCCGCACTTCCCGTTACTGAACCGTGCGGTCCAGAGCCAGTACGCGCCGGCCTCCATCTTCAAGATCCTCGTCGCGGCCGCGGCGCTCCAGGAGGGCTCGCTCACGCCCGCCGACCGGACCCAGTGCACCGGCGAGTTCCATCTGGGCACCGCGACGTTCAAAGACTGGAAGGAGGGCGGCCACGGCACGGTCGACCTCCAGCGCGCGATCGTGCAGTCGTGCAACATCTTCTTCTACCAGGCGGGCCTGAAGGTCGGCGGCGTGACGCTCGTGCGCTACGCGCGCGCCTTCGGCTTCGGCGCGCCGACCGGGATCGAGCTCCAGGGCGAGAAGTACGGCCTGATGCCGCGTCCCGACCGCCGCGGCTGGCCGGCGGGCGAGACGGTCAACTTGTCGATCGGCCAGGGCGCCGTGCTCGTCACGCCGACGCAGGTCGCGCGCTTCATGGCGACGGTGGCGAACGGCGGCGTGCTGTGGCGCCCGCGCCTCGTGCAGCGGATCGAGCGGTCTGACGGCGGCCTCGTCTACAGCGACGCCGGGCAGGTGAACGGCCACGTGGAGCTCTCCCCGGTCGTGTGGGAATTCCTGCGCCGGAGCCTCTGGGCGGCGGTGAACGACGGCACGGGGGCCGCGGCCCGTATCCCCGGGCTCGACATCGCGGGCAAGACCGGCACCGCGCAGATCATCGGAAAGTCGAAGGCCACGCTCGGCCAGGACCACGCCTGGTTTGCCGCGTTCGCGCCGGTGAAGAACCCCGAGGTCGTCGTGGTCGTGCTGGTGGAGCACGGCGGCAGGGGTGGGGAGGTCGCCGCGCCGATCGCGCGGAAGATCCTGAACGCGATCTTCTTCGAGAGGGTCGCGGCGATCGAGGTCCGCGGCTGATGCTGCGCGTCGACCGCCGCCTCCTCCAGAACGTCGACTGGGCGCTGTTCGCGACCGCCTGCGCGCTCGTCGTCGTGAGCGTGATGACGCTCGCGACCCTCAGCGTGGGGCGCGCCGGCGCCGCCGTCGCCCTGCGCCAGGCCGCGTGGTTCGTCGTCGGCCTGCTCGCGCTCGTCGTGGTCGCGTGCCTCGACTACCGGAGACTGGTCCGCGCCGCGCCCGCCCTGTACCTCCTGGGGCTCGCGGGCTTGACGCTCGTCTACATGCTCGGACGCTCCGTGTCCGGCGCGCGGCGATGGATCGTGCTCGGCCCGATCTCCGTCCAGCCGTCGGAGCTCTTCAAGGTCTTCTTCGTCCTCATGGCGGTCTGGGTGATCACGTCCCGCTGGGCGCAGCCCGTGGGCCGAACCACGCTCGTGATGACGTTGCCGATTGCCGCGGTGCCGTTCGCGCTGATCATCAAGCAGCCGGACCTCGGCACCGCGTTGCTGCTCTTCCCCGTGCTGATGATCCTTCTGGTCGGCGCCGGCCTCGGGCTCCGGCTCCTGGGCGGCGCCGTCGCCGCCGGGCTCGCCGCGCTGCCCTTGGCGTGGCTCGTGCTGAGGGACTACCAGCGGGAGCGCATCCTGGTGTTCCTGGACCCGTTCCGCGATCCCCTCGGGAGCGCGTACAACGTGATCCAGGCGAAGATCGCGATTGGCTCGGGTCAGCTCCTGGGCAAGGGCGTGGTCGGCGCGACGCAGAGCCGGCTCGCGTTCCTCCCGGAGCGTCATACGGATTTCGTCTTCGCCGTGTTCGCCGAGACGTGGGGGTTCGTCGGTTGTCTCGCACTGCTCATGTGCTACCTCCTGCTCCTCCTCCGCGGATTCGACATCGCGGGCGCGTCGCGGGAGCCGGTCGGCCGGCTCGTCGCGCTCGGGGTGACGTCGCTCCTGGCGGTGCAGGTGGTGATCAACCTGGGTATGGTGACCGGGCTCCTGCCCATCGTCGGGATCCCGCTGCCGCTCATGAGCTACGGCGGTTCCTCGATGCTCGCCTCCCTGGTAGCGATCGGGCTCCTCCTCTCGGTCCGGATGCGGCAGTTCCAATGAGACGCGGCACGCGCGCGCACCCGGCGCCGTTCGCCGCGTCAGCGAGGTGCTGCCGTGGGCAAACGGATCGTCGTCAACGCGGGCCTCACCGAAACGCGCGTCGGGGTTCAGGAGGGTAATCTCCTCACCGAGCTCTATCTCGAGCGCCATCGGCAGCGCTCGATCGTCGGGAGCGTGTACAAGGGGGTCGTGACGAACGTGCTGCCCGGCATGCAGGCGGCGTTCGTCGACATCGGGCTCCACAAGGACGGGTTCCTCTACGCCGGTGACTACACCATCAACCTGAGCGACTATGCTCGCGCCATGCTCGCGGGCGGCGACGAGGAGGGTGACGCGGACGTCGACGTCGAGGATCTCGGGACGCGGCCGGCGGCGGCCCCGATCGAGGACATGCTGCGGAAGGGCGAGGAGGTTCTCGTGCAGGTGTCCAAGGAGTCGCTCGGCACGAAGGGCGCGCGCATCACCTCCTTCATCTCCCTGCCGGGCCGCTACCTCGTCTACATGCCCCAGGCCCGCCACATCGGCGTCTCGCGCCGGATCCGTGACGAGCGCGAGCGCGATCGGCTCCGCGCCGCGCTCCGCGCCCTCCCGCTTCCGGCGGGCGGGTTCATCCTGCGAACGAATGCGGAAGGCAAGGGCGAGGCCGAGTTCGCGAACGACGTCGAGTTCCTGAGCCGCCTCTGGGCGCAGATCCAGGCACGCTTCGCGTCGGCCACGGCGCCGGCGGCGCTCCACGAGGAGGGGGACCTGACCTTTCGCGTCGTGCGCGACCTGCTCTCGCCGGACGTCGACGAGTTCGTCGTGGACGCGAAAGAGGTCTACGACAAGTGCCTCGGCTACGTCGAGGCGCTGGTGCCCGCGCTGGCGGACCGGGTGCGGCTCCACGAGGACCGCGCGCCCGTGTTCGAGGCGTTCGGCATCGAGAAGGACATCGAGAAGGCGCTCCGCCGGCGCGTCTGGCTCAAGTCGGGCGGCTACATCGTCATCGACCACACCGAGGCGCTCGTCTCGATCGACGTGAACACGGGCAAGTACGTCGGCAAGCGCGACTTCGAGCAGACCGTGCTCAAGATCAACCTCGAAGCGGTGGGCGAGGTCGTGCGCCAGATCCGCCTGCGCGATCTTGGCGGCATTATCATCATCGACTTCATCGACATGGAGCGCGAGGAGCATCGCGAGCAGGTCTTCAAGGCGCTCAAGCGCGCCCTCGCGGAGGACAAGGCGCGCACGAACGTGCTCCAGATCTCCGAGCTCGGCCTGGTCGAGATGACGCGGAAGCGTGTGCGTCAGGATCTCCGCTCGATCCTGTCCGTGCAGTGTCCCACGTGCCGGGGCGGGGGCGTCGTCAAGGCCGAGGCGCCGCTGGCCGAGGAGATCTTCCGCGCGGTCCGCGCGAAGGTCGCGGCCCCCGACGCGCCGGCCGGGCGCGAGGTCGTCGTGCGCGTGCATCCCGACGTCGCGCGCTACCTCGAGGGTGAGGGGCGCGAGGCGATCGAGCGGCTCGGCGCGCTGATCGACCGCAAGGTCACGGTCCACGCGATCCCGAACCAGCCCGACCGCGAGGCATACGAGGTCCGGGTGCGCGTGGGCGGTGCCGGCGCCGTCCAGTGACGCGCGGGCGGATGGCGTCCACGCCCCCCTCGCGCATCAACCAGGGGAAGATTCTCGCCAACCTCCGCCTCGCGGCGAGGCGGGGCGACCGCACGGCGCTCGCGCTCGCGCTCGACCAGATGCGCACGCTCGCCCACTCGCCGCGCTACTGGGAGCGGTACCTGACGCTCCTCGCGAGCCCGCTCGCGCGTCTCATCGATCTCCTCGTGATCAGGCAGGGTGACCGCATCGCCCACCAGAAGGGCTGGAAGCTCCCTAGGCCCGCAGCCGGCGCTGCCGCAAGGGCGAAGAAGGGGAAGAAGGGCGCCGCCAAGCCCCGCGGTCGCAAGCCCGCCTCGACCGCGGAGCAGCCATCGCTCTTCGACCTGTGAGAGTTGCACCTCGACGGGTCTGACGCCGAACCCTACGCCGGCCGCCGTCCGCCCCGCGTCGATTTGACTCGCCGGGCGCCGGGCGGGATACTACCCCAGGGGGGTATAAGGGCGTGATCAACCAGGAGACGAAGGCCAAGATCCTCGGGCGGATGCGCCGGATCGAGGGACAGGTGCAGGGGCTCCAGCGGATGGTCGACAACGAGGCGTACTGCGTCGACATCCTGATGCAGGTCGCCGCAGTGCAAGGGGCCCTCGAGCAGGTCGAGAAGCTCCTGCTCGGGCGCCACATCGAGTCGTGCGTGGCCGACGCGATGCGCTCGGGCTCGAGAGGCGAGCGGCAGCAGAAGATCGACGAGCTGCTCGACGTCTTCGCCCGCTTCAGGGGGAAGTGATGGAGCGGATCACCGCGCCCGTCCGCGGGATGCACTGCGCCGCGTGCGTCGGCAAGGTCGAGCGCGCGCTCACCTCCGTGCCGGGCGTGGAGTCCGCGTCGGTGAACCTCGCGACGGAGCAGGCGGCGGTCGTCTTCGATCCCGCACGGACGGACCTCGCGCGCCTCCGCGCGGCGGTCGCCGCCGCCGGCTACGAGCTGGCCGAGGCGCGGCCGGACCGCGTGCCGGGCGAGGCGGTCGACGGCGAGCGCGCCGCGCGCGAGGCCGCGCAGCGCCGCGAGAAGCTGAAGTTCGTCGTCGGCGCCGTCCTGTCGGCGCCGGTGCTCCTCGGCGGTATGTCCCACGTCTTGCCGTGGGTGCCGGGCGTTCTCCAAAACCCCTGGGTCCAGCTCGTGCTCGCGACGCCCGTCCAGGTCTGGGTCGGCTGGCAGTTCCACCGCGGCTTCGTCCACGACCTCCGCTACCGCACGGCCAGCATGTCAACGCTCGTGTCCATCGGCACGAGCGCGGCCTACCTCTGGAGCGTCGCCGTGACGGTCTGGCCGCACGCCTTCATGCGGCACGGCGCGATGACGTACTACGACGTGAGCGCGGTGGTGATCACGCTGGTTGTCCTCGGCCGCTGGCTCGAGGCGCGCGCCCGCGGACGCACCTCCGAGGCGATCCGGCGGCTGATGAGCCTGGCGCCGCGCGCCGCGCGGGTCATCCGTGACGGCGTGGAGATGGACGTCCCCACGGCGGAGGTGCGGGTCGGCGACTTCGTCCGCATCCGGCCGGGCGAGCGCGTGCCGGTGGACGGCGTGGTCACCGAGGGCGCGTCCACGGTGGACGAATCGATGCTGACGGGGGAGAGCCTCCCGGTCGAGAAGGCGCCGGAGTCCAGCGTCTTCGCGGGAACCGTGAACCGGACCGGGAGCTTCGTCTTCCGCGCCGCGCGCGTCGGCAGCGAGACGACGCTGGCGCGAATCATCAAGCTCGTCGCGGAGGCGCAGGGCTCGCGTGCGCCCATCCAGCGCCTGGCGGACCGGGTCGCGGCGGTCTTCGTACCGATCGTGCTGGTGATCGCGGCGCTCACGTTCATCGCGTGGTGGCTCTTCGGCCCCGAGCCCGCCGGCCTCCTGGCGCTCGCCAACGCCGTCGCCGTCCTCGTGATCGCGTGTCCGTGCGCGATGGGGCTCGCGACGCCGACCGCGATCATGGTCGCCACCGGTCGCGGCGCCGAGTTCGGCGTCCTCATCAAGAGTGCGGCGACGCTCGAGCTGCTCCACCGGGTCGACACGGTCGTGTTCGACAAAACCGGGACGCTCACCGTCGGCCGCCCTGCCGTCACCGACGTGATCCCGGTCGGTCCGGCCGTGGGAGTGCGCGCCGCAGGGGGTGCGGCCGCCGAGGCGAGCGGTGAGATGACTGCGGCGGACGAAATCCTGGCGCTCGCCGCCGCGGCCGAGCAGGCCTCTGAGCATCCGCTGGGCGAAGCGGTCGTCGCGCGCGCCAAGGAGCGCGGGCTCGCGCTGCCGCCGATGCGCGAGTTCTCGACGGTAGCGGGCCAGGGGATCGACGCGATGACGACGGACGGTCGCGTGCTGCTCGGCAACCGGACGCTGATGGACGCGCGCGGGATCGACGTGGACGTCCTCGCCCCGGGTGTCCAGAGGCTCGCCGCCGAGGGCAAGACGGTGATCTACGTCGCCTTCGCCGGCCAGGTCCTCGGCGTGATCGCCGTCGCCGACGTGCCGAAGCCTGAGGCGAAAAGCGTGGTCGCGGCGCTCAAGCGGCTCGGCGTGAGCGTCGCGATGCTCACGGGCGACCACCGCCTGACGGCCGAGGCGATCGCGCGTCAGGCGGGGCTGGACCGTGTCCTCGCGGAGGTGCTCCCCGAGGACAAGGCCCGCGCGATCAAGGTTCTCCAGGCCGAGGGGCGCCGCGTCGCGATGGTCGGCGACGGGATCAACGACGCCCCCGCGCTCGCCCAGGCCGATGTCGGCATCGCCATGGGCTCGGGCACGGACGTCGCGATCGATGCGGCGGACGTGACGCTCATGCGCGGCGATCTCAACGGCGTCGTCACGGCGATCGAGCTCTCGCGCTCGACGATCCGCGTGATCAGAGAGAACCTCGTCTGGGCATTCGGCTACAACACGATTCTGATCCCCGTCGCGGCGGGCGTCCTCTATCCGGTCTGGGGTGTCCTGCTCTCGCCGATCCTGGCGGGCAGCGCCATGGCGTTCTCGTCCGTCTCGGTCGTCACGAACAGTCTCAGGCTCAAGCGCTGGAGGCCACAGCATGGCGGTTGATCCGGTCTGCAAGATGAGCGTGGAGCCCGCGAAGGCGGCGGCGCAGTCGACCTATAGGGGCGAAACCTACTACTTCTGCGCCGTCGGCTGCAAGCAGAAGTTCGACAGGGAGCCGGAGAAGTACCTCGGGAGCGGCAAGCCGAGGTGAGCGCCGCGGGAGGGGTCATCAGCGCCAAACGATGGACGCGGCTCGTGCTCGACTGGCCCGCTCAGCCGGACGCGCGCGCGTCCGGCTCGAGGTAGGTCTCGAGGTAAAGCTCGGACGTGAAGTTCTCGAGCCCGACGCTCTCCGGCGTGCGCCCGCCGAAGGCCGCGCGCGGTGCCAACCCGACGAGCTCGCTCCGGCTCACACCCGTGCGGCGACGGCGTGCCTCGTCCACGACGCGGTCGAAGACGACCGGGATCGGCGTCCGTCGGTGGTCGAGGAGGTTCATGGAGACCTGCGCGATCCCGCGGCTCGCGAGCGGGACGCCCATCGCCTGGACCGAGGGGAGCCCCCCGGACGACCCGCGGACCGCGCGGGCGATCTCGCGGGCGGCCGTCACGTCGTCCGTCGTCAGCCACACGTTGAAGGCCACGAGCAAGTCGCGCGCGCCGACGAGCACGGCGCCCGAGCGCGCGTCGAAGCGCGCGGGGCCGTCATCGGGTGCGCCGTCCGGAGCGGCGAGACGCGCGGGCAGCCCCTCGTACTCGCCGCGGCGGAGCGGCCGTGGCGTCTCACGTCCCGGGCGCGTGGCGGCCCCGCCGTAATAGTAGACGGGCAGTGAGTGGCGCGCGCCGATCGCCCGTCCCACACGCCGCGCCAGGGCGACCGTCTGATCCATCGTGAAGCCGACCAGCGGGACGAACGGGAGGACGTCGAGGGCGCCGACGCGGGGGTGGATGCCGCGGTGGTGGCGCATGTCGAGCAGCGCGACGACGCGCGCCGCGAGGGCGAGCGCGGCGGCTTCGACCGCCTCGGGCCCGCCCAGGAAGGAGACGACCGAGCGATGGTGGTCGGGGTCGGCGTGAACGTTCGCGAGCGTCACGCCGGGGACGGCGCGGATCACCGCGGCGAGTGTCTCGATGAGGGCGCGGTCGCGGCCCTCACTCACGTTCGGTACGCATTCGACGACCGGGGAGGCCGGTCCCGCGGCGGCAGCGCCCGGCATGCGGTGTATACTACTCGGCGCCATGCAGTTCCTGCCAATCGGCAAGCTTCGTGCCGAGACGCTGCAGGCGATCTTCGACAAGCACCCGCTTCGGGATCCCCGCGTCGTCGTCGGTCCGAGAGTCGGTGAAGACGCTGCGGTCATCGACGCCGGCGACCGCTATCTCGTGGCGACGACGGACCCGATCACCTTCGCCACGGACGAGATCGGCTGGTACGCGCTCCAGGTCAACGCCAATGACATCGCCGTGCGCGGCGCGCGCCCGCGCTGGTTCCTCGCGACGCTCCTGCTGCCGTCCGAGACGACCACCGAGGCGTCGGTTGCGTCGCTCTTCGCGGAGCTCCACGCGGCGTGTGACGAGCTGGACGTGGCGCTCGTCGGCGGCCACACGGAGATCACGCACGGCCTCGACCGCCCGATCGTCGTCGGCGCGATGCTCGGCGAGGTCGCGAAGGACAAGCTCGTCACGACGGGCGGCGCGCGCGTCGGCGATGCCGTGGTGCTGACCAAGGGCGTCCCGCTCGAGGGCGCGGCGATCATCGCGCGCGCGAAGGAGGCCGAGCTGCGCTGCCGCGGCGTACCGGCTCCCCTCATCCAGAGGGCCAAAGCGTTCCTCAGGGCGCCCGGGCTCAGCGTGCTCCCCGAGGTCGAGATCGCGTGCGAGCTCGCAGAGGTGCACGCGATGCACGACCCGACGGAAGGCGGGATCGCGACGGCGCTCGTCGAGCTGGCGGATGCGGCCGGGGTCGGGCTCAGGATCGACCGGGACCGGATCATGGTATTGCCCGAGGGCCGGACGCTCTGCGAGGCGTTCGGCCTCGACCCGCTCGGCACGATCGCCTCGGGCGCCCTCCTCATGACGTTGGCGCCCGCCGACGCCGGCCTCGTCATCCACGCGCTCGCCCGCGAGTCGATCGACTGCCACTTCATCGGCCAGGTGGTGGAGCGCCAGCAGGGCGTCGTGCTCGTGGCCGGCCGCCACCAGGAGCCGATGCCGGTGTTCCCACGAGACGAAATCGCGAAACTCTTCGCGGGAGCCTCCTGACCATGCCGCAGATCGGTTACGCGCATCGGCCTGTCGCGCTCGGCCGCCAGGGCATGGTGGCCGCCGCCCATCCGCTCGCCACGCTCGCCGGCATCGAGACGCTGAAGTCGGGAGGCACGGCCGCCGACGCGGCCGTCGCCGTCAACGGCGTGCTCGCCGTGACGCAGCCCAACCTGTGTGGTCTCGGCGGCGACCTCTTCTGCCTCTACTACGAGGCGGCGACCCGCCGCGTGCACTTCCTGAACGGCAGCGGCCGCTCCGGCTCGCGCGCGAGCGTCGACGAGCTCGCCCGCCGCGGGCTCCCGCGCCTGCCGGTGATCGGCCCGCCGACGGTGAGCGTGCCGGGCTGCGTGCGCGCGTGGGCGATGCTGCTCGAGCGCTTCGGCACGCGACCGCTCGGCGAGCTCCTGGGGCCCGCGATCAACGCCGCCGACGGCTTCCCGATCTCCGCGCTCGTGAGTCAGGCGATCCGCGAGTACACGTCCGTGACGCCGGATGCCGAGTGGCAGCGGGTCTTCACACGGGACGGCCGCGCGCCGGCGCTCGGCGAGCTGTTTACCCAGCCCGAGCTCGCCCGGACGCTCCGCGCGCTCGCCGCGGAAGGGCCCGACCTCTTCTATACGGGTAGCGTCGGCCAGGCGATCGCGCGGCGGCTCGAGCGCGACGGGTTCCTCACGGCCGCGGACCTCGCCGCGCACACCGGCGAGTGGGGAGAGCCGATCTCGACGACCTATCGCGGCGTCCGCGTCTTCGAGACTCCACCGCCGACGCAGGGGCTCGCGGTGCTGCTCGCGCTCAACCTGCTCGAGGGCTTCCCACTCGCGACGCTCACGGTCCACTCGGTCGAGCACCTCCACCTGCTCCTCGAGATGGTGAAGCTGGCCTACGCCGACCGCGACCGTTGGATCGGCGACCCGGCCCACGCGCGCCTGCCCGTGGACGCGCTGCTCTCGAAGGCGTACGCCGCGCGCCGTCGGGCGCAGTTCGACCCGGAGAAGGCGCAGTCGTTCGCGTTCGGCGACCCCGAGGGCGACACGACAGGGTTCGTCGTCGCCGACCCGGCCGGCAACGTGGTCAGCGTGATCCAGAGCCTCTTCAACGGCTTCGGCTCGGGCGTCGTCGTGCCGGGCACGGGCGTGACGCTCCAGAACCGCGGCCGGCACTTCAGCCTCGACCCCTCGCATCCCGCGGTGCTGGAGCCTCGCAAGCGCCCCTTCCACACGCTGATCGCGTCCATCGCGACGCGGGACGACCGTCCCGTGCTGGCGTTCGCCACAATGGGCGGCAACGGCCAGGCGATGTTCCACGCGCAGGTGCTCACCAACGTCTTCGACTACGGCATGGACATCCAGGAGGCGATCGAGCGGCCACGCTTCCTGATCGGCGCGTTCCTGCCTGGCGACGCGGCGGACACGACCCATATCGAGGCGCGCGTGCCCGGCTCCGTCCTGGCCGCGCTCGTGCGCTGCGGACACCACGTGATGGAGGCGCCCGAGTTCTTCACGAGGGCCGGTCACGCCCACGGGATCGTCCTGCACGACGGCACGCTCATGGGCGGCGCCGATCCGCGCGGCGACGGTATCGCGCTGGGGTTCTAGTGCAAAGTCGCCGCCCTCCGGGCGCCGGCTTTGCCGGCGCAACCGATCCAGGGGGGAGGTTTCGGAAGGGGGGCGAAGCCCCCCTCCGAGCCGTCGCCGCGTGCCTGCTCGCGCTGCTCGCGCTCGCCGCGAGCCCGGCGGAGGCGGCCGAGTGGGGCCTGATCGTGCCGGGCACGACCACGATGGAGATCGTGCGCGCGCGCTACGGGCAGCCGACGAAGAGCGAGCCGAAGAAGGTCGATAGCTACGACACGGTGCAGTGGGTCTACGAGGGCGCGCAGGCGCCGGTGGGCATGTACCGGATGACCGTGGACTTCGGGCTCCTCACCGCGAACGGCTATCAGAAGGACGTCGTCCGGGACTTCCGGCTCGACGCCAAGCCCGGCGCGTTCAACAAGAAGCTCGTCCTCGACGGCTGGGGCGACCCGAGCAACGTCGGCAAGGACGGCGACTTCGAGATCTTCCTCTATGAGGACGGGCTGCTCGTCTACTTCGACACGGGGGGCTGGAACGTCCAGACGCTGGTCTTCACCGTGCGTCAGCCCGCGCCGGCGCCCCCTCAGCGGTGAAGGACGAAGATCTGCGCGAGGTCGGTCTCCGGCCTGAGCTCGACGTAGCCGCGCGGGCCCCGCCACTCGAACCAGCGGTCGCTCAGGAGCTCGTGTAGCCGGTAGGTCTGCTGCTCGCCGATACCGAGCTCGGCGATCGGCACGTCTACCATCGACGCCTGCGCCGCGAACGGGTCCAGGCTCGCCGCGACGAAGACGACGTTGTCCCGCTCCGGGGTCATCTTGCCGTAGAAGAGCACACGCGGGTTGTCTGCGCGGTAGAAGCTCAGGTTCGTGTAGAGCTGGAGAGCGCGGTTCTCGCGACGGATCCGGTTGACGCGCGTGATGAAGTCGCCGAGGTTGCCGGGTGCGTTCCAGTCGCGCCGCTTCAGCTCGTACTTCTCCGAGTCGAGATACTCCTCCGACCCCGGCGCCGCGGGCGTGTTCTCACAGAGCTCGTACCCCGAGTAGATGCCGTAGAGCGAGGAGAGCGTCGCCGCCAGCACGAGCCGTAGCTTGAACGCGGGCCGGCCGCCCTGCTGGAGCGTCGCGTGCAGGATGTCGGGGGTGTTGGGCCAGAGGTGGCCGCGCAGGAAGTCGGCCACCGGCGGTGTCGTGATCTCGGTGAGGTAGTCGATCAGCTCGCGTTTCTCGTTGCGCCACGTGAAGTAGGTGTACGACTGGGTGAAGCCTGCCTTCGCGAGCGCCTTCATCATCTTGGGTCGCGTGAACGCCTCGGCGAGGAAGATGACGTCCGGGTGGGCGTCCTGCACCTCGCGGATCAGCCATGCCCAGAACTTCACCGGCTTGGTGTGGGGATTGTCGATGCGGAACGCGCGCACGCCGTGGGCAACCCAGAACTCGATGATCCGCCGCATCTCCTGCCACAGCGGCGCGGGGTCGGCGCAGAGGAAGTTGAGCGGGTAGGCGTCCTGGTACTTCTTCGGCGGGTTCTCGGCGTACTTGATCGTGCCGTCGGGACGATGGAAGAACCACTCCGGGTGCAGGGAGACCCACGGGTGGTCGGGCGAGCACTGGATCGCGAAGTCGAGCGCCACCTCGAGCCCGAGGCTCCGGGCGCGCTCGACGAACCGGTCGAAGTCGTCGAGGGTGCCGAGCTCCGGGTGGACCGCCGTGTGGCCGCCCTCCTCGCTCCCGATCGCCCAGGGGCTGCCCGGGTCGCCGGGCTGGGCCACGGGCGCGTTGTTCTTGCCCTTGCGGTTGGTGCGCCCGATCGGGTGGATGGGCGGCAGGTAGACGACGTCGAAGCCCATCGCCGCCGCGCGCTCGAGCTGCGCCTCGGCGTCCTTGAGCGTCCCGCTCGAGCGCGGGAAGAACTCGTACCACGCGGCGAAGCGTGCGCGCTCACGATCGGCGATCACCGCGAACTCGCGCTCGCACCAGGTGGCGTCCGTGCGGTCGAGGTGGCGCTTCATGAGTCGGGCGAGCGGCTCCTCGCCGGCCACCGCGACCGCGACGTCCTGGCCGGGCGCCCGTTCGATCCGCCGCGCGGACTCGGTGAGGGCGCGCGCGTCCTCGCCCGAGGCGCGCGCGGCCGCCGCGCGGATCAGCGCGAGCCCCTCGTGGAGCTCGCTCGCGAGGTCCGCTCGCACCGCGTGGCGCTTGGCGAGGTCGGCGAGCCAGGAGCCGTATGGATCGACGAGCGCCTCGATCGTGAAGACCCACCGCCCCACGGCGTCGAGCCGGAACGCGCCCGCCCAGCGGTCGTTGTCGACGTGGCGCATCGGGGTTTCCCGCCACGTGTGCTCACCGGTGCAGCGGTATTTCAGATAGGCGCCGAGCACGTCGTGGCCTTCCGTGAAGATGTCGGCGGTCACCTCGAGCACGGCGCCCACCTCGCGCTTCACCGGATAGCGGCCGCCATCCACGGCCGGGGCGACGACCTCGATCACGACGGTGCGGCGCGGATCGACGATCGCGCCCACGCGACACTCCCTCACGCCGGGAGCTCGAAGCCGAGCGCGGCCGCGAGCGGCCGGAGCGTGGTGCGTGCCTCGGGATGGGCGCCCCAGAGCTCGAAGAACCGGTTCTGCGCGGCCCAGTGACCGTAGTGGAGCCCGAGGCGGTTGGCGCTCTCGATCAGCGCGGTCGCCGCCGCGACGTGCGGGGGGGTCGGCGCCTCGGCGACCGCGTCGAGCGCCCGCTCGACCGCCCGCCGCGCCGCCGCGCGCGGGCGCGTGAGATCGAGCGTCAGGTCGAGCGCCTTCGCTTCAGCCGCGATCTCGAAAACGCGCTCGGGGATCGCCGCGAGCTCGGCCATGCGCTCGAGCGCGTCGCAGGCCTGCTGCTCGAGGACGTGACGGCCGACCAGCCGGAGCGCCTCCGGGACCGGGACGTCCACCTGGAGGAGGTAGTGGACGAGCTTGCGGTTCTCCTCCCAGATGTGGCGGTACGTCTCCTCGGGCTTGTCGAGCGCCGCGCGGATGACCGAATCGAGCACGTGCCGCCGCTCCTCGAGGAACAGATGGGCCAGCGTGAGCGGCTCCCCCGGGAAGTACTCGTCCATGCCGCGGACCATGTCCGCTACGCTGAGCTCCCCGTACCGCCGCAGGAGGTCCGCCTTCATCGCGTCGTAGGTCGCCTGGTCCTCCCACGCGCGGATGCCGCACGAGAAGTCGTGGCCCCCGTAGTGGACGAGGGCGTACATCATCTCGCGCGTCTCGCCCGTCGCCAGGGCGCTCACGCGGACGTGCGCGATGCGGAGCGCGGTGCCGTCGGAGGCTTGGCGCGACTCGTCGAGGCGCGTGACCCGGTAGGCGTAGATGCGCGCGTCGACCGGGTGCTCGTCGACGAGCCCGGTGATCGCGTAATGGGCGATGACGCGACGGAGGTCTACCGCGGTCGGGCGGATGAGCTGGCGGTAGACTTCGCCGCCGTCGCGCAGCGCGGGGATGTTGCTCGGCGCCGCCTCGAGGCGGCGGACGAACTCCGGCTCGAGCCGGCCGCCGCCGAGGTCGCCGAGGTACTGGAGCGCGATCGCGGCGTAGCGGAGGATCTGCACCGGCTCGAGCGCGGAGATCTCGTCGAAGAACCAGCCGCACGACGTGTACATGAGTAGCCGATGACGCTGCATCTCCAGGAGCCGCCGGGTCTCGGCGCGGGCCGCCGGGTCGAGCGGCGCGCGCTGGTGCGCCCCGAAGAACGCGTCGAGCCGCTCGGGGCTCGGGTCGAGGATCACGGCGATGTAGGCGTCGCGCGCGGCCCACGGGTCCTTGAGGAACGCTGACGCGCGCGCCTCGAAGAAGGGGTCGATCTGGTCCCTCAGCCAGTCCAAGGCCTCTCGGAGGGCGGCGAGGAAGGCGCCGTAGTTGGTCAGCGCCACCGTCCCCTCCGCCTCGATCTGGTGGATGGCCGCCGCGAGGGCCATCTCGCCGAAGCGGCGGTGGTGGCCGTACGACTCGCCGTCGGTCGCGCAGTGGACGAGCTGCGGCCGATCGGGCGTGTCGGTCAGCGCGGCGTAGAGCCACGCGACGAGGTGCTCGCTCCGCTCGAGGAGGTTCTCGAACGCGATCCCGCGCGAGATCGGCGCGTGGTAGAAGAAGAGCGCGAGCCCGAGCCCGCGCGGGCCCCGCCAGAGGTAGGCGCGGCTCGTGTCCACGTGGTCGTTGACCTCCTCCCACGCCTCGGCGCCGAGTGGCCGCACGCGCCACGCCTGGTGCGGGGCCAGGATCGTGAACCTGAGGCCGGCCTCGGCGAGCACCTCGAGGGTCTCGTTGTCGACGGCCGTCTCCGGCAGCCAGCAGCCCTCGGGCTCGCGGCCGAAGCGCACCCGGAAGTCCTCGAGACCCCACCGGAGCTGCGTCACCTTGTCGCGCCGGATCGCGAGCGGCATGATCATGTGGTTGTAGACCTGCGCGATCGCGTTGCCGTGGCCGCCGCGAGCCGTCACGCTCGCGCCGTCCGCCGCGACGATTTTCGTGTAGACGTCGGGCCGGTGACGGTGGAGCCAGGCCAAGAGCGTGGGGCCCGCGTTGAACGAGATCTTCTCAAAGTTGTTGACGATGTCGAGCACGCGGTTCCGCTCGCCCACGCGCCGCGCCGCGGTGTTGGGCGCGTAACACTCGGCGGTCACCCGCTCGTTCCAGTCGTGGTACGGTGCCGCCGAGTCCTGCACCTCGACGGCATCGAGCCAGGGGTTCTCGCGGGGCGGCTGGTAGAAGTGGCCGTGGACGACGAGCGCGGAGGTCAAAATTCCTCGAGGCCCCTCAGGAACTCGCGGCGACCGCCGCGCGGCACCACCACGAGCCCGGACAGGTCGACGTGGAACCGCCGACGGTCCCGCGCGGGGTCGATACCGATCTCGGTGTCCGCGGAGATGATGTTGAAGCGGTCGATGATCGCGCGCCGGAGCCGCGCGCCCTTGCCCACCGTCGTGTGGTCCATGACGATGGAGTCCTCGATGACGGCGCCCTCATTCACCCAGACGCTACGGCCGAGGATCGAGTTGCGGATCGTGGCGCGCTTGACCAGCGACCCCTCGCCGATCTGGGCGTTGTCGACGTCCGCGCCGATGAACCGCGCGGGCGGGCCGGGGTGGTGCTCGCTCCGGATCGCCCAGTAGCGGTTGTCGAGGTCGAAGCGCGGCGACTCGCCGAGGAGGTCCCTGTGGGCCTCCCAGTAGCTGCCGATCGTGCCGACGTCCCGCCAGTAGCCATTCTCCTCGTACGGCTTCACGCCCGGCACCTCATTCGTTTGGAAGTCGTAGGCGAAGACGCGCCCGCCGGGCACGAGCTCGGGGATGATCGAGCGACCGAAGTCGTGGTCGGTGGACCGCCGCGCGTCGGCCAGGAGCGCGTCGGTGAGCGCCTGACGCGAAAAGAGGTAGTTGCCCATCGAGACGAGGGCGCGGTCCGGATCGTCGGGCATGGGCGTCGGCGTTGCTGGCTTCTCGGCGAACTGGACGACGCTCCCCTTCCGATCGACGCCCAGCACGCCGAAGGCGGACGCGTCCTTGATGGGCACCGGCCGCGCCGCGATCGTGACGTCGGCCCCCGCCCCCTGGTGGAACGCGAGCATCTGGGTCACGTCCATCCGGTAGATGTGGTCCGAGCCAAAGATCGCGATGACGTCGGCGTTGAAGTCGTCGATCAGGTTCAGGTTCTGGAGCACGGCGTCGGCCGTCCCCCGGTACCAGGCCGGCCCGAAGCGCATCTGCGGCGGGACGACCGTGACGAAGAAGTCGGGCAGAAGCCCGCTCGTCCGCCACGCGATGCGCAGGTGCTCGATGAGCGACTGGGACTTGTACTGGACGAGCACGTAGATCGACGGGAGCTCGGAGTTCATGAAATTCGACAGCACGAAATCGATGAGCCGGAACCGCCCGCCGAACGGCACCGCCGACTTGGACCGCTCGCGGGTGAGCGGGTGGAGCCGCTCGCCCTTGCCGCCGGCCATGATCATCGCGAGGACTCGGGCCCGCCGCGGCATCGCGCTCAACCCTGCCCGGACGGGCCCACACCCCACGCCGGGTCGAGGTCGGGGAAGCAAAAGTCCTCGCGCTCGAGCCGGCGCAGCGAGTTCGCGTCGTCCGGAGAGAGCGACTCGCCCGAGGCGAGCCCACGCGCCATCTCGGAGAGGCGCTTGAAGTCGGCGTAGTGCTCGGCCACGCGCCGCTCGGCGTAGTCGCGCGCGGTGCCCGTCGTGATCAGGAACTGCCAGTCGGACGCCTGGAGCAGCAGGAGCTCGCGCGTCGCCTGCGTGAGCACGCGGGCGAGGTCGCCCTTGGCCGTGCGCCCGGCGGCGAGATGCGCCGCCCACTCGGCTTCGGCGCTGTAGACGCGGTCCCACGTCCATTCGGTGTCGCGGTTGAGCCAGACACGGTGATCGCCGCCCTCGCCCCAGCTACCTTCGGGCAGGGCGAGCGTCGCGCGTGGCGGGACCCCGGCGAGCGCCTCGCCGAGCGTCGCCGGCGTCACACCGCCGCGCACGATCTCGCGGGTGACGTGCTCGAGCCAGACCGGGCCCTCGAACCACCAGTGACCGAAGAGCTCTGCGTCGTAGGGCGAGCAGACGAGCGCCGGGCCCCCGGCGCCGGCCGCGGCGAGCGTGGCCGTCACGAGCTCGACGAAGTGACGGGCCTGGAGGCCGACCTTCTGCCCGGCGAGCGCAGGCTCATACTCGAGCTTGCGGCCGAGGTCGCCGGAGTTGTCCGTGATGCGCCAGAAGCGTAGGCCGCCGGGGAAGTGCTTCTTGTGGAACTCGAGGTACGCATACTCACCCGGGTAGCCGTGCTCGCGGCTCCAGACCTGCAGCGTGGTCCTCGGGTCGCGGATGAACGCGACCGCTGTCCCGGCGCCGCCGCGCGACGCGACGCGATAGGGCGCGTAGGGCGAGTGCGCCTTGGTTCCCGGCACCGACGAGGCTGGCTCGTCGCGTGGCGCCTTGAGCGGCACGAAATCTCGGTAGGGGAAGACCGGAGGGCCGGCCGAGACGAGGTGCGAGTCGGCGACGAAGTACTCGAGCCCGTGCGCGGCGAGCAACTCCTCGATGCCGGGCCGGACCCAGCGCACGCGGCCGCTGTCGCGCCCGCTCGGCGGGGTCCACTCGTAGCGCGGCCGATACGCGCACTCCGGCAGCCAGATACCGCGTGGCGCCTGGCCGAAGTGGCGGCGGTGCGTCTCGACGGCGGTGCGGAGCTGGAGGTGGATGGACTCGTCGCGGCCAAGGAGCGGGAGGTAGCCGTGTGTCGCGGGGCAGGTGATGATCTCGATGTGGCCGCCGCGCTGGAGCTCGGCAAACGTGCCGGGGATGTCGCCGCCGATCCGGCGGTGCATCTCCCACATCCGCTCGTAGAACTCCTCCCAGAAGAACGTGAGCCTGACGATCTCCTTGTTGCCGCCGCGGTCGAAGTGCTCCCGCGATTCCACGCAGGCCCGGCGGACGTTCTCGTAGTAAAAGGAGAGTTCCTTCTGGAACTCCGGCGAGGCGAGCTGCTCCGTGAGGATCGGGGAGAGGTTGATCGTCCACTTGGGCGAGATACCGTCGGCGACGAGGCGGTGGGCCGTTTCGAGCAGCGGCAGGTAGCACTCGAACGCCGCCTCGCAGAGCCAATCGCTGCCGTGAGGCCACCGCCCGTGATTGAGCACCATCGGGAGGTGAGTGTGCAGGACCAGAGCGAACGACGAGCCCATAGGTGCTTAATTGGAGCGTATGAACGTGCTCGGCGCAAGCGTTCTTGAGGATACGGCCACGTTCGGCGTTTGGGCGCCTCGCTGCCAGTCGGTCGACGTGGCGATCGAGGGCCGGCACCCGCAACCGATGAGGCGGGATGCCGACGGCGTCTTCACCGCGACCCTGGGGGACCTGGCGCCGGGCACGCGGTACAAGTACCGGCTAGACGGCGAGCGGTACCGTCCCGACCCGGTCTCGCGCTGGCAACCCGAGGGCGTGCACGGGGCCTCGGCGGTGGTGGATCCGCGGCGCTTCCTCTGGACCGATCAGGACTTCCGCGGCCACGCGCCGAGCGACCTGGTCATCTACGAGCTCCACGTGGGCACGTTCACAGCGGCCGGGACGTTCGAGGCGATCGTCCCGCATCTTCCCGCGCTCGCCGACCTCGGCGTGACCGCCGTCCAGCTGATGCCAGTCGCCGAGTTCCCGGGCTCGCGCAACTGGGGTTACGATGGCGTCCACCTCTACGCTCCTCAGTCTACCTATGGCGGCCCGCGCGGGCTCCGTCGCCTGGTGGACGCGTGCCACGCGGCCGGGCTCTCCGTCTTCCTCGACGTCGTCTACAACCACCTCGGCCCCGAGGGCAATTACCTCGCGGAATACGGGCCGTACGGCACCGACCGGTACCAGACGCCGTGGGGCCCCGCGGTGAACTTCGACGGCGAGGGGAGTCCCGGTGTCAGACGTCACATCGTCGAGAATGGGCGCGCCTGGGTGAGCGAGTTCCACGTCGACGGCTTCCGCGTGGACGCGGTCCACGCGATCCACGACGCGAGCCCGGTGCACATCCTGACCGAGTTCGCCCAGGCTGTCCGCGTGGAGGCGGCGCGCGCGGGGCGGCGGGCCCACGTGATCGCCGAGTCTCACGACAATGATCGGCGACTCGTGCTGCCGGTGGCCGAGGGCGGACTGGGGCTCGACGCCCTCTGGTCAGACGACTTCCACCACGCGCTCCACCACCGGCTCACCGGTGAGACGGCGGGCTACTACGTCGACTTCACGGGCGATCACCACCTGCCGCGCGCCATCGCCGAGGGCTTCGCGTTCCAGGGCGAGCTCTCCCGGTACTGGGGGCGGCGGCGCGGGACTGCGAGCCGCGACTTGCCCGCCGACCGCCTCGTGATCTTCGTCCAGAACCACGATCAGGTCGGCAACCGCGCCCAGGGCGAGCGCCTCGGCGCTCTGGTGTCGTACGAAGCGCTCAAGCTGGCCGCCGGGTTGATGTTCGTCACTCCCGCCGTCCCTCTCCTCTTCATGGGCGAGGAGTATGGCGACACGGCGCCGTTCCTCTTCTTCACGTCATTCCTCGATCGGGAGCTTTCTGAGCGGGTGAGGCGCGGACGCCTCCAGGAGTTGAGCCGGTTCGGGTGGAAGGGGAGGATCCCCGACCCGGGCGCGCCTGCGACGTTCGTCGCCTCGCAGCTCAACCACGCGCTCGCGGCGGCGCCGCGCCACCGTGCCTTGAGAGAGTACTACCGGCGCTGGCTCGCGCTGCGTCGCGGCCACCCCGCGCTCGGCGCGCGCAACAAGAACCTCACGCGCGTCGCGCTCGACGCCGCCGTGCTGACAGTGACCCGCGCCACGCCGGCGGGCGAGGAGATCCGCCTGATCGCGAACCTCGGCGCGGATCCGTGCGGATGGTCGCTCCCCGACACGGCGTGGCGCCTGCTGCTGGACAGTGACGCCGTGGCTTTCGGGGGAAGCGGCGCTGCGGCGCCGCTCACCGCGTACCAGATCTTGCTGTACGAGCGGCTGCGGTGATAGCGTCGGGAGGCGTGCTGCCCGCCCGTGCCCGGCCAACGCACGGCCTCATCGACCAGATCCTGGCGCTCGATCCCGGCCGGCGCGGGATCGCGACGTTCTTCCGTCCCGGCGCCGCCCTCGCGGCGGCGCGCGCGCTCCGCCGCGCCCCCCGCGTGCTGATCGTGACCGGCTTCACCGTGAGGCCCGATATGCCCGAGACCGACGGGCCGCCGGGCGCCGCCGTGCTCGGCCGGGCGCTCCGGCTCCTCGGCGCTCGAGTGCGCTATGTCACGGACCGCGTGAACGCGCCCATCGTGGGCGCCGCGCTCGCCACGCTGGGGGAGCCCCCGGACGTCGTCGTCTGCCCCGACGGCAAGGACGTGGCGCGCGGGGTCCTGGCCGCGGAGCGTCCGACCTGCCTCGTGGCGATCGAGCGCCCGGGCCGGAATCACGCCGGCGACTACCTGAGCATGCGCGGCGAATCGGTCGCCGCGTGGAACGCGCCGCTCGACGCGTTGTTCATGGTGCCGTCGCGCGCGACGACGATCGGCATCGGCGACGGTGGCAACGAGATCGGCATGGGCGTCGTGCGTGCCCGGCTTCGACGGCTCGGGCCTCTGGCCACGCGAATCGCGTCGGTCGTGGCCGTCGATCACCTCGTCGTGGCCGGCGTGTCCAACTGGGGCGGCTACGGGGTCGTCGCGGCGCTCTCGCGGCTCGCCAGGCGGGACCTCCTCCACACGCCCGAGCTCGAGCGGCGTCTGGTGGAGGCGTGCGTCGCCGCGGGGGCGTCGGACGGCGTCACTCGGCGGCGCGAGCCCACGGTGGACGGGTTGCCGATCGAGGCCCACGCGGCGGTGGTCGAGCTGCTCCGATGGGCCGCGTGTTCGGGTATCATACCGGCATGAAAATCCGCGACGAGTACCGCGCCAAGCATCCGAAGTCGGCCGCGCTCTGGGAGCGTGCCCGCGCGGTGATTCCGGGGGGGATCACGCACGACATCCGCCACCTGACGCCGTTCCCGGTCTACGTCGAGCGCGCCCTGGGCTCTCGCAAGTGGGATGTCGACGGCCACGAGTACGTGGATTACTGGATGGGTCACGGCGCGCTCTTCCTCGGCCATTGCCATCCGGCCGTCGTCCGGGCGGTGCAGGAGCAGATGGCCCGGTCCACCCACCCGGGCGCCTGCCACGAGCTCGAGGTTCGGTGGGCAGAGCTCGTCAACAGGCTCGTGCCGTGCGCCGAGCTGGTGCGCTTCACCATGTCCGGTACCGAGGCCACGCACCTCGCCATGCGCATCGCACGCGCGTACACGGGGCGGTCCAGGATCGTGAAGCTCGCAGGCCACTTCCACGGCTGGCACGACGGCGCCGTCGCCGCGGTGAACCCGCCGTACGAGGTGCCCATGTCGGCGGGCGTGCCGGGCGCGACGCTCGAGCAGGTCGTGATCTGCCCGCCCAACGACATCAAGGCGGTCGAGGTCGCTTTCGAGCGCGGCGACGTCGCCGCGGTCATCCTCGAGCCCGCGGGCGGCCAGGCCGGTACGACGCCGACCATCCCGGGTTACCTCCAGGAGCTCAGGGCGTTGACGACCCGCCACGGCGTGGTGCTCATCTTCGACGAGGTGATCACGGGTTTCCGCTACTCGCCCGGCGGTGCGCAGGCGTACTTCGGCGTCACGCCCGATCTCACCGCGCTCGCGAAGATCGTGGCCGGCGGCCTCCCGGGCGGCGCCCTCTGCGGCAAGCATGAGCTCATGGGAATGCTCGCCTTCCGGGGCGATCCCGACTGGGACCGCAGCCGGCGCGTCGCCCACGCGGGCACCTTCAACGCCAACCCGCTCTGCGCCGCCGCCGCCATCGCGACACTCGAGCTCTGCACGGACGCCTCGCTCCAGGCGCGCGCGAACAAGATGGGCGACGAGCTCAGGCGCGGTCTCGGCGACGTCATGAAGCGCGTCGGCGTGCCCGGCACCTGCTACGGCGAGGCGTCGATCTACCACGTGTCGTTCGAGGGCAAGCCCGGCCTCGCCGGCTTCGACCGGCCGCGCAAGGGAAGCCTCTACCACCTGCTCCGCTGCGCCCTGCTGAACAACGGCGTCGACTGCTCGGCGAACCACGGCTGGATCTCGGCGCTCCACACCGAGGAGGATCTCGGGCGCACGCTCCAGGGCTACGAGCGCGCGTTCCGCGCGATGGCCGCCGACGCCGCCTTCACGAGCGCGTGACGCGCCGCCGCCTCGTGCGTTCCGTCCTCGCCCTCACCGTGCTCGCGCTCGGCGCCTGCGTCCACTACCCCACGATCGAGGACATCGGCAGCATCCGCATCCAGCCGGCGAACGGTCGCGTGGTGCGGGACGGGAACCGCGCCGTGTTCTACGCCGACCTCAACAACACGGGGAGGTACGGGGATGTGCTCACGCGGGCCGAGACGCCGGTCGCCCGGCGCGCCACGCTCGTCGGGCCGAGGGGCTCGTCACTCGGACAGCTCGACGTGCCGGGCCAGACGCTCGTGCGGCTCGAGCGGAACGGCCCGCACGTCGTGCTCTCCGAGCCCAAGCGCGCGCTCGAGCCTGGCGAGGTCATCGTCGTCACGCTCGTCTTCGAGAAGATCGGCGCCCTCGGCGTCGCCGCGCTCGTCGAATAGACAGCCCGGCACCCCTTTGTTATCCTGTCGCGTCTGGTGGGCAGGTAGCTCAGTTGGTAGAGCACAGGACTGAAAATCCTGGTGTCGGCGGTTCAATCCCGTCCCTGCCCACCATTCTTTCACCGCCGCCGACGGGCTGGAGAGATGGATGTCGACATACCCGGAAGGAGGTTGCCCATGACGAGATAGCGAACGATTTCAGGAGGACGTGATGCCCAGGTTCGATTTCGACGATTTCGACCCCTACGCCGTGGCCGAGCCGTACCGTGGGAAGCGGCTCGGCGCCGAGAGCCTTTGCGCCGGATGCAAGCACTCCCATATCCATCGCCGGCGCAACAACCCCGACTCTGCGGTCTACTGCCATGAGCTCGGCAAGTACGTCCCGCCGGACATCGTCGAGTGCAGCCAATTCAGCGCGGTGGCGACCCTGAGCCTGCACCAGATGCACCGGATCGCGCTGCCGATCGACGCGCGCCCCGGCATCAGCGACGGCAGCTATCGCTGAGGTTGAAGACGCCGCCTCGATCCTGTTGGCCACTTGCTTCGGCTAGTCGCCGGGGTTCTGGACCGCGCTCCACGGCGCGGTCCAGGTGGCTCGGGCCGCGTTCGTCTCTGCTTCCCGGCCCTCGTGGGATCGGGCGGCTCGGCCTCGATCTCGATCCCAAACACGTCCGCCAGCTTCCCGACGGCGATCCGCTTCCCCGCGCCCGCGTCGGCTCGTGAGATGGCTCCGGACGTGGCCGAGCTCAGGAGCTCGGTCTCGTCGACTCGGCGCAGGGTGAAGAACAGCTCGGGCTTCTCGTCGAGGCGCGCGCCCACGCCGTACAGGACCGCCGCGACGTGCTTGCACATGCCCGCCCAGTCCGGGCACGAGCACTCCATCGTGATCTCGCGCGGTTCGGGGAACAGCCCATCCTTGGCGTCGGCCAGCACCGCCAGCACCTCCGCGGACAGCTTCCCCCGCAGGAGCCCCACCAGAGACCCGATCCGGCCTGTGCAGCGGCTCACGACGCCGCGCCAGCGCGCCCGCTTCATTTGAGCGATGCGGACCGTCACCGTGTACAGCTCGCTCCCCGCGACGAGCGCCTCGACCTTGCCCCTCGCGATCGCCAGATCCACCACCGAGCCGTTGCGCACGTAGGTGCGCCCGCGCGGCAGCCGGTTGGCGAAGTCCATGTAGCGCTCGAGGTTGTCGCACCAGGCCTTGCCCCAGAAGGTGGTCGCGATGCCCCGGCCGCGACGCGCGATCACGACCGGCTCGGCGGCCCGTCCGCGCTTCTTGGCGACCCTGGCGATCGCCTTGGCGGCGCGCGCCTTCTTCTCCGCCACCGAGACGTACGGGCGAAAGCTCCAGCCACCGTAATCGTACCAAGCCATCGCGTTTCCTCGTCGCGCCCTGCGTTCACGCCTCGGCGGTCGCCCGAGCCAGATCGAGCGCCACCATCGCCATCAGGTCCTCGTTGCTCATCTCCGTGAGCAGCGCCTCGCCGCCGCCCTCGAGCAGGCCGCGCGCCAGCGACTGCTTGCCTTCGATGAGCCGATCGATCCGTTCCTCGACCGTGCCGCGGCACACCAGCTTGTGGACGAGAACGTTCCGGTGTTGTCCGATGCGATAGGCGCGATCGGTTGCCTGGTTTTCGACGGCGGGGTTCCACCAGCGGTCGAAGTGCACGACGTGAGCGGCGGCAGTCAGGTTGAGCCCGAAGCCACCCGCCTTCACGGACAGCACGAAGAACCCCACCCCTGGATCCTCCTGGAAGCGGCGCACGAGCCCGCCGCGCTCCTTGACCGGGGTGTGACCGTGGAGGATGAGCCCCGGCCGCCCGAACACGCTCGCCAGGAACGCCGCCAGCGGGTCGGTGGCCTCGCGGAACTGGGTGAACACCAGCGCCTTCTCCTGCTTGGCGGCGATCGGCTCGGCGATCTCGCGCAACCGGGCCAGCTTGCCGCTTCCCTGCTCGTCCCACGCGCCGTCGCCGAGCCACTGCGACGGGTGATTGCAGATTTGCTTGAAGCGCATGAGGTAGGCCAAGACCAACCCGCGCCGCTCGATGCCCTGCCGGCGGCCGGTGAGCACGCCTTCCAGCTCCTGGACGGCCTTTTGATAGAGCGCCGCCTGCGGGCGCGACAGCAGGCAGAACGCCTTGACCTCGGTCTTGTCAGGCAGATCGGCCACGACCGAGCGGTCGGTCTTGAGACGGCGCAAGAGATAGGGCTGGACCAGGCGGCGTAGCGGCGCGTACGGCTCCTCGGGGCGGTCGGCCAATCGCTTCACGAACGCCGCGAACTGGGTCGGCGAGCCGAGCAGGCCCGGGTTCAAGAAGTCGAAGATCGACCATAAGTCGCCGAGGCGATTCTCCACCGGCGTGCCGGTAAGCGCGATGCGGGCGCGTGAACGCAGGGCCTTGACCGCTCGCGTCTGGCGGGCGCCGGGGTTCTTGATCGCTTGAGCCTCATCGAGAATGGCCAGCGACCAGTCGCGAGCCCGCAGCGCGTCGATGCGCGCGAGCGTGCCATACGTCGTGATGACGAGGTCCACCTCGGTGAGCTCGGCGCCCCCCATCTCGGCAAGCTCGCGCGTCGACATGGCCGAGGGGTGGGCCACGAGCATCGACAAGGAAGGGGCGAAGCGCTCGATCTCGGCTTGCCAGTTTGCCACGAGCGAGGCAGGCACGACCAGGAGGTGCGGCGGCTCGCCGTGGGTGCGGTGTCGCTTGTACAAGAGCAACAGCCCGAGCACCTGGATCGTCTTGCCGAGGCCCATGTCGTCGGCTAGGCATGCGCCCAGCCTGAGTGACGAGGCAAACCACAGCCACGACACGCCAGTCTTCTGATAGGGGCGCAGCGTGCCGTGCAGGTCAGGACCGGGATCGGCTCCGGCCAGCCCCTCGGGCCCACGGAGCCCGGCCAGAGTCTGGCCTAACCACGCGCCGGCCTCGACGCGCAACCAGCCCCCGCCGGCGACAGTCGCGCCGTCGGCACGCTCCAACTCCGAGGCCCCGGCGAGCAAACGCATACCGTCGAGGAACGACAGACCGCTCGCTCCGGCGTCGCGCCGCACACGCTCCCAATGGTCCAGGAGATCGCGCAGGCGCTCGCGGTCCAGCTCGACCCACTGACCACGCACCCGCACCAACCCGTCGGCCGAGGCTAGGAGCGCGCGCAGCTCGGCGGCGGACAGGGTCTCGTTGCCCAGCGTGACGTCGACCGAGAAGTCGAGGAGGGCGTCGATGCCCAGCAGGCCCGGTCTCTTCTCCCCGAGGCGCACGGTGACCTCGGGCCGAGGCGGCTGGCGCGCGCGCCACCAGTCGGGGACGCGCACGACCAGCCCGGCCGCCTCGAAGGCGGGAATCTCGTGAAGGAAGCGGTGGGCCTCGGCGGGCGTCCAGGCGAGCGGCTGATAGATCGCGCCCGAGTCGACCAGAGCGGCCAGCCACTCGCTGCTCTTGGCTGCGCGCTGCACGGGCACGAGAAGGTGGAGGAGCGCGTGCCGGTCACCGCGCGCCGACGATTCCTCGAGAGCACGAGCGAGAGGGCGGTGCTGCACCTTGCCGGCGGCGGCCGCGCGAACCGCGTAGGTGGCGAGGAACGCGAAGGGATGCTCATCGTCGCCGCGGTTCTCAGCCAGATGTAGGCACACCCTGCCGACGAGGTGCCACGACGGGTGACGCGCTTGCAGCCACTCGGCGACAGCACCCCGGTGGCCGCGAATCTCCTCGGAGAAGGCGCGGCCCATCTCGGTCCAGCGCGCGGTGACCCACTCGGCGTCGACATACTCGCCGCCCGGCATGGGCGGGACCGCGCTGGCCAGCCGGGCGCGCTCGCTCTCAGGGCAGTCGACCTCGACGCGCTCGCGCAGCTCCTCCAGGTCGGGCGTCGAGCGAAGCCGGGTGGCGAAAGCGCGGCCGAGGTCGCGCAGAAAGGCCAGGGGCGGAGTCAGCGACGTATCCAGCTCGACGGTGCCCAGATGGAGCAGGCCATGGCCTGACCCGCGCCCGAAGGCGGCGGTGACGCGCGCCCGGGAAACGGGGGTCAGGCCGTCGTTGGTCTCGCCGGGGTCGGCCCCTCCCGTGTCGACGAGCAGCGCGCCCGATGGAGCGACGGCCAGACGGAGCCGCGTCGCGCCCTCAGCAGGCGACGGAGAGCCCATCAGGGACGCCGTCGAGGCAACCATGTGACGGCGACGACACCGGCGTCGGCAAGCGGCCGGAACTCCCGGTCTCCCGTCACCACGAGAGCGGCGCGGTCCCGCGCGGTTACAACGGCGAAGGCATCCGCGTACGAGATCGGAAAGCGGGCCTTGATGTGAGCCGCCGCCAGTACCGTCGCCCGTGAGACTCCCACGATTTCCAGAGGGAGCTGCTCGACTGCCCCGAGGGCGCGACGGGCAGCGACGAGGCCGCGCTCGCGTTCCGTGATGTAGAGTACCTCGCCGAGGTTGATCAGTGACAGATACACGGTGTGGCGCTTCGCCTCTGCGCCCTCGAGAACCGATCGGACGCGCGGCATTCCCGCCTCGCCCTCGAGGTACGCCAGAAGCGCGAAGCTGTCGAGAACATAGGCCGCCGGACTACTGGCCACGCGAGCGTGCTCTCCTGTGCTCGGTGAGCAGCGCACGGGTGAGAGATGTCCGCCCCTTCAGCATGCCGGCGGCCTGCCGAACGGGTCTGGACATCGCCGGGACGAGGGCCAGGACGCCCCCGTAATCGACGACGGCGACTGCAGCGCCGGGATGCAGGTTGTACTTCTTCCGAAGCTCGGCCGGAATGACGACCCAGCCCTTCTCGGAGACCGTGACGGGCATAGGACCTCCTTGGCTGTTATACGATCAGGTAAGAATGTATAACAGGGGCGTCGCCCGGGGCAAGGGGCGTCTCGCTGGAGAGGGGTACCGGCTTGCTCCCGGCGGGGGTTCCGCGGTGTCCCGATGGGTGATCGGGCCGGGACCAACCGGGGAAAGGGGACGATGATGTGTGCCCGGGCGATCGACGGTGAGACCTGAAAATCCTGGCGGCGGCGGTTCAATCCCGTCCCTGCCCACAAACGGAACGTCAGGGTGCCCGGGCCAAGTTCGGTGAGCTCGCTCTCAAGATAGCGATCTGAATGCTCACGTCCACCGGGCGCCGCCTTCCGGTGCCGCCGCGTGGCGGGTGACGACCTCCAGCCAGCGGGCGCCGTAGCGCTCGGCCTTGTGCGGCCCGATACCGTGGGCCAGGCGCAGCCCGTCCATGGTACGCGGCCGGAGCAGGGCGATGTCACGGAGCGTGCGGTCGCTCGCGACCATGAACGGGGCCAGCTTGTCCTGCTGCGCCAGCCGGAGCCGCTCGCGCCTGAGCGCCTCGAAGAGCGTCTCGCCAGCGGCGTCGAGAACCGGCCCGGCGTCACCGCCCATTGACGGCTGCACAGCGCTCCGGGATGGACCTCTTCGCGACTGCCCTCGCGCACTCTCGAGGGCCGGCAGGAGCAGGCGCGCCTGGTGTTCGCCCTTCATCACGGCCCGGCCGTCGTCGGTAAGGAGCACGACGGGCCGCTCCCTGCCCGAGAAGCTCACCCATCCCGCGGTGACGCAGCGGCGGAAAAGCTTGAGAATCCATCGCTCGGAGTGCGATCGCAGGTTGCCGAAAGTCTTGAGGCCCGTAAGCCCCGCGCGCTCGAGCTTTGGGTCGGCGTCGCCGTGCACAAGCTTCACGGCTGCCAGCAGCCCGAAGCGTCCGTGCACCCGCGCCACGCCGGACAGCGCCTTTCGGACGATGAGCGCCGTCTCGGCCGGACTGTGCGCCGCCTCGGCCGTGGCCAGCCTCCGGCAGACGTCGCAGCGCCCGCAGCCGTTCAGCGTTTCCGCCTCGTCTCCGAAGTAGCGCAGGATCGCATCGTGCCGGCAACTGCCGCCTTCGACCCAGCGGATCAGCTCGAGGAAGAGACCCCACTTGTGCTCGATCACGGCCGCGGCCACCGGGGCTTCGCCACCGCGTTCGAGTAGCGCGCGGCGGAGTGGCAGGTCGCGCGGCGAGACGAGCAAGAGGCCGAGCGCTTCGCTGCCGTCGCGCCCGGCGCGCCCGACTTCCTGGTAGTAGGCCTCGATGGAGCCGGGTGGGCCCAGGTGGACAACCGCACGGACGTCCGGGCGATCGATCCCCATGCCGAAGGCATTGGTGGCCACGACGACCTCGATCCGGCCGTTAGCGAAGGCGCGCTGCGCCCTATCGCGCTCGGCGGCGGAAAGGCCGGCGTGATAAACGCAGACGCCCCAGCCGAGACTCGCGAGCCGGGCGCCCTCGTCCGCCGCACGTCGGCGCGTGGGCGCGAACACGATGGCGGTGCCCCGCCCCTTGCCCGGGCCGCCGAGCGCCTCAGCCAGCCCGGCGTCGACCGCGGCGCGAGCGTCGGCCGCGCTCTCGATCTCGAGCGCACGGAGCGACAGGTTCGGCCGCGCGAAACCGCGCACGAGCTGCGGCGTGTCTGCCGGCAGCCCGAGCCGGGCCAGGATCTCGTCGCGGACGACCGGCGTCGCCGTGGCCGTGCACGCCAGCAGGCGCGCGTCCGGCAGCTCGCGCACGAGCCCGCCGATCTCCAGGTACTCCGGCCGGAAGTCGTGGCCCCACTCGCTGATGCAGTGGGCCTCGTCGACCGCCACGAGCGGGCAGCCGAGGCCCGCGACGAGGCCGCGGAAGCCGGGGAACGTCAGCCGCTCCGGCGCCACGTAGACCAGACGGAAGGCACCAGCCGCCATGCGCGTCATCCGCCGGCGCATCTCAGCCGCATCCAGAGTCGAGGCGAGGAAGGTCGCCGCCACCCCGCGCGCGCTCAGCGCCTCGACCTGGTCGTGCATCAGAGAGATCAGGGGCGAGATGACCAGCGACGTCCCCGGCAGGAGGCTCGCCGGGAGCTGGTAGATGAGGCTCTTGCCCCCGCCGGTTGGCGCGACCAGGAGGAGGCGGCGGTGGGCCAGCAGCGTCTCGATCGCCTCGCGTTGGCCCGGGCGGAACTCCGGGTAGCCGAGCCGCCTGAGGCCCTCCTCGAGGTCGATCACGGGCTGCGCGCTCTGCCGGTCTCGGGTGAGTTACTCGCCCCGGAGCTCTCGTAGCCGCCGCTTCAGGGCCGTCATGCGGTCATTCATCTTGTCGCCGAGGCGAGACAGCGGACTCATGCGCTTCTTCTGCGCCGCCTGTCGTGGCGGTGGTGTCTTCGTTCCGTGACAGTACGAGCATCCCGTCTTCAAGCCGTGCTTGCACTCGCTCATGTCTCACGGTTCTCCCTGGGACCAGCATACCCGAGAGACCGCGTGCGATAGAAGTTCTCGAGGTGACCTTCGACGAGGAGTTGCCAATTATTGTAGCCCTTTGCACGCCGGGCGACGCGGCGCTATGTCTTCGTCCGCGTGAGCTTAAAGCGTCGGGATGGCAACACTAGAGACCTTTCGAGGTGGGGCCGGGACGAGCGAGCGCCCCGGCCCCGCGCGCCTCAACGCGGACCGCGAACGAGCTTCGAGGACGTCACAAGTCTAGAGCGCCCGATACACCTCGGTCTCGAACTTCCCGAGCAGGTCGATCGCGACGTGGTCGTAGAACGGGAAGACCTGAGAGAGGAAGACGCCACAGACGCGCTTGGTGCGGTCGATCCAGAAGTAGGTGTTTGCGAGCCCGGCCCACGCCAGACTGCCGGCCGAGCGGCCGGTCGGCGCTTGCTGGGTGTTGAGCAAAAAGCTCAGGCCCCACTTCTTGGACATTCCGGGAAAGAGCTCGATGTCGTGGGACAGCGCCGGGATCGCGGTTTTGAATGTGCCGACCTCGAGTGCGCCGATGTGGTTCTGCGCCATGAGGGCGACGGTTTCGGGGCGCAGGAGCCGGGCGCCTTTGAAGCTGCCGTCGTGCATGATCATCTGCGCGAAAGCCAGGTAGTCGGTGGCGGTGCCGTACAGCCCACCGCCGCCCATCAGAAACTCCGGGTTCTGGGGGAGCTCGAACTCGATCGGGGCGAGGGCTCCGCCCTCAGCCCGCTGGTGCACGCCCGCGAGTCGGGCGCGCTGTGACGGCGAAAGCTTGAACGCGGTGTCGTTCATGCCGAGCGGGCCGAAGATATTCTCCTGGAAGTACCGGTCGAGCTTCTGGCCGCTGGTGGCCTCGACCATCTTGCCGACCCAGTCGATGTTGATCCCGTACTCCCAGCGGTCGCCCGGATCGAACAACAGGGGAGTGGTCAACGCTGCGTTCGTGCAGGTCGTGATGCCCGGCGTGCCCGTGGCGGTCTGGTACTGGGCGATCGCTGGCGCCCAGATCTCGTAGCCGAATCCCGCCGTGTGGGTCAGGAGGTGACGCAGCGTGATCGGCCGCTTGGGCTCCCGGAGGCGCGGCTTGCCGGCGGCGTCGAAGCCCTCGAGCACTTTCGCGGCGGCGACTTCCGGGACGACCTCGCGCGCCGGACGCTCGAGACCAAGCTTGCCCCGCTCGACGAGCTGCATCGCCGCCGCGGCGGTGATCGCTTTGGTCATCGACGCGATCCAGACCACCGTGTCGAGTGTCATTGGCGCGTCCTGACCGAGTTGCCGCTTGCCGAAGGCGCCCTCGTAGAGAACTCCCTTGTCGCTGGCGGCGACCGCGACGATGCCCGGCATCGCCTTCGACGCAACGGCTTGGCTGAAGATCGTGTCGATGCTCTTGAGGTTTGGCATTGGTCCATCTCCTTCTGGATGCGTCGTTCCCCGACCGCCGAACCACGATGGCTGAGACAGCTCGTCCTGCCACGTCACGAGGTCGGCGACAGCTTATAGCAGGATCTCGTGCGTCTCAACGCCGGAGTGGATTGACCAGGCCACCGGTCCGTGTGCATCATCGGGCGCGTCACCGAGAGGAGGCACAGCACGATGATGCCTTCGCGACCGCCGTTTCGCGCCGATCACGTCGGGAGCCTGTTGCGCTCGCCGGCGCTGAAGGCCCTCAGGTTCCAGAAAGAGGAAGGAGTGGCGGGTGCCGAGGCGCTGGCCGTGGCCGAGGACGCGGCGATTCGCGACGTCGTCGCGCTGCAGGAGGACATCGGTCTCGAGGGGATTACGGACGGCGAGCTGCGCCGCAAGTCCTGGCACATGGACTTCCTGCTCCAGCTCGGCGGCTGGTCGAGCGAGGGCAAGACGATTCCCGTGACCTTCCACGGCGCGGCGGGCGACGTGGACTTCACCCGCCCGGACCTCGCGATCACCGCCCGCGTCACCCGGCCGAAGCCGATCTTCGTCGCGGCCTTCAAGTTCCTGAAGTCGGTCGTCGGGCGCACGCCGAAGCTGACCATCCCGTCGCCCTGCATGCTCTACTCGCAGGTAGGCCGGGCCAACATCGACGCCCGGGTCTATCCCGACCTCGACGCCTTCGTGGAGGACACCGCCGCCGCCTATCGGGTCGAGATCGCCGAGCTCTACGCCGCCGGCTGCCGCTATCTGCAGCTCGACGACGTCAGCCTGGCCTATCTCTGCGACGAGGAGATGCGCGCGCAGGGCCGGGCGCGTGGCGAGGATCCAGACGCTCAGCTCGCGCTGTCGGTGAAGCTGGTCCAGGCGACACTGCGCGACCGGCCCGAGGGCCTGACCGTCTGCACCCACCTGTGCCGCGGTAACTTCCGCTCGAGCTGGCGCGCCCAGGGCGGCTACGCGCGCGTCGCCGACACCATCTTCAACCAGATGCCCTACGACGGGTTCTTCCTCGAGTTCGACGACGCGCGCTCGGGCGACTTCTCTCCGCTGCGGTACGCGCCCAAGAACGTGCGGGTGGTGCTCGGGCTCGTCACGACGAAGCTCGGCGCGCTCGAGAAGAAGGACGACCTCAAGCGCCGCCTCGACGCGGCGTCCAAGCACATCTCGCTCGACCAGCTTTGCGTCAGCCCGCAGTGCGGCTTCTCGTCGACGATCGACGGCAACGAAATTGCGGTCGAGCAGCAGAAAGCGAAGCTGTCGCTCTGTGTCGAGCTGGCCCGCGACGTCTGGGGCGGCCTCTAGGTGTCGGGTCGCCCACGCCCGGGGTGTCTTCGTCCTGAGGACCCGTTACGCGGGTGCCTGGGCCACCTCTTCGAGGAAATAGACGTCTGGCTTATCCGTGACCCCCGCCCGCTTCATCGCCGCTCGCAGCTCCTTCGACCGGGCAAACTTGCGCGCCGTGTCGATGCGACTCCACTTGATGAGAATCACGGTCTCTTTGGGTCTATCCACGTTGCGGAAGAGGCGCGCGCCTCTGGAACCACCCGCTTTACGGGTTGTGCCGTGCGCGTCGTACACGGGCTTCCACTTGGCGAAGTTTCGGACCTTGTGCCTGATGAGGACGTAGGGCATGAGGTACCCTCCTTGGAAGAGATGCGGAGACTCTGGAGCGCTGGTCTGGGGTTGTCAAGGCGTTCCTGGCCGCGCGGTGAGGTTCTCCTCCGCGGGAGTTGGTGAGCCGACCCGATCAGGGTGGATCTAGCGAAGGAATTCGAACGGAGCGGCAGTCACGGAGCGCCGTCGATTCGGATCCAGCCGACCGAGCGCAACACCCGGTCGCCTTCGGCCGAGCGCCGATTCTCGTGGCGGCGCTCGATCGTGGGCCCGTCCGTCCATTGACGCCGCTCGGCTCGGCGGCGATCAAAGATCACCCTCACGCCGTCGTCGTCGTCGAACGCGTAGGCGAGAGACTCGTAGCGCTCGGGCAGGTCCCGAGATACGACGAACAGGACCCGACGGTCGGGTGGAACCGCGATCGAGCGCGGCACGGGATGCGATCGTGCCCGGACCCTCATCGGCCCCCAGCATAGCGGCAGATCCCTGAAGATTCCAAAGGTTCGTATCGCGCCTCGAAGGCGTATCGCGCCACCCGCAGGCGATGCGATCCTTGCGTCTTGGCCGAACAGGGGGTGGGAGACCTACCAGATCTAGCGGCTGCGGCGCGTGCGGCCCACCGGATCTCGGGCTGCGCGATCAGTGGTCGCGGCTCTCAGCGATTCTCGCCGGCTGACTCACCGTCGTTCAAATCTATCTGGAGCCGACGCTCGGTGGCAGGTGGGTCCGCTCGATCAGAAGAGGCGAACGGCTGAATGCTGCAGCGGGGCCGCCGACCTTCGGACCCACCCCCGCGGCCGTCCGACATGCGGCGCGCTTCATCTTGCAGCAGCGCCAATGCGTGGGCAAGCACGGCTGCGTCCTGAGCCTCATAGATCAACACCACCAGGTCGCGCGTGAGCCCTTCGGACGCGGCCAGGGTGCCGCTGCGCAGCCGACCAGTCTGCCAGAGGCTGCCGAGCCGATTCACGGCCGTCAACGCTCGATTGCGGACGTCCACGAAATGGTCCCGGGCCTCGACGGCATCGCACTCGGCGACCAGGCGCTGCTCCACGGCCTGCAGCTCACGCTTGAGCATCACGACCAGGTCCGCCAGAGTGGTCAATTCGCCGGAGGCGGGCGGAATTGCCTCGGTCGGGAGTGGCCCCGCGTACGCCGACCCGCAAGCCGCGAGGACTGCCGCGACGAGCGCGAACGAGGCGGCCGCATTGACGTTGCCCTTCATCCCGTCGACTCCTTGCCCGGGACAGAGCAAACGCCGTACCGGCGCTCAAGTGCCCGTCTTATCGACCACGTTGGTTCGAGTGCTTGGAGCGTAGTGACCAGGCGGCAACGGGCGTCTGACATCAAGACACTCGCGCCAACCCGAGCCCGCGCACCTGCGCCCGGCAATAACCGCCTTGACAACTCTCAGGTGGGGGCACAGAGTCTCCGCGCATCCTCGACGTCCGGGGAGCTGAGATGCCACAGATAGAGTTTCTGGAAAGTCTTTCGACGCCCTTGTGGACCATGAAGAATGGCCGGCGGGGGCTGGCTGTCCTTTTCCTGGTCATGGGGGGCCTGGTCGCCTGCCCAGCCGCAGCGGTGGCGGGTGGGAGGTTCACCATCGGGGGTCGCGTCGTCGAACCTCAAGATAGCAACTTCGCTGGCGTCCGCCACGCCAGCCCGAAGTACCGGATCTCGGTCCAGATCAACCACGACACGCGAACTGTCGCCGACCTCGAGCTGAGCGTCGTCGACGAGGTGTTCCGCGTGCTCCTCGCTCTGCATCGGCGGGAGCCGTTCCTGACGGCCGATGCCATCCCGGTGGTGTTCATCGCCGACATGAAGATGCGCCGGTTCATCGAGGGGCCCAGGCGCCTGCTGTTCGGCAACCTGGAAACCGACCTCAAGAAGCAGCAGGAGGTCTACGTCTCCCCAACGGCGATCTTTGTCACGGAGGCCACCCTCGCCGACATCGAGAGACTCCAGGCCGCGCTACACCTGGGGTTGGGGTATCTCTTCGACGCGGATTTCTACCGGGCGGTCGTCGGGCTTGATCACGCCACTCCTCGCCCAGCCGACTGACGGGGGGACAGCGCTCGAGTGGCGCGGGACAGCGGACCGGTGCACCAAGCCTTGCGGAGACCGCCCGCCATCGCGCTGATCGCCAGCCTCTGCATGTTCGCCGTCGGGGCGACCATGGGCGGAGCTCTCGTCGCGTTGCAGGACGTGCTGTACGAGGTGGCGCGCGCGCAGGTCATCAAGCGCCCGGAGGTCCATGGCTTCGGCGGCGTGGAGGTGATCGACCAGCAGCGTATCGCTGAGATCGTCGAACAGGCCAACAACGCCTTCCGCATGCTGCATGTCCACGGCCTGGGCGTTGGCATGCTGATCCTCCTCGTCTCCATCGTCATCGTCAATCTTCCGTTGACCGAAGGGGCGAAGCGCGTGGGATGCGTGCTGATCTCCCTCGGCGCGCTCTACCCGCCCGGCTGGCTCATCCTGGGCTGGCTGATCCCGTACTGGGGCGTGAGGGCCCTGCGCACCCCCGTGGAGTGGGGCCTGTTCATCCCTTTTGGCGGCGCTGCCATCATCGCGATCTGGGGGACGCTCGTCCTGTACCTCATCGCTCTGTTCCGGCGCGAGCCGCGGCAGGGAGAGCGCCAGTAAATGCCTGAGATCAATCGCGACTCCCCAGGGAGGTGGCGCCGGATGCTCGCGATGGCGCTACCTTTCCTTGTCGTCTTCCCGGCGGTGGCCGAGGCTCATCTGTTCCATACCGTCTTCGAATTCCGTGACAATCAGCTGACCAAGGACTACCTGCTCGTCCTCCGGCTCGTCGAATTCCCCGATGAGAACTTCGCGATGGCGGAGGCTGTCTACCTCGGCGAGCAGCGGCTTCGGCTGAAGCCCGGCGGGTTTCGGACCTGGCTCAGGCGGCCCCTGGAACCGGGGATGGTGTTCAAGGCTGACTATCAGATGCACCGGTGGAGTGGGAGCGTGGAGGCCGAGTGCCGGCGCCTCGATCACGATTACGGGACCATGCTCCACCGGCGAATCGAGGCGGGCCTCAGCGCCCGGAATGCTGACGCCGTGAGGACGGCATTCCGCGAGATGTTCTTCCATCTGATCCGCGAGCTGTTCGACGCGATCGGGGCCCACCTCGGGGAGCCGGAGGCACCGATTCAGCTCTATGAGTTCTTGGCGCGCTACTTCAGCGTGGCCCACGAGGCGTTCCTGAACATCAACCACCGGAGCAGTGCCGTGGTGCTCCGGGCGGTCCTCGACGCGGTCGGGCGCACCCTGGGGGACGCGGAGCGGGGTACGCCGCCGGCGCCCGAAGTGTTCCACCAGCAGCGCGTGCGCTTCCTGCGCACGCTGGGGCACGCTCTACAGATCTCATGAGAGCCACCGTCCGGCTCCTCATGGCCGCCGCCCTCTCGGTGACCGTCGCCGGTGATGTCGCGGCCAACGGTCGTGAGGTCCAGCGAGAAATTGTCGCCCGCGTGGTGTCCGTGGACGCCCGGGCAGGCACGCTCGTCGTCGAGCGAGAGCTCCGTGGTAGCGTGTGGCGGCTCACGTTGCGCATTGCACCGGCCACCCCGATCTTCGCGTGTCGCCGGCCGCCGGCGACGCTGGCCGAGCTGCGGACCGGAGACGCGGTGAGCGTCTACTACGAGCCGGTGGGACGTGAGGGCTTGGCCAATCTGGTCGTCGTCGAGGCCCCGAAATGAGGGACCGCCGATGCGCGCGGTGACGCGGGTGATCGGCGTGGGCCTGCTCACGGCGCTCTGGGGGTCCTCCTTGGCCCTGGCGCACGAGGAGCGGCTGATGCGCGGTCGCGTGCAGGCCGTCGATCTCGACAAGAAGCTGCTCATGGTGCAGGACGCTGAACGAGACCGAACGGCGCGACTCATCGTGGATGCCGAGACCGAGGTGCAGCGGTGCCACCCGGGGTTGCCTGTGGCCGCGTTGCAACCGGGCGCGCGGATTCGGGCGAAGTACCTGGACAGGGCGACCGGTAGCTTCGAGACGCTGTCGATCCTGATGGTCCCTGGCCGCGAGTGAGCGAGGGGGGTGAGACCGGAACGGGTTGAATGATCAAAAGAGGGGAATGCAATGAGAGCACCCGGATCCCGGGACTCAAGGAAGGATGACGCGCTATGAGGAAAATCGTCGTGAGCAGTGTGACCCTCTTCTGGCTGCTGGGTCTCGCCCCGGGAGGGGCGGGCGCCTTCCAGGAGGAGGGGACACTCCGTATCGGGGGAATGTGGGCGCTGAGTGGGCCCGCCGCCTACATCGGCAGCAGCTCCAAGGGCCTCTCCGCTCTGGCCGTCGACGAGATCAACGAGGCCGGGGGCGTGATGGTCCAGGGCAAACGAGTCAAGATCGTCCAGTCCGTGTACGACGATGCCTGCAAGGCCGAAGAGGGGCTGACCGTCGTGCGGCGGCTGGCCGACTCCGACAAGGTGCTCTTCTCTCTCGGGCCGACCTGTTCCAGTGTGGCGGAGCCGGTGTTCGGGATTCTCCAGAAGCGGCTCGGCGACGCCACCGACACCGGACTGCAGTTTCTGTTCTTCACCGACACCGCGATCAAGTTCGGTCTGGCCAAGATCTCACCGTGGGCCTTCCGCAATGTGGGGAACGAGCCCGCCATGTTCGACCTCGCCTTCAAGCTCGTGAAGGAGAAGTATCCCGAGCTGAAGACGGTGGCGGTGGCGTACGAGTCGGACTTCGCCCATTCGGTATCGACGTGGAAGGGCGCGACGGAGCCTGCCGTCAAGAAATACGGCTATGAAGTGCTCGACGTCGTGGAGTGGCGGTTTGAGGACACAGAGTTTGGCGCCCAGGCGGCCAAGCTCCGGAAGACCAACGCGGACATCCTGGTGATGATGACCCACACCTTCACCACCTGCGGCGCAGTCAAAGAATTCAAGCGTCAGCGGGTGAAGGCGAAGCTGATGGTAGGGATCACGAGCGCCGCGAGCACGGAGACACTGGTCGGCTGCGGCCAGGCGGTGGAAGGGTTGATCATCCCGACCAACTTCGCGGCCATCAGCCCCAAGGCGAAAGCCTTGGCCGACAAGGCTTGGGCAAAGTACAAGGCCGACTCGAACCTCCACAGCGTTCCCGCTTACGAGAACGTCCACGCGATCAGGGGGATCGTGGAGAAGGTGGGGATCAAGAACGAGCCGGCCACCCTGCTCGAGGATCGTCGCAAGGTGCGCGACGCCCTGGCCGGGCTCGGAACGTTCCAGGGCGTGCTCGGCCCCATCAAGATGAACGGCGACGACGACCCCGTGAAGCCGCGAGACGTCGACAAGGCGATCATCCTGGTGCAAGCGAAGGGCGGGCAGTGGACCGTCTTCTGGCAGCCACCTGAACTGGAGAAGAAGTAGCGCGGAGGCGCTGGCTCCGCCGGCCGTCGCCGCACGTGGCTTCGGTCGGCGGATCCGCCCGCGTCGGGTCCGACGATGGCTGAGACCCTGCTCGACATCATCCAGCAGTCGATCAACGGGCTCATGTACGGGGCCTTCTACGCTCTCATCGGCATCGGGTTCACGCTCTTCTTCGGTGTGATGAAGAAGTTCAACCTCGCCTACGGCCCGACCATCATGGCCGGGATCTATCTGGGCCTGATCCCGCTCTACCGCTGGAAGGCCCCGATGTGGGTCGTGTTCGTGACCTGTGTGGCGGGGGCGGTCGTGCTCGGGTTCATCGTGGAGCTGGCCTGCTTTCGCTACTTGCGCAAGGGGCACGAGCTGGCGCCCCTGATGACCACGGTCGGCATGCTCATCCTCATCCAGGAGACCGTCGTCATCGTGACCCACGCCGCCCCCTACGAGTACCCGAATATCTTCGGCGACGAGTCGCTCGAGGTGGGGCCGTTCCTCATCCGGCCCGACTACCTCGCCATTCTCATCAGCGGGCTCGTCTTCGTGGTCCTTCTCTATCTGCTCGTCCAGCGGACGGCGTTCGGGCGAGCGATGCGGGCGATCGCCGAGAATCCGGCCGTCGCCCAGCTTCTGGGGGTGAGCGTGAGCCGGATGAACCGGCTGACCTTTGCGCTCACCTCCGCCCTCGGCGGCGCGACCGGCTACCTGGTCGCCATGACCTTTGGCGCGCTTCAGCCCGGGATCGCCTCCTGGATGACGATCAAGGGCCTGGTAGTGATCGTGATCGGTGGGTTGGGCAGCATTCCCGGCGCGATCTGCGCGGGGCTGCTCTTGGGGGTGGTGGAGTTTCAGGCACTATGGTTCCTTGGCGTCGGCTACCGGGACATTCTCGCCTACCTGCTCCTCTTTGCTTTTCTCGTCTTGCGGCCGTCCGGTCTCATGGGCAGGCCGGCGACCTAGCGTCCCATGGACTACTACGTCGCGGTCCTCTCGATCATGGGCGTGCACATCCTGCTGGGCCTGAGCGTGTACCTGGTGGCCATCACGGGGCAGCTCTCCTTCGGCCAGCAGGGCTTCTATGCCATCGGGGCCTACGTGGCGGGCGTGTGTACTGCGCTGTGGGGAACCCACCTGGTCCCTGCGCTCCTGCTCGGGATGACCGCCGCCGGGCTGATCGGGTTTCTGGTGGGCTTCCCGACGCTCAGGGTGAAGGGGCTGTACCTGGGCATCGCCACCTTCGGGTTCGGCGAGATCGTGCGTCTGGCCTTTCTCAACATCAAATACACGAAGATGGTCGGCGGCAAGCTCGTCGGGCCCAACGGCGCCGAGGGGTTCCGCCACGTCTCCTACATCTACGACCGGGGGTTCACCCAGGTGCAGTACCTGGCGGTCATCTATGCGGCCGTCATCGTCGTGGCGGGATTGGTTCACCTGCTCGAGCGGTCGAAGCTCGGCGCGAAGTTCCGGGCCGTGGAAGAGGACGAGATGGCGGCGGCCATGGCGGGGATCAACGTCACCGCGGTCAAGGTCATGGCCTTCACGTCGGGCGGCTTCGTGGCCGGACTGGGCGGCGCGCTGTTCGTCCATTACAGCACGTACGTCGATCATGACATGGTGGCATTGCCCTTGGCCGTCGCCTCGGTCACCTATCCCATGCTCGGGGGGCTCGGGAGCTTTTGGGGGCCCATCTTGGGGGCCGCCTTTCTGATCTTTCTGACGGAGGGCCTTCGCTTCCTCCAGGAGTTTCGTCTGGTCATCTACGGCGCGCTGATCATTCTCACGATGATCTTCAGGCCCCGCGGGATCATCGACGAAGCGGTGATGATGAGGATCCGATCCCTGGTGCGCCGCAAGGGCGCGCCCAGCCCGGCCGCATGACGCTGACCGTCCAGCAGCTTTCGCGGAACTTCGGTGGCGTGAGGGCCCTGCACCGGCTGGACCTCGAGGTCAAGCCGGGCGAGATCTTCGCCATGATCGGGCCCAACGGCTCCGGCAAGACCACGCTCTTCAACGTCGTCACCGGCGTCTTTCCTCCGACCGAAGGTCGCATCTGGTTCGACGGGCGTGAAATCACCGGCGCCAAGACGCACCAGATCGTCAGGCTGGGCATCGGGAGAACGTTCCAGACGATCCGGCTGTTCACCCGCCTGAGCGTCTTCCAGAACGTCTGGGTGGCCCAGCGCGCCGTGGGCGACGCGCGCGGGCGACGGACGGGGCAGAGCCGCGTCGAACAGGTCCTGGCCTTCACTCGCCTGATGGAGAAGCGCGATCAACTGGCCGGGAACCTGAACTTCGGAGAGCAGCGCCGCCTGGAACTGGCGCGGGCGCTGGCCACCGAGCCGAGCATGCTGCTGCTCGACGAGCCGGCCGCCGGAATGAACTACAGCGAGATCCAGGAGCTGATCGACGACGTGCGGAAAATGCGGCAGGCGGGCAAGACCATCTTCCTCATCGAGCACGTGATGGACCTGGTGATGGGGGTGGCCGACCGTATCTTGGTGCTCAACTTCGGCGAGAAGATCGCCGAGGGGCCTCCGGCCGAGATCCAGGCCGACCCGCGCGTCATCGAGGCTTACTTGGGAGAACGAAGAGCCGATGCTCGAAGTGCGTGACCTGGAAATCCGCTACGGCAGCGTCGTCGCCGTCGACGGCATCTCCCTGGATGTCAAAGAGGGCGAGATCGTCTGCCTGATCGGCCCCAACGGAGTCGGCAAGACAACGACGCTCTTGAGCATTGCGGGGCTGGTGCGACCCGCCTCGGGGAAGATCAAGTTCTTCGAGCGACACCTGGTCCACCTGCGGCCCGAGAAGATCGTCAGACTGGGCATCGGTCTGGTCCCTGAGGGCCGCTGGATCCTCGGAGAGATGACGGTGCACGAAAATCTCCTCATGGGCGCCTACAGCCGGAAGGCGGACCGGGCGACGATCGCCGGAGACATCGAGCGGGTCTGCGAGACCTTTCCCATCCTGCGCCAGCGCTCCGGGCAATTGGCGGGCACGCTCTCCGGCGGTGAGCAGCAGATGCTGGCCATTGCTCGCGCGCTCATGGCCCGACCCAGGCTCCTGCTCATGGACGAGCCCTCGCTCGGGCTTGCGCCGCTGATCATCGAGGAGATTTTTCGGGTCATCAAAGAGCTGCACGCTCGGGGGACGACGATTCTCCTGGTCGAGCAGAACGCCCACCAGGCCCTCCAGATCGCCCACCGCGCCTACGTGATGGAGGTGGGCCGCATCATCCTCAGCGGCCCCGCGGCGGAACTGCGCGAGCACGCGCTCCTCAAGAAAGCCTACCTCGGGGTGCGAGCTCGCCAGCCTTCGTGAGCCTCCGTCTCGAGCCCGTCACACGGGTCCGCCTGACCTCGCTGGCCGGCGACTTCGCGAGCTGCATCGAGCGCAGCCAGGGCCCGGTTCGACGGCTCGGCAATATGTTCGAGACGAGACGCGAGACCGCGCCGTTGGGCGCGCACGGACTGTCGTTCATGGTCGAGGTCGCGAACGCGAACGGAGAGGCGACGGCGCTCTTCGATTGTGGGCTCCGGGGCGACGTGCTGAGGGCCAACGTTGGCTATCTGGGAAAGGATCTGCGCAGGGTCGACGCGATCTTCCTGAGCCACGGCCACCCGGACCACTACGGAGGGCTCGCGGAAGCCCTCGCGCTCACCCGCCGTGGGAGACGGCGATCGCCCGTGCCCGTTGTCCTCCATCGAGCCGCCTTCCGTGAGCGCTGCTGGGCTTGGGCTGATCTTCGCGGAGGTCGTTACCGGCTCGATCCCGAGCTCCTCACCCGACCGACCACGACGACGGTCCTTCAAGAAGGTCCCGGCGTGTTCCTCTCGGGGAGACTCCTCTTCCTCACGATGATCCCGCGCCGGACGCCGTACGAGGGCAGGCGGCCGGGTGGACAGGTGCTCTATCGGACCCGCCGTGCGTGGCGGCTCGATGACACCCCGGATGATGGCGCGGTCGTCGCCCATCTCGCCGGGCGCGGGCTGATCATCCTGACCGGGTGTGGCCATGCGGGTGTGATCAACACGCTCGCTGAAGCGGTGCGCCAGACGGGCATACCCCGCGTGCATGCGCTCCTCGGAGGCTTCCACCTGTGCGGAGCGTCGCCGCGCCGCATCGCGGCCACGGTCAGGGATCTCAAGAAGTTCTCGCCGCGTTACCTGATCCCCTCGCACCGTAGCGGCCTCGAGTTCGAGGCGGCGCTGAAGGCAGCTTTCCCGCGAGAGTTTGCCCTGGATATGGTGGGAACCGAGTACAGATTCGAGAGTCCCTAGAGGGACCGATGGGCGAATCGTTTCCGGGATCGGGTCACCTTACAAGGGCGCGGACAACCGGCTTCGCTCGCAGACATTCGGAACATCTTCCCGGCGCCACTTGAAACTCGTACCGGCGGCTCCCGATCGCCACCAGCGCGTCCTGAACTTCGCGAGGAAACGCACCCATCTTCAGCGCAAGACAGGCGTCGCAGAAGTAGATCGTTCGGTACGCCCGGAGCAAGAGGGTGAGTCGATTCTCGATAGTCTCCATACGCCTCCCAGGCGGATATGCACTCTAGCACAAGATGGCTCCCTCAAGACCCCTGGGAGAAATCGACCCTCTCCCCGGTAAGCTTTTGATCAGTCCGGGTCGCCCTTCCCTCTGACAAGGCCTGTAGAATCGCGGCCTTACCGCGTCCAGTCGTTTGGTCCGATCGTTGCCCTAGGAGTCCTTGGCGACGTGGTAGTCACTGCCGAGGGTTCACTCGGCCTTTGACCGATCCCGGAGGTCGAACGTCAATGATCAGCCGCAGACGAAAGCCTGCGCCGCGTGTCCATCTACCGCTGCGATCTCTCGCCCTGTGTCTGGATTGCGACGAGTGCTTTGAAGTGGGCCCCGAGACGTGCCCGGCGTGCGGGAGCGCGACGTGGACAACGATCTCGCGTTTCCTGGAGCAGGCCTCGTCTTCGCGTCGTCCGCGGCGCCCTGTCGATAGCCCGTCTGCGGCGAAACGTGACGACGGAGCGCCGGAGGCGGTCCAGCAGCTCATCGTCGTCGCACGCAATCGCAGGGATCTCTACGAGCATCTCAAGCGAGCGTTTGCAGGGAACGAGACCATTCGAGTTCTCCTGAATCGGCGGATCGCGGACCGGCGGGAGCGTCACGGGCCCCATGAGGCTGAACGGCGCCGGGGCGATCGACGCTTGCCCATCACCACCGACGGACTAGTGCGCGCGCTCGGCTGGGCCATCGTGCCCCAGGGGAATCACCGAGGCTCTGTCCGCTGATGTCGTCAGCGGACGCTCCAGGCACGTTGGTCCCCACAGTCGTCAAACCGTCACCCGCGGCCGGCGCGCGTTCGTTCGTCGGTCGGCACGTGCTCGGCCTGGGGATGCTTCTTCTGACGATGATCTCGGGATTCGCGGCGTGGCGCATGACCGGCGCGGACGAGCGCACGTTGCGCAGCGTGGACATTCGCTCCCACATCAAGGACGTGGCAACCCGATACGATGTTCCGGAGAACCTCGTCGCCGCGATCGTCGAGATCGAGTCCCGGTTCAACCCGCGCGCCGTCTCCCCCCGAGGGGCCCAGGGGCTGATGCAGCTCATGCCGGCGACGGCGGCAACCCTCGGCGTGGGTGATCCCTTCGATCCGCGAGGGAACATCGAGGGCGGCGTCCGCCATCTTCGTAGCCTGATGGACCGATTCGACAACAATCTGCCGCTCGTCCTTGCCGCCTACAACGCCGGCGAGCACGCGGTGATCGCCCATCGGGGGGTTCCGCCCTATCGGCAAACACGCCAGTACGTGAAGCGCATCCTGCGGCAACTCGACCGCGATGGCGCGAAGACCTCTGACACGGGTCAGCGCGGGCGGAAGGTCTGAGGGAAGGCTCAGAGCGCGAAGCCGAGCATCACGACCCCCCCGGCGATCAAGGCACCGCCGGAGAGCCAACCGACGACGCGGCCCGCCGGGACCGTCTTCTCCACGAGCACGAACGTGGCGATCGCAGCAACCCAGGCGAGATTCATGACCCCGCCGACGAACAGCAGCGCCATCAGGGCCCAACAGCAGCCCAGGCAGTAGAGACCGTGGCGCAATCCCATCACCAGGGCGCCCCGGCGGCCCTGTCGCCACTCCGCGAGCAGGAAGCCTATCGGGCTTTGGCAGCGCGCCAGGCAGGCGTACTTGAGCGGCGTGAGTTGCCAGAGACCGGCGGCGACGAGCACGGCCGCTCCCGCCAGTGGCGTCAGCGCGAGCGTCGCCTCCGCCAGCACAGCCGCTCGCTGGGAGCCCCACTGCGCGGCGGTGGCTCCAACGCTGAACACACCCCAGACCAGGAGGTAGCCGAGCGTGAAAAGGCCGGTGCTTACGTACGGCGCGTTCGCGTCGAGGCCCCGCCTCAGGTTGACGGTCACGAAGACGAGGATCATGGGTGCCGCGCTCGGCAGCATCATGGCAACCATCATGACCGACCACATGCCGGCGGCCAGGGCGGCATCGGCAGGGGTCCATGGGCCCAGGTGCGCCATGCCCATCGCGGCCATACTCACCGCTTCGTGACTTAGGCGGAGCAGATAGATCCAGGCCAGGGCGACGAGGGCGGTGAGGCCAGCGAGCGTGACAGTGCGCTCATGCCGCAGGACGACTTCGATCCAGCGCGCCATTTGGCGGCGTATGGTAACACCCGGTTGGACGCAGGAAAACGGCTGCCCGCAGCGGCGTCATCGGACCGGAGCCCTGCTCGAAATTAGGACGATGGCCCGGGCGCAAATGTGTCACACTGGTCGCGTCTGGCCCGGTCGTCGGTTCCATCGTGGACCCCTCCTTACCAGACCACGACTCTGGCGCCCTCTTCCGCGTTCCAGGGAGTGACGTCAATAGCGGAAGATCTGCCCGGAGGTGCGCGATGGCACAGAAGCTCTTCATCGGAGGCTTGTCCTTCTCGACGTCCAGCGAGCGGCTGCGGGAGCTGTTCGCTCAGGCCGGCGGGGTCGAATCGGCCACGGTCGTGACGGACCGTGACACCGGGCGCTCGCGCGGGTTTGGCTTCGTCGAGATGGCGACGGCCGAGGCGGCCGAGGCCGCAGTCAAGAAGTTCAACGGTCAGGAGGTCGATGGCCGGACGCTGAAGGTCGAGCTCGCCAAGCCTTCGGGCTCGGGCGGCGGTCGGAGCGGCGGTGGGTACCGCAGCGGCGGCAGCGGCGGCGGGCGCAGCGGGAGTCGGTGGTAGGCGCGAGCCCGAGATGCAAGTCGTCGCATTCTCGACTCCGATGAATCCTCACTGGCGTTGGCGGATCGTCAACTACGCGGGCGAGGTCGTCGAGGAGTCGAACGAGACCTTTCCGACGATCGCCAGCGCCGTGGCGCAGGGGACGAAGCGGCTCGTGCAGATGAACGTCGTTGATCGCTCCGAGCCGGTGCGCGGCTATCGATCGACCACGCACCTCAGGGGCCGCTGAGTGAGGATCGAGGTCGTCGACAACCAGATCGAGGCCGCGCTGAAGGCGCTCAAGAAGCAGATGCAGAAGGACGGCCTCTTTCAGGAGATGAAACGGCGCGCCCACTACGAGAAGCCGTCGGTCAAGCGGAAGCGGAAGCAGGCGCAGGCGCGGAAGAAGCGGCGCCGGGCACTCCAGCGCTCCCGCCCCTTCGACGACGACTGATTCGCGTCCGTACATCACCGTCCCCACGCTCGACCCCCTCCGCTTGCGGATCGCCCTCACGACGCTGGCGCCGAGCTGACCGCGAGCAAGTGATCCGGACCATCGGCCACGGCACCCGGGCCATCGAGGATCTGATCGCACTCTTGCGCGCGCAGGGCGTGGCGCAACTCGTGGATGTGCGGACCATCCCGCGCTCGCGCCGGAACCCTCAGTTTCACCGCGAGGCGCTGGCGGAGACCCTCCCCACCGCCGGCATCGCTTACGTCCACATGTCACGGCTCGGCGGCCTCCGGAAGACGCGCGCGGACTCGGTCAACCTCGGCTGGCGAAACGCGGGCTTCCGCGGGTACGCGGACTATATGGAGACGCCGGAGTTCGCTCGGGGCCTGGAGGCGCTGATCGAGCTCGCCCGGCAGCGACCGACGGCGATCATGTGCGCGGAGACGGTATCCTGGCGCTGTCACCGATCGCTGATCGCCGACGCGCTCACTGCGCGCGGCATCGCGGTCGAGCACATCCTGGCTGCCGGACGGGCCGAGCCGCACGTGCTCACGGCCTTCGCGGTCGTGAGGGGGACGCGCGTCACATACCCGGCGTGAGCGCCCGCCGGGCGTAGCGGAGGAGGTCGCCGATGACGACGGCGCCGGCGAGACTCGCTGGCAACGGCCCCCGCCCCTTTTTGTCTAACGGTAAGAAACTGACCGGACGTCCGCCGTCGCGAGCGTATCGAGCCCATTCGAAAGCCACCGATATCTCCACCTTTTGTCTCTCACATCGCCTGGGAAGGCTCCGGATGTTCCTCCGGATATGCCCGGAAGCCTCTGGTATTCCTCTTGCTGTGCTGATCCCAGTATGCGGGTCCTGATCGTCGAAGATGACCGGTCGGTGGGCACCGTCTTGCAAGACTTTCTCTTCGAGCTCGGCCACGAGTCGGAGCTCGTCCTCTCCGCGGAAGGTGCGCTCGACAGGCTCCAGCAGAACCGTCCCGATTTGGTCCTGCTCGACTTCAGACTCCCCGGCATGAACGGGCTTGACTTCCTTCACGAGCGGCAAGTCAGAGACTCCAGAATCCCCGTTATCGTCGTGTCCGGGATCGCAAGCGAGGCCCAGGCCCAGGCGTGCTTGCGGCGCGGCGCGATCGAGTTCGTCCCCAAACCGATCGTCTTCGAGCATCTACAGCGGGTCCTTCAATCCCTCGAGCCGCAGGTGCCCGCCCGCGAGATCGAGATGGCGAGCCACACCAGCGACCGGCGTCGCACACCTCGAGCGCGGGTCGCGCTCCCCGTGCGGGTTCGCGACGCCCGCGGCGGCGAATGGGAGACGACGAGTGTCGATCTCAGCGCCGGCGGCATCAAGATCCGTTCGGCCGGCCGGGCCCATCCTGTTGCCGCCGTCGAGCTCTCGTTCACGACGCCAGGCCCCGTCGAGCGCTTCGAGGTCTCCTCGCTCTTCGTTCGGGTCGACGTCGACGGTGACGTCTTTCACTTCGCGAACCTGACCCGGAATCAACTGGAACGGTTGACGCTCCTTGTCCGTCGGCTCGCCGTGTCGTCCCAAGCCGAGTAACTCGACAGCCGGCATCTCGAGCCCTTGACCGCGTTACGCCGGGGAGATAGCTTCGGCGTGACGTGATGGCGTGGCCGGTCGTTTCCCGCAGCGGTCTGTTCGCGGTCGCGCTCTCGCTCGCCGCCATGCCGGCCAGCGCGGAGCTCGTGCTCCCACCGGCAGGGGCGTCAGCGTCTTCGACGTCGAGGGCGCCCGGATCCGCGCGTACCGCGAGTGGTTCGACAAGGGCGTCCAGCTGGTCCGGCCCGGCTTCAACCCCGAGTTGCTCGCCCGGGTCCTGGGCCGGGGCGTGCCGGCGGTCCGCTGAGGTTCGACCGGGGAGGCGAGGATGAAGCGCGCGAGGCGAACGGCCAGGACGCGTTCGACAGCGCCCGCGCGCGGCCGGGCGCTGGGTCGGGCGCGGGACCCGCTGTCGGCGCCCATCAGAGGCGCAGAGCACCGCGTGATCGCGGGCGTCAAGCTCGACATCGTGCGCGCGGCCAACGGCCGGGTGAAGCGGGTCGTCTACCCGCCAGGCTTCCGCTGGTCGACGCACATCAGACCCATTGTCGGCACGGAGTACTGCATGCACGCGCACGTCGGCTTCCTCGCCCGCGGTCGCGTGCAGGGGCGGTACCGGGACGGCTGTGCATTCGAGATCGTGGCGCCGCAGGTCGTCGCGATCGAGCCCGGACACGACGCGTGGGTCACGGGGACCGAGGCGGCGGTCCTCATCGAGTTTGACGCCGAGAGCGACACGCTCCGCCGCTTCGGGCTGCCGCCGGAGCACCGTCACGGGAGCCCATGAGAAAGGCATCGAGGAGCTGACGCTCGCGGATCAGCGGACGTCTCGCGGCAGGAGCCACGCGGCGCTTGCCGTCGTCGGGTTCTGGGAGTAGAGTCGCGGTCAATGATATCGCTCCGGCGGGCGCGACTCGCCCTCGCCGTCTTCGTCGTCGCGCTCCTCGCCCTCGCGCAGGTCCAGCGGCCGCACGCGTCCATCAACATCGTCTGGCGCTTCCTGGTCGTTTCCTTCGACAGCCCCTCGACCCAGGCACTCGACGCGCTTGCGACCGAGCCGGCGCCCCACGGCGACCTCGGCGCCGAGCTGCAGGAGGACGCTCGGGTCGCCGCCGGCGTGTCGAGTCGGCTGGCCGCGACGGACGGTCTCGGCCGCTGCCGCAGCCTCGCGCTCTCGTCCTGCATCACCCGCTCCCCGCCCGAAGCCTCCTAGTCCGCTCGTCCCGCGGCTGACGGAACGGAGTCCGTAGCCGCGTCGTCGACTGGCGTCCGTCGTCTGTCGCGGTGACGGCGCCGATCCCATGCGGAGAGGAGGTGAGAACCTATGCGGCGATTCATGCTCCCGGTAGTCGGGGTGACGGTCCTGCTCCTCGCAGGGCCGGCGCTCGCCTTCCAGTGCCCCAAGCTCGTGAAGAAGATCGAAGACGAGACGGCAGCGCGTTACGATCCGGCCGCCGCCGACGCCAAGGCCAAGGCGGCGCAGGCGAGCGAGCTTCACGCGCAGGGCAAGCACGCGGAAGCGGAGAAGGCAGCGAAGGAAGGGCTGGCGATGCTGGGTATCCAGTAGCCGCCTGCGGCAGGTCCCCGGGGCGTCCGCGTATCGCGGGCGCTCCGGGCCCAGCGCGCGCTATTCTACGCCGTCGAGGACGAGACGCGTCATGGCGCGGGTTCCCCTGTGGTTGCTCATCCGAGTGTTCGCCTGGACGGGGCTCACGGCCCTCGGCGGCGGACGCAGTGCCTACTTCTACGACGCGGTCGTCGTCCGGCGATCGTGGGTCAAGACCAGCGAGTTCGTCCAGGATCTCACGCTGAGCCAGCTCCTGCCCGGGTCGAACTTCGCCAATCTCTCGGTGGCGCTCGGCTCCAGGCTGGGCGGCCGGCGCGGCGGCGTGGGGGCGCTCCTCGCCGTGCTGGTGCCGGGCGCGCTCGTCCTGCTGGCGCTCACCGCGCTCTACTTTCGCGGCGGATTCGCGCCGGCGACCACGCGGCTCATGCACGGGATGGGCGCCACGGTGGTCGGCCTCGTGCTCGTCGCGACGGCGCAGCTCGTCGCCGGCTCGATCCGCGGCCGCGTCGCGACGGCGGTCGCCGTCGCCACGTTCCTGCTGGTCGGGCCGCTCGGCGTGAACACGGCGCTCGCCGTCTGCCTCGTGCTGCCCGTGAGCTTGTGGTGCAATCGGCCGCGGAACGGGTGATGGCGGATCTCCTCGGTCTCGCGTGGACGTTTCTCTGGCTCAGCTTCATCGCCGTGGGCGGGGGGCTCGGGGTGCTCCCCGAGATGCAGCGTCAGGTCGTAGGGCGCTACGGGTGGGTGACCGCCCGCGAGTTCGTGGACGGCTACACCCTCTCGCAGCTCACGCCCGGCCCCAATATGCTCGTCGCGATCTTCGTCGGCTACCGCGCCCAGGGCTTCGTCGGCGCCCTGGTGGCGGGGGTCGCCATGTTCCTGCCGACCTCGTTGCTGGCCGCCGTCGTCGCGCGCCGGTGGGAGCGGCTGCGCGGCCGGCCGTGGGCGCTCGCGGCCGAGCGGGCGCTCGCGCCCGTCGGCATCGGCCTCATGGCCGCGGGCGTGTACACGCTCGCCCGCGCGGCTGTGCACGACTGGGTGACCACCGCCCTCGCCACGGCGGCCACGGTCGTCCTCGCCGCGCGCTGGCTCCCGCCGGTCGTCGTCGTGCTCGCGGGCGGCTTGGCCGGCTGGCTCGTCGGGTTGTAGCGCTGAAACTCGGGGCTGACGCACGAGGAGAGGCGGGACATCACCGCGGGACCTCGACCCAGCCGCCCCGCGCCGCGGACTCGAGAGTCGCGTCGAGAACTGCCTGTGCGCGCAACCCGTCCTCGAACGACGGCGACGGCGTCGTCCCGGTCCGGATTCCCGCCAGCAGATCCGCGACGAGCGGCGCGATCAGGGCCCGGCCCGTGACGTCGAGCTGGTCGCTGTCGCCCACCAGCGGCGGGGCTGCGGTGCGGGGCACCACGGGCTCGAGGCCGCCGCCCGAGGTCTGGCGCAGCTCGCCCTCCCACCAGCGCGCGCTGCCGCGACCCAGGCGATAGCTCATCGCGCCGCGCGTCCCGAACGCCTCGAGCGTGTGCTCGTTCACCCCGTGCGCGGCGCGGCTCGCGGTCAGCGTCACCTGCGCGCCTGAGGCCAGCTCGCCGAGCACGGTGCAGTAGTCCTCGGCGTCCGGCGGCCGGCTGACCCCGGGCGCCGAGCGCGACGGGTAGGCGATGCCCGTGTGCGCCGACACGCGCCGAAATTCGCCGAAGGTCCAGCGGACGAGGTCCACGAGGTGGACGCCCATGTCGCCCATGGCCCCGTGGCCTGCCTGGGCGCGGTCCATCCGCCACGTCGCCGCGGCCTTCTCGTCGGCCCAGCGCGAGCCGAGCCAGCGCAGCGCGAGATGGAAGACGCGCCCCAGCGCACCCTCCGTGACGCGAGAGTGGAGCTCCTGCATCGCGGCGGCGAAGCGCCAATTGAAGCACGTCATCCCGACGCGCCCTGCGCGGCGCGCGGCGTCCACCATCGCCTCGGCTTCGGCGCGGGTCATCGCGAGCGGCTTCTCGCAGAGCACGTGGGCGCCCGACGCGAGGGCGCGGACGGCGATCGCCCGGTGCAGGTGGGGCGGCGTCGCGATGACGACGAGCTCTGGCTTCGCCCGCTCGAGCATCTCCTCCCAGCGCTCGAAGACGTGCGGCACGCCGTAGCGGTCGGCGACCGCCTTCGCGCCCGCCACGTCGCGCTGGCAGACGGCGACGACGCGGCAACCGTTGGCCTGAAACGCGGGGATGTGGGCGCGGCCGAAGCCGAGCCCGACGACGCCGATCGTGAGCGCGTGTTGGGTCATGGATCAGTCCCTGGTCAGTTCCTGTGAGGGTTGAGGTACGGGCTGACGGGCTCCTCGTAGAGGAAGAACCGGGCCACGCCTGGCAGGCGCCTGTCCGGCGGTAGTGGCGGGGTCTGCGTCGCCGGCCTCGGCGGTGCCGGAGGCCGCGTGGCGCGCTCGGTGGGCGTCTGGCGCGGCCCGCTCTGAGCGCCGCTCGAAGACGGGGGCTGTTCGGGCTCAGCGCCACTCGAGTCGTGCGCCACCGCGAAGACGGCCGCGAGGGCGAGTGCAACCGCAGACGCCCGTGTCATGAGCCGATAGTACCGCAGGGACCAGGCGCGGCGACGGGTGCCTTCACCCTCACCTGGAACGAGTTCACGTACGCGCTCCGTCAAGGGCTGAGACCTCCCGCGCCGGCCAGATTACGGCGGGAGGGCCCCGTCGATTTACAATGGACGTATCGTGCCTTCTCAGGAGACCTTCCAGAGGCTCACCCACAGCATCGACACCGTGATGAAGGGGCAGGCGGTGGCGATTCGTAAGCTGCTCGCGGCATTCGCGAGCGGCGGCCACGTGCTGCTCGAGGACTACCCCGGCACCGGCAAGACGACGCTCGCCAAGGCGCTCGCGCGGTCGATCGGCGCCGCGTTCAAGCGCATCCAGTTCACACCGGACCTCCTGCCGTCGGATATCCTGGGCGTGTCCGTGTTCGACCAGCGCGATCGCGCTTTCCATTTCCACGAGGGCGCGATCTTCACGGACATCCTGTTGGCGGACGAGATCAATCGTGCCTCGCCGCGGACCCAGTCGGCGCTCCTCGAGGCGATGGCCGAGGGCCAGGTGTCGATCGAGGGGCGGACGCTCAGGCTCGGGGAGCTCTTCTTCACCATCGCCACCCAGAACCCGGTCGAGTTCCGCGGCACGTACCCCTTGCCCGAGGCGCAGATGGACCGGTTCGCGATGCAGTTCGCGCTCGGCTACGTCGCTCCCGAGGAGGAGGTGGCGATGCTCTCGGCCCAGGCGCAGCGCCACCCGCTCGACGACGTCACGCCCTGCGTGTCGACGGATGACGTGCTCCGGCTCCGGCGGAGCGTCAAGGAGGTGCGCGTAAGCGACGAGCTGAAGCGCTACGCCGTGGACCTCGTGCGAGAGACGCGCACGGTCCCCGGGGTGCAGCTCGGCGCGAGCCCTCGCGCCTCGCTCGCGCTGGTGAAGGCGGCCCAGGCGCTGGCGCTCCTGGACGGCGGCGCCTTCGTCGTGCCCGAGCACGTCCAGGAGCTCGCCGTGCCCGTCCTCGCGCACCGGCTGGTGATCGACCCGCAAGCGCGCTTCTCGGGTGTCACCGCGCGGGGGATCGTCGAGGAAATCGTGAAGAAGGTTCCCGTGCCTTCGTGAGGCGGGTCGCCTACCGGCTCTTCCGGTCCACCTCGACGTTCCAGTACCGGCTCGGCCGGCAGCTCACGCCGGCCGGCAAGTTCGCCCTGGCCGCCCTCGTCGCCGCCGCGGTGATCGGGTTCGACACCAATCGCACCGTGGGCTATCAGGTCTTCACGCTCCTCGCCGCGCTCCTCAGCGTCAGCACGGCGTGGAGCGGTGGCTTCCGGGTGCGCCTGGACGTCCGGCGCGTCCTTCCGCGCTTCGTGACGGCCGGCGAGCCCGCCGCGTACCCCGTCGTGATCCGGAACGGCACCGCGCGACCCCAGCGCGGTCTGGTGTTGCTCGAGGATCTCGCCGACCCGCGCCCGGCGGTCGACGAGTTCCTCCACGCGCGCGAGCCCGGTGAGGAGCGCCGGAACTGGTTTGACCGGACGGTCGGCTACCCCCGCTGGGCTTGGCTCGTCGCGCGGAAGCGCGGCGCCGCGATCGCGCCGCGACCGCTGCCCGCGCTCCGGCCGGGCGACGCGGGCGAGGTGGTTATCGAGCTCCTGCCGCTGCGCCGGGGCCGCCTCGCGTTCACCGCCGTCACGATCGCGCGGCCCGATCCGCTCGGCCTCGTCAACGGGCTCGTTCGGGTCCCGCTCCCCGGCTCGCTCGTGGTGCTGCCGAAGCGCTACGCGATGCCGGACCTGGCACTGCCGGGGGCGCGGAAGTACCAGCGTGGCGGCATCGCTCTCATCTCGTCCGTCGGAGATTCGGAGGAATTCGCGTCCCTGCGCGACTACCGCCCCGGCGACCCGCTGCGCCGCATCCACTGGAGGAGCGTGGCGCGGGTCGGCCGGCCGGTGGTGAGGGAGTACCAGGGCGAGTTCTTCGTGCGCCACGCGCTGGTCCTCGACACGTTTGCGGGGCGTCCAGAGAGCCACGTCTTCGAGGAGGCGGTCTCCGTCGCGGCGTCGGTCGCTTGCTCGATCCAGACCCAGGACTCGTTGCTCGACCTCTTGTTCGTCGGGCCCGAGACGTACTCCTTCACCGCGGGGCGGGGCCTCGGCCACACGGACCGCCTGCTCGAGGTCCTCGCGGGCGTGGGCCCCTGCCTCGACAAGCCGTTCCGCACGCTCCACCATGCCGTCCTCGAGCGCTACGCGTCGCTCTCGGGCTGCGTCGCCGTCCTGCTCGCCTGGGACCAGCCGCGCCGGGACTTTGTCCGGCACCTGCGCGCCCTCGGCGTGCCCACGCGCGCCTTCGTCGTCAGCGAGCCGGCTGCGCTCGAGGCCGGTGCCGGTCACGAGGTCCACCGCCTGGAGGTCGGTAGGATCGCCGAGGGGCTCGCCCACCTGTGAGTACACCGCCGCTCCTGCTCGGCGCGGCCGTGCTGTTCTGGGGCTGGGCGACGGGGCTCCTCCTGCCCGCGATCGCGGTGGCTGCCATCCTCGAGGGCGCGCGCGCCGTCCCCTGGCGTGTCGACTTCTCGCGCCGGGACTTCAACCGCGTCTCCGATCTGTGCGCGATCCTGTTCGCCGGGAGCGCCATTTACCTCTTCACCGCGGTCGGCGGGATGCGCGTCGTCGACGGGCCCCGGGCAATCACCGTCCTTTTCCAGTGGCTGCCGCTGCTGGCGGCGCCCCTCGTCGCATGCCAGGCATACAGCACGGCGGGAACGGTGGACCTGAGCGTGTTCTTCTGGACGCTCCGGAAGAAGGCCGCGGACGAACCGGGGGCCTCGTCCGGCGCGCTCGACCTGGCGTATCCCTACGCGGCGCTCTGCATCCTCTCGGCGAGCGCCGCCAACGTGAGGACTCCCGCATACTACGCGAGCCTCTGCCTGCTCGCCGCGTGGGCGCTCTGGTCTCGTCGCTCGCGCCGCTTCTCCTCCCTCTGGTGGGGCACGTCGCTCGCCGTGGCCGTCGTCGCGGGGTACGCCGGACACCTCGCCCTCCACCGCGTCCAGCAGAAGCTCGAGGAAGTCGCCTTCGAGTACATCTCGGGCCTCGTCCGCCGGGACACCGATCCCTTTCGCTCGACCACGGCGATCGGCCATCTCGGGCGGCTCAAGCTGTCCGACCGGATCCTCCTGCGCGTGGAGCCGGCGGCGGGCCAGGGTGCGCCGATCCTGCTGCGCGAGGCGAGCTACAACGTCTACAAGTCGCCCGCGTGGTTCGCGCTGGGGGCCGGGTTCACGCCCGTCCAGCCCGAAGCCGGTGGCGAAACGTGGAAGCTTGCGCCCGGGCCCGCTCCGGAGACGAGTGTCGGCGTCTCGGCGTATCTCAACCGCGGCCGGGGCGTGCTGCCCCTCCCCGCGCGCGCGATGGAGATCGACGGGCTCGCGGTCGTCCGGCTCTCGAGTAACCGGCTCGGCGCGGTGAAGGTGGACGAGGGGCTCGGGCTCGTCACCTATCGGGTCCGCGTCGGGCCCGGCGCGCTGCTCGACGCGCCGCCGACGGACTTCGACGTGGGCGTCGCCGCCGCGGAATCGGTCGCGGTGGCGCAGATCGCGGACGAACTCGAGCTGGCGTCCAAGCCGCCAGCGGCGCGGCTCGAGGCAGTCGCCGCCTTCTTCCGGACCAACTTCCGCTACTCGACCTACGCCGACCAGCCCGTCGGCGGGGCACCGCTCGAGGACTTCCTCGTCCGCAAGCGCTCGGGTCACTGCGAGTACTTCGCGACCGCCACCGTCCTGCTGCTCCGCGCGGCGGGCGTGCCGGCGCGCTACGCGACCGGCTACTCGGTGCAGGAGTGGAGCCCCTTGGAGCGGCGCTACGTCGTCCGCGCGCGGCACGCCCACTCGTGGGCGCTCGCGTGGGTCGAGGGCGCGTGGCGCGATCTCGACACGACGCCGCCCGAGTGGGTGGACGCGGAAGCGGCGGGCGTGGCGTCGGCGTTCGAGCCCGTGAGTGATTTCTTGTCGTGGGTGGTCTTCCTCTTCTCGAGATGGCGCTACGGCGAGGGCTGGGACGGCGTCGGCCGGTACCTCGTGTGGCTGCTCGTGCCGCTCGTGCTCGTGCTCGCGTGGCGCCTCTACGGGCGGCGGCGGATCGGGCGCGCGAGGACCGAGGCGGCGCGCGGCGAGCCAGCGGCGCTCCACCCGGGCGCTGACTCGGAGTTCTACCTGATCGCCGACAGGCTCGCGGTGGCGGGTCTCGGCCGGCGCTCCACCGAGCCCGTCTCGACCTGGATCAGTCGTCTCGAGGAAGGGCACGCGCCCGTGGCAACGGACACGCTGCGCCAGATCGCGCGACTCCACTACCGTTACCGCTTCGACCCCGACGGGATCGGTGCCGATGAGCGGCAGGCGCTCCGAGCCTCCGGGAGGACCCGTGCCCTTCGTGAGCGGATCGTACCAGAGCCCCAAGCTCGAGCTCCGCGCGATCGGCCCGCGCGAGGTGGGCGTCTTCGCGACGCGAGCGGTCCGGAAGGGCGAGATCCTGACGATCTCGGGCGGCGTCGTGCTCTCGTACCGGGAGGTGAAGGAGCTTCCGCGGCCGCTCCAGCGCCTGTGCTTCCACATCGAGCACGGCTTCTACCTGGTCCCGCCGCGTGGCCGGAAGGTCGCGATGGGTTTCTACATGAATCATTCGTGCGCGCCTAACGCCGGCGATCTCAACGGCGCGTCGGCGCTGACGGCGATTGCCCTGCGCCCCATCCGGAAGGGCGAGGAGGTCACGTGCGACTACCGGACCGTCGCCGACCCGGACGACCGGCGCTACCGGCCTCTCTTGAAGTTCCGCTGCCGCTGCGAGGCGAAGAACTGCGGGGGTGTGATCCGCGCGTAGCCGCGAGGCCAGGGGCCTGCGGGGCGCGAGGGCGCTCAGGCCCCCTGGGGGCCCGAGCCGAAGCGGAACATCCCCTCCTGGATGCCGAGGGCGCTCTTGCCGATCGCCTCGAGCATCCGGTCTACCGTCGGCGGCATCAGCGTCGCGGTCCGCACGTCACGAAGGGCGCGCTCGGCGGGGTAGTCCTTGTAGGCGCCGCGCCCGCCGACGACCTGGATGACCTTCGACGTCACGCTGAGGCCCGCCTCCGTCGCAAGGTACTTCGCCCGGTTGGCCAAGAGGGCGCGCTCGACCATGTCGGCGTCCGCCCAGCTTACCGCTGCCTCCTCGAGGACGAGCCGCGCGGCGTGGAGCTGTGCGGTGAGCTCGCCGATGTGGCGCTGCACCGTCGGGTCCTGAGCGACAGCGATATTGTCAGGCCTGACGACGCGCTGGCGCGCGTAGTCGATCGCGAAGGCGAGCGCCGCCTCGGCGACGCCCACGTAGATCGCGGCATAGCCGAGCCCGAAGCTCTCCACCACGCCGACCTGCATCGCCGACCCGGGCCGGCCGAGGGTCGCGTCGCCGCCGATGCGCACGCCCTTGAACGTGACGGACGGGCTGAACGTGGCGCGCATGCCGAGCGTGTTCCATTTCGCGTCGGTGGCGATACCTGCCGTCTCCGCCGGCACGAGCGCCTGGAGGAGCGCCTTGCCCATGTCCGCCTCGCCGTCGAGCGCGCACCAGACCATATAGTAGGAGGCGCCGAGCGCCATCGTGCAGAAGTGCTTGACGCCCTCGATCACCCAGTCGTCACCGTCGCGGCGGATCGCGGTTTCCATGAGGAACGTGCGCGAGAGGCTCACCGCGGGTTCGCTGCCCCAGCTCCCGAAGAGCTTGCCGAAGCGGACGACCTCGGGGAAGTAGCGCCGCTTCTGCGCCTCGGTCCCGAGCACATCGATGAAGCGCATGACGGTCGAGTGCATGTGCAGCGTCATCGCGGTGTTCGCGCAGCCCTGCGCGATCGTGCGAATGACCGCGACGTAGGTGGGCATGTCGAGGCCGAGCCCGCCGTGCGCGCGGGGGATCGCGGCGGCGAGGTACCCCTCGGCCCAGAGATCGCGCCAGCTCTCGACCGGGTTCTGCCCGGCCAGGTCGTAGTCGGCGGCGCGCGGCGCGAGGCGCTCTCGCGTGAGCCGCTGGACGCGCTCGACGACGCGCCGTTGCTCGACGCTGGGCGTCATCGTCAGCGCATGCCGCTGACGTCGGCGCGGTCGGAGCCCTTGCACCGGCAGGTGCCGGCCCCGTGCAGCTCGATCATGTTGCCCGCCGGGTCGTGCATGAAGATCTGCTGCGACCGGGGCCCCACGACGCCCTCCGACACCCAGTACGAGACGCCGAGCCGGTCGAGCTCGCGGCGCGCCTCCTGGATGTCGTCCACCGCGAGCGCAACGTGCGGCGACGACGGATCCTTGCCCGGCCCCTGAGCGAACTTCGACTGACCGTTGACGCCCATCAGATGGATCTGCGCTCGGCCGCCGACGTCCACCCAGTAGCCCGGGATCGTCGGTATGTACGGGCGCCCCGGATCGTGCGAGAGGCCGAGCACCTCGTTGTAGAACCTCATCGCCTTGTCCGCGTCCTCCTGCGTCGCGCCGACGCGGATTCCGTGATGGTGGAGTTCGAGCACCCTGATGGCCATGGCGTCCTCCTCGCGGATGTGGCGCTGATCATAGGAGCGGGTTCCCCCGGGTGTCAATCGTGGTAAAGTCCGCCGTGGTAAAGTCCGCGCAATGAGAACGCCGACGATTCTGCTTCTCGCCCTCGCCCTCCTCGGCGTTCCCCTGCCGGGCGCCGCGCTGGAGACCCTCCAGGTGATCGTGTTCCCGGGAGGGTTCAACTGGCCGATCTGGGCGGCCCAGGAGAGAGGGTTCTTCGCACGCGACGGGCTCGAGGTGGAGCTCACACCCACGCCCTCGTCGGTGTTCCAGCTCACCAACCTGATCGAGGGAAAGTTCGACATCGGCATGACGGCCATCGACAACGTCATCGCCTACCAGGAAGGGCAGGGCGAGGCGCCCGTGTCGGGCACGCCGGACCTCTTCGCCTTCATGGGGGGTGACAACGGGTTCCTGCGCCTCGTCGTCCAGCCCGAGATCACGGGCTACGCCGAGCTCCGGGGCAAGGCGCTGTCGGTGGACGCGCTCACGACCGGCTACGCCTTCGTCCTTCGCAAGATGCTGGAGCGGGGCGGGCTCCGGGAGGGCGACTACACGCTGGTGCGCGCGGGAGGGGTGCTGCAGCGCTTCGAGGCGCTGAAGGAGAAGAAGCACTCGGGCACGCTGCTGATCACGCCGTTCGAGATCCTCGCCGAGTCCGCCGGCCTCCGTCGTCTCGGGAACGCGGTCGACGTCCTCGGTCGCTACCAGGGGCTCGTCGGCGCGGCGCGCCGCGCGTGGGCGCAGACCCACCAGCGGCAGCTCGTCGGCTACATCCGCGCCTACCGGGCGGGCCTCGCGTGGCTCTACGACCGCGCGAACGCGCCCGAGGCGCTGGCGCTGCTGCAGAAGAACGTCCGCGGCATGACGCCGGAGCTGGCGGCGAGGACCTACGACGTTCTCCTGGGCCGCGGCTTCGAGCCCGACGCCGCGCTCGATGTGGAGGGAATCCGCACGGTGCTCGCGCTCAGGAGCCAGTACGGCCGTCCGCCGAAGGAGCTGACCGACCCCGCGCGGTACTATGATCTGTCGTATTACGACCGGGCCAGGAGGTAGGCGACATGGCGGTCAAGGCGCTGCTCCACTACGCGCTCGAGGTGCCCGACCAGGGCGCCGGGGAGAAGTTCTACTCGAATTTCGGGCTGCTCAACGCGCCGAGCCGGGACGGCACGGTGCGTCTCAGACCGGCTCCACTGCAGCGCGAGTCGGTCCTCCTCTACGGCGGGCCGAGGAAGCGCCTCCACCACCTCGCGTTCGGCGCGCCGGGGGACGAGTACGCGGCGACGCGCGAGGCCGTGCGGCGCGCGGGCGTCCGCGAGGTGGACCCGCCGCGCGGTGCGCCGGAGGGCGGCTTCTGGGTCCGGGACCCCGACTCCAATCTCGTCAACATCCGCGACGA
>WNGN01000027.1_pt1 | contig 69058 bp, 62 predicted proteins | sample 5400561 | NCBI WGS metagenome assembly WNGN01 (sample SAMN13153379, study PRJNA577476) | soil metagenome | isolation source: 115 cm soil or saprolite under Garry oak tree replicate 2 | place: USA:California | collected 2016-06-15 | reverse complement strand
GGGGCCGAACTGGTAGGCACGGATGGCATCGATCGCCGTTGGCATCTTCGGCAGCTCGGCGTGGACTGCCTGCTTCTGCTGCTCCGTTGCCTCCGGCGTCCAGGTGAACAGCACGACATGCCGCAGCATTCGCTCTCCTTCGGGGCGGGACCTTAGCCGTGGGGGCTTCCGCCACTATGGCGCAAGCCCCCACGGCCGGGCACGGTCGTCCGGCGGTCAGCCCCAGGCGATCATGCGCACCGGGTCGGTGAGCATCGCCCCGATGTCGCGCAGCACCGCCGAGCCCAGGTCGCCGTCCACGGTCCGGTGGTCGAAGGACAGCGCGAGCGTGGTCACCTGGCGCACGGCCAGCGCGCCCTCGTGGACCCAGGGCGCCTCCTTGACCTGGCCGAGCGCGAGGATCGCCGACTCGCCGGGGGTCAGGATGGGCGTGCCGGTGTCCACGCCGAACACGCCCACGTTGGTGATCGTGATCGTGCCGCGGGCCAGGTCGGCGGGCGGGGTCTTCCCGCTGCGTGCCGTGCCGGCCAGTTCCGACAGCGCGCGCGCCAGGCCGGGCAGCGACAGCGCGTGCGCGTTCTTGATGTTGGGCACCAGCAGGCCCCGGTCGGTGGCGGCGGCGATGCCCAGGTTCACGTAGTGCTTGACCACGATCTCCTGGGCCGCCTCGTCCCACGACGAGTTGATCATCGGGTGCCGCGCCACCGCCAGCATCAGCGCCTTGGCCACCAGCAGCAGCGGCGAGGGCCGCCACCCCTCGAACTCCGGCAGCTCCCGCAGCCGCTGCACCGCCGACATCGTCTCGGTCATGTCGACCTGCAGGAACTCCGTCACGTGCGGCGCGGTGAACGCGCTCGACGACACCGCCAGCGCCGTGTGCTTCCGCACCCCCCGGATCGGAACCCGCTCTTCCCCGCCGGCCAGCGCCGCCGGCCCCGCCAGGGCGCCCGTCACCTCGGCCACGGCGGGCCCGGAAGCTGCGGCTTGCACATCCTCCCGGGTAATGACCCCCTCGGGCCCGCTCCCGGTCAGCGCCGCCAGATCCACCCCCAGATCCCTGGCCAGCTTCCGCACCGGCGGCTTGGCCAACGGCCGTCCCGCCACCCCGGTTGCCCCGGATCCGTTTCCGCCAGGCGCCGGCGGGCCCACCGGTTCCGCCGGAGCCCGTCCAGCCCCGGATCCACCTCCCGCCTTCCCCCCCTTGCGTGGCCGTCGTGTCGTCGCCCCCAGCTTCACCCCGTACCCGACCAGCACCGCCTGCCGCTCGATCTTCGGCGCCGGGCTCCCATGAATCCCAGGCTCCCGGGCCGCAGGTTCCCCCTCAGCCGTTTCCGCCGGGGCGCCCGGTGATGTCCCGGATGGCGTTTTGCCAGCCGGGACATTGCCGGGCGGCCCAGATCCCTCCGCCACAGTGCCCGCCGCGCCAGCATCTGCGGACACGTCTACCGCGATGATCGGCGTCCCCACGTCCACCGACTGCCCTTCGGACACGAGCAGGTCGGTAACCACCCCTTCGAACGGGCTGGGCAGCTCCACCAGCGACTTAGCCGTCTCGATCTCCACGATCACCTGATTGACGGTCACCCGGTCCCCGGGCTTCACCTTCCAGGAGACGATGTCCGCCTCGGTCAGCCCTTCACCGACATCCGGCAACTTGAATTGCTTCACGTCAGCCATGAATTCCCCCGTCTCAGTACGCGAACGTGCGGTCGACGGTGTCGAGCACGCGGTCCAGATCGGGCAGGTAATGGTCCTCGAGCCGGGACGGCGGGTACGGGGTGGAGAATCCGCCGGCCCGCAGCACCGGGGCCTCCAGGTGGTAGAAGCACTCCTCGGTCACCCGGGCGGCGATCTCGGCGCCGAGCCCGGCGGTGACCGGCGCCTCGTGCACGACCACGCACCGGCCGGTCTTGCGCACCGACGCGATCACGGTGCCGATGTCCAGCGGGGACAGCGAGCGCAGGTCGATCACCTCGAGCGCGCGGCCGTCCTCACGGGCCGCGACGGCCGCTTCCACGCAGGTCCGCACGAGCGGCCCGTAGGTCACCACGGTCGCGTCGCCGCCCTCGGCCACGATCCGCGCGGAGGTCAGCGGCACCGCGCCGGCCAGGTCCGCGGTGGTGTCCACCTCGGCCTTGTCCCAGTAGCGGCGCTTCGGCTCGAAGAAGATCACCGGGTCGTCGGAGGCGATCGACTGCTGGATCATGGTGAACGCGTCCGCCGGGCCCGAGCACGCGACCACCCGCAGGCCGGCCGTGTGCACGAAGTACGCCTCGGGCGACTCGCTGTGGTGCTCCACCGCGCCGATGCCACCGCCGCACGGGATCCTGATCACCACGGGCATGCGTACCCGGCCGAGCGAGCGCAGCCGCTGCTTGGCGAGCTGGCTGACGATCTGGTCGAACGCGGGGAAGACGAAGCCGTCGAACTGGATCTCGCACACCGGCCGGTAGCCGCGCAGCGCGAGCCCGATCGCGGTGCCGACGATGCCGGACTCGGCGAGCGGCGTGTCCACCACGCGGGATTCCCCGAAGTCCTTCTGCAGCCCGTCGGTGACCCGGAACACCCCGCCCAGCTTGCCCACGTCCTCGCCCATGATGAGCACCTTGGGGTCGGCCTCCAGGGACTTGCGGAGGCCCTCGTTGATCGCCTTGGACAGCGTGAGCGTGGTCATCGTGCCACCTCCTCGGCCTCGAAGGAGTCCAGGTAGGCGGCGAACTGCTCACGCTCGGAGTCCAGCAGCGCATTCGGCTCGCTGTAGATGTTGTCGAAGATCGACAACGGCTCCGGGTCCGGCATGGCCAGGCAGCCCTGCCGGACGTTGCGGCCCACCTCCGCCGCTTCGGCCTCGATCGCCTCGAAGAACGTGGCGCCGACGGCGCCGGTGCGGACCAGGTAGGCCTTGACCCGCTCGATGGGGTCCTTGAGCTTCCACGCCTCCAGCTCGCTGGCGAGCCGGTACCTGGTCGGGTCGTCGGTGGTGGTGTGCGCGCCCATCCGGTAGGTGAACGCCTCGATGAGCATGGGGCCCTGGCCCTCCCGGGCGGCCTGCATCGCCTTGCGGGTGACGGCCAGGCAGGCGAACACGTCGTTGCCGTCCACCCGGATGCCGGGGAAGCCGAAGCCACTGGCCCGCTGGTACAGCGGGACGCGGCTCTGCCGTTCCAGCGGCTCGGAGATGGCCCACTGGTTGTTCTGGCAGAAGAACACCACGGGGGCGTTGAACACCGAGGCGAAGACGAACGCCTCGTTCACGTCGCCCTGACTGGTGGCGCCGTCACCGAAGTAGACGATGACCGCCTCGCCGTTCTCGCCGACCAGCCCGTCGCGCTGGATCCCCATCGCGTAGCCGGTGGCGTGCAGGGTCTGCGCGCCGATCACGATCGTGTACAGGTGGAAGTTGTGCTCGGCCGGGTCCCAGCCGCCGTGGCTGACGCCCCGGTATAGCTCCAGGAGCTTTATCGGGTCGACCCCACGGCACCAGGCCACCCCGTGCTCACGGTAGGTGGGAAAGGCCATGTCACGGGGTCCGAGCGCCCGCCCGGAGCCGACCTGGGCCGCCTCCTGGCCGAGCAGCGACGCCCAGATGCCGAGCTCGCCCTGGCGCTGCAGCGCGATCGCCTCTGTGTCGATGCGGCGGACCAGGACGAGGTCGCGGTACAGGCCCTTCACCTCGTCGGTGGACAGCTCCAGGGGATAGTCGGGATGCTCCAGCCGTTCCCCCTCGGGGGTAAGCAGCTGAATGGTTTCCACGCGCGATCCGGCCTGCCGGTCCAGGCTGGCGGATCCCGGTGCGGTGGTGACCGCACCGTCAGCATCGACGGCCACGCGCCACTCCTTGTGATCGGGGCCGGCTGCGGGATCACCGTGACCGGCCAGCGGGGGTCCGTGACGGCTCTGGTGGGCCGTGGACCGTTATTGCCATCGTGACAGACGGCGCGGCGTGCGGCTAACCCCAGATGAACAGTGACCGGCCGGCCGCGAGTCGCGTACGCTGCGTGGCCGGCGGGCAAGGTCCGAGGAAAGGCGAGGAAAAGTGACCAAAATCATTGTCGACGTGATGCTGAAGCGGGAGATTCACGACCCGCAGGGAGAAGCCATCTCACGCGCCTGCCAGCGGCTTGGATACGGCGACGTGGTGGGCGTGCGGCAAGGCAAGCGGTTCGAGGTGGAACTGCGGGGTGAGGCCGATGACAGCGCTCTGACCAGGGTTGGAGAGCTCGCCGTGGAATTGCTCGCGAACCCGGTGATTGAGGAATTCGTGTTGCGCGCGGAGTGAGCGGATGACCCGCCGCGGTAGCGCGCGCCGACATAACCGGCGGGTAGCGGCGTGCGTTAACCATGGTGTCACTCAAGTTGACGGTTACCCCGGCCCAGGCGGGGGAAAGCACTCAAAGTGGCCAACGTGGACCGTGCGAACGGTAACCGGGGGGCGGGTGCATACACCGGTGAGCAGCGCCGAGGAGCCTAGCGTGGACGTGAAGCTCTGCCTGGTGTTTCCGCGCAAGGCACTGAGCGTGCCGGTGATGCGCCACATGCTCGGCGATGCCCTCAGGGGCCTGGGCGCCGACGACGACGGACTCGCGGAACTGCTACTGGCGGTAACCGAGGCCTGCACCAACGTGGTGCGTCACGGGGGACCGGGGCGCAGGTACGAGGTGGTGGCCAGCCTGGGCCGCCGTGGCTGCCGTATCGAGGTGCAGAACACCTGGCAGGGGTTCGCCGGCGGCCGGATTCCGGGGCTGCGGCGCCGACCCTGGACGGGGGCGGTCGCGCCGGCGCGGTCCCGGCGCCGCGGCGTGCGCCCGGCCACCTTCGGCCGCTCGCTGCTCGGCGCGGCCCGGCCCGGCTCCGGCCCGGCGGCACATACCGGGGAGGCGGCGGTCGGGGACGAGGACATCGCCGCCTTGCCGGAGTCGGGACGGGGCATCGACATCATGCGGGCCTGCGTGGACAACGTCAGCATGACCAGCGGCCCCGAGCACCGGACCGTGGTGTCCCTGCAGAAGCGCCTGGCCTGGCGCCCGGGGGCCCCGTTCGCCGAGGAACCGGACGACGAGTTCGAAGACGGCGAACTCGCCGACGCCGGCTGACCCGCTCCTGTCGTGGTGAGCCGGTAGCCTGCGTCCGTGGAAGGACGCCCGTGACGGCCCGGGTAGGGGTCGTCACCTTTCCCGGGTCACTCGACGACCGCGATGCCGCCCGCGCGGTGCGCAGCGCCGGGGCCGAAGCGGTCCCGCTCTGGCACGGGGACCGCGGCCTGCGCGGGGCCGACGCGGTGATCCTCCCCGGTGGTTTCTCCTACGGCGACTACCTGCGCTGCGGCGCCATCGCGCGGTTCGCGCCGGTGATGGCCGACCTGGTGCCCGCCGCCCGGTCGGGGCTGCCGGTGCTGGGCATCTGCAACGGGTTCCAGATCCTCTGCGAGGCGCACCTGCTGCCGGGCGCGCTGACCCACAACGCCGGGCTCCGGTTCATCGACCGGGAGGTCCGGGTGCGCATCGAGCACAACGGCACCCCGTGGACCAGCGGCTACGAACGGGATCAGGAGATCACCGTGGTACTCAAGAGCGGTCAGGGCGCCTACCTCGCCGATGCCGCCACGCTGGCCAGGCTCGAGGCGGACGGCCAGGTGGTCGCCAGGTACGCCGGCGGCAGCCCGAACGGCTCCGCGCGGGGCATCGCCGCCGTGACGAACCCGGAGGGGAACGTGGTCGGCATCATGCCGCACCCCGAGCACGCCATCGACCCGCTGACCGGGCCGGGCAGCGACGGGCTCGGCTTCTTCACCTCGGTCGTCCGCGCGCTGGTGGCCCGGTGAGCACAAAGGCCGCCGCCGGGCCGGAATCCCCGGCCGGGCCGGGAACCGGGGCCGGGGCGGACACCGTGGCCACGGCCGCCGCGACCCCGGCCCGCCCTCAGCCGTATGCCGAGCTGGGCCTGACCGAGGAGGAGTACCAGCGGATCCGGGGGCTGCTCGGGCGGCGGCCGACCGATCCGGAACTGGCGCTGTACTCGGTGATGTGGAGCGAGCACTGCTCCTACAAGTCCTCCAAGATGTACCTGCGCCAGTTCGCCGACAAGGCGCCGCCGGTGACGGGGGACAGTGACGGGGGAACGGGGAGGGGGGGCGGGGCCCTGCTGGCCGGCATCGGGCACAACGCCGGCGTGGTGGACATCGGCCAGGGGTACGCGGTCACGTTCAAGATCGAGTCACACAACCACCCGTCCTACGTGGAGCCGTTCCAGGGCGCCGCCACCGGGGTCGGCGGCATCGTCCGCGACATCCTGGCCATGGGCGCCCGCCCGGTGGCGGTGCTCGACTCGCTGCGGTTCGGCCCGGCGGGCGGGCCGGACACCGCCCGGGTGCTGCCCGGCGTGGTCGGCGGGATCTCGTTCTACGGCAACTGCCTGGGCCTGCCCAACATCGGCGGCGAGCTGGCCTTCGACCCGTGCTACACGGGCAACCCGCTGGTGAACGCGCTGTGCGTGGGCGTGATGCGGCACGAAGACCTGCGGTTCGCCGTGGCGCGCGGGGCGGGCAACAAGGTGATCCTGTTCGGCGCCCGCACCGGCCCGGACGGCATCGGCGGGGCATCGGTGCTGGCCAGCGCGTCGTTCGGTGGCGGTGCGGCGGCCAAGCGGCCGAGCGTGCAGGTCGGCGACCCGTTCATGGAGAAGCTGCTGGTGGAGTGCTGCCTGGAGCTGGGCGCGGCCGGGCTGCTGGCCGGCATCCAGGACCTGGGCGCCGCCGGGGTGTCCTGCGCGACCGCGGAACTCGCCGCGGGCGGCGGCTCCGGCATGGCGGTGGACCTGGACCTGGTGCCGCTGCGGGACTCCTCGCTCGGCCCCGCGGAGATCCTCATGAGCGAGTCCCAGGAACGCATGATGGCGATCGTGGAGCCGGGCCACGTGGCCCGGTTCACCGAGATCTGCGCGCGCTGGGACGTGCCGGCCACGGTGATCGGCGAGGTGACCGGCACCGGGCGGCTGCGGATGACCTGGCGCGGCGAGCTGGTGGTGGACATCGCGCCGGAGACCGCGGCCAGCCAGGGCCCGGTCTACGACCGGCCGGCGGTGCGCCCGGTCGGCCAGGACGCCCTGGTGGCCGACGACCCGGCCCGGCTGCCCCGCCCAGGGCCCGGCGAGCTGGGCGGCACCCTGCTCGCCCTGCTGTCCTGGCCGGACCTGGCGGACAAGACCTGGGTGACCGAGCAGTACGACCGGCACGTGCTCGGGGACACGGTGCTCGCCGCCCCGGAGAACGCCGGGGTGATCAGGGTCGATGAGCGGACCGGCCTCGGCGTGGCGCTCGCCACCGACGGGAACGGGCGGTACGCCCGGCTGGACCCGTACGCGGGCGCCCAGCTCGCCCTCGCCGAGGCGTACCGGAATGTGGCGGCGACCGGCGCGCGCCCGGCCGCGGTGACCAACTGCCTCAACTTCGGCTCGCCCGAGGACCCGGGTGTCATGTGGCAGTTCGCCGAGGCCGTGCGGGGCCTCGCGGACGGCTGCGCGTTCCTCGGCACCCCGGTGACCGGTGGCAACGTCAGCTTCTACAACCAGACCGGGGAGGTGCCCATCCACCCCACGCCGGTGGTCGGTGTGCTGGGGGTGCTCCCCGACGTGCGGCGGCGGCTGTCGCTCGGGTTCCGCCGGCCCGGGGCCAGCCTGGTGCTGCTCGGCCGGACCGGCGAGGACTTCGGCGGCTCGGCGTGGGCCTGGGCGGTCCACGGCCACCTCGGCGGCCGCCCGCCCGCCGTGGACCTGGCCATGGAACGGGCGCTCGCCGCGGTGCTCGCGGCAGCGGCGCAGGACGGCCTGCTCGCCGCGGCGCACGACCTGTCCGACGGCGGGCTGGCCGTCGCCCTGGCCGAGAGCTGCTTGCGTGGCCGGGCAGGCCCGGACGGCCAGGCCGGCCCGGTCGGCGCACGGGTGGGCCTGCCCGGGGATCCGTTCACCATGCTGTTCAGCGAATCGCCCGCCCGCGTGGTGGCCGAGGTCGCCCCCGGCGCGGCGGCGCCGCTCGCCGCCCTGTGTGACCGGCACGGGGTCCCGCTGACGGGCCTGGGCACGGTCGGCGGGGACCGGCTGGAGGTGGCGGGCTGTTTCGGCCTGGCGCTGGACGAGCTCGCGGCGGCCCGCGCCAGCGTGCTGCCGGCCCTGTTCGGCTGAGGTCCCGGTGACCGCCGCGAGCGACCGCGCCGCCCGGCGGCTCCGGGCCGCGCTGGACGAGCAGCGGGCCGCGCTGGGCGAGCCCGCCTGGTCCGGGCCCGGCGATCCGGAGACGTTGGGCCTGGCCTGCGCGGCGGCGGTGGCGGCGGCGCTGGGCAACGGCCGCGCACCGCTGCCCGAGGCGCTGCGGGCCGCGACCAGGAGCCTGCTCGGCAGGCTCGCCGCCCGGGCACCCGGCCGGGCGGTGGAGGTGCGGGTGCCGCCGTACGCGGCGGTCCAGTGCGTCGAGGGCCCCCGGCACACCCGGGGCACGCCGCCCAACCTGGTGGAGATGGACCCGGTGACCTGGGTCCGGCTGGCGGCCGGGCAGACGGAGTGGGCCGACGCGGTGGCGTCCGGCGCGGTGCGGGCCAGCGGGGTCCGCGCCGACCTGACCGCGTACCTACCGCTGCTTTCGTCGGGAGAACGCGGCGCCGGTCATTAGACTGACCGGGTGGTCAAGCCCGACGGCCGACTCTCCGGCGACTTGGATCCGGGGGATCAGCCTCCTCGGGACGCATGCGGCGTATTCGGCGTCTGGTCGGAAGGTGAGGACGTCGCCAAGCTCGCCTACTACGGCCTCTACGCGTTGCAGCACCGCGGCCAGGAGTCGGCCGGCATCGCCGTCAGCGACGGCGTGCGGATCGTCGTCTACAAGGACATGGGCCTGGTGGCCCAGGTGTTCGACGAGCGCGTGCTGAGCTCCTTGCACGGCCACATCGCGGTCGGGCACTGCCGCTACTCCACGAGCGGGGCGTCGGTGTGGAAGAACGCCCAGCCGACGTTCCGGCCCACGCCGGCCGGCGGCGTTGCCCTCGGCCACAACGGGAATTTGATAAATACGCTGGAGCTTGCCGCCCTGGCTGCCCCCGCCGACGGGCTTCCGGGGCTGACCGGCACGTCCGACACCGACGTGCTGACCGCGTTGTTCGCCGATCCGGCCCACGCCACCCTGGCCGAGGCCGCGCTGGCCACGCTGCCGCTGGTGCGCGGGGCGTACTCGCTGGTCTTCGCCGACGAGCGCACCCTGTACGCGGCACGGGATCCGCAGGGCTTCCGGCCGCTGGTGCTCGGCCGGCTCGCCCGTGGCTGGGTGGTGGCCAGCGAAACGGCGGCCCTGGACATCGTCGGCGCCCAGTTCGTCCGCGAGGTGGAGCCGGGCGAACTGGTCTCGATCGATGACAGTGGGGTCACCTCGGCCACCTTCGCCCCGGCGCAGCCACGAGGCTGCCTGTTCGAGTACGTGTACCTGGCCCGCCCGGACACCACCATCGCCGGCCGGGGCGTGCACGCGGTGCGGGTGGAGGTGGGCCGCCGTCTCGCCACCGAGCACCCGGCCGAGGCCGACCTGGTCATCCCGGTGCCGGAGTCGGGGACCCCGGCCGCGATCGGTTACGCCCAGGCCAGCGGCATCCCCTACGGGCAGGGGCTGGTGAAGAACTCCTACGTGGGCCGCACGTTCATCCAGCCGAGCCAGACGATCCGCGAGCGGGGCATCCGGCTGAAGCTGAACCCGCTGCGGGACGTGATCGCCGGCCGGCGGATCGTCGTGGTGGACGACTCGATCGTGCGCGGCAGCACCCAGCGCGCCATCGTCGTGATGCTGCGCGAGGCCGGCGCCGCCCAGGTGCACGTGCGGATCTCCAGCCCCCCGGTGCAGTGGCCCTGCTTCTACGGGATCGACTTCGCCACCCGGGCCGAACTGATCGCCGGCGGCCTCGCGGTGGACCAGATCCGCGAGTCGATCGGGGCCGACTCGCTCGGGTTCATCTCCCTGGCGGCCCTGGTCGAGGCGAGCACCGTGCCCGCGGACCGCCTGTGCCGGGCCTGCTTCGACGGCGACTACCCGGTTCCGGTCGCCGAGGCCGAGCGCGGCAAGCACGTGCTGGAAGAGGCGGCCGCTGCCGGGGTGCGATCGTGACAGGCCCGCTGGACTACCAGGCCGCCGGGGTGAGCATCGAGGCGGGGGACCGCGCGGTGGCCCTGATGCGCGACGCGATCGCGCGGACCTCGGGCCCCGAGGTGGTCGGCGGGATCGGCGGGTTCGCCGGCCTGTTTGACGCCTCCCGGCTGACCGGCTACCGGCGCCCGCTGCTGGCCACGGCCACCGACGGGGTGGGCACCAAGGTGGTTATCGCCCAGCGGCTTGGCCGGTACGGCACGATCGGGCTGGACCTGGTCGCGATGGTGGTGGACGACCTGGTCACCTGCGGCGCCGAGCCGCTGTTCCTGACCGACTACGTGGTGTTCGGCACCCTGGTGGCCGAACGGGCCGCCGAGGTCGTTCGGGGCGTGGCCCGGGGCTGTGAGCTGGCCGGCTGCGCCCTGCTCGGCGGGGAGACCGCCGAGCACCCGGGGCATCTGGGCCCCGGCGACTTCGACCTGGCGGGCGCGGCGACCGGCGTCGTGGAGGCGGACGCCCTGCTGGGCCCGGACCGGGTCCGGGCCGGCGACGCGATCCTCGCCCTGGCCTCGTCCGGGCTGCACGCCAACGGATACTCGCTGGTCCGGCGGGTGATCGGGGCGGCGGGCCTGGCCCTGGACGCCGAGCCGCCCGAGCTCGGCAAGCCGCTGGGCGAGGAGCTGCTGACGCCGACCACGATCTACGCCAGGGACTGCCTGGCCCTGGCCGCGGACCGCGACGTGCACGCGTTCGCGCACGTGACCGGCGGCGGCCTGGCCGCCAACCTGGCCAGGGTGCTGCCACCGGGCACGGGTGCCGTCGTGGAGCGCGGCACCTGGTCCCCGTCCGCCGTGTTCCCGTTCATCGCGGGCCACGGCGGCATCGGCCAGGAGGAGATGGAGCGGGTGTTCAACATGGGCGCCGGCATGCTCGCCGTGGTAGCGGCGGACGACGCCGACCGTGCCCTGCGCCTGCTAACGGATCGCGGGGTACCCGCCTGGCACGCAGGCCAGGTCATCTCGGATGCTGAAGACGTCCGTCTCGTCGGCGCCTATCGGAGCGCAGGAATCTAGTCCGCTACGTCTTCGTCTTCGTCGTCGTCGAAGTCGCTGTAGCGATCGGCTAGCTCGGAAGATGCGTGGTCGTTGTTGTCCCGCACGCTTTCTTCGCCGACGCCCAGCTCGGTCCGCAGCCGGTCAAGGTCAGTGCCGCCGCTGTTGTACTTGAGCTGGCGTGCCACCTTTACCTGCTTGGCCTTGGCTCGGCCGCGCCCCATTGGCTCGACCCCCTCGAACATGCCGGGGCCTGCCTAGGCCCCTGTTCCCTGCACTGAGCAATAGGGCGTCGTGCACATGGTGCGGCGCGTCGCTTCTCCAGCGCCTGGAGCGCGACGCGCGCGTTCGAGCCCGCATGCATCTATTACGGTACCTGCTTTGCGCCGCGAGCGCTTCCCAGGGCGCACTGCTGGGTTTCTGCGCCGGCTCAGGAAGGCAGCCAGATGCCCCGGAGCCGGCCGATCTCGGCCATCCGGCGCTCGGCCAGCCGGTCGGCGGCCACGGCGGGCGGCACGCCCTCCTCGTCCGCCAGCGCGAAGATCTTCTTGGCCGTGACGTAGATCTTCTCGGCCCGGGCGCTGGCGCGTTCGAAGTTGAAACCGGCCAGCTCGTCCGCGACCTGGATGACCCCGCCGGCGTTGACCAGGTAGTCCGGGGCGTAGAGGATGTCGCGGTCGGCGAGCACCTTTTCCAGTCCGGCATGCGCGAGCTGGTTGTTGGCGGCGCCGCAGACGATGCGGGCGGGCAGCACCGCCACGGACTCGTCGGTGAGCGCGCCGCCCATCGCGCACGGCGCGTAGACGTCGAGCGGGCGGGCGAGCAGTTCGGCCTGCCCGCCGACGGCCTGCACGCCCGGATGAACCGCCAGCACCCGCTGGACCGCGGCGGCGTTGACGTCGCAGACCACAACCCTGGCACCCGCCTCGATCAGGTGACCGACCAGGCGGTGGCCCACCTTGCCCACCCCTTCGACGCCGACCAGGCGGTCCTCCAGGCTGTCCGAGCCCCAGGTGTGCTCCGCGGCGGCCCGCATCCCGTGGAACACCCCGATCGCGGTCAGGATCGACGAGTCCCCGCCACCGCCGTTCAGCACCGTCCGCCCGGTGACGTAATGGCACTCGCGGGCCACCAGATCCATGTCCTCGCTGTAGGTGCCGATGTCGCACGCGGTCACGTACCGCCCGCCGAGCGACTCCACGAACCGGCCGTAGGCCCGCAGCAGGGCCTCGGTCTTCAGCCGGGCCGGGTCCCCGATGATCACCGCCTTGCCGCCACCGAGGTCGAGGTTGGCCAGGGCGTTCTTGTATGCCATCGCGCGGGACAGGTTCAGCACGTCGGCCAGGGCGGCGTCCTCCGACGGGTAGGGGAAGAAACGCGTGCCGCCGAGGGACGGGCCGAGCACGGTGGAGTAGATGGCGATGATCGCCCGCAGCCCGGTCTGCGGGTCCTGGCAGAACACGACCTGCTCGTGCCCGCCGCGGGCGGTGGAGGTGGGTGCGGGCGCGTCCTGGGGGTAGGCGGGCGCGCTGCCACGGGGGTTGCTCGCGAAGACGTTCGTCACTGTGGTGACTCTCCCGGCGACGTGCCGCGTCCTCGCTGACGCGGACTCGCGATAAGCGTATGCCCACTGCCTGTGGCGGCCCGCGCCCGATGACGGGCAAAATGAGGTGCAGGGGGTGCAACCATATGAATAGGTCCCGGGCCAGGCTGGCGGGCACGATCGCCGCAGCGGCCGCGTTGCTGACCGCGCTGGGTGCCGCTGTTCCGGCCACCGCTACCGCCGCCTCGGGCGGGGTCGTCCTGGCCGCGCCGGTGGCCCCGGCCGCGCGCACCGGGCCGGCCGCGCGCACCGGGCCGGCCGCGCGCAGCATGGCGGTCCGGCACGCTCCGAGGGCCCGTGCGGCCCCGGCCCCGTTCGTGATCATCATGATGGAGAACCACGGCCTGCATCCGGTGCTGAACGACCAGACGGACATGCCGTACCTGAACAGCCTGTGGCGCGGCGGCACCAGCCTGGACTTCCCGCACTACGCCGCGCTGGGCCACCCGAGCCTGCCCAACTACCTCGGCATGGCCTCAGGGTTCACCCAGGCCACCTCGGATGCGGTGCACCCGGGTGAGTTCGCGGGCCCGTCGGTCTGGGACCAGCTCACCCAGGCGGGGGTGTCCTGGGGGATCCTCGAGGAGGGCATGCCGTCGGCATGCTCCCCGCGCGTCACCTACAACGACCCGGCGACCGGCGGGCAGTACCTGCTCCGGCACGACCCCGGCATAACGTTCGGCACGGTCTACGGCAGTGCCGAATGCCAGCTGGTGCAGCCGCTTTCCGCGCTCAACTACGCCAGCCTGCCCGCGGTCAGCTTCATCACCCCGAACACCTGCGATGACATGCATGGCCTGACCGCTACCCAGCTTGCCAGCACCGGGTTCGTCAACTGCCTCAAGGGCTCCGACGCGCTGGAACGGCGCTCGGACCAGTGGCTGTCCCAGATCGTGCCGAACCTCACCGCCGCCGGGGCAACGGTGTTCATCACGTTCGACGAATGCTGCGCGGCCACCCTCGGCCCGATGTACGCGCTCGAGACCGGCCCCGCCGTCACGCCCGGGTCCGACGGCACCGGTTACTCCCACTACTCGGTGCTCGCCGGGATCGAGGATGCCTACGGCCTGTCACTGCTCGGCGGGGCGGCTACCGCGAACCCCATCCCCGTGCCGTAGCGGGAGCCGGGGGAGCGCCCCTGGGGCGTACCCAGGCAACATCCAGGGCCCGGTGATGATCTCGTTACGTGTCGTGTCGGTATCCCGCGATGACTGCGTGCCAGGATTCCTGGGTGCTTCCCTACGCCGCATACCTGCGTGTATACGAACCCCTCTCGGCATTCTCCGGCGCCGAAGGCCCGCGCTGGGCCGAGTACGCGGCATCGGCGGGCCGGCCGCGCCGCGCCGGAGCGCTCGCCGCGGAGCAGGCGGAGTCGCTGGCCAGGGCGATCGCGTTCCCGCCGCGGCCCGCTCCCGAGCGGGAAAGCGACCATGCCTACGTACGGTGGTCGGAGGGCACCACCTACATCTGCCCGTGGCAGACCAGGCTGCGGTCCTGGCTGGTGCTGTCCCGGCTCCGCACCGCCGCGCCGTCGCTGACCAGGGCCGCGTTCTCCGCCCACCACGCCGACGCGGCCGTGCGTGAGTTCGCGCGCTGGCGCAGCCAGGAGTACTCGCCGCGGGTGTACATCCAGGCGAGTACCTGGTCGGTGCCGTTCGCCTGGTTCGTCCCGTTCGCCGCGGACGAGCGCTGGCTGGTGCTCGGCGCGTCCAGCGAGCCGGGCGAGGGGGGCAGGGCCACCGCCGCGGGGACGCGCACGCTCGTCTACGCGACCGCGATGAGCCAGGCGCGCACCCGGGTGGCCAAGGCACTGGGGGTGATCCGCCCGGCCAGGAGCCCCCGTTCCGCGGCACCGTGGGGCGGTGACCCGGCGGCGTTGCTGGCCGAGCTCAGGGAGGTCGGTGCCTGGCTCGAGGAGTTCCATCCGCACTCGCTGGTGGAGCTCGACTACGGCGGGCTGGTGCACCTGCTCGACGACGGCGCGCTCTGTTCCGATCAGTCCGTGGCCGAGGTGTCCGCCTCGATCAGTGCCGTGGCGGCGGGAGAGGTCGAATTCGCGTCCGCCATGTATCAGCGATTCGTGCGCCGCTGGCGGGCTCTGGAGGCGCTCGAACAGGCGTCCTGAGCGGCACGAGATGACTTTTCCGAATCTCCACCGTCGCAACTATACGTATCGCTAGAATCACGCAGCGTGACTCAGATCAGTGGATCAACGGGGACACCTGTCGCAGAATCTTTGCTCCCGGTGGTCGACTTGTCACCGCTGGTGATGGCAATATGGTCTCAGTGGGCCATATAGGACATCCACGGCAGGCTCCACCCGGAGCCAGGAAGCTACAAACGCAGGATCGCAGTACTGGTCCAGGAGGAGAGGCCGTACACATGTCTGCACGCACACCCGAAGCTGAACCGCTTCTGACGCCGGCCGAGGTTGCCACGATGTTCCGCGTGGATCCTAAGACCGTCACGCGGTGGGCGAAGGCCGGCAAGCTCACGTCCATTCGTACCCTGGGCGGCCACCGCCGCTACCGGGAGACGGAGGTCCGCGCGCTGCTGGCGGGCATCCCGCAGCCGCGCTCGGAGTAGTCCCGTTCGTGCGCGGTACGCCGCGGCGGCCGGACCCGCGACTGTCCCCGGCCATCCATGTGAGGCGTACCGCACCCGGACTGCCATGCAGTCGGCAAGCAGTAGCACTGAGGGGGGTCGGCCCCGGCGGTCATCAGCCGCGTTGGGGGCGCCATTTCGCGGGTTCCATCGCACCAGCGGTGGGCCGGTCAGACGTCGCCGGGGTCGCTCCGGTCGCCCCGTGACATCAGGCGGAGGACGGCCCCGGCCCCCGGGCCGTGAGCGGCGCACCAGCTGCCGGGCAGCGGGACCGGGCCGCCGTGATGAGGAGACATGCCGGGCGGGGAAGAATCCGGACCTGCGGGGAAGAAGCCTGAACTGCCAGGTAGGCGCCTTGCGCCAGGGAATGCCCGAAACGCCTGATTGCTTCGGGTAATCGGAAGACAACTTTTGGTAATCACGGGTGCATCGCACGAGGGTCGGCAATACTAGGCCGCGAGCACCCACAGTCAGGTTTCACACACTCCGTGTGACGACTCTGCCCGGGGCCACAGATGACGGCAGGCGCTGCGGCGCGTGCCCGGAGTTGGCGGCGCCGCACGGGTTCCGCAGGTCGCGGAACGCGGCACCGCCGTTCAGGGGAGGATCCCAGATGCGTGATCCGGATTTGGTCACCCGCGCACAGCGGGCTGCGGTCGCGCTGGAGCGCGCTTGGGAACGCTGGCGCGCGATGCATGGCCTGTCGGCGGACCCCATGCCACCGGTGTCCAGCTACGTCGGTTACTCCATAGAGGAGCCATGGGGCCGCCCGCGCGTGGTGTTCGGGGTCGACGTCAGGGAAGCGGAACTGCTTGCCGCGCTCCTCGATCACCACGAGTGCGTCGGGCCGTTCTATCAGGCCGATCCGGCCGAGGCCAGCCTCGGGCCCGGGCCATCAGGCAACTCGGGCACTCCCCTTGATGAGGCGCGGTCGCGCATCCCGGCACAGGCACAGGCGGCCGAGCAGCGGCACGACGATGAGCGGCCGCAACACGAGGAACGCACGCAACACGAGGAACGCACGCAGCGCGGGGAGGGCACACAGCGCGAGCGGTCGGCGGGTGAGCGGGCGCCGGACGAGCGGGCGCCGGGCGAGCGGGCGGAGCGCGCGCGGCGGGAAGAGCGGCCCCGGCAGCGGCCGAGCCAGGACACCCCGCCGGGCCCGGGCGGCACGGCGGGCAGAGCTGGCCCGGGCGGAAGGGCCAGCGCGGCTGGCCGAGGTAGCGCGGCTGGTCCGGGAGATGTGGCTGGCCCGGGTGGCATCGCCGATGATCTCGACAGCGATCAGCTCCACTACCGGGACGGCATGTCACCGGCCGAGGAAGCGGGCCGGGAGAACGGTGCCGGCGGCCTGCGCCGCCAGGACGAGACGCGGGGCAGCGCCGGCCGGGCTGGCGACCAGCGCCGGGGGCGCCGCGCCGAGCTGGGCAGGCCCAGCCGGCGGGAGCGGCGCGTGGCCAGCCGCCAGCGGCCGGGACCGGCCGGGGCGCGGGAGCCACAGGCCGAGGCACGGCGCACCGACCAAGCAGGGCGCACCGACCAGGCCGAGGCGGCCCGCACGGACGCCGCCGGCTACCCGGACGCCACCGGTCATCAAGACGTCGCAGGCCACCCGAACGGTGCCGCCCAGCCGAACATCACCGGCCAGCCGGACGCCGTCCGCCGTTCAGGCAACGCTGGCCACCCGGACGCCACCGGTCATCAAGACGTCGCAGGCCATCCGAACGGTGCCGCCCAGCCGGACATCACCGGCCAGCCGGACGCCGCCCGCCGTTCAGGCAACGCTGGCCACCCGAACGGCCCTAGTCATCCGAACGCGGCCGGTCAGGCCGGCGCGGCCGGCGACCAGGACGCCACTGGATACCAAGACGTCGCTGGCCATGCGAGCGACGCGGCCCACCCGGACGCCACCGGCCAGGCATACGCGGCCGGGCACCAGGGCAACGCCGGGCACCCGGGCAACGCCGGCCGCCCGGGCAACGCCGGGCACCCGGGCGACGCCGACCGCCCGGACAGCGCCAGCTACCTGGACAACGCCGGCCGCTCGGACGCCGTTGGTCACGCTGACAACGCCGGCCACGCGAACGGCGCAGGCCATCCGGACACGGCTGGCCACCCGGACGCCACCGGTCGGGCGAACCCCGCCGCTCACATGGATGCCATCGGCAATGCGGACAACGCCAGCCAGGACGCCGCCGAGCATGCGAGCGCCACCGGCGAACTGAGCGCCACCGAGCACGGGAACGCCGGGCCCCCCGGGGGCAGATTCCCCGCCGGGGCGGCATGGCCGTCCGACGCGGCATGGCCGGCCCACACGGCGGGCGCATCGTGGGCGGACCGTGAAGCGGGCGCCGCGGACGTCCCGACAATGGACGACTCCGCTCCGGGCAGCCCCGCTCCGGGCAACCGCGCTCCAGGAGACCGTGCGCCAGGAAACCGTGCTCCGGGTAACCCGGAGAGTGGCAGCGGCACCGCGGACGTCACCACCGTGGACGCCATCCCCGCCGACATCACCATGGTGGACGCCATCCCCGTGCAGGACGCCCCCGTGGACGGCTTCCAGGTAGACGACACCGCGGCAGCCGGTACCGCTGACAGCGAGGCCGCCTCTGCGGGCCGTGACGCCGCCTCTGCGGGCCGCACCGCCCAGCCCAAGAGCCTGTATGACGTCACCAAGGCCAGCCGGGAGCGCGCTCGCGATGCCGCCCGTGGCCGGGGCACCGGCCGGGCCCGCGGTGCGGCGGCGAACCGCGGCCACGACGAGTCACGAGACCTGGGCCGGGACCCGGTCCGCGGTGCCGAGCCCAGCGCCGAGCCGGTTGGCCGGAACGGGCACGCGGACGCCGGCCACCCCGATACGGGCCATGCCGACACGGGCCACGCCGACATGACCCACACGGATACGGGCCATGCCGACACGGGCCATGCCGACACGGGCCATGCCGACACGGGCCATGCCGACGCCAGGGCCGCCGATGCCGGCCTGGCCGGTCTCGGCCTGGCCGGTCCAGGTCTCGCCGGGGAAACCGCCGCGGACCGCGCCCCGCAGCCCGGGCGGGAGGACCAGGCGGGCGTCGATTCTGGCTACCTGGCGGCCGCCCCAGCGTTCGCAGCTGACGCTACCGGGCTGGGCACCGGGGATGTCGGCTGGGCGGACACCGACCCCGGCTTCGACTACACCGACGACGCGGATCTGGACTACGCCGGGGACGACGCCGACCGGGACTACCCGGACGGCGAGGGCTGGAGCGATGTGGCGTCCGAGGACGAGTCCTGGGACACCGGCCCCGTGCGCACCGAGGCCGGCGGCACCACCGGTTACGGCCGGGATCCCGGCGCGGCGCCCGGCCGCAGCGATCGGGCCGGCCTGGACCAACTGTGGGACATCGGGCGCGGCGGGTCCGGCGGCGGCCAGGGCCACATGGATGCCGGCCGTCAAGCGGGGGACGCGGCCCGGGGCGACGCGGCCCGGGGCGACGCGGCAGGCCCGCTCGGTGGCACCGCACGGAGCGGCAGCGCATGGGAAGGCGCCGCACAAGACGGTGCCACACGGGACGGGATCACGCGGGACGAGACCACGCGGCAAACCGGCCCGGCCCGGGACGCTGGCTCGCCACGGGACGCTGGCGGCGCGGCGGACTCCGTCCAGGCGCGGGATGCCCGCCCGGGCCTGGACGGTGACTTCGGCCCGGATCCCCTTGGTGCGCCGGGCGGCCGGGGAGCCACCGCCGACTTCCTCGCCGCGCAGCCAGCGGGCAGCATCCTCACCACCACGCCGCGCCAGAACACCAGGACCGCCAGGTCGGCCGTGGCCACGGAGACCATCGCCGCCGAACTGGCAGGCTGGGCCGCCGGGGAACTGCCCGGGCAGGCCTCAGCGCGGCTGGCCGCCTGGGCAGCCATCGGTGGGGTCCCCGCGCCTGGGAACCTCGCCGACAGCACCGATGTGGGTGCGGCGGGCGTCGGCACCGAGCGGGTTCGCTAGCCGGCCAGCCACCTCACCCGGCGGGCCGCCGCAACGGCCAACCGGCCGCAACGCGCAGCCGCCGACCCCGGCAAGCCGCCGACCCCGGCAAGCCGCCGACCCCGGCAAGCCGCCGACCCCGGTGCGCCGGCGAGCCGCCCGGCGGCAAGCCCGCCTCCAGGACTGCGCGTCCGGCGCCCCGCTGGGTGCCGGACGCGCAACCATGCGGGCCCGGCCACGGGTCACGGTGGCGAATCGCGACAACGGCCGCGCTGGCCTCGATTGTCGCAGGCAGGGCGGACAATCACAGATGTGCGCATCGCGGTGGTCGCAGGTTCCGGACACGGCTGCCTGACGGCCGAGTGCGCCGAGGACGGCACCGGCCACGGTCCCATCGTTATGCATGCTGATCTATGCGCTGCCGTCGCCGAGCGTGAACGGGCCGGCGACGCCCGCTGGGTGTGGGCCGCCTGCGGCGACGTGTACCCGGCGCTGCTGCGCGCGGGGGTGCGGGTGCAGCGCTGTCACGATGTGGCGCTGACCGAGGCGCTGCTGCTCGCCAGGGACGGGCAGCAGGACGAGTCGGCCACGCTGGCGGCGGCCTGGGCACGGCTGCGCGGGTCGGCGGCGCCGCAAGCCAGGGCGGCCGCCGCGCGGCCCGCCGCAGCCGGCCAGGCGGTGCTGTTCGAGCCTGCCGATCCAGCCTTTCCCAGCCCGCATGAGGCCATGGAAGCGCTGGTCGCCGTGCACGCCGGCCAGTTGCGCCGGATCGCGGCCGACGAGCACCCCGGCCGGCTCGCGCTGCTCGCGGCGGCGGAGTCGGCGGCCGGCCTGATCGCCGCCGAGATGGGCTACTACGGCCTGCCCTGGCGCGCCGACGTGCACTCGGACCTGCTCACCGGCCTGCTCGGTGGCAAGCCGCTGCCCGGCCTGCGCCCGCAGCGCCTGGCCGACCTGGCCGCACAGATCACCGCCGCGCTCGGCGGCCGCCCGGTGAACCCCGATTCCCCCGCGCAGGTGCTGCGGGCGCTGGCGGCCGACGGTGTCCGGGTGCCCTCCACCCGCGCCTACGTGCTGCGCGAGGTGGACCATCCGGCCGCCGCCCTGCTGCTCGAGTACAAGGAACTCGCCCGGCTGTACGGCGCGTTCGGCTGGTCCTGGCTGGAGGAGTGGGTGAGCGACGGCCGGTTCCACCCGGAGTACGTCGTCGCCGGGGTGGTCACCGGCCGCTGGGCGTCCAGGGGCGGCGGCGCGCTGCAGATCCCCCGGGTGCTGCGCCGGGCCGTGGTGGCCGACCCCGGCTGGGTACTCGTGGTGGCCGACGCCGCGCAGCTGGAGCCGCGGGTGCTTGCCGCGCTCGCCGGGGACGAGGCGCTGGCCGCCGCGGCCGGCACCGGCGACCTCTACCAGGCGCTGGCCGACGCGTTCGGCGGGGAGCGGGGCAACGCCAAGATCGCGCTGCTGTCCGCCATGTACGGCGGGGCGGCCGGGCAGGCCAGGCAACTGCTGGCGGTGCTGCGGCACCGGTTCCCGCTCGCCGCCCAGTACGTTGAGCTGGCCGCCCGGGCGGGGGAGGAGGGCAAGGTGGTCCGGTCCCGGCTCGGCCGGACCTGCCCGCCGCCCTCGGCCTACTGGCGTGGCCTGACCGCCGACCCCGACGACCCGGGCTCCGAGGACCCGCGCGCGGGCCGCTCGGTGCGCGCCCGCGGCCGGTTCACCCGCAACTTCGTGGTACAGGCGAGCGCGGCCGACTGGGCCGTTGTCTTCCTGGCCGGCCTGCGCCGCCGCCTCGCGCACATGACGCTGACATACGGACGAGGCGTGGTGCCCGCCGTCCTTCCGGACGCTCCGCCCGGGGCGCGGCCTGCCGCCGGAGGCGGCGATGCCCAGCCGCGGCTGGTGTTCTTCCAGCACGACGAGGTGATCGTGCACTGCCCGGAGGAACTCGCCGCCGACCTGGTCACGGCGGTCGGCGAGGCGGCGGCCGAGGCCGGGCGGCTGGTGTTCGGGCCGACCCCGGTCCGGTTCCCGGTCACTACGGCCGTGGTGACCAGCTACGCCGACGCCAAATAGACCTGGTGGGGTGCCCGCCGTGCGCCAGGCACCCCCAGCCAGGGCCGGGAGGATCAGGCGGCGGCCTGCGCCGGCTGGTCCGTGCCGCAGTACTTGCACTTGGACGCGGCGGCCGGCAGGTCGGCGGACAGGCACGCCGGGCAGGTCTTCACCGGGGCTGGCGGGCCGAACACGGTCTGGCCGCGCCGGGCCTGGATCGCCTTGTACGGGACGATGATCACGAAGTAAACGACCGCTATGAAGATGATGAAGTAGATGATCGCGGAGATGAACGAGCCGATGTTGAGCAGCGTGGTCTTGTTGCCCGCGTTGCCGAGCTGGACGCCGAGGCCGATGGAGTTGCCTCCTCCGGCCCTGGCCACGATCGGGTTGATGATGTTGGTCGTGAAGGAGGCGATCAGGGTGCTGAACGCGAGCGCAATAACCAGCCCGACGGCCACAATGATGACATCGCCGCGCATGAGGAAGTTCTTGAACCCGGTGAGCATGCTTCGTACCTCCCTAGCCGTCCCCGCCGGCTCCGGGCGGTGAGGTGCGGGGGTGGCGGGCCGCCCGGGCGTGGATGACGACGATATCGTTCACCACCTGGCAAAAGTAAAGGAACACGCTGGGCATGGATCTTGTCGCCCGTGCGGGTAGTGGGGAGTCCCCCTCGAGGTGAGGCCGGATGCGGTCGCCCCATTGAACGGGCGCCGGGCCCGGGCCGTTCACACTCGTGTCGTGACAATATTCGGGGCCGTCGCGGGCACCGGGAAGCCACCGAGGGAAGGGGCGGCGATGAGGCAGATCGTGCTTGTGGTGGCCGGCGTGGCCGCCGTGCTGGCGGGCCTGGTCTGGACCCTGCAAGGGCTGGGCTACGTGGGCGGCAGCTTCATGTCAGGGGCGACCGTATGGGCGGTCATCGGCCCGCTCGTCGCGCTGGCCGGCCTGGCGCTCGTCACGCTCGGGCTGCGCCGCCGGCGCCGGGTGCGCTGATTACAAACTGTCATTAGGGTGGCGCAGAGGTATTACATATCGCAAAAGCTTCGCCATCCTCGCATTTGGCGAACTGGCAGGTCAGCTATCCATTTTCTATGTCCGCCGAAGATTTGACACCGAAACCCTTGTCACTCACGGTAAACTGCCACTTCAGGGGATGGCTCGCGGGGGGCATGGGAGGGCCACATGGACGGACGACACGTGGTCGCGGAGGGAACCGACGACACCGGGGTGTCGTGGGTCATCTGGGCGCGGCGGGATGCCCCGCGCGACGGCGACTTGTTAAGCATGATCAGGCTCACCGACTCCGGTGGGCGCATCATCCACCTGGGCGCCGCCTCCGGGCCGGCGCTGTATCCCGGCCGCCTGCTGAACATCACGACCAGCGGCAGCGAGGAGGGGCCCCGGGCCCTGCTGGGCCGGGTGGGCCCCGGCGTCCGGCGGCTGGAGTTGCGGGTGCACGACGGCGGCACCAGGAACGTGCCGCTGTACGACTGCGCCGAGATCCCGGAGGTCAGGTTCGCCGCGCTGCTGCTGCCGCGCGAGGAACTGCTGGACTCCGTGGCCGCTTTCGGTGCCAAGGGCCCCGAGCTTGAGCGGTTCGACCTGAAGTTCCAGCAGGGACGCTGGGAGGCCCGGCACCCGGGGCAGGCCGTCCGGCCCGGCACTTTATTGCCGCCTGCCACATGGCGCGCCGCCGGATAAGGCGGTGCGCGAGGCGGTGCCGGGTCCGCGGTGCCGGACCCGCGGTGCCGGGCAGGCGCCGCCGGACGGGTGTTGCGACGGGTCGCGCGGCGGACGGTACCGGATCGGTGGTGCCGGCCGACCGGCGGCTACCGAATGCGGCGATGCCCATCAGGTGCTGAACTGCACGGCGGGGAAGGCGCGGTGCTCTCCGGCATCCGCCACGCGGTCGCGGCGGCGGCCATGATCTCGGCGGTGGTCCGCAGGCTGGGCACCCCGGAGACCGACCGGTCGGTGAGGAAACGGCGGACCGCGCGCAGCGCCGCCGGGTCGCCGAGCAGTTCGCCGTGGAACGCGGGGATGACCACCACATTGTGCGGCAGCGGGCAGGCGGGCAGGGTCACCGCGTCGGCCAGGGGAATGACCTCGAGCAGCCGGACCGGAGTGTGCTGTGCGGCCGCCGCGGCGAACCGGGCGCCGACACTGTTCACCGAGTTGATCAGGGTCTGCGCGCCGGCGGTGCCGAACGGGGAGAGCCCGCCCACGAACCAGATCAGCGCGTGGAGTTCGTCCCTCGTCACCATGCCGCTGCCGGTGCCGCCGCCGAAGCCGTACTGGCCGGGCGCGACGATCGGGCTGAGCAGCACGACCGACCCGACCGGGGCATCGGGATGGCGGGCCAGCATCGCGTCGAGGCCGAGGGTGCCCTCGCTTTCCGCGACGATGTCCACCGGCTTGCCGGTCAGCTCGTGCAGCCGCCAGACCTGCGCCGCGATCCGGTCGCCGAGCTGCGGCAACGGGATGTTGCTCGCCTTGGAGCCGTAGGGCAGCGGCTGGCCGCGGTGGTTCGTCCCCCGGTAGGAGAACTGCTGGACGACGCTGCCCGGGAGCGCCTTGGCCAGCGCCCGGTCCTGGCCGCAGCACCACGAGCCGAAGCCCGCGATCTCCAGCACGGGGTGTTGCCCGGTGTCGGCGATCGTGTCGCTCTTAGGCATGGTGGCACTGGTCCCGGTCACCCAGGCCACGGTGGCCTCGGGGTGCCCCGTCGCCGCGGGGCCGCCGAACACGAAGACAAGCCTGGTGAGCGCGATGAGCGTGGCGATGACGGCAGCCAGGGCCATGGGCCCGGCGGGGACCCGGTTCTCGGCCGACGGCGCCAGCTCGGGCCCGGCGCTGACCACCGGGCCCCGTCCGGCCAGCGCCTGTCCCGCCAGCGCCTGCCCGGCCAGCGCCTGCCCGGCCAGCGCCTGCCCGGCGGGCCGGGCGATCGCCGCGGTCAGGCCGTACCACGCGCGGGCGTTCACCAGGCCGGCCAGCCCGGCCACGGGCACCGCGTCCGGGGGCGGCAGCGCCGCGCAGACCGCGGCGGCGGTGAGCACGCAGAACTCCGCGAGCAGCCACCATGCCGCCGAGACCGGCGGCAGGGTCCGCCACCAGGTCCCGGCCAGCCCGGCATGGCTCAGTGGCAGCGCGATCAGCAGCATGGCCGGCAGCAGCGCGAGGAACGGCCAGGAGAAGGGCAGGATGGCCACTCCGAAGGTCAGGCTGACCAGCGGGGATATCAGCAGGCAGGCCAGGGTGGTGACGACGAGCGCGCCGCGCAGCGCGGCCCGCGGCGGTGGTGTCAGATGGGCCGGCCAGGCCAGCCTGATCAGTGCAGTGTTCAGCGCGGACCTAGCCACCAGCAGCCCGGCGAGCAGCAGGCAGAACCAGGGCCAGGACCGCTGGGTGGTGTACAGCCAGCGCAGGTCGTGGAAGATCGCCAGCGGGGGAAGCGCGGAGACCTGGGGGGCGAGGGCCCGGGCGCCGGGCGCGAGCACGATCAGCAGGAAGGCCTCGGCCATGGCCGTGCCGCAACACAACGCGATCAGGCCTCGGTGCGCCAGGAACCGGTCGCTCCGCAGGCTGGGCCGCTGCGGCTCTCCGTCCATGTCCCGCATCTAAATTCGTGTTCTGCATCGGCGGGCCGGACAGGCCGGGACCGCCGAGTGTCGCTACCTGTCTATCCCAGCACAGCGTCCGGACATCAACGCTTTAATCCCCGCGCGCCGGGGGGCGTGTGGGCGGGCCGGGCAGGTGCGCGGCGGGCGGGGTGGTCCGTGGCGGCCGGGGTGCGCGGCGGGCGGGGGCGGCCCGGGTGCGCGGCGGGCCGGGGGCGTGCGCGGCGCGCCGCGAGGTCAGAGCCGGCCGGCGTCCACGATGCGGCGCAGGAACCGCCGGGTGCGCTCGTCCCTGGGGCTGGTGAAAAGCTCGGCGGGCGGGGCGTCCTCGATGATCCGCCCCTCTTCGAGGAAGCACACCCGGCGGGCGATGTCCCTGGCGAAACCCATCTCGTGCGTGGCGATGACCATGGTCATGCCGGTGGCGGCCAGTTCCCTGATCACGTCGAGCACCTCGGCCACCAGTTCCGGGTCGAGCGCGCTGGTCACCTCGTCGAGCAGCATGATCTGCGGCTTCATGGCCAGTGCCCGGACGATGGCCACCCGCTGCTGCTGCCCGCCGGAGAGGCGGTCGGGGAAGTCGGCCTCCTTGTCCGCCAGGCCGAACCTGGCCAGCAGCGCCCTGGCTTCCGCTTCGGCCTCGGCCCGGGAAACCCGCCGGACCTTCGCCGGGGCCAGCGTCACGTTGCGGAGCACGGTCATGTGCGGGAAGAGATTGAAGGCCTGGAACACGATCCCGACGTGCCTGCGCACCAGGTTCGGGTCGATGCCGGGGCCGGTGACCTCCTGCCCCCACAGGCTGATCCGCCCGGAGTTGATCGGCTCCAGCAGGTTCACGCAGCGCAGCAGCGTGGACTTGCCGGACCCGGACGCCCCGATCAGGCAGACCACCTCGTGCGTGGCGACCGCCAGGTCGATGCCCTTGAGCACCTCGTTGGCACCGAACGACTTGTGCAGCCCCTCGATCCTGATCGCTTCGTGGCCAGCGACCGGGAGGCTGGCCTCGCCGCCCGCGCTCATGGAGTGGCCCCGGCGAGACGGCGGCGGCGGTCCCGTTCGATCAGCCGGTCGGTGAACCGCGCCAGCGGGATCGTGAGGATCAGGAAGAGGATGGCCGCAACGGTGAAGCTGGAGAAGTTGAACACCTGCTCGCTGTAGATGTCGGCGGCCTTGTTGGCCTCGATGGTGCCCAGCACCCCGACAAGCGCGGTGTCCTTCTGCAGGCTGATGAAGTCGTTGAGCAGCGGCGGGATGATGTTCCGCAGCGCCTGCGGCAAGATCACGTAACGCAGTGCCTGCCGGTGCGGCAGGCCGAGCGACCGGGCCGCCGCCACCTGGCTCTGGTGCACCGAGTTGAGCCCGGCCCGGTAGACCTCGGACACGTAAGCGGAGTAGGACAGCACCAGGGCGGCCACCCCGTACACCGCGTTGGACTGGGTGGACAGCACCGGCAGGCTCAGCGCCGGGATGCCCAGGCCGATCGCGAAGATCACCAGGATCAGCGGCACGCCGCGGAAGAAGTCGACGTAACCCGTCCCCAGGATCCTGATCGGGAACAGCGCGGGGTGCGTGGATTGCCGGATCAGGGCGATCAGCAGGGCCAGCGCGAGGATGAGTATCTCGGCGACGACGAACATCCGGATGTTGAGCCAGATCGCCGCGCCCACCGAGTAGTAGCCCTGCCGCGGGTTGCCGATGAACGACTGCCACATGTGCGGCGGGCTGAAGAACGCGTGCTCCACCGCCCGCGCGCCGGGTGCCAGCAGGAAGATCGCGGCCAGCGCGCCGAGCACGACGAGGGTGCTGGCGGTCGAGATGACCGTCCCGCTGCGGCCGCCGCCGAGCAGCCTGGCCCCGCGCCCGGTGCGTGCGAACGAGCCCGGGGGCGGGCTCCCGGTCAGCGCCACCGGGGCTCAGGGCTGGACGGTCGGGAACGTGAGGTAGATCTGCAGGTACTTCTGCTGCAGTTGCTGCAGCGTCCCGTTGGCCTTCAGCGTGGCGATGGTCTTGTTGACGCAGTTCACCAGCGGGTTGCCCAGGTGGAACAGCAGCCCATAGTGCTCGCCCACGGACGGGAACTGCGCCACCAGGACCGCGTGCTTGAGCTGCGCCGAGGCCATGTACTGCGCGGTGGGCGTGTCGGTGATCAGCGCGTCGATCCGGTGCGCCTCCAGCGCCGCGGACACCTCGCTGAGGGTGTCGAAGACCTTGGGCTGTGCGGTCGGCTGGATGTCGTTGGTGATGTAGGTCAGGCCGGTGGTGCCGACCTGGTCGCCGTACACGTACTTCTTCAGGTCCGCCGGGGTGTGGTGGGCGACGATCGGGGAGCCCTTGAGCGCCACGATCGCCTGCTGCACGTCGTAGTAGCTGTTGGAGAACGTGACCGCCTGGGCGCGCTGTGGCGTGTAGGAGACCTCGTTGATGTCGAAGTCGAACTTCTTCGGCCCCGGCGCGTACGAGCTGCTGAACGGCTCGGTGACCCACACCACCTGCGACTTGGTGAAGCCGAGCTGGGCGGCGATCGCGTAGGCCACCGCGCTCTCATAGCCCTGGCCGTTCGACGGCTTGTTCTTCACGAACCACGGCGTGAAGACCGGGTTGTCGGTCGCGACCGTGAGCACGCCCTTGGTGTACAGCTCGTTCTGGATGCTGGCATTCGTGCAGCTCAAAGGCGCGCTGGACGAGCCGCTGCTGGGGCCACCGCCGCTGGCGGTGCTGCTTGACGAGGTGCTACCACAGGCCGCCACGACCGAGCCGATGAGCGTGCTGGCGGCCGCCGCGATGATGATGCGCCGCATATGATCACTCCCCCACCGTGCCGAGGGGCGCGGGTCGTTCCTTGATCGTCGGCCGGAGCCTATCGGTTCCGCCGTATTTACCCAAGCCCGCCGGGCTGCCGCGGCCCTTCGCCGCCGAGCGCGAACCGTAGGTAGCGCTCCGCGGACCTGGCCACCGCGGCCGTCCCGTCGGTGTGCACCACGCGCCGCCACCAGGCGCCGTAGACCCGGTCGAACGGGTAGGGCTTCAGCCGGGCCAGCCCGCGGCGGATGACCTCCGGCCGCTCCGGGATCAGGTTCGGGTAGCTGTACATGAACGAGACGTACCGCCGGTCCTGGACCACGGTCATGATGTCCCCGGAGAACACCGCGCCCGCCCCGCCGTCCGCGCCCGCCCAGTGCAGCACCTGCCCGCCCGCGAAGTGCACGCCGACGTTGATGAGCGTGAGGCCGTCCCCGATCTCCTCGGCCTCGCCCTCCCAGAACCGGACCAGCGGATCCGGCCGGGCCACCCACTGCCGGTCGGCGGCGTGGATGTAGACCGGCGCGCCGAACTCATGTGCCCACTCGGTCATCGACCCGTAGAAATGCGGGTGGCTGATGGCGATGGCCCGGATCCCGCCCAGCGCGCGGATCTGGCCGGCTAGCTCGTCGTCCAGGTAGCTGATCATGTCGAAGAGCACGTTGCCGGATGGGGTGGTGACCAGCAGTGCGCGCTGCCCGATGGCGGTCGGCGGCTGGGCACCGATGCCGAGCACGCCCGGCCCCTCCTCGACGATGTAGCCCCGGTGCCCGGCGGCGGCGAGTTCGGCGAGGCTGGTCCACCGCTGCCCGTCCCAGCCGACGTACTGACGTTCGTCCAGGCAGATGGGACAGTCCTCGCGCGGGGCCGGGTACTGCACCCCGCAGGTCGCACAGATCGGCAGGTCCACGTCCATGCACCCAGGTATAGCCCATGCGCAGGCAACCGGTCCGGCCGCCGCCCAGGGCATTCAACAGCCGCCGAGTGTCCTTGCGATGTCCGCGTCTGCCTCGATCCCGCTGGCCGGTCCGCCGCTGGTGGAGGCGAAGCCGCTGTACGGGAGCGGGTCAGTGCTTGGCCCAGTAGTCCTCCGAGGCCAGGCTCTTCGCCATCGCCTCCGGCGTCTCGAACCCCGGCGCCATCGAGGCATCCGTCCCGGCCATTACCTCGTGGTGCCCGATGTTCAGCATCCGCAGCCAGCTCTGCTGCCCGAACGTGAGCCCGATGAAGCAGCCAAGCTCGACAAGTTCCGGCTCGCTGAAGTGCTCCCGCATCCGGTCCCAGAACTCATCGGGCGTCGGCAGATGCCAGGCGATCGCCTCGGCATAGGCGAGCGCGGCCTTTTCCCGGTCGCTGTAGCGCGGCGAGGTCTCGAAGTTCAGCAGCTCGTCGTACTTGCCTTCGGTCAGGCCGGTGGCCGCGGCGGCGACCGAGCGCTGGTTGCCGCAGTACTCGCACTGGACCGTGCGGGAGATGTAGACCCGGCACAGCTCCTTGAGCTGGTGGTCACACACGCCGTGGCGGAAGATGTCGTTCCACGACCGGGCGAAGAACCAGAAACAGGCGGGGACGTGTGCGCGGATCGCGGAGCTTTCCGGCCGCGGCGTGCCCTCGCGCGCGCACCGGTCCATCTCGGCGCGCATCTCGTCGTCCATCTGCGCCGGGGGCACGTAGCTGATGCGCTGGTTGTCCGCCATCGGGCTCTCCTCCTGCCGTGGCCGCGTCCTGTCTCGGAGCATGCCACAGGCCCTGGCCCGCCAGCGCCGCTACTTAGCGTGATATTGCGCACGAAGCGCTCTCTTGTCGACCTTGTCCTCGTGGGTCACCGGCAGCTCATCGAGGAACCGCACGTCCCGCGGCGCGCTCGCTTCCCCGAGTTCACCGGCGACCAGGTCGCGCAGCTCGGCCGCGGTGACGCCGGTCCCCGGGGCCCGCACCACGAACGCGACCACGGCCTCGCCGGTCTCGGCGTCCGGTACCCCGATGACGGCCGCCGCGCGGACCCCGGCATGCCAGGTCAGCACATCCTCGGCCACCCGGGAGTAGACCCGGACCGGTGGCCGGCCGGTGGTGATCACGTCCACGGCCCGGTCCACCAGGTACAGGTAGCCGTCCTGGTCGGTATAGCCGATGTCCTCGGTGCACAGCCAGCCATCCACCAGGACCCTGCTGGTCAGTTCGGGCTGCCCGGCATAGCCATCCATGACCAGTGGCCCGGCCACCCAGACGGTGCCCGCGGTGCCCGGGGGCAGGACCGTTCCGTCCTCGGCGCGCACCTCGATCTTGTTGGTGGCGTACGCGGTGCCGCAGGAGCGCAGCCGCTCCGGGTGCTCCGGGTCGAGGTCCATGCCGGGGTAGTCGGCGATGAGCGGTGCCTCGGTCATGCCGTAGACGGCCCGCAGCACCGGGCCGAAGCGCTCGATGGCCTGGACCAGGTCGGTGGCCGGCGCGGCGCCGCCGCCACAGTTCAGGTAGCGCAGGGTGGAGCAGTCGGTGTGGCCCAGGGCGGTCTCGGTGAGGACCGCGTGCAGCCGCGGCGGGGTCAGCAGCGTGCTGGTGACCCGTTCCCGCTCGATGGTGCCGAGCAATTCCGCGGCGCGGAACTCGGTCATGAGCACCGCCGCACCGCCCTGGAACAGCGCGAGCAGGGCCGGAAACTGCCCGTTCGTGGTGGCGAACGGCGCGACGCTCAGGTGCCGCCCGCCGGGCTCGCCGTGCGCGCGGTCGAGCTGGCCGCGCAGGAAGATCGCCTGGTAGAAGCGCTGCCCGTGGCGGACGAGCTTGGGCCGCCCGGTGGTGCCGCCGGTGTGGAACAGCGACTGCGGCTCGTGGTCGGCCGCGGCGGTCCTGGCCCCCTCGCCGTTCGCCTGGCTGCCCGCGGCGGCCACGACCATCTCGGCCAGCAGGTCCGGGCGGCCCGCCCCGGGGCCGAGGCCCAGCACCGGGCGCGCGGTCCGGGCCGGGGCGTCGCCGATCAGTTCGTCCGCCAGGCCGCTGTCCTGGATCAGCAGGTCCGGGTCGGCGTGCTCGATGAAGGCGAGCTGGTCCTGGCGCGGCGCGCGGGTGGCGACAAAACCTGCCCGGCATCCGAGCAGATGCAGCGCCAGCAGCAGGATGATCGATTCCGGGTGGTTGCGGGTCACCGCCACCGCGGTCGTCCCGCCGCGCGTGCCGCGGGCGGTCAGCGCGGTGGCCATGGCCAGCACGGCGGCCCGGGTCTCGGCGTAGGTGTATCTGCGCGCGCCGTGCACGATGGCCTCGGCGGGGCCCATCCGGGCGAAGAAATCTAATACCCGCAGCACATAGTTGGGTTCGGTGGTGCGGCGCTGCGCGGCGTGCTCACTCATGGCTCAGCACGGGTCACGACCGGCCTTCCCTGATCGGATCAGACCACAGATGAGCGTGACATTTTCACACGCCGATTGCCTGGTCAAGACCACATGCCCGGCCGGGCCGGCGGGCGTCCCGCCTGCACCACGGGCCCCGGGCCGGCGCCGGGTTACCCCCCGGCGGAGGGACCGCCCCAGAAGGCCCCTCCGCCGGAGGCAAGCCTCGGTGCACCCCCCTCCGTCCCATGCACGTCGGCTGCGCCAGCCCACAAATGACCCGCCCCCGAATGGGGAAGCCAGTGACTGTCACGTTCGTGACCGGGCCCGTGCCCGGCGGTACCGGCCGGGCACTCTCACAGTTTGTCGCCTCCCGCGCCGTTTGGGGGGCGGATAGGAAACTGTCGGACAAACCCGGACACGTGCTCAGAGGCTGTCGATGACGTCCTTGCCGGCCCGGAACAGGGCGGCGACGCGGTCGCGGGGGAACGCGGGGACGTGGTGGCCGTCGCGCCCGGTCATGTCCTCGTTGGCCACGAGGGCGTTGGCCACGGCCTCCTCGGTTGCCCGCACGGCCGCCGTGAAGAACGGGTTCATCTGCGCCCACGGAATGAACCGGAGCTGGTCGTAGTCCTGCCCGGTGCCCGGCTCCGGGTGGTACCCGCTGAACCCGCCCGGGTTGGCCGTGGAGAACGCGAGGAACAGGTCACCGGAGAAGTGCGAGCCGATGGTGCCGGTGCGCGCGATGCCGTGGGTGACCCGCCGTGCCATCGCCGAGCACTGGTGCGGAAGCAGCGGCGCGTCGGTGGCCACGATCGCGATCACCGAGCCGGCCCCGGGCGGCGGTGCCGCGCCCGTCCCCGGCGGTGCCGCGCCCGTCCCCGGGGGTGCCGCGCCCGTCCCCGGGCCGTCCTCGGCGAGCAGCCGGCCCAGCGGCACGCCCGCCAGCGTCAGCTCCTCCCGCGAGCCGAAGTTGGCCTGCAGGAACACGCCCACGGTGTAGCTGGCGCCGCGGTAGTCCACCCGCCGCGAGGCGGTGCCGTTGCCGCCCTTGTACTCGTAGCAGATCATCCCGGTGCCGCCGCCCACCGAGCCTTCCTCGACCGGCCCGCCGCGCGCCGCCTCCAGCGCGGCCATGACCGTGGCCTCGGTGATGTGATGCCCGTAGGCGTCGTTGAGGTATCCGTCCCAGGTCTCCCCGGCCACCGGGAGGGACCACTCGTCGCCGAGTTCCGGGTGGTGCTTGGCGGTCCAGGAGACGATCCCGGCATGCGCGATGCCCACGGCGTGGGTGTTGGTGATCGCGACCGGCAGGGAGAACGTGCCCGACTCGCCGATCCAGGAGACGCCGGTCATCTCGCCGTTGCCGTTCAGCGAGAAGAAGCCCGCCGCCACGGGGTCGGCGGCGCCGGCCGGGCCGCGCGGGTGGATCCCGGTCACCCCGGTCCGCACCGAGCCGCCCTCGATGAGCGTGGCGTAGCCGACCTCGACCCCGGGCACATCCGTGATCGCGTTCCACGGTCCCGGCGTCCCGGCGAACGGGATGCCGAGCGACCGGGCTCGCGGCTTGCCCGCCGGCGTCGCCGCGTGCGCGGCCGGCAATGGTTCGGTGCTGGTCACTGGGCCTGCCTCCTCATGGTCCCGGCGGCGGGACCGCCTCGGATGTGGCCGTCTCACCCGGCGGGGCCGTCTCACCCGGCGGGGCCGTCTCGCCCGGCGGGGCCGTCTCGCCCGGCGGGGCCGTCTCGCCCGGCGGGGCCGTCTCGGCCGGCGGAGCGCTCTCGCCGTAACGCAGCGCCCGCACCGCGTCGCTGACCTCGGTGAGCGCGGCCTCGCTGAGCGTCTGCGGCGTGCCCGCCAGCCGGGCATACCAGTACACCCGGGCCAGCCACTCCAGCGTGCGGGCCCGCTCGTAGGCGCGCTCCAGTGTGGGCCCGCAAGTGAGCGCGCCGTGGTTGCGCAGGATCACCGCGCTGCGCCCGGCCAGCTTGGCCGCCGCGGAGGCCGCGAGCTGGGTCGTGCCGAACCTGGCATACGGCGCGACCCGCACCGGGCCGCCGAGGTCGGCCATCGCATAGTGCACGGCCGGCAACTCGTCCAGCACCGTGGACAGTGCCACCACGAACGGCGAGTGGGTGTGCACGATCGCCGTGGCGTGACTGGCCTGGTAGAGCGACAGGTGCATGGGCGTCTCCGTGGAGGGCCGCGGGCCGGACAGCAGTGCCGCGTCCGACGTGCGGACCAGGCAGATGTCCGCCGGGGTCATCCGCTCGTACGGCATCCCGGACGGGGTGATCGCCATCACCTCGCCGCGCCGCACGCTGAGGTTGCCCGACGTGCCCGGCGCGAGGTCGTCGGCGGCCATCCGGCGCGCGAACGCGACCAGGTCCTCCCGGTCCGCCAGCCGCACGCCCGCCGCCGGGCCCGTGTCACCGCCCATCCAGCCTCCTCATTTCCCGCCCCCACCATGATCCCTGACGGGGTGATTCCGCGGCCATCGGGCGGGGAGTGTTCGTGATCATGGGGGTTTTTGGCTGCTCCAGGTACACCACCGCCATGATCATCGAGGGTGGTCGGCCGTCACCGCGTGGCGGATGTGGTCCCAGCGGCCACTGTGGCCAGCGGGACGGCTCGCTCCCGGTGAGGCGCGAGCGGGACCGTCTGCTCGATGACCAGTCGGGCGAGGCCAGGGTTTTTGGATTTATCACGCCACCCCCTGGCAGGGCAAAACCCCATGATCACGACGGAGCCAGGCCGGGCACTTGTAGCGGCTACCTCATGCCGGTGGTGGAGGACGACAGGGAGCGCGGATCCCGCGGCCGCCAGGCGCCCCGGTCCGCTGCGGCGAGGAAGCGGTCAACGGCCGCGTTGAACACCTCCGGCTCCTCCAGGTTGGCGGTGTGCCCGGTCTGCGGCAGGATGGCGAGCCCAGCGGACGGGATCGTCCGCTTGAGCATCAGCACGGTCTCCAGGCACCCCTCGTCCTCGTCGCCGGCCAGCACGAGCAGCGGCGTGCGTATCCCGGCAAGCTCGTCCCGCAGCGCGTAGAGGGACGGGCGGGCCGCCTGCACGCCGCGCATGGTCAGCGCCGAGCCCAGCGCCGAGTGCTGCGCCAGCGCCGTGGCGAACTCCGCCCAGCCGCGCGGGTTCTTGTTCTGGAACTGCACCCGCGCCGGGCCCACGGCGTACCGCTGCGCCACCTGCTCCGCGCCCTCGGCCTCGAACGCCGCCGCGGTCGCCGCGCACTCGGCACGGAACGCCTCGGCCCGCTCCGGCGGGGCACCGTACCCCGCGCCCGCGACCACCGCCGAGATCACCCGGTCCGGATGGCGCAGCGTGAGGTGCAGCGCGGTGAACCCGCCCATGGACAGGCCGACCACGTGCGCCCGGCCGATGCCCAGCCCATCCAGGACGGCCACCGCGTCCTGCACCGCCCGCTGCTGGGAGTAGGCGGCCGGGTCGGCCGGCACCCCGGACGGCGGGTACCCCCGGGCCGCGTAGGTCACGCACTGGTAGCCGCGGCCGAAGAACCGCACCTGCGGCTCCCAGCTCCGGTGGTCGCCGGCGAACTCGTGGATGAACAGCAGCGGCGTTCCGGTCCCCGTGCTCTCCACGTGGAGCGCCACGCCGTCGCCGGTCATGATCGTGGGCATCTCGGCCTTTCGTTCGCTGGTCCCGCCGCCGGGCACGAGGAGTCAGTGCGCGGCGCCCATGATGTGCTGGTAGGTCCGGGCGGACGCCGCCGCGGCGTCCCCGGCGCGCAGCGCGTCCAGGATGGCGTCGTGCTGCCGGGCCGACTCGGCGTGGCTGCGCAGCACCCGGGGCCCGCCGTGCAGCGACGCCCAGAGCAGCCGCATCAGGGTGAGCAGCAGCGGGCTTCCCGCGCACGAGTACACCGTGAAGTGGAACTCCCGGTTGAGGTCGGCGTAGCGCGGGTCGTCGTCGGCGAGCGCGCGCATCCGGTCGTTCAGCGCCTGCAGCGTGGCCAGGCCCTGCTCGTCGATCTTGCGCGCGGCCAGCGAGGCGCCCAGCGACTCCAGGGCCGCGCGGATCTGGAAGTTCTCCTCGATCGGCCCGTCGTCCGGTTCCACCACGGTGAAGCCCCGGTGGGTGTCCCCGACGACCAGGCCCTCGGACTCCAGCCGGCGCATCGCCTCGCGCACCGGGGTCTGGCTGACGTGGAACCGCTGGGCCAGGTCGCGCTGGCGCAACTGCTGGCCCGCGGCGAGTTCCCCGGTGATGATCAGCTCCCGGATCAGGGCGGCCACCATGTCGGTCTTGCTGACATACCCCGGCGCCCCCGCACCGGGGCCCGCGGGCATCAACGATGCAGGTCGCACGGGCGTCATCATTGCCTCCCTCGCGGGACGTCGCGCCGGAGGCGCGCAGGCCAGCAGCGCGCATGGTCGTGCCGGAGGCGCGCCAGCAAGCACAGCGGGAGGCGGTCCTCGCCGGGGCACACGCCGTGGCGCGCTGACCAGTACTGCGGTGCCTGGGGCTGCGTGGTGCCGTAGGCGCGCCGGCCAGTACTGCGCGGCGTTCGGCCCGGCGGCTGCGGCGTGGCGCGACTGCTGGCCGCGGCGTCCGGCCCGGCCCCGGCATCCGGTCCGGCCAGGGCGGCGACCCGGGCCGGGGTCAGCGGTAGCCGGCCGACGCTGCCTGCCAGGCCGAGCGCGTCCCGGACGGCGCTGGCCACGGCGGCGCCCGCCGCGCTGATGCCCCCTTCGCCCGCGCCCATCACGCCGAGCGGGTTGCCCGGCGCCGGGGCCTGCTGGGCCACCAGCACGTCGATGGGCGGGATCTCGGCGGCGGTGGGCATCCGGTAGTCCATGAACGTGACGGCCTGGGGCTGCCCGGTCTCGTCGTAGCTGAACTCCTCGAGCAGCGAGCCGCCGATGCCCTGCGCCACGCCGCCGCGCAACTGCCCCTCGACCAGCGCCGGGTTGACCGCCCGGCCGACCTCGTAGGCGACCAGGTAACGCAGCACCCGCACCTCGCCGGTGCCCGGATCCACGTCGGCCACCGCGATGTGCACGCCGTAGGGATAGGTCATGTGCGTGACGTCGAAGCGGCGCCGCGCGGCCAGCCCGGCGGGCTCGCCGGGACGCAGGTACCCGCTGGCCGCGGCCGCGGCCCCGGCCACCTGCGCGAGCGTGACCACCGACCGCGGGTCGCCGCGCACCGCGATCGTCCCGTCCGCGGCGACCAGGTCGTCCTCGGCGGCTTCCAGCATCCGGGCGGCGAGCTGCCTGGCCCGGTCCGCGACCGCGGTGGCGGCCGCGTGCACCGCGTTGCCGGCCACCACCGTCGACCGGGACGCCCAGGACCCGGACCCGAACGGCTGCAGCGCCGTGTCCCCGTTCACCACCCGCACCGCGTCGAGGCCGACGCCGAGCGCGTCCGCGGCGATCTGGGCGAGCACGGTCTCGATGCCCTGCCCGAGCGAGGTCCCGCCGGAGTGCACGTGCACCGTGCCGGTCTTGCTGACCAGCACGTCCGCGGTGTCTTGCGGGCCGAGCCCGCTCTTCTCCAGGAACACCGCGAGCCCCAGGCCGCGCCGCCGCCCGGCGCCGCGGCCGCGCGCCACGACCTCGTGGTATCCGAGCCGCGCGGCCTCCGCCTCGGCGGCGGCCAGCAGCGCCGGGTAGTCCCCGGCGTCCAGCACCACGTCGGTGCCCAGCGTGCTCATCGGCCGGCGGCAGGGCAGCTCGGCCGGCCCGAGCAGGTTCCGCCGCCGCAGCTCGGCGCGGCCGATGCCGAGCTGGTCAGCGGCCATGTCGAGCAACTGCTCGCGGGCCGTGGTGCCCTCGAAGCGGCCGGGCGCGCGGTAGGTGCCGCACGGCGTCTTGTTGGTGAGCAGCACCCGGATTCGGCCGCGGAACGCGGGCACCCGGTACGGGCCGGGCAGCATCGCCACGGTCAGCTCCGGCACGGTGATCCCGTGCGTGCGGCAGTACGCCCCGTTGTCGTGCAGGATGTCGTCGGCCAGGGCAAGGATCCGGCCGGCCGCGTCGAACGCCGCGCGGATCCGGTGCACCTGCTGGCGCGAGTGGTTCACCGCGACCAGGTGCTCGGCCCGGTCCTCGGCCCACTTGACCGGCCGGCCGAGCGTCGTGGCCAGCCACGGGACCAGGTAGTCCTCGGGATAGAACTCGCCGCGGACGCCGAAACCGCCGCCGGTGTCGATGGCGCGCACGTGGATCAGGGTCTCGTCGATGCCGAGCATCCCGGCCAGCACGTCGCGGTTGAACACCGGCACCTTGGTCATCCCGGTGATCGACAGGCCGCCGGTGCGCGGATCGGGCTCTGCGAGCAGGGCACGCGGTTCCAGCGGCACCCCGGTGTGCCGCCCGATCTCGATCTCCGCCTCGGCCACGTGCGCCGCCCCGGCGAACGCGGCCTCGGTGTCCCCGTAGTCCAGCGTCATGTCGGCCGCGACGTTCCCGGCCGGGAACAGGCGCGGGGTGCCGCCGGAGGCCGCGCCGGCGGCGTCAAGCACCGCGGGCAGCGGGTCGATGTCGATGTCCACCAGTTCGGCGGCGTCCTCCGCCGCGTAGGGGTCCCCGGCCACCACCACGGCGAGCGGCTCGCCGACGTAGCGCACCACGCCGGCGGCGAGCACCGGCTGCAGGTAGCCGGTGAGGCCCAGGCCGCGCAGCGCGAGCCGGACCGGGATGACCAGCCTGCGGGGGAGGTCCGCGGCGGTGACCGCGGCCGCCACCCCGCTGGCCCGCCGGGCCCGGGTCACGTCCACCGCGCGCACCGTGCCGTGCGCCACCGGGGAGCGCACCACCCTGGCCCACAGCTCGCCGCGGGCGTGGCAGCCGTCGGTGAACGCGCCCCGGCCGCGCAGCAGCCGGGGGTCCTCCTTGCGCGGCACCGGCGTGCCCGTCAGGGTCATCGGCGGCTCGCGATCATCGGCCGGGCCCCGGTCATCCGGCGGATCCCGGTTCCCGGCGGCCCGCGGCACGGCGGGACCGTGCGGTGGCCAGCATCGCCGCGACGATGCCCTGGTAGCCGGTGCACCGGCACAGGTTGGCCGCGACGAGCTCCCTTATCTCCGCCTCGTCCGGCTCCTCATCCGCCCCGGCCGGCGGCGGTCCTGGCAGGACGGCGGGCGGCACGAGCCCTCGTTCGGCAAAGTATGCCTCGGCCAGCATCAGGAAGCCTGGCGTGCAAAACCCGCACTGCAGCGCGTGGTGGTCGCGGAACGCCTGCTGCAGGTCGGAAAGCTCGTCGCCGTCGGCCAGCCCCTCCACGGTGCCGACCTCGGCGCCGTCGGCCTGCACGCCGAAGACCAGGCAGGAGCGCACCGGCGCGCCGTCCAGCCGCACCGTGCAGGCCCCGCAGATGCCGTGCTCGCAGCCCACGTTCGTGCCGGTGTAGCCGAGGTCGTGGCGGAGCATGTCGGCGAGCGTCCGCCGGGCCTCGACGAGCAGTTCGTGCTCGGTGCCGTTGACCCGCAGCCGCACCTGGTGCCTGTCCGTCACCCCACCCGCCTCCCCTTCCCCCTTCGCTCCCCGGTCACCCCGGCGCCGGCCGGCACCCCACCCGCCTCCCCTTCCCCCTTCACCGCCCCGGCCAGCGCGGCGCACACCTCCGCGGGCAGCACCGGGATGTGGTCGAAGCTCGCTCCGGTGCCGGCGAGCGCGTCGTTGACGGCGTTGAGCACGCATCCCGGCGCCCCGATCATGCCGCCCTCGCCCATGCCCTTGGCCCCGCTCTCGCTGAACGCGGACGGGGTCTGCAGGTGGATCACCTCCACCGGGCACATCTCCGCCGCCGTGGGCACCAGGTAGTCCATCAGCGTCGTGCTGACCGGCTGCCCCCCGGCGTCGTAGCGGATCCGCTCGTACAGCGCGGCCGCCACGCCCTGGGTGACCCCGCCGAGCACCTGGCCGTCCACGATCAGCGGGTTGATCACCACCCCGCAGTCCTCCACGACCAGGTAGCGCACCACCCGGACCTGGCCGGTGCCCGGGTCGACGGCGACCAGGGCGGCGTGGCAGGCGTTGGAGAACGTGCCAGGCGGGTCGTAGGAGGCCCGGGCCTCCAGGCCGTAACGGGCCTCCTCGGGCAGCAGGTGCGTCTGGAAGTGGACCACCCGGGCGATCTCGGCCAGCGGCACCGCCGCGCGGGCGTCACCCCGGATCCTGGCCATGCCGTCGCGCAGCTCCACGTCGGCGGCGCTGGCTTCGAGCAGGTGCGCCGCGGCCGTGCGGAGCTGGCCGGCGACCTGCTCCGCGGCCCGGGCCGCGGCGCCGCCGCCGATCACGACGGACCGGCTGGCGAACGTCCCCCAGCCGTAGGAGGCCAGGTCGGTATCGCCCTGGCGGAGCCGCACCTGATCCGGGTGCACGCCGAGCCGGTCGGCCACGATCTGCGCGAACGTGGTCTCGTGCCCCTGGCCGTGCGCGCAGGTCCCGGTGGTGACGATGACCTCGCCGGTGGGATCCATCCGGACCGAGGCGGTGTCGTAGCCGGGGGTCATCCGCATTCGGCGCAGTGACATCGTCGGGGTGCCGTAAGCGGTGCGCTCGGAGAAGCAGGCGTACCCGATGCCGGCCCGCAGGCCGCCGTCCCGCAGCCGGTCCCGCTCGGCCGGCCAGCCGGCCTCCGCCACCCGCCGTTCGGCCAGGTCCAGGGATTCGCGGTAGCTGCCCTCGTCGTAGCTGATCAGGTTCACGCCGGTATAGGGGAACTCGCCGGGGCCGATCATGTTCAGCCTGCGCACGTCGAGGGGGCCGAGGGCCAACTCCCGGGCGGCCTTCTCCATCAGCCGCTCCATCACCAGCACGATCTGCGGCCGGGACACGCCCCGGTACGGCGCGGTGGGCGCCTTGTTCGTCGCGATGCCCCGGCCCCGCGCCCGGTACGCGGGCACCTTGTAGATCCCGGGCAGCTCGCTGGCCGCCATCAGCGGCTCGACCGCACAGGTGAACGGGTACGCCGAGTACGCGCCGATGTCGCAGTCGATCTCGGCGTCCAGCCCGAGGATCCGGCCCGCGCCGTCGAACGCGGCCCGCACCCGGTAGCGCTGCTCGTGCCCGTGGAACGAGGCGGACAGGTTCTCCTGCCGGTCCTCGGTCCAGCGCACCGGCCGCCGCAGCCGCAGCGCGGCCGCCGCGACGGCCACCTCCTCCCGGCCGACCACGCACTTCAGCCCGAACCCGCCGCCCACGTCCGGGGCGACCACCCGGACCGTGCGCTCGGGGATGCCGAGCGCCTGGGCGACCCCGGAGCGCACCTGGTGCGGCACCTGCGTGGACACGTGCAGCACGAGCTGGCCGTCGCGGTCGTCCCACTCGGCCAGGCAGGCGCGGCCCTCCAGCGGCATGGCCGCCACCCGGGCGCTGGTGAACACGCCGCCGACCACCACGGCAGCGCCCGCGAAGACCCCGGCGAGCCGTTCGTCGTCGAACATCAGCAGGTCCACCAGGCAGTTGCCGCTGGTCTCCGGGTGCACCTGCGGGGCGCCGCCGGCCTGCGCGGCGGCCAGGTCCGCGACGGCCGGCCGCTCCGCCCACGTGACGTCGACCAGTTCCGCGGCGTCCTCGGCCAGGTAGGCGTCGGCGGCGGCGGCCAGCGCGACCGGCTCCCCGGCGAAGCGGGCCCGATCGCCGGCCAGCAGCGGCATCCGGGTGGGCACGAACTCGTCCCGTTCCAGGGTGGCCAGCAGGTACGGATCGCCCAGGTCGGCCGAGGTGAGCACGGCCGCCACCCCGGGCGCGCGCCGCGCCGCCGAGGTGTCGATGGCGGTGATTCCCGCCGCCGGGAACGGGCTGCGCGCGAACGCGGCGTGCAGCATGCCGGCCCGGGTCATGTCGCCCACGAACCGGCCCCGGCCCTGCAGCAGGCGGCGGTCCTCCTTGCGGGTGAGGGCCGCGCCGACCCACCGGCCGTCCCGGCCGGGACCGGCGCCGGCCGCCGTCATCGCGCCGGGCGGCGTGACCTCGCCCGGCGGCGTGATCCCGGCGCGGGGCCGGGCGGGCGGCGCCATCACCCGGCCGCCTGCGCCAGCGCCCGCGACACCAGCGTGGCGGTCAGCCGCTTGCGGTACTCGGCGCTGCCATGGTTGTCCGAGGACGGCTCGACCTGGGCCGCCGCCAGTTCCCCGGCCGCGCGCCAGGTCTGCGGGCCGACCGGCTGCCCGGCCAGGCCGGCGGTGCCGATCCGGACCGGCAGCGGCCCGACGCCGCCGACGACCACGTCGGCCGATCGCACCGTGCCGTCGGCGATGTCGGCGAGCACGGCCGCGGCGACGATCGCGAAATCCCCGGCGCGCTGGGCGAACTCGGTCAGCACCGCGCGCCCGGCCGGCCGGGGGAAGCACACCTCGGTGATCATCTCGTCGGGGGCCGCGTCGGTCGTGTAGTACCCGTGCAGGAACTCCGCCGCCGGGACGGTGCGCCGCCCGCCCGGCCCGTGCAGTACGACCCGCGCCCCGAGCAGCACGGCCAGCAGGCACCACTCCGACGCCGGGTCGGCGTGGGCGATGCTGCCGCCGAACGTGCCGCGGGAGCGGATCGGGTAGTGGCCGATCCACCGCGCGGCCCGGGGGAGCACCCCGAAGTCCGCGAGCACCGCCGGGTCCGTGCTGGTCTCGATCGCCCGGTGCGTGGTCAGCGCCCCGATGCGCAGCCCGTCGCCGTCCGCGCGCAGGTAGGACAGGCCCGGGATCCGGGTCACGTCCACCAGGTCGCTCGGCCGGGCCAGCCGGAAGTTCATCATCGGGACCAGGCTGAGCCCGCCCGCCAGGATCTTGGCCTCGTCGCCGAGTTCCGCCAGCAGGGCGACGGCCTCGGGCACGCTGCCGGCCCGGTGGTAGGCGAACGAGGCTGGTTTCACCCGACTCCCATCCCTCGGCCCCTTGACCCCGGTACTCAGGGGCCCATAACCCCCCGGGCCCGTAACCTCCGGTACCCAGGGTCCATGACCCCCGGGGAGCCCCCGGGGCCCTCGGGTTCATTTGGTATACCATATTTCAACATGTCTGGCTGCCGCCCGCGACCTGGGGAGGCGCGCGGATGACGCACCCCTGCCTGCGGGCCGAACGCGGCCCGGGCGGCTTCCGGCGGCTGCTGCTGGCCTGCCCGCAGCGGCACAACCCGCTCAACGCGGACCTGGCCCGCGCGCTGCGGGACGCCTTCGCCGCCGGCCCCGGGGAACCGGTGGTGCTGGGCAGCACCGGCGAGCGGACGTTCTGCGCGGGCGCCGACCTGACCATCGGCGAGGCCGAGCGGGCGGAGGTCTCGGCGCTGCTGTACGAGTGCCTGGAAATCATGATCACCCGGCCGGGCCCGGTGATCGCGGCCGTGGCCGGCCCGGCGGTGGCCGGCGGGGCCCAGCTCGCGACCGCCGCCGACCTGCGCATCGCGGGCCCGGCGGCGCGGTTCCGCTGGATCGGGCCGCCGGGCCGGGACCTCGCGGTGGGCGCCTGGGTGCTGCCCGACCTGGTCGGCCGGGGCCGGGCCGCGGAACTGGCCATGACCGGCCGCTGGGTCGACGCCCCCGAGGCGCTGGCAGTGGGCCTGGTCAACCGGGTGGTGCCCGACCCGCTGGCCGCCGCGGAGGAACTCGCCGCCGCCCTGGCCGCGGGCAGCCCGGGCGCCCTGGCCCGGGTCAAGATGATCACCGCGGCGGGCGGCCTGCTGGACCGGCTACACGCGGAACGGGATGCCAACCGCGAAGCTTGGACAGCGGTGCTTGCCGAGGGCGCGGGCCCGATGCCCCCGGGTGGCGTTCGTGATCATGACTTTGGTGGGGTCATAGGCCCACCAAAGTCATGATCACGAATGAGCCCCGCCCGGCCGCGCGCCGGCGCGCGCCCGCAGGCAACCTGAGCACGGCATGACCGGGTACGAGGAGTGGAGCCGGGCGGGCTGGGCCGCGCACCTGCCCGGCGTCCCGGACATCCCCGCGCACGTGGCGGCCCTCGGCGAGGCCACCATCCCCGGGCTGGCCGCCGCCGCCGCGGACCGGGTCCCGGACCGGGTCGCACTGGAGATCGACGGCGACCAGGTCACCCACGCGGAGCTGGACGCCGGCGCCGCCAGGGTCGCCGCCTGGCTGGCGGCCCGGCTGGACCCGGGGGACAGGGTGCTCCTGGCCGCCGGGTCCAGCGTCGGCTTCGTGCGCTGTTACCTGGGCGCGCTGCGGGCGGGCGCCGTGGTCGTGCTCGCCAACCCGGGCTACACCGCCGCCGAACTCGGGTACCTGGTCACCGACTCCGGGGCGGCGGTCGCGTTCGCCGGCCCGGGTCCCGCGCGGCTGCTCGCCGGGCTGCCCGACGCCCCGCTGACCGTGGATCCCGGCGAGCTGCCCGCCGGCCCGGGCCGCCCCGGGATCGTGCCCGGCCCCGGCGACACCGCGCTGCTCGCCTACACCTCGGGCACCACCGGCAAGCCCAAGGCGGTGCCGCTGACCCACCGCGCGCTGCTCACCTCGATCCGGGTGGCCATGGCGTCCTGGGGGTGGCGCGAGGACGACGTGCTGGCGCACGCCCTGCCGCTGTTCCACCAGCACGGCCTCGGCGGGGTGCACGCCGTGCTCATCGCGGGCGGCACGGCGCACATCGGCTCCCGCTTCACCGCCGCCGGCCTGGCGGGCGCGCTGCGCCGGCACCACGCCACCGTGCTGTTCGCGGTCCCCACGATGTACCAGGCGCTCCTCGATGACGGGCCGCGCCACGGCAGGCTGCTGGCCGGCGCCCGGCTCGCGGTGTGCGGCTCGGCCCCGCTGACCGCCCTTCTCGCCGAACGATTGGCCATCGATCTGGGGCGCGCCCCGCTGGTGCGTTACGGCCTGACGGAAACCGGCCTGAACGTCTCGCACACCGCCACCGGCATCAGGCCGGGATCCGTGGGCGTACCGTTCCCCGGTGCCCTGGTCCGCCTCTGGGCGGGGTCGGCCCCGGCCAGGCCCGGTGCCGACGGCGAGATCCAGATCCGCGGCCCGCACGTGTTCCACGGTTACGCGGGCAGCCCGCCGGCCACGGCCGAGGCGTTCACCCCCGATGGCTGGTTCCGCACCGGCGACATCGGCCGGGTTGACCCCGGCACGGGCGACCTGGTGATCCGCGGCCGCATCAAGGAAATGATCATCACCGGCGGCCTCAACGTCTATCCCCGCGAGGTCGAGACGGTGCTGGAGGAGCACCCGGCCGTCGCGGAGGCGGCCGTGGCCGGGGTGCCGCACCCGCACTGGGGCGAGCAGGTCACCGCCTGGGTCGCGCTGCGCCCGGGCTGCGCCTTCGACGAGGCCGCCCTGATCGCGCACGCGCGTACCGCACTGGCGGGCTACAAGTGCCCCAAGCGCGTCTACCTGCTCCCCGCCCTGCCCCGCACCTCCCTGGGCAAGCTCCGGCGCACCGCCCTCACCGAGCCGGGCTAACCCCCCGCCCGCCAAGCCCGCGGGAGCCGGGCGGACACCGCCCCAGCCAAGCCGGTGGAGACTCTGTTCCGAGCTTGATATTTGATATACCATCCGTCATTACCTGGGTGGGTATGGCGGTTTGCCAGGGTATGGCCCGGGCCGGGAACGCGGGCGGCGGTCGGCGTTGTTGACGGCACCGGAGGCTGTCAGCCGGTGAGAGGGGTTGGCGTTGGACCTGCAGCTAGGCGGGAAGGTGGCCTTCGTCACCGGCGCGAGCAAGGGCATCGGCCGGGCCGTGGCCGGGCAGCTGGCGCACGAGGGCGCCGACGTGGTGATCACCGCCCGTACCGCAGAGCCGCTGGAGGGCACCGCCAAGGAGATCTCCGCCGCCACCGGGCGCAGCGTCGTCCCGATGGCCGGCGACATGAGCGTCACGGCGGACGTGCGGCGCTGCGTGGACGCCACGCTGGCTCGCTTCGGCAAGATCGACATCCTGGTCACCTGCGCGGGCAGTTCCCCCGGCGGGCTGCTGGAGGACCTGACCGAGGACCAGTGGATGTCCAGCCTCAACCTCAAGTTCATGGGGTACGTCCGCTCGGTGCGCGCGGTCATCGGCCACATGCGCGAGCGGGGCGAGGGCGCCATCGTGCTAGTCGTCGGCAACGACGGCCTCAAGCCCAGCTACTGGGAGATGACCGCCGGGGTGGCGAACGCGGCCGACATCAACTTCGCCTCCTCGGTGGCCGAGCAGTACGGCCGCCACGGCGTGCGGATCAACACGGTCAACCCCGGCCCGGTGAACACCGACCGGTGGGACACGCTGGAGAAGGCGTTCGCCAGGGACAAGGGCGTCAGCCAGGACCGCGCGCACGAACTGGCGAACCGGTCCATCCCGTTCGGCCGGATCTGCGAGCCGGGAGAGGTCGCGGCGCTGGTGACCTTCCTGGCCTCGCCCCGCGCCAGCTTCATCAACGGCGCGCACATCCCTATCGACGGGGCCCAGCGCAAAGCGATCATGGATCAGTGAGGAACCTTGCCGTGCCGGACCCGGCACGGACGGCATGAATGAGGTGTCCCATGGCTGAAGGTCAGAGCGCCGCAGGCACAGCCTCGGCGGTAGAACTGCGACCGATGCAAATCGAGATGAACGGCATCAACGTCATCTCCGACTCCGAACGCAAGGGCCATCCACGTGACCTGTTCTGGCCCTGGTTCGCCGCGAACGTCTCGGTCCTCGGCCTGAGTTACGGCGCGTTCGTGCTGGGGTTCGGGATCTCGTTCTGGCAGGCCGTGGTGGTCAGCATCGTCGGCATTGTCGTGTCGTTCCTGCTGTGCGGGTTCATCGCGGTGGCGGGCAAGCGCGGCTCGGCGCCGACGATGGTGCTCGGCCGCGCCGCGTTCGGGGTCAACGGCAACAAGCTGCCGTCGGTGATCTCGTGGCTGCTCACCGTCGGCTGGGAGACGATCCTGGTCATCCTGGCGACGCTCGCCACGGCCACCGTCTTCGAGCGGCTCGGCTGGGGCGGCGGCAACGTGACGAAGGTCATCGCGCTGATCGTGGTGGTCGCGCTGACCATCTTCGGCGGCGTGATGGGCTTCGACCTGATCATGCGGATGCAGTCGGTGATCACGATCGTGACGGCGGTGCTCACCGTCGGCTTCATCGCCCTGGTCATCGACAAGATCCACTGGAGCACGGTGTCGGCGGTCCCCAGCGGCGACGCCCAGGCCCTCATCGGCGCCCTGGTGTTCATGATGACCGGCTTCGGGCTCGGCTGGGTCAACGCCGCCGCGGACTACTCGCGCTACCTGCCCCGGCGGTCCTCGGGCCGGGGCGTGATCGGCTGGACGGCGTTCGGCTCGTCCATCGCGCCGATCTTCCTGGTGATCTTCGGCCTGCTGCTGGCCGGCTCCTCGAAGAGCCTTTCCGCCGCGATCGCCAACGACCCGATCGGGGCGCTGGCCAACCTGCTGCCCACCTGGTACCTCGTGCCGTTCATCATCGTCGCGGTGCTCGGGCTGGTCGGCGGGTCCGTGCTGGACATCTACTCCTCGGGGCTGTCCCTGCTGACCCTCGGCGTCCGGGTGCCCCGGTTCGTCGCCGCGCTGATCGACGGCACGATCATGACGCTCGGTGCGATCTACGTCGTCTTCATCGCCAAGAACTTCTTCGGCCAGTTCGAGGGCTTCCTGATCACGCTGGGCGTGCCGATCGCCGCCTGGTGCGGGGTCATGCTGGCCGACATCCTGCTGCGCCGCCGCGACTACGCCGAGCGGGACCTGTTCACCCCGGCCGGCCGCTACGGCAACATCCGCTGGCTCCCGGTCGGGGTGATCGTGGTCGGCACCGTGGTCGGCTGGGGCCTGGTGACCAACACCTTCGCGAGCTGGCTGAGCTGGCAGGGGTACCTGCTCGGCCCGTTCGGCCTGGGCGGCAAGGGCGGTGCCTGGGCGTTCGCCAACCTCGGCGTGCTCGTCGCCCTGGTGCTCGGGTTCGCCGTGACCTGGGCGTTCGGCCGGGCGACGGTCCGGGCGCAGGAGGCGGCGCCGCTGGAGACCGCCCCCGCGAACGCGTGACCGGCGAGGCAGGCGCGGGCCTCCCCGGGACCGGCGGTCCCGGGGAGGCGCCCTGCCTGGCGGTGATCGACATGCAGCGGGTGTTCGGCGAGCCGGACAGCCCCTGGCTCGCCCCCCGGTTCGCCGAGATCGTGGATCCGGTCCGCCGCCTGGCCGAGGCGCTCGCGCCGCGGGTGGTGTTCACCAGGTTCGTGGCCCCAGCCGCCCCGCACGGCGCCTGGCAGCGGTACTACGACATGTGGCCGTTCGCGCTGCAGCCGCCGGACGCGCCGATCTACGAGCTCGCCAGCCCGTTCGCCGCGATGGCCGGGCCCACGCTGGACGCGACCACGTTCGGCAAGTGGGGCCCCGACCTGGCGGCCAGGACCGGCGGTGGCCCGCTGGTGCTGGCCGGGGTGTCCACGGACTGCTGCGTGCTGTCCACCGCCCTGGCCGCGGCCGACGCCGGGACCGCCGTGCGGGTGGTCGCCGACGCGTGCGCCGGGATCGACGACCGGAGCCACGCCGCCGCGCTGCACGTCATGAGCCTCTACGGCCCGCTCGTGGAGGTGGTCACCGTGGCCGACGTGCTCGGCGGGGCCGGGTCGGCCTAGGTCACCGCGGATCGCGGGACAGGTGTTGAGTAGCCCTATGCCCACCGCACCGGTCCAGGTGCTGCTGCTGTCCGGCCCGGCCGGGTCCGGCAAGAGCACGCTCGGCTGGGAGATCGCCGCCCAGCTCCGCCGCCTCGGCATCGCCCATGTCCTGCTGGACAGCGACGAGCTGGACCGGGCCTGGCCGCTGACCGGGTCCGAGCAGGACCGGCTCAACCGGGCGAACCTGACCGCGTTCTGGGCGAACGCGGCGGCGCTCGGCCACCGTCGGCTGGTGCTCATCGGCGTGTTCCTGAACGCCGCCGCCCGGGACTGGATCACGGACTGCGTCCCTGGGGCCTCGGTCACCCGGGTCGTGCTCGACGCCGCCGACGACGAGCTCGAGCGGCGCGTCCGGGCCAGGGAGATCGGCTCGGAAGCCGGCCAGCAGTGGGCCCGCACGCAGGCCCAGTCCCGCCGGTTCCGCCGCCGCGACGACGGGTCGCCGGACGTGCTGGACACCACGGGCCAGGCCGTGACCGACCTCGCCCGGCGGGTGATCGGGCGGGCGGGCTGGGCCGCCCCGGCCGCCCCGGCGGGCGGCGGCCACGCGGCCACGGCCACGTCATGACCACGCGAAGGGGCCGGCCAGCCGCGAACGCGGCCGGCCCGGGGGAGCCGGGATGGGGGGCTGCTTCGTCATGCATGAAAATCGCCGCCGTGCGCTGGGAGCGCTGTACGGGCTGGCGATCGGCGACGCGCTGGGCATGCCGACCCAATCGCTGCCCCGCGCCGAGATCGTCGCCAGGTACGGGCCGCTGGTGGCGGAGTTCCACCCCGGGCCGGACGGGCACCCGCTCGCCGCCGGGCTGCCGGCCGGCACGGTCACCGACGACACCGAGCAGGCGGTGCTGCTGGCCCGGCTCGTCGTGGCGGGCGGCGGCGAGGTCGGCGCCGGGGACCTGGCGCGCGCCCTGCTCGCCTGGGAGGAGTCGATGCGGGCGCGGGGCTCGCTGGACCTGCTCGGCCCGTCCACCGGGCAGGCCCTGGCCGCACTGGCGGCCGGGGCGGACGTGACAGAGACGGGCCGGCACGGGGTCACCAACGGCGCGGCCATGCGGGTCGCCCCGGTCGGCATCGCCACCTCTTCCCGCGACCCGCGCCTGCTGGAGGACCGCGTGGTCGCGGCCAGCCGGCTGACGCACAACACCGGGGTGGCGCTGGCCGGGGCGGCCGCCGTCGCCGCGGCGGTGAGCGCGGGCATCGGCGGGGCCCCGCTGCCGGTGGCGATCGGCCGCGCGGTGGCCGCCGCCGCGAGCGCGGCCGGGCGCGGGCACTGGGCCGCCGCCGCGGACGTGGCGGCGCGGATCACCTGGGCCACCGGGCTCGTTGCGGGCCTGCCGCGACACCAGGTGATCGACACCGTGTACCGGCTGGTGGGCACCAGCCTGGCGACCCAGGAGTCGGTGCCCGCCGCGTTCGCGATCGCCGCCGCCATCCCCGGTGACCCGTGGCTGGCCTGCCGCACCGCCGCCTCGCTGGGCGGCGACTGCGACACGATCGCCGCGATGACCGGGGCGATCTGCGGCGCCTGCCACGGGGCCGATGCCTTTCCCGCCGCCGCCCGCCAGACGGTGGCCCGGGTCAACGGCCTGGACCTCGCCCCGCTCGCCGGCGACTTGCTTGACGTACGGAGCGCCGGGCATGACTAGTTCCTTCACCCGGCTGCTGCACCTCGGCAACGTCGTCGTGGACGTGGTGCTGAGCGTGCCCGTGCTCCCCGAGCCGGGCGGGGACGTCCTCGCCACCCGGGCACAGACCGCGGCGGGCGGCGGCTTCAACGTGATGGCCGCGGCCGCGCGGCAGGGGCTCGGCGTCGCCTACGGCGGGGTGATCGGCACCGGCCCGTTCGCCACGCTCGCGCTGGCCGCGTGCGCGGCCGAGGGCATCGAGGTGCTCCGGCCGCCCAAGCCCGGCCTGGACACCGGCTTCGTGGTCAGCATCGTGGACGCCACCGGCGAGCGGACGTTCCTGACCAGCCGGGGCGCCGAGGCCACGCTCACCGCCGCCGACCTGGACCCGGTGCGCCCGGCCCCCGGTGACGCGGTCTACCTGTCCGGCTACGGCCTGGCCCACCCCAGCAACGCCCCCGCCCTGCTCGCCTGGCTGGCCCGCCTCGGCGGCAATCACCTCGTGATCTTCGACCCGGGCCCGCTGGCCGGCGAACTACCGGCCGACGTGCTTGGCCCCGTGCTGGCCCGCGCCGACTGGCTGACCTGCAACGCCCGCGAGGGCACCCTGCTCACCGGCGAGGCAGAGCCCGGGGACGCGCTCGCGGCGCTGACCGCGCGACTGCCCCGGGCCGGGGTTCTGGTCCGGACCGGCCCGGATGGCTGCCTGCTCGGCCGGCCCGGCTCACCACCCGAGCACGTGCCAGGTTTCCGCGTCGAGGCCGTGGACACCAACGGCGCCGGCGACACCCACGCGGGCGCGTTCCTAGCGGCCCTTGCGGCAGGTGCGAGCCCGGCCGGGGCAGCCCGCCAGGCCAACGCCGCAGCCGCCCTATCCACCACCCAGCCCGGACCCGCGACCGGCCCAACCACGGCGGAACTGGCCAGGTTCCTCGCCTCCCGCCCCGCCAAGATGAATATTTACGATTAACTCTACCAAAATTATAGGAAGTTAGTTTACCCTCCTGGAGGGTGGTCCGAGGCGCCCGCGACCACTTGGCCCGATGTGACCGTTCATCCAGAAGGTGGAAGCCCTCGCATGCTCAGACCCTCCGCTCTCCGTCTCGTTCCTGCCCGGCCGCCACGCTGGCGGGCACTGCTGGCCGTGGCCGCCGTGCTTCCCGCGCTGCAGGCCATGGCCACGATCCCCGCCCAAGCCAGTACCGCGCCGGCCGATCCGCCGCCGGTGACCGTGCTCACGCAGGACACAGGCAACGGCAACGGGGACATCTTCATCGCCCCGTTCGGGGACACCGGCACGTACGCGAACGGCCCGGAGATCATCAACACCGCCGGCCAGGTGCTCTGGTTCCATCCGGTGCCGGCCGGGCAGGAGGCGGCCGACTTCCGGCCGCAGGTCTACCACGGCCGCCCGGTGCTCACCTGGTGGCAGGGCACCGGCCTGGGCGGCCTGTCCAGCGGCACGGACTACATCTACAACGACCATTTCCAGCAGATCGCCACGGTCAACGCGGGGAACGGGTACCAGGCCGACGGGCATGAATTCCTCATCACGCCGTGGGACACGGCGCTGATCCTGGCCTACACCACCGCGACCGCCGACCTGACCTCGATCGGCGGCCCGGCCGACCAGACCGTCGTCGACGGCATCGTCCAGGAGATCGACATCCGCACCGGCCGGGTGCTGTTCCAGTGGAACAGCGCCGATCACGTCCCGTACGGCGACAGCGAGCAGCCGCTGCCGTCCTCGCCCAGCACCCCGTGGGACTGGTTCCATGTCAACGCGGTGCACCTGGACGGCTCAGGGAACCTGCTGATCGACGCGCGCAACACCTGGGCCACCTACGACGTCAGCCTGCGCACCGGCGCGATCGACTGGGAACTGGGCGGCAAGGAGAGCTCGTTCATCCTCCAGGCCGCGCCCGGCCAGACCCTGGACAGCGCGAACGAGATCTTCGCCTGGCAGCACGACCCCGAGTACCTCGGGCACGGCGAGTTCACGTTCTTCGACAACGACTCGTCCGGCACCCCGCTGCTGCCCTGCAGCCGTGCGGTCACCGTGCAACTGAATCCGCGGGCCAGGGTGGCCACGCTGGTCGCGTCGGACAGCCAGCCCGAGGGCCTGTCCGCTCCCTCCCAGGGCAACGCGCAGACCGCCCGCAACGGCGATCTGTTCGTGGGCTGGGGCGCGCTGCCCTACTTCTCCGAGTTCAGCCCGTCGGGGCGGCTGCTGTTCAATGCCGAGTTCCCGGCGGGGGTGAACACCTACCGCGCCTACCGGGCGCCGTGGTTCCCGTTCGGTCGGCCCGGCTGACCCGCCGGGTGATGGCCCAGGGCGGTGCGGTGACGGTCCACCTGCCGGGACGGTCACCGCGCCTTGGGGCGCAGGGCGCACCGGCTGACCTCGCCGGTGCGCCCGCACCGCCACGCCGCACCGCCGGGGCCGTGCCGTCCGGGGCGCGGCGGGTGATACGGAAAGGGGCGAATTCCGGCTGTGGCGAGCCGGCCCGCGATACTCCCGATGGCCCGCCCGGTTGCACCGTTTTGCCATCTATGATGGTTTCTGCCGTTGCCGCAACGGCTCTGACCTGGCCAGTTAGGCGTTTTCCCCGGTCCTTGCTGGTGTAAGTGGCGGCCAATCGTGGAATAGGTCCCCCGTAATTGATCACTACGGGGGGAGATCAATGCCTCTGCAATCCACGGCCCGTAAGCCCGCCAGGCGCGGTGCCGCGAATACCGCCCGCGCCCGGGCCGGCCGAACTGCGGCGATCCGGCGCGTGACCAGCAAGCCCAAGGCCACGATCAGCAAGGCCGCCAGCAAGCCGAAGAGCCGGGTCAGCGCCAAGCCGGCCGCGGCCAAGACCGCGCCCACGACGGTGGCCGCCGCCAGGACCGTCTCGTCCGCCGCGGCGAAGGTCACCTCGGCCGCGACCAAGATGACCGCGGCCGCGACCAAGGCCACCTCCTCGGCCAAGACGATGTCCACCGCCCTGCAGGCGATGAACGCCGCGACCAAGGCCATGACCATCGCCTCCAAGGCGCTGACCGTGGCCGCCAAGAGCATGTCGGCGGCGAGGCCCGTTGCCGCGCCGAAGCCCGCGGCCGCGAAGAAGGCCGCCGCGCCGAAGCGGGCCGCGAAGCCGCGGACCGCCGCCGGGGCACGCACCGTCGCCAAGGCACGCACCGTCGCCAAGCCGAAGACCGCCGCGAAGCCCAAGGGCGCCGCGAAGCCCAAGGCCGCCACCAAGCCGCGGACCGTGGCCCGTCCGAAGACCGCCGCGAAGCCGAAGGCTGCCACCAGGCCGGCCAGTGCCAGGTCCTCGTCCGCGCGGAAGATCACGACGCGGACCGCGACCACGGCCAGGCCCAAGGCCGCCACCGCCAGGCCCGCGCTGCCCAAGCCCAGGACCGCGGCCAGGCCCGCCGCCGTCAAGCCGCGCACCGCGGTCAAGGCCGCCAACGGGGCGAAGCGGATGAGCGTCGCCGCCAAGCCAGCGGCCCGTCCGGCGGCGAGCCGGCCGGTGCCCCCGGCCACGATCAGGACGTCGGACTCCGGCGAGTACCGCGACATGCTGGCGGGCCTGATCCGCTGACGCCAGCCCTGGAGGGAACGCCCGGGAGCCCGGTTGCCGGCGCGGCGCTGATAGCGCGGCTGGCCGAGGACCCGGGCGTCCCCCTCTCCACACCGCTAGCGGCGGAACTCGGCGCGGACGCCCAGCAGGCGGACCGCTCGCCGCCCGGCGAACTCCTCGAGCGCCGCGAGGGCGGCCTGCTCGATCGGCCCGGGCTCGGTGCTCGGCTCGGCGAGCGGATGGCCGTGGGTCTGCGTGATGAAGGGCACGTACCTGACCTTCACCACGACGCGGGCCGCGGGCCGTTGCTCGGCCGCGATATCGGTGGCCACCTCACGGGCCAGGCGGGCAACCTCCGCACGGACCGCGTCCCAGTCGCTGATGTCGCGCTGGAAGGTGGTTTCCCGGCCGTGGGAGCGGGCCACATAGGGCGCGCTGTCCACCGGTGAGGGACTCAGCCCCCGCGCGGTCTGGACCAGCCACGGGCCGGTCGTCGGGCCGAAGTGCTTGGCGAGGGCGAACGGGTCGGTCGCCGCCAGCTCGCCGACCGTGCCGATGCCGAGCGCGCCCAGCTTGGCGGCGGTCTTGCGGCCGATGCCCCAGAGCGCGTCGGTGGGCTGGCCGCCGAGCACCTCGAACCACGAGGCGTGGGTCAGCCGGAACATACCGGCGGGCTTCCCGTACCCCGTCGCCAGCTTGGCCTGCAGCTTGTTCTCGCCGATCCCGACGGTGCAGTCGAGCTGGCTCACCGCGCGCACCCGCTCCTGGATGCGGCGCGCCACGTCCTCCGGGTCTTCGGTCTCGACGCCGAGAAACGCCTCGTCCCAGCCCATCACCTCCACCACGGCATCGAACTCCCGCAGGGCGGCCATGACGGTGGCGGACACCGCCTCGTAGGCGGCCTTGTCCACGGGCAGGAACACCGCCCCGGGGCAGCGCCGCAGCGCGGTGCGCAGGGCCAGCCCGGACTGCACCCCGTGGGCGCGCGCCTCGTAGGAGGCGGTGGCCACCACGCCGCGCTTGGCCGGGTCCCCGTCACCACCGACGACGACCGGCCGGCCGCGCAGCTCAGGGTGCCTGAGCACCTCGACGGCGGCTATGAACTGGTCAAGGTCCACATGCAGGACCCAGTACGCCACGCCTCCAGTCTCGCCGAGCCGGGCCCGCGCACGCCGCCGGCCCGCGGCGAGCGCCGCGGGCCGACGGTCATCGCGAGGCGGAGCGGATCAGTAGCCGTACCCGCCGGAACTTGCGCTGCCCGTTGCCTTAGGCGCCGGTGCGGCGTTCCCGGACAGGACGATCTCGTGCCAGACCCCGCCGGACAGGTTGAGCCCGTTGCCCTTGGCCATCCCGGGCGCCGTGTCGGCGATGTAGGTGTAGAGCGGGTGCCCGTCCCAGGTCGCCTGCTTGGCGCCGTTGGACCGGGTGATCGTGCCGAGGGTGCCCTTCACACCGGACCCTGCGGTGGCCGGCCCGGGCACGGGCGGCCAGTACTTGGCGCAGGCGCCGTTGCAGTTCGAGGCGGTCGATGTGTCCGGGACGAACCAGTACAGGGTGAACCCCTTGGCGTTGGTGAGCAGGGTCGCGCCGCCGACCTTCATCGTGGACAGGGCGCCTCCCGAGGATGCGGCCGGGGCCGACGCTGCGGGGGAACTGCCGGAGCCGCCGCCCGAGCCGCCCGAGCCACCTGTGCTTGATGAGCTCCCGCACGCGGCGATTACCAGCGTGGCCGCAACTGCGCCCACCGGCACCAGCCATCTGTTCCGCATGACAAGTCTCCGTTCGGATGAAATCAATCGGTTACTCATTCCACGTACCCGCGGGCCAGTTCGTTCACGAGTGGTTCACGTCTGCCGCGCTGGCCCTGGCCAGCCACGGGTCACGCGTTCTTAGCTGGTCTCCGGCGGGGGCAGGCCGAGCTGGCTCCGGAGGATGGCGACCGCCTGCTCGACCGGCTTGTTGGCCTGGGCCAGGCGGCGCTCGGCCGCGTGCAGCCGGGCCAGCGACGCCGACGACGCCGCGGTCGCCGTCATGCTGGCACGAGCCTGGTTCGCCCAGTACAGGAACTGGGCGATCCGCCCGGCCGCCGCCGGGAACTCCAGGCCGAGCAGCCGCTGGTCGAACAGCCGCTCCGTGGCGGCGACCTCGAGAAGATCCCGGCGGGCCGCGGCGAGGCGGGCGTGATCCCGCCCCTCCAGCCGGCCGAACTCGGTTTCCAGCCGCCGGTTGCCCGCCTTCGCTATCGCCAGGTACCTGGTGGCCAGCTCCCGGCGCGGCGCACCCGCCGGGAGCGTGGCCGGCGCTGAACTGGCGTGCGCGGCCGTGCCGGGCATGGCCGGCGGAGCCGGCGGCTGCGCCGGGCTATCGGAGCACCCGGCGGCAAGAACCGCGACTGCGGCCGCCGCCACGACGGCGGCCCGGCGGGGACGGCGAGGTCCGGCCATGACCGCATCGTATTGCCGGGCGGGCGCCCGGCGGGCATGTCAGGTCTGGTTCCGCGGCTCCGCGGCGCCGGGGCCGGGCCGCATCGGCTGGCCCTGCCGGTACATCTGCGGTGGCTTGTTCCCGGCGAGCTGCCCGCCGTCGATGGGTATCACGGTGCCGGTGATGAACGAGGACTCGTCCGAGCAGAGCCACAGCACGGTCCGCGCCACCTCGTCGGCGGTACCCGTCCTGCGCATGGGCGTGGACAGCCCGGCCAGCCGCTGTGCCTCCGGGCCCGCCGCCTCGAGGTGGTAGGTGTGGATCGGGCCCGGTGCCACCACGTTGACCCGGATGCCATGGTCGGCGTAGTCCAGCGCGGCGACCTTGGTGAGCCCGATGATCCCGGCCTTGCCCGCGACGTAGGCGGCGAGGTTCGCCGTGCCGTTCACGCCGGCCACCGAGGCCATGTTCACGATGGCGCCACCGCCGCCGGCGAGCATCGCGCCGATCTGGAACTTCATGCCGAGGAAGGTGCCGCGTATGTTGGTGGCGATGCCGAGGTCGAATTCGGCGGTATCGATGTCGGCGAGCGGGGCCGGCAGCGGGCCACCGCTGGCGTTGTTGAACGCCATGTCGAGCCGGCCGAAGGCGGTCATCGCCTGGCCGGCCAGGTCGCGCATCGAGTCCTCGTCCGTCACGTCGGCCCGGACCGCGATCGCGCGGCCCCCGCCGGCCACGATGCCGTCGGCGATGGACTCCAGGGCGGCGATGTCGCGGGCGCCCAGGACCACCGCGGCGCCGGCGGCCGCGAACGCCTGGGCCGTGGCCGCGCCGATGCCCCTGCTGGCACCGGCTACCAGGGCTACCTTGCCTTCCATGGGCCGCTCGCTCATGGCTGCTCCTTCGTGCTGTTCCGCTGTGCTGCTCTGCTCCGCTGACAATCATTAGATATCTAAGCTTACGATACCAAAGCCTTCCGCCAGGATGAAACGGCGGGGCTGGTGACCGGGCCTGGCGCGGCCGGCCGGGGGAACGTAGGGTTCGGCGTGGATGTGGGAGGTAGACGTGCCTGATCTGGCGGGGATGTACCGGGAGACGAGGGAGCGGCTGACCGGGCTGGTGGCCGGGCTGGACGACGCGGCGCTGACCGCCCAGGTGCCCGCGTGCCCGGGCTGGTCGGTGGCGGATGTGATCGGGCACCTGGCCGCGATTCCGGAGGACGCGCTGGCGGGCCGCCTCACCGGGCCGCCCAGCGAGGCCGAGACGGCCGTCCAGGTGGAACGGTTCCGGGGCAGGCCGATGGCGCGGACCCTGGCGGGCTGGACGGACCTGGCGCCGCGGTTCGAGGAGATCGTCGCGGCGTTCGACGTGGTCCCCGCGGTGATCGATGTGGCCAGCCATGAGCAGGACATCCGTGGCGCCGTGGGCCAGCCCGGCGCGCGGGACACCGAGGTGATCCGCGAGCTGGCGGGCTGGCTGCTCACCCGGCTGCGGCCGCCGGTCCCGCTGCGGGTGACGGTCGGGGACACGCGGTTCCAGGTCGGCCCCGAGGGCGAGCCGGTCCTGGAGCTGACCACCACGTGGTACGAGGCGTTCCGGTGGCGGATGGGGCGGCGCAGCCGGAGCCAGCTCGCCGCCCTGGACTGGTCCGGCGACCCGGTCCCTGTCCTTGATCACCTGGTGGTCTTCGGGCCGGCCGTGGCGGACGTCATCGAGTAGCGGGCACTGGCCGCCGGCCAGTGCCCGCGTGTCACATTCGCCTCACCGCGGGGTTCCCTGGCTGCATCGGTCACGTGCTGGAACGGCGCCGGGGCGCGCGAGTATCTTCGGTTTATGGTGGCCCCGGATTCAGCGCCAACAGATTCGCTGCCATCGGAGTTCCGCGCTTCTGACGAGGATCGTGACGACGCGATCCGGATACTCCGCGACGGTTCCGTGGACGGCCGTATCTCCAACGACACCTTCCTGCGGCGGGTGGACCGCGCCCTGCGCGCCCGGGGCATGGGCGAACTCGCCGAGCTGCTCAGCGACCTGCCGGTGCCCGCCGAGAGCACCACGGCCCGCCCCTGGCAGGCCAGGTTCACCGCCTGGCTGCGGGGCATCCGCCTCCGGCCGCCCCGTCTCGGATGGTTCCGCCTCCGGCCGCTCCCCGGCCGGGCGTCGCGGCCGCCCTGGCTGGTCCTGCCGCGCGGCCCGAGAACGGTGTTCACCATCGGCCGGTCGCCGGACTGCGACCTGCCGCTCGGGGACATCACGGTGTCGTGGCACCACGCCGAGCTGCGGACCAACGGGCAGGGCTGGGTGCTCGTGGACCTGGGCTCGACGAACGGCACCCGGGTCAACGGGTGGCGGGCCGACTCGGGCTTCACGGTCCGCGCGGGCGACTGGGTGTGCTTCGGCCGGTCGGCCTTCCGCATCACCGACTAGGCCCGGTCAGGCCTGCCCGCCCCGCGCCGGGGCCGGGCTGAACCCCGCCGTGATCCTTACGGCATCACCGCGCTGGGCGCTGGCGACATCTGGGCGGTCGGCCAGACGCAGCAGCTCAACGGCGCCATCGTCCCGCTGACCGAGCAGTTCAACGGGACATCGTGGTCGCTGGTGCCCAGCCCCGCGCCCGGCGGGTCACCCGGCCGCATACCCGACGACTCGCTCTCGGGGGCGGCCAGCCTGAGCGGCGGCCTGGTGTTCGCGGTGGGCGCCCGCGATGTGATCGGCCAGTGCTGCCTGCGGACCCTGGGGGTCAGGACGACGGCCGGCTAACGTCGGCCTCCTCGCCTGGCTGGAGGCTGTCCTGCCCGGGCTCCGCGGGTGTGAGCAGCGTGCCGAAGATCTGCTTCAGCTTCAGCGCCGCCTCGGGCGTGAACAACCCGACGAGCGCGGAGATCGCGGCGAAGCCGTAGAAGTTGACCTGCGCCGCCGTCCCGGTGACCAGGCCGCCACGGAGAATCAGGTAGAACAGCACGGCGAGCCCGCTGCCGACGAACGGCAGTGACAGGTAGAACAGCAGCCAGCTGCGCAGCAGTTTCCGGTCACCCACGTACTCGTAGAGCGACCGGGCGCTGTGCAGGAGCCCGCCGAGCGTTCCGGTGACGGCGACCACCACGAACAGCCGCTGCTCCTGGTCAAGTGCCAGCCGCAGTCCCGCCACGTGACTGACCGTCACGCCGGTGGCGGTCGCGTTGACCGGCCAGACCGCGACCAGGCAGTACACGGCGAACACCAGGAGGGCGAGGATCAGGAACGCTAGCAGCACGATCCCGGCTGGCTTGATGGGGCGTTGCCCGATGCCAGTGTCGAGCACCTCGCGGGTGGTCTCCGGGGCCTGGCCGGCGCTCCGCGGCGCCGCCGACTGGGCAGGCGCCGCCGGTTCGGCCTGGCCTTCACCGGGCGCGGTCATTCTTTCTCCCGAACGAGATAAGCGGGCTATCCGCACGGGTGAGAGTACCGGGAAACGGTGCAATAGGTGGGAAAGCTGGGTTCAGAGCGCGCGCGGACGGCGGATCCTGGTCGCGAAAAGGTCCCGGAGGCTCACCACACCGCAGACCGTGCGGCCCTCCATGACGGGGAGGTGGCGGAACCCGTGCTTGAGCATGATGTCGGCCGCCTCCTCGACGGAGGTGTCCGGGCTTGCCGACTGCGGATCCGGGGTCATCCAGTCCACCACCCGGGCCTCCCGCAGGTTCTCGCCCGACGCGGCGGATCGCAGCACGTCCCGTTCGGTGAGGATGCCCGCCAGGAACCGTCCCTGCATAACGATCGCCGAGCCCACGTTCGCCTTGACCATGCTCGCCGCCGCCTCGGCCACCGAGGTATCCAGCGAGGTCAGCGCCACCCGGGTGCTCATCAGGTCACGGAGCGCCGTCATGGCCGCCGCCCGGGGCGCTCACTCACTTCCGCCGACCTCGTCAAGCTCGGCGTCCAGGTGCGGGCTGGATGGCCCGGCCAGTTCCTCCGACAGCATGCGCCACAGCGAACCGGCCCACGCGGACAAATCGGGCCATTTCTTCCAGAAGAGCTGCAACGTGGTCTCATCGAACTCGGCATGGGCCCGTTCGGGCGTGATGGCCTCCCCGATGTCCTCGAGGCGGTGAATCGCGTCGAGGAATTGGCCCGCGGCATCGTCCATGCAATCACCCTTCCGGCGATTGTAAGCAGACGCCCGGCCGGAGCGCGAGGGTCCTACACTGCCGCTGTGACACCAGAGGCAGCGGACCAGTTCGAACTCGGCACCGACGGGCCCAAGCAGATCCTGGTCGGTGTAGACGATTCCACCACCTCGTTGCGGGCGGCCTCGTACGCGGCCGGCCTGGCCCGCAGGCAGGGGGCCGGGGTGACCGTCGTGTACGTGGCCCCGGTGGGGTCCATGGGCGCGGCCACCCCCGGCGGGGCGGACCTGGCCGCGGCCCAGCGCCAGGCGACCCACCAGATCGCCGAGGACATGCGCCGCCGCGCCGTGGAGGTGTCCAGGGAACTGGGCATCTCGATCACGTTCATCGCGGCCGAGGGCGACGCGTACACCGAGCTTCGCCGGATCGCCGACGAGATCCGCGCCGACGCCGTCGTGGTCGGGGCATCGGCGCAGGCCGGCCACCGGCTGATCGGCTCACTGGCGGTGCGGCTGGTCCGGGCGGGCCGGTGGCCGGTCACCGTCGTCCCCTGACGCCCCCGCCCAGTTCATGATCATGGCGTTCTGGCTGCCCCCCTATGGCATGACGCCATGATCACGGGTGGCCTGAGCGTCCTGCCTCGCCATGCCGGTGCAGCTACGACAGCAGTATCTGCGCATGTCGGCATGACCGGCCCGCCGGGGCGCGCCGGATCGAGGCACTTGCCGATGGCCTCGACCCGGAGACCGCCGAGGTGGAGACCTCGCCGACTTGCGGGCGATCGCCGAGGCCGCTGAGCGCGCGACGCAACGAGGCACTGCTCACCGAGCGCGTCGCGCTTGCCCGGGCGCACGGGCGAAGCTGGAACCGGATCGCCGCATTGGGTGTCTCCCGCCAGCGGTTCGGCGGCAAGGTGGGCGCATAAACGGTTGCGGACGGAACACAGTTTGCCCGGCGTCCCCCAGCATGGGCGCGCCGCCAGCTTCCGGGCAGGTTGTTGCAACGATGCTGGGCCGGTGAGGGCGGGTCTACGGTGTGGTGATCCGCCCGATACGGCCGTTGCCCGCGGTGAACCACATGGCCCCATCGGGCCCGGCGACGATCGAGAACGGGCTGTGAGCACCGGGGGCGGGGTAGGTGGTCACTTGGCCGGTGGTGGTGATCCGCCCGATCGAGCCGGAGGGGACGGCGTTGCAGAACCACATCGTCCCGTCGGGCCCGGCTGCGAGGCCGTAGGTGTTGTTGCCGACGCCGGTGAAGGTGCTCACTTTCCCGGTGGTGGTGACCAGCATGATCTCGGCCCGGAAACTGATCGTCCACACCGCCCCGTCCGGGCCGGCCGCGATCGCGTTCGGGTAGGCGATGCCGGAGCCGTATGTGCTCACCTGGCCGGTGGTGGTGAGCCGCCCCACCGAGCCGCTGGGATTGTCGTTGTCAAACCACAGCGCCCCATCGGGACCGGTGGTGATCGCTACCGGGTTGGAGATGCTGGGGTCGGTGTAATAGTTGGTCACCTGGCCGGTGGCGGTCACCCGCCCGATCGAGTTGCTGCCGGCGTTGGTGAACCACAGCGCCCCGTCCGGGCCGGTAGTGAGCCCCGCCGGGTTGGCCAAGCCGGGGTCGGTGTAGTGGGTCACCGTCCCGGTGGTGGTGATCCGGCCGATCGAGTTGCCGGCGGAGCTGGTGAACCACAGCGCCCCATCCGGGCCGGCGGTGAGCCCTGAGACGAGTTTCATGCTCGGGTCGCCATACCAGGTCACCTTCCCGGTGGTGGTGATCCGGCCGACCGAGTTGCCGCCCTGGTTGACGAACCACAGCGCCCCATCGGGCCCGCGTGTGATGCTCCCTGCGGGGCCCGCCCCGGTGGGGTCGGGGTAGTTGGCCACCGTCCCGGTCATGGTGATCCGCCCGGCCGAGTTGCCGGTGTTGTTGGTGAACCACAGCGCCCCGTCCGCGCCGGTGGTGATCCCCCATGGGCCGGAGATGCCGGTGCCGGTGTAGGTGCTCACCGTCCCGGTCGTGGTGATCCGCCCGATCGAGTCGCCGGCCGAGTTGGTAAACCACAGCGCCCCATCCGGCCCGGCCGCGATCCCCGCCGGGCCGTTGATACCGGGACTGGTGTAGGTGGTCACCGTGCCGGTCGTGGTGATCCGCCCGATCGAGTCGCCGGCCGAGTTGGTGAACCACAGCGCCCCGTCCGCGCCGGTGGTGATCCCCCATGGGCCGGAGATGCCGGTGCCGGTGTGGGTGCTCACCGTCCCGGTCGTGGTGATCCGGCCGATCGAGTTGCCGGCCGAGTTGGTGAACCACAGCGCCCCATCCGGCCCGGCCGCGATCCCCTTCGGCCCGTTGATACCGGGACCGGTGTAGGTGGTCACCGTGCCGGTCGTGGTGATCCGGCCGATCGAGTCGCCGGCCGAGTTGGTGAACCACAGCGCCCCATCAGGCCCGGCGGTGATCCCCCGGGGGCTGGCGATGCCGGTGCCGGTGTAATGGGTCACCTTGCCGCTGATGGTGATCCGGCCGATCGAGTTGCCGGCCGAGTTGGTGAACCACAGCGCCCCATCGCGCCCGGCCGCGATCCCCGCCGGGTGCCTGATGCTGGGAGCGTGGAAGGCCGACCTCACATGGCCGCTGGCGGTCATCCGCCCGATCGAGTTGCCGGTGAAGTTCGCATACCACAACGCCCCGTCAGGGCCGGCCACCATCCCCCGCGGGCCGGAAAAAACCCGCGAGGAATACAGTCTCACCGTCCCCGCCTGGTCAGCGGCGGGGGCCGCCGCGGCGGTAGCCCCGGCGGTGAGTGTGGCGGCTGCCACTGCAACCACGGTGACAGCACGGTATGTGCGTCTCACGGCATCCTGCTCTCCACAAGGCCAGGGAGTGTGCCCCCGCTGCTGGCCGGTCCGAGACGGTCACCCACTCGCGGTACCCGCGCCGGCAGGTCCAGTTGCGCCTGCCGCTGCCCTTCTCCTGCCGCCCCCTACACGGGCCGGGTATGCCCGCAGGCTACCCCTTTCTAGTGCCGATCATCACGCCATCGCACGGCGGCCCGGCAGGGTCCTTCGGCCCTTTCCTCGTGCCATCCGGGCAGGCGCGCACGGCCCGCCTGGTGGCTGAGAAGGTGTGATCTCGCGGCGCAGGGCTGCGGTCCACTCGATAATCAGGCGTTGGCCCTGGTCAGCTGGGCCGCAGTTTTCGGATTTGTCACGCCACCCCCCACCGGCAACACTCCCATGATCACTGCGCCGGTGAGCCGCGACCGGGCCACTGAGCTTGCTGACGTTGCCGGGACTGGAGGGACGGCAGGCGCCCCGGCAGGGCCTGTGAAGGCGGCGTCCCATGCGAGCGTATGCGCGCGGTGAACTTCGGCGCGGCGTTGACCTGCCGCTGGCTGACGGCCTGGGAGGCCGCCTTCGCGCCCCGTGGGAGCAAGTGCCCGCACGCCTGGTGAGCCGACGCCGGCTCGTCGAAACGGCGTGGTTGGCGGGGGCATGACAAAGCCCCTGGGACCATCGTGGTGGCGTGGGGCTAGGAGTCACTCAAGGCGCCGAGGACCTCCGCGGCGGCGCGCTGGCCGGACTGGACCGCGCCGTCCATGTAGCCGCTCCAGCGGGTCGCGGTTTCGGTGCCTGCCCAGTGCAGCAGGCCGGCTGGACGGCGCAGCGCCGGCCCGAACTGGGTCCAGGTGCCGGGCGGGAAGTGCGCGCCGTAGCAGCCGCGGGTCCACGGGTCGGCGGTCCAGTCGTGCTCGATGTAGCCGGCCGGCCGGGCCGCTGCGGGGCCGAAGTAGCGCCCGAACGAGGCGAGCACCTCGGCGCGGCGCTGCGCCGGATCGGCGCGGGCCAGGCGGCGGGCCTCCCCGGCGGTGACGAATCCCAGCAGGACGCCGGGCGCGCCGGAGGGCGGCCCGGTGTCGAAGGTGACCTGGGCCCCCGGGCCGTCCGACGTCGCCTGGCCGTTGTACCCGGCATCCCGCCAGAACGCCCTGTCGTACACCGCCAGGCACTTGATCACCGAGCCCATCGGCGCCGCCTGGGTGAGCTGGTCGCGGTCGCCGGGGAGCGCCGGGTCATAGCCGATCCGCCCGGCCAGGGCGGGCGGGACGGCGATCACGGCGCGCCGCCCGGCGGCCGCGACGCCGACGGCGTGCACAGTCACCCGCAACGGCGCCTGCTCGATCCGGGTGACCGGAACGCCGAGGAGCACCCGCTCCGGGCCGAGTTGCTCGGCCATCCTGATCGCGACGAGCTGCGACCCGCCGGCGAACCGGTCCTGCTGCGCCGCCCCAGAGGTCTCGGTGAGCTGCCGGAACCCGCCCGCGGCGCGCAGGTAGAACAGCACGTGCAGGAGCGAGACCTCACCCGGCTCACACGCTAGAACCCCGTGGCTGAACGCCTCGACCGCGAACCGCCCGAGCCGCGTCCTGACGTTGCGACGGGCCCAGTCCGCCAGTGTCCGGGAGTCGGCGGCCACTGCCCCGGCGGCCTGCCACGGCGCCCGTGTCGGAACCCGCCGCGCCATCCGGTCGAGCGCGAACAAGGCCCGGCCCGCGTCGGCCAGGTCCACCGGGCTCACCCGGGGGATGACCCGGTAGCCGATCCGCCGCCCGCCGAGTTCCAGGACGGTCAGCCCGCCGGTGAAGATCGGCTGGGTGGCCACGCCGAGCTCGGCGGCCAGCCCGAGGATGTGCCGCTGGGCGGGCCCGACGAACTGGCCCCCCACATCCACGACGTGCCCGCCGCCCAGGCTGTGGTTCAGCAGCCGCCCGCCGACCCGGTCCCGCGCCTCCAGCACCACGACATCGCGCCCGGCCCGGGCCAGCTCTCTAGCCGCGGTCAGCCCGGCCAGGCCGGCCCCCACGACAATCACCTCAGCTTCGACATGGCGGCCCACGCCTGCAGTTGTAGCAGGCGTGCCGGTCCCAGGCACCCCGCCGCCGGCCGGTGCCCCCGGGGTCACAGGTCGGTTGTCCACTCGACGGTCAGGTGGTGGGCTTGGTCCCCCGCTATGGCATGACGCCATGATCACGGTGGCCTGAGCGCCCGGCTTCGACACGGCGGCACAGTTGCCACGGCCGCGTCCGCGCAGGCTGGCATGACCGGGTCCCCGCCAGCGCGGGCCTGGTCCTCATATCAGAACGCACCGCAGCGGTGTCTCCGGACGTTATCGGCCGGCCCGGGTATCGGATCCAGATCCATGCGGCCGGTCAGCAGCAGTGGAGGGCGAGTGCCTGGGAGGGGGAACCGCTGTAGCTGCCCACCGCCCAGACGTTGCCGGGAGATGAGGCGCCCACGGCGAAGAGCACGCTGGTGGGGCCGGGCTGCGGGCTGGGCACGCGGGCCCAGGCGGTGCCGTTCCAGTGCAGGGTCAGGGTCTGGGTGCCGTTCGCGGTCTCGCCCGCCGCCCAGGCGCTGCCCGGCGAGTTGACGACCACGCCGTTGAGGATGTTCTCGACGCCCGGGCCGCCGGGGCTGGGTGATGTCACGTGCGCCCAGGTGCGGCCGTTCCAGCGCAGGGTCAAGGTCGCATCCCCGGCGATGCCCACCGCCCAGGCGTTGGTCACGGAGGTGGCGCCCACGGCGAACAGGTCGTTGACAGCTCCCGGATTGGGGCTGGCCACCCGGGCCCATTTGGTGCCGTTCCAGTGCATGATCAGGGTCTGGTCCCCGCTTGTGGCGAAGATGGCCCCGACCGCCCAGGCGTCGCTGACGGATGTGGCGGCCACGCTGTCGAGCGCGTCGCTGGACCCGGGGTTGGGGCTGGCCACCTGGGCCCATGTGGTGCCGTCCCAGTGCAGGATCAGGGTCTGGTCCACGCCGCTCTGGAGGTAGCGGCCAACCGCCCAGGCGTCGGTGGCGGACACCGTCCGCACCGCCTGGAGGAAGTTATCGGTGCTGCCCGGGTTGGGGCTGGGCACCTGGGACCATGTGGTGCCGTCCCAGTGCACGATCAGGGTCTGGTCGCTGGTGCCGCCGAAGTAGGTGCCCACCGCCCAGACGTCGGTGGGCGACGTGGCGCGCACGCTCCGGAGCACGTCGAAGGTGCCGGTGCCCGGGTCTGGGCTGGGCACCACTTGCCAGGAGGCACCGTCCCAGTGCTCGGTCAGGGTCAGCGTCGCGCCGTTGCCGTCCGCGCTGCCCACCGCCCAGGCATCACACGGCGAGAGCACGGTGACGCCGAAGAGGCTGTTGTTGCCCGTGCCCGGGCTGGGCAGCTGCGCGCCGGTCCAGCTTTCGCAGGAAGCCGCCGAGGCCGCGGCCGGTGCGGTCGCGGTGAGCAGGCCGGCCAGTACCAGCATGGCAGCGAGAAACCCCGCGGATCGTGGTACCTGTGTCATCGGGCCCTCTTCTCGTGATCGGGCGGTGGTGTCAGCAGCAGTGCAGGGCGAGGGCTTCGACCGTGGCGGTGCCGTGGAAGAAGCCCACCGCCCAGAAGTTGCTGGCGGAGCCGGCGGCCACGCCCAGCAACTCGCCGTCCGCGATGCCCGGGGTAGGGCTTGGCACCTGCGCCCACCGTGTGCCGTCCCACCGCAGCACCAGCGTGTTCTCGCCACCCGGGGTGGCGTAGCCACCCACCGCCCGGGCGTCCCCGGCGGATGCGGCGGCCACCCCGGTCAGGTGGTTGAAGTTGCCCGGGCCGCCGATGTCAGGGCTGGGCACCACTGACCACTTCGTGCCGTTCCAGTGCAGGAGGAGGTTCTGGTTCGCGGTGGCGTTGCTGAACGAGTCGGCCGCCCAGGCGCCGCCAGGCGACGTGGCGCTGATGCTGGCGAGGCTGCTGGACGTCCCCAAATCCGGGCTTGCCTGCCGCTTCCAGGCGGTGCCGTTCCAGTGCAGGATCAGGCTGTGCTCGGCGCCGTCGGCGTCAAAGAAGTCGCCGGCCGCCCAGGCGTTGCCGGCCGAGGTGGCGGCCACTCCGGCCAGTGCGCCGCCGGCTCCCGGGGTGGGGCTAGCGGCCTGTTTCCAGGCGGTGCCGTTCCAGTGCAGGATGAGGGTCTTGTTTCCGGTGCTGGCCGGCTCGCCGGTGCCGCGTGCGGCGATGATGGCGTAGCCGCCCACGGCCCAGGCGTTGCCAGCCGATACCACGCTGATCGCACCCAGGCCGGCGGTGCTGCCCGGGCTTGGGCTCTTCACCTGGGTCCAGGTGCTGCCGTTCCAGTGCAGGATGAGGACGCGGCTCCCGGAGCCGTTGGAGTAGGCGCCCACCGCCCAGGCATCGGTGCCGGAGGTGGCCTGCACGCCGCTGAGGACGTTAAGTGTGCTTCCAGGATCCGGGCTGGTGAGCACCGTCCAGGACGCGCCGTCCCAGTGCTCGATGAGGGTCTGGTCGCCGCTGCCGCTGTTGTCCCAGCCCACCGCCCAGGCATCACACGGCGACCGGACAGCCGTGCCGGCGAGCTCATTGACCACCGTTCCGGGGCTTTGTGGCGGCACGCCCGACCAGCTCACGCAGGCGGCCGCCACGGCCGCGCCCGGCTCCAGGCCGGTGAGGCCCCCGGCCAGCATCAGCGGGACCAGGGCAGCCCGCAGGCTGCGTATGGCCAGAAAATGTGAGCGCGCCGGGAAAATTCCTCGCATGCGGCGGACGTTAGTTCGCCGGCCGGGCGCCATCAATAATGGAACCCCCCGGTCTTTTGGTGGCCCCACCGGTGAGCTACCGGCCAGCTGGTTCCCGCCGGCGGCGCTGCCCCGCGGCGGGGTGACGCGAAGTCAGGCAGTCCACGTGATGGTCAGCCGGGCCCGGCTGGCGGGGGCGGGCAGAAGACCTCGCCGACCTGCGCGCGACCGCCGAAGCCCGGGCTTTCGGATTTGCCAACTCATCCCGGTGGAAGGTCGCCCAGGGCAGGAAGATCGCTGGCTATCTTCCGGTCTGTCGCGCCTTCCCCCAGGAGCCAAAACGCGATGATCATCACCGGCCCTCGGCCGATTCCGGTGTATCTGGAACCGCGTTCGCTGCTCTGAGTTAGTAGATGGCCGGTCAGGGGGCCGGTCAAGGCGTGAGGACAGGGGGACTCCATGCCTGTTTTGAGTCAATACTGGTTCTACAACAATTTCTGGTCAGGGCCGTTCGACGTCTTCAACGAGCCATACCCGGACGGGGGCTGGGCGTGGATCTCGGGCGGGGGAGCGGCGGCCACGCTGGCCTGGAATCGCGCGGACGGTGAGCAAGCGGTCGACCTGGCCGCGCAGCTCAACACGGGCGACGTCCTGGCCATCGTGGACGGGGCCCTGGGCAGCCAGGCGTCGCGCACCAGCGGGATCATGGTCCAGGGCGTGTTCTGGCCGAGCGTGCCGTACTACGGCAGCAACCCGGCCCGTCATCCGGCCTCGATGATGCTCGCCCGGGTGTACTTCGACTTCCACGTGCCGACGCCCTGGTACTGCTCCGACGCGGACGGCAACGTCGCGTACTACCTGGTGCTGTACCTGGACGCGACCGGCCATGCGCGCGGGTACGTGGACGGCTGGAGCTACAACTACGACGGCGGCGGGCCATTCTGCACCGGGGCCATCAACGACATGCTGAACCAGGCCGTGCCGGGGGCGATCGGCCAGGTCCAGAAGGTCCTGGACGACAAGCTGGCCCTGCTCGCCGCGTTCACCTTCTCCACGATGTACTACCTGCCCGGCTCGGGCACCTCCAGCCAGGGCGACCACTCGGAGAACGCGGACACCGACCTCGCCGTGGCAGTGCTGCCGTAGCGCGCGCCGCGGTCACCAGCACGGCAAGAAGTAAGCCATTCCTTTTCCGACAGGAGACAACACATGAAGCACGAAGTCGTCGAGCGCTTGGAAACGCTGCTCCGTGATGAGGGGTTCACCAATCTCACCACACTGCGCGCCAGCCACGACGTGACGATCAGCGCCACCAGGGGTGAGACCCGGCTGGTCACCCACATCAGCGAGCGCGTCTCGGTCCCGTCGCACGCGCAGCCGCATGACCAGGTACCGGACCCGTCGGTGATCGCCGTCCGCCCGAAGGTTCCCGGCATGCCGACCGACGCGGTGTCGGGCGGCCCCGGGCGGGCCGGCGGAAGCGGCATCGGCAAGACCCGCTAACCGCTCGGGTAGGCCCGTCCGCGCCGGCCCGGGCGAGCCCACCGGCCCGGGCCGGCCCGGACGGACTGGCCCGGGCCGGCCCATGTGATCTCCCGTGCGCCGCGGCGCGAAGAAGCGCACCTGGTCTCCTCGGTCAGCATCCCGGTCTGGATCGTCATCGTTACGATCCCGGCGGTCCTGCTCGCCATCTTCGGTTACCACCGGATCCACCGCATCCAGCCGGCCCTGACCGTCCTGTTCGGCGCGTCGCTGCTGGCGCGGTGATCCTCACGGCCACAGTGCTGGCCCTGTCCGGCTACAAGACGTTCCTGACCTCGTTCGAGAACTTCATCAACGTGCTGCTGTACTTCTTCGTCCCGTGGAGCGTGATCAACCTCGTCGACTTCTACCTCGTGAAGAAGGGCCGCTACGACGTGAAGTCGTTCTTCACCCCGAAGGGCATCTACGGCGGCTGGCGGTGGACCGCGCTCATCCCCTACGTGATCGCGCTCGGCGCCCAGGTCCCCTTCATCGACCAGACCCTCTACGTCGGCCCGATGG
>WNGN01000032.1_pt1 | contig 69731 bp, 60 predicted proteins | sample 5400561 | NCBI WGS metagenome assembly WNGN01 (sample SAMN13153379, study PRJNA577476) | soil metagenome | isolation source: 115 cm soil or saprolite under Garry oak tree replicate 2 | place: USA:California | collected 2016-06-15 | reverse complement strand
TTTTCCAGGAATCGGCGCGACGATCCGCAGCGACTGGGCACGCATCGCGAGCGCGAGATCGTCGGCCAGTGACGACACGCGTCCCACCTTCACGCCGCGTCCCGGCTCTAGCTCGAACCTCGTGACGACCGGGCCCACGGTTTTGTTGATGATCTGCGCACCGACGCGGAATGTCTCGAGCGTCGCCACAAGACGCCGGCCCATGTCTTCGATCTGCGCGGCGTCGGCGTCTTCCACTGCCCCAGGTCCTTCGGTCAGCAGCTCGATGGGCGGGATCAGGGACCCGGGAGGTGGCGGGGGGGCGGGCTTCGGAGGCGGGGCGGGCTTGGGCTTCCGAACCTGGGGGAGGCGGGACGGGGGAGGAGGGACGGGTGACGCATCCTCGACGATTCCGCGCTTTGGAGACGAGATGGGCTTCTCCCCGTCCCTCCTCCCCCGTCCCGCCTCCCGCTGTCTCAAGAGCGTCAGCGGATGCCAGCCAATCGTCACCACCCCAAGAGCAGATAGAGCGAAGAGGCCAGCCAGCACCGCCCCAGCCGTTCCGATCGCACCCTCCACACCGTTCGCCAGAAAGGCGGGGAACAGACCAACCAGCCGCTCGCTGCGGGTCCAGCTCGTATAGTCGGGTGGGAATACGGGGCCGATCCCGACCGCGATACCGTAGGGAACCAGGAGAATAAGGCCGGCGCCGAGCACCGCCGCGCGACCCCAGGACAGCGCGCCCAGCCGCTCGAACGCGGCGAGCGCCCACCCCACGCCGAGGATCGGCACCACGATCGCGCCAACGCCGAACAGCTGCCACAGCGCGGCGCCCATCGCTCGTCCCCAGCTTCCCGTCAACGGCACCGGCAACAACGTCAGGCCCAGGAAGAATCCCACCAGCAGGGCCGCGATACCGACGAGCTCTTGCCGAGCCTTGGGATTCATGCCGCGATGCGTCGGTCCGCGTAAACGGGAACGATCGCGACGCGATCGGGATTGGCGCAAAACTTCACGTCATCGCCGAATCCCGCTTCGCCGAGCTGGCGCGCGGCGTCGCTGGCGCCCAGCGCGTCCTGCCAGCCGCCCTGTTGCGCCGCGAGATCGAGCGAGACCTGGGCGGCGTCATTGAGGGTGAGCTTCTTCGGCGGCACGCCTTTCTTCACCGCCTTGATCAGGCGCCCGGCGGTATAGGCGTCCTCCAGGGCGAACTGCTTCTCGCGGCCCGCGCAGATGATGACGAGATCGCCCCGCTCCACAAACAGATGGCGGGCGCGCTCGGCTACGGCGCTGAAGTTCAGCGCCGCGGCGACCAGCACGGGATCGCCACCCTGCGCGGCGAGCAGGGCCGGCGTGCCGTTGGTGGTAGCGAGAAAGAGCGTCTTGCCCCCAACGGCCTCCTTCGTCATCTCCCGCGGCGAGTTGCCGAGATTAAATCCTTCGATCTTCAGCAACCGGCGCTCCCCCGCGAGCACGATTCCGTTCTTCTCGAGATTGGCCGTGAGCCGCACGACTTCTTCCGAGCTGGCGGCCGGCACAATCGCCTTCGCGCCCGCGGCCAGCGCGGTCACGATCGTGCTGGTGGCACGCAGCACATCAATGACGACAACCGCTCGGCCGGTCAGCTCCCCCGCATTGAGGCCGAGTGGTGTGAAGTACACGTCGATCTTCATGTCGGATCTTTGAGGAGTTGCGGCTCGCGCTCGAGGAATTTCGTATCCACTGTGCCCGCGACAAAGTCCGGGTGGCGCATGACCCGGCCCAGGAACGGAATCGTCGTTGTCACGCCCTCAATGATAAAAGAATCGAGGGCCTGGCGCATGCGGGCGAGCGCCTCGGTGCGCGTGTTGCCGTGCACGATGACCTTGGCGAGCAGGGAATCGTAATAGGGTGGGACGGTGTAGCCGGCGTAGATGTGCGTGTCGACCCGCACGCCCGGACCACCCGGCGGATGGTACGCCGTGATCAGGCCCGGCGACGGCTGAAAATTGCGGCTCGGATCCTCGGCGTTCACTCGACACTCAATCGCGTGGCCGCGGAGCCGGTTGCCGTTCATCACGAATGACAACGGCGCCCCCGCCGCCACCGCGATCTGCTCCTTCACGAGGTCGAAGTTGCTGCACATCTCGGTCACCGGATGCTCTACCTGGATGCGCGTATTCATCTCCATAAAATAGAAAGAGCCGTCGGAGTCGAGCAGAAACTCGATCGTCCCTGCCCCCACGTAGCCGATGGCTTCGGCCAGTTTCACGGCCGCATCGCCGATGTCCTCGCGCAACGTCTGATCCACGGCCGGCGAGGGCGCCTCTTCGACCAGTTTCTGGTGGCGCCGCTGCACCGAGCAGTCGCGCTCGCACAGGTGCATCACCTTGCCGTGCGTGTCGCCCATGATCTGGATCTCGATGTGGCGCGGGCGCGCCAGGTACTTCTCGATGTACACCTCGTCGGAGTTGAAGGCGGCGAGCGCCTCCTGCTTCGCGAGCGTGAACGACTGCGCGAACTGATCGGCATCGTTCGCTACGCGCATTCCTTTCCCACCGCCGCCCGCGGCCGCCTTGATGATGACGGGAAAGCCGATCTTCCCCGCGATCTCCTGGCCGTCCTCCGGCGACTCGACAGGGCCCGGCGAGCCGGGCACCGTCGGCACACCCCGCTCTTTCGCCAGCTTGCGCGCCGTCGCCTTGTCGCCCATTTGGCGGATCTGGTCGGGGCTGGGGCCGATGAATGTGATGTTCGACGCCGCGACCTTTTCGGCAAACTCGGCGTTTTCGGCGAGAAAGCCGTATCCCGGATGGATGGCGTCGGCGCCGGTGATTTCGGCGGCGGCGATGATGCGGGGAATGTTGAGATAGCTGTCGCGGCTGGGGGGGCGGCCGATACAGACGTCGTCGTCGGCGAACCGGACGTGCAGCGACTCCCGGTCCGCTTCCGAGTACACCGCCACCGTCTCGACGCCCAGCTCCTTACACGCGCGGATCACCCGCAGGGCGATCTCCCCGCGGTTGGCGATCAGCACTTTCTTGAACATCAGGGGGTAAGCTCGATCCCGGCCGTGCTTCCTTCGCCCCCGCCAAGACGGTTCCCGGACGAATCCACGCCCGACACCTTGAGCGCAAACTCGCTCGGGTTGGTCGCGTAAAAGATGGCGCTCTCGTAGCTGATCACACCCTGGCTGTACCAGTGGAACAGCGACTGGTCGAAGCTCTGCATCCCATACTGGACGGATCCCTCGGCGATGAGATCGGGAATGTTGAGCTGTTTGGAGAGATCGCGGATGTTGTCGGCCACCGCCGCGGTATTGATCAGCACCTCCGCCGCCGGGACCCGCCCGCGGCCATCCTTGCGCGGCACCAGGCGCAGCGAGACGATCGCCTGCAGCGCGGTGGAGAGCAGGTGCCGGATCTCGTCGTGCTGATGCGGCGGGAAGAACGAGATCACCCGGCTGACCGTCTGGGTGGCGTCCGTGGTGTGCAGCGTCGAGAACACCATGTGCCCCGTGTCGGCCGCCTTGAGCGCCGTGTCCAGCGTCTCCATGTCGCGGATCTCGCCGATCAGGATCAGGTCGGGATCCTGCCGCAGCACGTGCCGCAGCGCCGAGTTGAACGTCAGCGTGTCGTTGCCGACTTCGCGCTGCGAGATGTTGGCGTGCTGGTCCCGATGCAGGAACTCGATCGGGTCCTCGATCGTGATGATGTTCACGCGCCGGTTCGTGTTCACGTGATTGATCATCGCGGCGAGCGCCGTCGACTTGCCCGAGCCGGTGACCCCGGTGACGAGCACGAGACCGCGCGGCTTCAGGGCGATTTCCTCGAGCACGGTCGGCAGATTCAGCTCGCGGATCTGCTTGACTTCGTAGGGGATCGCCCGGAACGCGAACGCCACGGTGCCGCGCTGCTGGTACACGTTGGTCCGGAACCGGCCCACGCCGGGTACGCCGATCGCGAAGTCCGCTTCCTTGTGCTCGGCGAACTCCTTGACCTGCCGGGGCGTCATGATCTGCTCGGCCAGCGACTTCAGCTCCTCCGGCTTGAGGGGGGCGACGTCGAGCGCCACCAGCTCGCCGTTCACGCGGATCGTCGCCGGCCGGCCGACCTTGAGCAGCAAGTCGGAGCCGTTGCGCTGCACCATCTGCGTGATTGCTTGTTTGAAGTTGAATGCCGGCAGATTGCTGTGTGTCGCCTCACCCATGCGGATCCACCCGGAAAAGGACCTGGCCGAACTCTACCGGCTGCGCGTTTTGCGCGGTGACTTCGCGAATCACGCCCCCGACCTCGGACTCGATCTCGTTCATGATCTTCATCGCCTCGATGATGCAAACCACCTGCCCGACGTTCACCCGGCTGCCCACTCTGACATAGGGTTGTGCAGCAGGCTCGGGCGACTGATAGAAGGTCCCCACCATCGGTGACTTGATCTCCAACAACTGCGGTCCGCCAGCGGGCGCGGGCGCCTGGGGAGCCCCAGGAGACGACACGGCGCTTGCGGATGCCGCAGAGGGTTGCGTGACAACGAGATGGCCCCCCCCCACCGCCCCTACCGTGTTGCCATGACCGGCTTTCGACACGCGGACCGACGACCACGCACCGAACAGACCGCGCCGGATCTCAATCGCCCCCACTTCGGGGGCATCCTTCAGGATCTGCACGATCTGCGCAATGATGTCGAGCTTCATACCGTGAAGATACCCCCCCCGAGGCCCTACACCAGTTCCACGAGATCCGCGCCGCCGTCGGTCAACAACACCGGACCATGCGCCGACAGATGGACATCATCTTCGATGCGCACACCGCCTCGCCCGGCGACATAAACGCCCGGCTCGATCGTCACGACGGCACCCTCGGGCAGTGGGTCCGCGGCCGTGCGCGCGAGGCGCGGCGCTTCGTGCACTTCGAGGCCGAGGCCGTGACCCGTGGAATGCCCGAACGCCGCACCGAGGCCAGCCGCTTCGATCGGATCGCGCGCCAGCGCATCGGCTTCACGCCCCGTCATTCCGGCGCGCACTCCCTCACGCGCCCGGCGCTGCGCCTCGCGCACGAGTCCGTACAGGGCGCGCTGCGATTCGTCCGCGCGCGCGCCCACAATCACCGTTCGCGTGACGTCCGCACAGTAACCGTCCACCACCGCCCCGAAGTCCAACAGCAGCCACTCGCCCGCTGCCACAGTACGCGCGCTGGTGTGGGCGTGAGGGAGCGCGCTGCGCGGCCCGCTTGCGACGATCGTCGGAAACGGATGCGCTTCGCTGCCGTGCCGCCGCAGCGCTCCTTCGAGTCGTCCCGCAATCTCGAGCTCCGTGAGTCCCGGCCGGATGTCCCCCCCGGCCAGCGTATCCCGCAACGCTGTGGTCGCAAGCGTCGCGGCGGCGCGAATCGCGGCGACCTCTCCAGGGTCCTTCCGCACCCGCAGCCGCTCCACCAGCTCACCCGCGGGTTTCCAGCGCCAAGCGGTCGCGGCGGCGCCCGCCAGCCGCTCGGCGTCCTTCACGCTGAGCGCATGCGTCTCGTAGCCGATCGTGCTGTGCGCTGCTGAGGTGACCGTCGGCAGCTCCTTGAAGAGCCGGTCCCAAACGCTCGTCCCCTCGATCTCGACGCGCGCCACGTCGCCGGCTTGCTCGCGCGCCTGCTCGTCATAGCGGAAATCCGTCACCAGCAGCGGCGCCCCTCCCCCGCGCGTCGCCACGACAACGCCCGCCGATCCACTGAATCCCGTCAGGTACCGGATATTGGGACGGGACGTGACGAGCAGCGCGTCCAGGCCCTCGGCTTCGAGCAGCGCGGCGAGCGCCGCGTGCCGCTCGGGCCGTCTATCGCGACTGGAGCCGCCCGACAAGGCCCTCGAGCCCCAGACGATAGCTGTCGGCCCCGAACCCCGTCACCACGCCCACAGCGAGATCCGCGAGTAACGACCGGCGCCGCTCCGGCTCACGTCCGAAAATGTTGGAGAGATGCACTTCCACAAACGGCACGTGGACCGCGAGCAACGCGTCGCGCACCGCCAGGCTCGTATGCGTAAAAGCCGCCGCATTGATCACCGCGCCATCGGCGTGACCCTTCAGCGCCTGGATCGCCTCGACCAGCTCGCCCTCATGATTGGTCTGAACCCAGGTGCACTCGACGCCCAACGCGCGCGCGCGCTCCTTGATCATCCGTTCGATGTCTGCGAGACTCGTGCGCCCGTAGATCTCAGGTTCGCGTTCGCCCAACATGTTCAGATTGGGGCCATTCAGCACGGCGATATGGTGAGGCACTAGGATTTGAGCTTCTTCAACCACTGCTGGAACTGATCCGCCTCCGCCTCGTCCTCGGGGGGGGCGGGCCGCTGCGTCCGGCCCGATGTGCGGCGGGCGCCGGGCGTCCTGGGCGACGTCTCGCCAGCCGGTGTATCGGCCCCGGGCTTGCCACCGGCAAAGAACTCATCGAAGGAAAAGCCCCCCGTCTTCGAGCCGTCACTCGGAGCAGCCTCGGAGGCCGCGTTAGCGGACGGCGCGCTGGAGCGTCGTGCCGTTTCCTCACCAAAGACGGAATCGAGCGAAATGTGGTCGTCCGCCGGACGGGATGGCTCGCCGGGAGGTGGACCAGCGCCGTCGAACGCGGCCGCCAATGTGCTTTGTGCCTCGTCTACCGATATCACGGGGCTGGCGCTCCTGCCGGCCCAAATCCCCTTGAGGAAGGCCTGCGCCGAGACCCCCGAGCCTTTCTTAACGCCTCCGCCTGGCGACAACTGTTCGACTCTGCTTCGCAGCTTCGCGTCGTTGGGCCGCTGTGCCAGCAGCGCCTGATACACGCGCAGCGCATCCTGACGATGGCCCTGCTTCAAATAGAGCTCGGCCATCGTTTCCGTCAGCACAGGCTCCGCCCGCGACAATGTCGCCGTGTCCGCCGCGCCGTCGTCATCGGATAGCGCGACGGCCGCTGGGGGAGGAGGTGGCGGCGTTGGTGCCGGCGGCGGCTGCAGCGCCGGCGCGCGTATCTCGTCATCGGGCATGATCAGCGGCAAATCGACTTGCGGCAGCGCCTCGTCGAGATCCAGGGGCGTGCTCCCACCCAACTCAGCGGGCCCGGGCGCGTCGAGCTTGAACATGCCGCTCCCCTCGTACTGTGTGCGGGCCAGCCCATCGATCTCGACCTGCTCGATTTGCTGGGGATTCAGCTCGACGTCTTCCTGGACCTCCAACCCCTCAGCCTTGGCGGCGGCGTGCGCATTGGGATTGAAGGAGATCGGGTTCTCGAAGTTTTCGACTTCAGGAGCCGTGGTGGACGGCCGGGATCCCTTGCCCAGCTCGACGGGCTCGGGCTCCTCATGCTCCACCGCGAAATCGGGTTTCGTCATCGGGCTGGTCGCCGCCGTCCCTACCTTGCGTTTCGCCCGGGCGAGCGCCTCCGCCGCGTCCCCGTTCATCGGATCGGCGTTCAACAGTCGCGTCAGCCACTCGACCTCTTCCTCGAACTTGCCATTCCGCTCCGCGAGCTCGGCGAGGCCCCGGAGGGCGATGATGTTCTCGCCGTCGAGCTCAAGCACTTTTCGAAACACGCCCAACGCAGCGGGATCGTCTTTCTTATCGACGAGACAGCGGGCGTAGACGATGTGGGCGCTGACGTAATCGGGATGGAGCTTCAGGCCGTTCTGGCACAGGTCAACGGCGTTATCTATAAGCCCCGCTTTACGATAGGCGTCGGCCAGGGGCGCGAAATTCCGCCCCTTCGGGTTGTCCCGAAAGCGCGCTTCGAGTTTGTCGATTTCGCTGGTGTAGGCCACGGCACCCCGTTCGACTGCCTAAGTCTTTGTGGGAATTGGGCGAAGATAGTGTTTGGCCGACGCCGCTGTCAAATGACCGGACCAGCTGTGCGCTTGAGTTTGTGCGTTGTGGTTCTTAGACTTATGCCCCTTCACTCCCTCGTCTGATCAGAATTCGGAGTCGCCATGCTGCGCACGATGCGCGCCAATGCCAAATGGGTCTTCTACATCCTCGCCATCGCTTTCGTGGGGTGGCTCGCCGTCGGACAAGTGATGAGCATCCTCGGCCCCAGTGGGACCGTGGTGCTCAAGGTCAACGGCAAGGAATTCCAGGTCGCGGAATTCCAGCAGCGCGTGCAGATCGCCTCTGAACAGTATCGCCAACAGAACGGCAGCGCTCCGGTTTCGCGCGAGGAGGACCGGCAAATTCAGGATCACGTCATCAATCAGATGATCGAGGACGCGCTGCTCGAGCAGGAGTACAAGCGGCTCGGCATTCGCGTGAGTGATGAGGAGGTCATCGAGACCGCCCGCACATCCCCGCCGCCCGAGGTGATGCGCGATCCGCAGTTCCAGACGGACAGCCAGTTCGACATTCGCAAGTGGCAGCAGTTCCTCTCCACCACGACGGACCGCAATCTGCTGGCGCAGCTCGAAGGGATTTATCGCCAGCAGATCCCGCTGATCAAGCTGCAGCAGTATCTCACGAGCGACGTGTACGTGTCCGACGCCAAGCTTTGGCGGATCTATCGCGACCAGCACGACTCGGTGCGGATCGCCTCGCTCGCGGTCTGGCCCTCCACGGTTCCGGACACGAGCGCGATCAGTGACGCGGAGTTGTCCGCGTACGTGGCGAAGCACCCAGACGACTTCAAGCGTCCGGCCGTCGCGTACGTTCGGTTCATGATGCAGTCACGCTTGCCGAACGCCGCCGACAGCGCCGTCGCGCGCGCGCACGTCGCGCGGGTGCGGAACGAGCTGGCGCGCGGCGCAAAGTTCGAGGATGTCGCTAAACGCGAGTCAAGCGACTCGGTCAGCGGCCAGCGCGGCGGCGATCTGGGCTGGATCAAGAAGAACGAGACGAGCTTCGTTCCGGAGTTCATGCAGGCGCTGCGGGGACTCAAGCCGGGTCAGATCTCCGCGCCGGTGGCGACGCAGTTCGGGTATCACCTCATCCGCGTCGATCAGGTTAAAGGCGACTCGCTGAAGGTCCGCCACATTCTCATCCCCATTCCGCTGCAGGGCGAGCACCTCGACTTGGTCGAGGCGCGCGCCGACACGCTCGAACGCCTGGCCGCAGAGCGCAGCGATCCGACCGTGCTCGACAGCACCGCACGGCGCCTGGGGATGCAAGTGTCGCCACAGTATGCGGTCACCGAGGGCGAGCGGTTTACGCTCGGCCGGTCCGTCATTCCGGACGTGAGCGTCTGGGCGTTCGAAGCGCGACCCGGCGAAACCAGCCCTGTGATCGATGCGCCATCCGGCTACTACGTGTTCCGACTCGATTCCGTCACCACGGCCGGTGTGCCGCCGCCGAGCCAGATTCGGGACCGTGTGACGGCTTTGGTGCGCCTCGAACGACAGAAAACATTGGCGCGCCGTCGCGCCGACTCGCTGGCAACGGTGTTGAAAGGGACGGCCGACCTGGCGGCGGCGGCGAGCGCGCATGGTCTGCAGGTGGAGCGGTTCGGTCCCTTCGCACGGATCCGGCCGCCCAGCTATCTCGCCCGTGAGCCCGTGGTCGTCGGTACCGCATTTGGTCTTAAGGTGGGAGAGCGGAGCGGCGTGCTGGAAGGCGAGAGCGGGGACGTCATCATCCAGTCACTCGCCCGGACGCCCGCGGATTCCACCGCGTGGCTCGCGCAGCGCGATGTTCAGCGCACGCAGTTCCGCCAGGCGGCGATGCAGGCACGGATGCAGCAGTATATGGAGGATGTGCGCGCCCGGGCAAAGATCGTGGATCGGCGCAAGGACATCTTCAAATCCCAGGCCGCAGCCGACGCCGCGACCGGATCGCTGTAACCCTACTCGACCAGGCGCTTCGGCTTCGCGTCCCGCTCTTGCGGCGGTGGCGGTTCCTCGCGGATGGACGATTCCGCGTCCGAAAGCGCGCGCTTGAATTCGCGCAGTCCCTTGCCGACAGCCTTTCCCGCATCCGGCAGCCGGTTTGCGCCGAAGACGAGCAGGACGATCACCATGAGAATCAGAATTTCACTGCCGCTCAGATTTCCCAACATCGTGTGCCTCTACTGATTCAGCCGCTTCGGTGCGCCGCCCGCGCTTCTCGCTGAGCCGGCTGGCAGCGAATCATCGGCCGGCGGTCCCTCGCGCGGCTCCTGCGGCTCGTCTTTGAGACCCCGCTTGAACTCCTTGATGCCCTTCCCGATCGACGCGCCGATCTCGGGAATGCGCTTCGCCCCGAAGAACAGCACGATGATCAGCAGCAGGATCGCGATTTCGGTAAAGCCAAGATTGCCGAGCATGTGCGCCTTTCTAAAAGAGCGAACGGGCCACGAGATACGCGAAGGCGACGCCAACGAGGGCGAGCAGCGAAACATCGAGCCCGATTGGTCCGAGCGTAATCGACATCACCAGCAAATCCAGGTGCAACGGTCCGATCGTCGGCGTCACCGACCAGGTAAATACCTCTTTCGCCGGCCCCTCCGGCAGGAAGCGCCGCAGGAACGATTGCAGCAGCCCCCCCACCACGAAGCCTACTGCGAGAACCCCGAGATAGAAACCGGGGCGACGTGGACCGTACGCCACGGCTTAGCTGCGCCGCTCCACGGCGTACGCGATGCTGCCTTGCAGCGCGTCCCGTGCCGGCGACGGCGGCAAGACGTCGAGCTCGGCGTCGGCCTGTTGGGCCCGGTCCAGCGCCCGCTGGCGCGCCGTCTCCAACCCGCCCGCGCCTTCTACCAAACGGATCACCTCAGCGACCAGGTCGTCACCGGGCTCGGCCTCCTCCATCAACGCGGCGACCACGCGTCGCCCCTCGGCGGACAGTCGCGGCAGCGCCGCAATCAAGGGCAGCGTCACCTTATGCTCTCGCAGGTCCAGACCAGACGGCTTGCCGGTCACCGCCTCCGGCTGCGTGTAGTCCAACAGGTCGTCCGTAATCTGAAACGCCATGCCGAGCAGCATGCCGAAGCGCGCCAGCGCCTGGCGGTGGGCGGGAACGGCGGCCAGCGCGCCCACCTCGCAGGCGCCCGACAACAGGGAAGCCGTCTTGGCCCGAATCAGCTCGTCGTACGCTCCTTCGCCGTAGGCGAGCTTGTCGTGCGCCTCGAGTTGACGCATCTCGCCAACGGTCATCTCATTGGTCACGCGCGCGAGGACCCGCAGCGCCTCATGGTCCTCCAGCCGAACGAGCTCGATGATCGCACGCGAGTAGAGGTAGTCACCCATGATCACGGCGATCTGGTGTGAGAACAGCGCATTGATCGTGGGGAGGCCGCGCCGCAGCACGGAATGGTCCACGGAATCGTCGTGTACCAGTGTTGCCAGATGGATGAGCTCCACAACGGCGGCCAGGGTCACGGCTCGCGGATCCTTGGATCCCGATGCCTGGTGACTGAGCAGGAGAAGCGTGGGGCGAAACAGCTTCCCCTTCATCTGTAACAGGTGATCGTTCACTTCACTCACGATCGGGAAGTCCGCGGCAATGATACGCCGCAGCTCGAGCGCCACCTGTTCCAACTCCCCGGCCACGGGTCGCTGGACGTCGCGCAGGCTGATGCGAGCGACTTGTTGACTCACACTATTTCGCCTTGGCCAGCGCTTTCACGCGCTGCTCGGCATCGAGGAAACGGATGTCGACGGCGAAGACGCGGCCGTACAGGTCGCGCGCGTCCGCCTTCTTGCCCTGCTGCTCGAGGGCCCGCCCGAGCCAGTACAGAATGCCGAGACGCTCTTGGTCGCCGGAGGCCGGGAGATCGAGGCCGCGCCGCAGAATCGATTCGGCGACGCCGAAGGCGCCCTTTTCGAAGAAGCAGATGCCCAGCATTTCCGACGTGCGCAGCTTCCCGTCGGGCGCCCGCAACGCTTTCTGCAGCTCGGCGATCGCTTCGTCGAGCAGCCCCATCTCCTTGAAGGCGACGCCCAGATCGTAGTGGGACTGGAAGTCCGCCTCGTCAATGTTTTCGTCGATCCCCTGCTTGAATCGCGCCAGCATGTCCTGGAAGTCCTGCTCTTCGTCGCCCGTCGGCTCTTCATCGGCGACCGTCATCCGCGTGTCCTTCGCGGGTGTGCCGTCGACCTCATCGTCCATGAGCATCGAACCGAGGTCGATGAAGTCCCCGCCGGCGGCGGCTTCGTCCCGCACTTTCATCTTCGCGTCTTTCGCCTTGACCTTGCCCTCCGGCTTCCCGGAGGGAGCAGGCGCTGCTGCGACGGCCGGCGCGAGCATGGAGAGGGCGGCTTTCGCGCGCTCGTTCCGGGGATCGTGCTCGGCGACGCGCGCGTAGACGGCGTGCGCTTTGTCGGGAAGATCGGAGCGCAGCAACGCATCGGCCAGCTCGAGATACGCGTCGATCAGCTTGGCCTTGTCGCCGGCCTTGAACGCAAACTCCACCGCTTTCTGGCGGTGGCGGACGCTGTTCGGATCGAGTCGCAGCACCTCGTCGACGAGGTCGCGCGCGTGCGAGAGATTGCCCGCATTCTCGTAACCGGCCGTCGCGAGATCGAGCTCTTCGATCCCCCGCTCCCGGTCGCCCTGCTCGATCAGCGCTTCGCCCAGCGCCTGATGCGCTTCCGGATCGTCGGGATTGTCGGCGACGCGCGACTCGAGCTCCTCGATGTCCGGCGCCACCGGTGTCTCCTCGATGTTCGAGAACACGAGCGAGCCCGCTTGATCGCCGCCGCTGCTGATCTCGTCGATCCCGAGATCGATGAATCCAGACCGCCGCCCGCCGGTGTCGATCGACGTCTCGTCCTCGGTTTGGATGAAGCTGGGATGACGCGGCGGTTCATCGAGCGCCAACGGTTCATCGTCGATCTCGTGGCCCGCATCGGTCGTGCCGGTCTGGAAGTCCGGCTCGAGCTCGAGCGGTGGCACTTCCACCACCGTCTTTCGCTTTCCGGGAACCGACGGGGACTTCGCACCGTGCGCCGGCGCAGGGGCCGACGGCCGTTTCGGGACTACCGGCTTCACCCGTGGCGGCTCGGGCGCCGGGGTCGCCGGTTTCTTGAACGTTGGGGGCTTGGTGGTCTTCGGAGCCTTGGCCGCGGGCGGCGGCTTCGGAGGGTCCGCGATATTCCCCTCGAGCACCAGATCCGCGCCTTCGAGCTCGATTCCTTCCTCCGGCGTCACCTCGGGCGCGGTGGGCTCCAACTCCGCAACGGGTTCGAGATCGAGATCGGCCGGATTCAGCTCTTCACGAATCGACGGGGTCTGGGGACTGGCCGCGCGCACCTGGCCGAAATCCGTAATCGTCGTCTCGAAGCCCTCCAGCATGCCGCCGGTATTCCCTCCGCTCACCCCGGGCGCCTCGTCGACAAGACTGGTCGTCTCGATCTCCAGCGATTCATCGGGCTCGGGCTGGACGTCCTCGATCAGCCGCTCACCGACGGGAGCAGGCGGGGGCGGCGGCGGGGGCGAGGGAGGCCCCAGCGGTGGTGGAGCGGGCGTTGCGCCGACGGGCGCCTTGGCACCTTTTGGCTGGCGTGGCTCGTCGAGATCGAGAAAGACAAGACTGGACGTCTTGCGCTTACCCGACTTCGACACGTCATCCCCGGCCCCGGCTGGGGGCGCGGTTCTCGGCGCGGGGGGAGTGTTGGCGCGGCCCCCCCCGACGCCGGCCGAGGAGCCGCGCCTGCCGGGATCGGCTCCGTACATCTTGAGGTGCTCGGTCAGCATCTCACGGAGGTTCGCGCTCTCCGACGAAATGTCCGTGAATTCCTTCAGTGCGGCGAAGGCGTGGTCGATTTTCCCGACCTTCTGCATCCGCTCGGCGTATTCGACGAAATTCTGCTTGGCCTCCGCGATGAAGCCCTTGGCCGCATACAGCTTGGCGAGCTTGAGATAGGTCGTCTGCCGCGCCGGGGCATTGCGCAGCACCTTGTTACACATCGCGATAGCGTTGTTGTGGAAGCCGAGCTCGGCGTACTTGTCGACGGCCTGGTCATAGTGGTCGGCCGCCTGCGCGGGGTCCCTCAGCTTGATGTAGAGATCGCCGATCCGGTTGTAGACTGAGAGGTCAGGATTGGTCTCATCCTGATTGTTCAAGACATCAAGCCAGATCTCAACGGCCTTCTTCGGATCTTTGGCCTCGAGACCCTTCGCCTTCTCTTTGAGTTGCTCAAGCTTGGACATGGAACGACTAAGATATCGGGCCCGTCTAGGCGGGACAAGCCGAACCTGCTGTCCAGACGGCGCTTACGACATCTGTGCCCATCCAGTAGGCGACCTCGCGCCAGTCGTCAACCGCCGCAACAACGAGGTCCGCAACGCATCCAGGAGCGATTTGCCCCCGGTCTCGGGCGAGGCCAAGGGCGGCGGCGGCGTTGATCGTCACCGCCGTCACAGCTTCCGCGTGACGTAGGCCGAGTTGGGAGACGCCCAGCGCCATCACCAGCGGCAGGCTCAGAGTCGGTGACGTGCCCGGATTGAAATCCGTGGCCAGCGCGACTGCCGCCCCGGCCTCGATCAGCCGGCGCGCCGGCGCTTGTGACCGCTTGCCCAGAAAAATCATCGTCGCAGGAAGCAGCACCGCGACCGTGGAGCTGGCCGCCAACGCGCGAATGCCGGCGTCGGAAATCGCCGCCAGATGATCGGCCGACAACGCTCCCAGCTCGGCCGCGAGCTCGGCGCCGCCTGATCCCTCGAGCTCGTCCGCATGCAGCTTGACCGTCAATCCATGCCGTGCCGCGGCGCTGAGGATCTGCCGACTTTCCGCGACGGTGAAAACACCGGGCTCGCAGAACACATCGCAACATCGCGCGAGGCTCTCGCGGGCGACGACCGGGATCATGTCCTCACAAACGAGTCGCACATAGTCCGCGCGCTTGCTGCGATACTCCGGCGGGACCTCGTGCGCCCCGAGAAACGTCGGGATCAACGTCGCGGGTAATTCGCCGGCCAGCTGGCGGATGACGCGCAGCTGTTTCAACTCGGCCTCCAGCTCGAGGCCGTAGCCCGATTTTACTTCGATGGTCGTCGCGCCGCGCTTGAGCAAAGCGGTGAGACGCGACCGCGTTAGCGCCGCCAGCTCCACCTCGGGCCGGGCGCGCACATCGTGTACCGATTGCAGGATGCCGCCGCCGGCCGCGGCGATCGCCTTGTAATCGACGCCGAGCGCGCGGCGTTCGTGATCATCGAGGCGGGGTGCGCCGAAGACGCCGTGGGTGTGGCAATCGATGAATCCGGGGAAGATGACGCCGGTCACCTCCACGACACGATCGGCCTTCGGCGCATCCTGGCGACGACCGACCCAGCCGAACCGATCTTGGTCGATCAGGACGGCCGCGTCGCCGAGAGCCTCGACCTCGGCCATTTCACGCCCGCGCCGGGCGCGTGCCGGCCCGCGACACGTGACGACCTGCCGCGCGCCGACCAGCAATGTCTTCAGTCGAGATCCTCGCTCATCGGCAAGCGGATGTGATGGAGCCGCGCTGTGGCGATCGCTTCGGGATAGCCGGCATCGGCGTGACGCGCTACACCGATGCCGGGATCATTGGTGAGGACGCGTTCGAGGCGCCTGGCCGCCGCGGCAGTTCCGTCGGCGACGATGACCTGCCCCGCGTGCAGCGAGTTCCCGATCCCCACCCCGCCGCCGTGATGGAACGAAACCCACGATGCACCCGACGCCGTGTTGAGCAATGCATTCAGGATCGCCCAATCCGCGATCGCATCGGAGCCATCGCGCATGCCCTCCGTTTCCCGAAATGGCGAAGCGACCGATCCTGTATCGAGATGGTCGCGGCCGATGACGATCGGCGCCGACAGTTCACCCCGTTGCACGAGGTCATTCAACGCAACGCCGAAGCGCGCCCGCTCCCCCTGCCCCAGCCAGCAGATGCGAGCCGGTAATCCTTGAAACGCGATGCGCTCCCGCGCCAGCGTGATCCAGCGCGTGAGATGCGCGTTGTCCGGAAACAGCTCCAGTACCAGATCGTCCGTGCGGTGCAAATCCTTCGTGTCACCGGAGAGCGCGACCCAGCGGAACGGTCCTTTGCCCTCGCAGAACAGCGGGCGGATGTATTCCGGGACGAACCCCGGAATGTCGAACGCGTCCGTCACACCGGCGTCGCGTGCCTCGGTCCGGATGTTGTTGCCGTAGTCGAACGCGACGGCGCCGCGTTTCTGCAGATGGAGCATCGCCCGTACGTGGGTCGCGATGCTTGCGCGTGCGCGCGCGATGTAGTCGTCGGGAGACGTGCGACGCAGCTCGGCGGCCTCCTGCGGACTGAACCCGGCGGGGATGTAGCCGTTGAGCGGATCATGTGCCGAGGTTTGATCGGTCACGACATCCGGCGTGAACCCGCGGCGCACGAGGGCGGGCAGAATCTCCGCGCAATTACCGACGAGTCCGACCGAGAGCGCCGCGCCACGCCGTTGCGCGTCCGTGCACCACGCCAGCGCCTCGTCGAGCGACGTCGTCGATCGATCGAGGTAGCGCGTTTCCACGCGGCGTTGCACGCGGGCGCCGTCCGCCTCCACGGCGAGGCAGATTCCTTCATTCATTGTCGCGGCCAGCGGCTGGGCACCGCCCATCCCGCCCAGTCCCCCGGTGAGCACGATGCGGCCGCGCAGCGAGTCCTGAAAATGTCGGGCCGCGACCGCCGCGAACGTCTCGTAGGTGCCCTGGAGGATGCCCTGCGTGCCGATGTAGATCCACGACCCGGCCGTCATCTGGCCGTACATGATCAGCCCGCGCCGTTCCAGATCGCGGAACACCTCCCAGGTCGCAAACCGGCCGACCAGATTCGCGTTCGCGATGAGCACGCGTGGTGCGTCGGCATGCGTCGTGAACACCGCGACCGGTTTCCCTGACTGCACAAGCAGCGTCTCGTCGTCTGCGAGCACGCGGAGCGTGCGGCAGATCGCGTCGAAGGACGCCCAGTTCCGGGCCGCCTTGCCGGTGCCGCCGTACACGACGAGATCGTCCGGCCGCTCGGCGACGTCCGGATCGAGATTGTTCATCAGCATGCGCAAGGCGGCTTCCTGGATCCACCCCTTGCACGATTTCGTCGTGCCGCGCGGCGCTTTCACGAGGCAAACCTGCCTTCCCGGATGCGCAGCGTGACACGTTCGATGTCGGCCGTGAGCGGCCGGTCGGCGGTGAGCGCCGCGGATTCCTGGCGCACGGCGGCGTGCACGCGCGCGACCGCTTTCGCCGGGCGCAGCGGCTTCAGATACTCGAGTCCCTGTGCTCCGGCGAGCAGCTCAATCGCGACGATGCGTTCGGCATTGGCGAGGACCCGACCGGCTTTCCACGCGGCGCTCATCCCCATCGGGACCACATCTTCCTGGTTTCCCTCCGTCGGCACCGACTGCACGCTGGCGGGTGTCGCGAGCACCCGGCAATCGGCGACGAGTGCCGCCGCCGCGATCTGGGCGGTCATGAACCCCGATTCGAGCCCCGGCTCGCGCGCCAAGAACGCGGGCAACCCGGAGGACAGATCCGGATTGACGACGCGCTCGAGCCGCCGCTCAGCCAGCCCGGCCAGGGTGGTCAGCGCAATCGCGATGACGTCGAGCGCCAGCGCGATGGGCTGTCCGTGGAAGTTGCCGCCGGAGAGTACCTCGTCACCGAACACGAGCGGATTGTCGGTCGCGGCATTGAGCTCCGTGGCCACGAGCCGCTCGGCGAACGCGAATGCTTCGCCGACCGCCCCCAGGACTTGCGGCGTGCAGCGCAGCGAATAGGCGTCCTGCACACGCGGGTCGTTTTCGCGATGGGATTCGCGGATCTCGCTGTCGGTCAGCAGCTCGCGCAGCAGGGCGGCCGAGCGCTGCTGCCACGGATGCGGTCGGGCGTCATGGATGCGGGCGTCGAACGGATCCGGCGAGCCGCGGACCGCTTCGAGACTCATGGCGGCGGCCGCGTGGGCAGTGCGCCACAACGTCCAGGCATCCGTGACGAGCAGCGCCGCCAGGCCCGTCTGCGCCTGCGTGCCGTTCACGAACGCCAGCCCCTCTTTGGCCTCGAGCGTGATCGGGTTCGAGACTCGCACGTCGCCCTCACCGATCATCGCGAGCGCGAGGTGCGAGAGCGGCGCGAGATCGCCCGACGCACCGACGCTGCCCTGCGAGGGCACGGTCGGATGGATCCCCCGGTTCAGCATCTCAACGAGCAGCTCGGGGAGCACCGGCCGCACGCCGCTCGAGCCGCGCATCAGCACGTTGGCTCGCAGCAGCATCATCGCGCGTACGGCGTCCTGTGCCAGGGGCTCGCCGACACCGGACGCATGGCTCCGAATGAGATTGAGCTGCAGCTGGCGACCCTGCTCGGCAGGGATGCGCACGTGCGCGAGTTTCCCGAAACCGGTATTCACGCCGTACATCGTTTCTCCGCGCTCGATCGCGGCTTCGACGGCCCGGCGCGATTGCTGCACAGCCTTGAGCGCCTGCGGATCGAGGGCAACGGGCATCCGGTGCCGCGCTACAGCAACGACATCAGCGATAGAAAGAGACTTCCCGTCCAGCGTGACAGCGGAGGGCTTCGCCATGGCCCCAAAAGGTAAAGCGCCGGAGTGGCTGTTGACCACTCCGGCGCTTTCTCGAGTCACTCTAGGCTTATTTCGAGCCTGTGACGACCGTGCTGGTCGACAGCGCGGTGGACTGCCCACCCCGGACCACTAGCTCCGGATTGCCGACGTCTGTCTGGAAGCTCCAGTCGAAGATTAGGTAGTCCCGCCCCACGTGCGTGACTCGCAGCGCGCCATAGCGGACCGTCGAACCTTCGACGATTTGGAAGACATACCCATAGCCGGGCACCGCCTGAATCATGTTCCGCGAGTAGCCGGACGCGGGTGCGAAATCGATCGACGTCAGATCCGCCACCGGGCCCGTACCGTAGACACGCATCTGTGTACCCGAGAACTCCGGCACGAACCATAGCGTCGAATCGGTCGGGTCGCGGTACACCCAGAAATCGATGCTCGTCAGGTTGCCGTCCTGAACCAGACCCAACTCCGAGGATTGGGCGCGGCCGTCACCGTTGACGTCCTGCCAGAACCGGAAACCAGACTGGCTCTGGTTCTCGTCGTAGGCGAACACGAGCGTGTTGCGCGCATCGGGACGCGGCGTGTCCTGGCGCAACGGCGACCAAAGACTCTCGTAGCCTTCACGGCTCACCGCGGACACGCCGAAGCAGCGCGGCACGCCGTTGCTCATGGCGCTGGCGAGAAACTCGGGCGCCACGGTCGTGCCTTCGAGCAGCCAGCTGGTGCTGCAGAGCCCGGTATCCAGATCGTAGTCCGTGCTGTAGATGCGGTACCACTTGAACCGGGTCGGCGCCGCAAGGTACGAGTTGTCGTCCCACTCCAGATGAATAGCGCCGTTCAAGGAAATCGAATTCAGCCAGGCTGGCGCGTCGAGCTGCAGCCGCTCGTCCACCGTGATCATGTTGCTGCGACCGCTCTCCACGCCGTTGTCGTCGACCGCGGTCACCAGGTACTGGAGGTGTGGAACGCCATTGTCATGGAACGTGTTCGAGGTCGTCTCGCCACGCAGGTCGAAGGACCCGCTGGTCGAGGCGCGGGAGTAAACCCGATAGCTCGCGAGATTCGCGTCGGTGACGTCGTCCCACATGAGCAGAATGCCGAGGGGGCGATTCGGATCGCCGCTGGGCTCGAGCTCGTACGTGAGGTTGGCCGGCGTCGACGGACCACTTCCGCCGCCCGGTCCAACGACGGACGGCTGGCAGGCCACGACGGTCAGCAAGACCAGCGACAAGAAGACGCGCATAAAAGCCTCAGGACGGGGATCGCCGGAGGTGTAAGCACGCCCTATGCCTGAAGCGAAGTTGCTGATTTGACGGAGGTTACTGAAATGCTGGCGGCGGCGCTGTCTCCGTGAGAGGACATCGGCTACCGCGGGTAGGTGTTCTGGTCGTAGTCGAACTTGATGGCGGGCTGATCGGTCAGCGTGATGTTGAACGTGAAGGAGAAGCTTCCGGTCGCGGTCTTATGGAAGCCGAAGACAGCCCGCCAGCGTCGCAAATCGCGCTGGAAGGTGAGCGAGTGATCGGCGAACTGGCGCGTGGCGAAATCGTACGACGTGTTCCAGGTCGCGCTCCAGTTGCGCGTCGGACTGAAAGACAAATTCATTGTGGTGGTCTGCCGGCCTGGGACATGCCGCTGCTGCGGGGTGGTATCGCTGCGGCTGCGAGTGCTCGAGAATGCGATGCTGAGCGTGAATCCGCGGCCCCCACCCCCGCCGCCCAGGCCCCCGCCGAGCCCCAGGCCCAGTCCGCGCGGAGCGTACGGAGACCGCGTGCTCCCGTCGTATCGCCGAAAGTCGTCCGATCGAGCGCCCAACTGACCCGTGGTGTCGGCGGGTGGCGGCGGAGCGGGTTTAGCGCGCAGCCCGAGCAGACGCCCGACGCCCTGTAAGGTCGCGGGCGTCACGGTAAATGAGGCGGAGAGATTCTGGAGGAACGGGCTGAACTTCGCCGAGTCCGTGCCGACCTGTCCCTTCCACAGATCGTGTGTGATCTGCAACTGAAAGCCGGGTACGAGGTCGGACAGGAAGGTGTTGCTGATCGTGCCGGTCTGCCAACCGGTGTGATGTGGCTGTTTGGCCTGCTCGAGGTTGTAGCCGATGCCGCTCGTGTTGATGCTGAGCAACTTGATCTTCCGCGGCTCTGCCGTGCTGGACGTGTCTCCCGGAGGTGGCTTCAGCTTCGCTTCGAAATTCTGAGACAACCCGAAGCTAATGGTCTGTTGCGGATCGGTGTGCGAGCGGTTGGAGATACCGCTCGGGTCGATCGCGTGTGCGAACGCGTCCGACACGCTGTCGCCCGGCGCGTACTGGTAGCTGATCTGCGGCGAAATCGCGTGCCGGATCCGCGCGAGCGGGCCGAACCCAGGGAAAAAGCCAAAGAAGGTCGGTGATATGCTTACGTTGAAAGACGGCCGTTTTCCTTGCCGGACAAACTCCCCGCCCGTGAACTGATTGCGAATCATGAAGGGACCGCCCACCTTGTTCTGGATCCCGATGCTCGGCTGCAGTTTCCACGTGCTGGGGAAGAACGACGGCAGATTGATGCTCGTCTGCCAGTCGACCTGCGTTTCGAATGTCTCACCGAATAGGACACGGCGAACGGCGGTGCTGTCGCCAGGCAGCGTGAATTCCTTGCGGGCATTCGCCCGCACATCGCTGACCGAAATCGAATTCGCCCAGTTCCAGCGCCCGATCCGGAGCGGGGTGTTGATGGACATCGTCGTCTGCCGATTGTCCTGGAACAGGTGCAGCGTGTCCACGGGAATCGTGTCGCGGCCGGGTACCAGCAGCGTACCGCTCGCCACGTGGAACTGTTGCTGGTTCTGGTACGTGAACCCGGGAGACCAGGTCATCCACGGCGTGATGTTGACGGCCGCCGGCGTCAGATTAATCGTCGGAAACGTCTGCGAGATGTTATTGTTCGAGAGATCCTGGGATCGGCTCCCGCCGATATTGAGTGCGCCCCACGAGAACTGTTTCGCGAAGTTCAAGTTCGACGCGATGGTCGACTTGACCTCCCACGGGTTGAGCGAATTCCGCTGAATGATCGATCCGTTGGTCGAGTAGTCGACGTGGGCATTGAAGGACGTGCGCGCGTTGAAGCGCTGCGTGTGGTTCCAGCCGATGCGCGAATTGACGCCGGGAAAGTCGATCTGGGACATGCGCGAGTAGGTGAGCTGCCCATCCATAAACCGGTCGAGCCAGTGATACTGGGCCTGCCCATGAAACTGTACGTAGCGGCCCGCGAACCAGTCGCCGGTGAACAACACATCCACATAGTCATTGAGCGCAAAGTAGTAGCCGAGGTCCGTGATGTGCCGGGCATAGTGGCGCGTCGGGCGGACGAGATCGTTCAGGCCGAACCGGGGGAACAGAATGCCGCTGCGACGGCCCCCGCGAATGTCGTTGAAGATGAACGGCAGCCACATGATCGGCACGTCGCGCACGTACAGCACCACGGGGCGCGCGATCATCGTGCTCTTGTTGATCCACTTCACCTGGCCCGCCGCGAAATGATAATCGGGGACCGGCTGCGGATCAGACGTGAAGTTGGCGGATCGGGCATACACGCGGGTCGAGCCGGAATCGATGGCCGCGCCGCTGCTGTGCATGTACCACGTGACCCCGCCTTGCTGAAAATCCGTGAGCGCGTCCCGCACGGTGCCGCGCCGCACGCAGGTGTCGTACCACATGCCTTCCCCGATCAGCACCGTCCCCTGATCAAAGAGCTGTGGATTGCCCGAAGCATGGAGCTGGCAGCTCGCCTCGTGATATCGAATCGAGTCCGCCTGCAGCTGCGTGCTCTCGCGCTCCACGTACGCCTCATGGCGCAGCAGAATCGTTTGGCTGTCGCCCTGGACGACCAGCGTGTCGGCGACATATCGGGTGGTGCGAAAGTTCGGCAGCTTGAGCAAGGAATCGATGATCGGATCAGGCGGAGGGAACGACCGGGACGGTGCAGTCGGGAGGCCCAGCTTGCGCGCGGTCGCGGTATCGACCGCCTGGCCGCGCGTGGTGTCTCGCGCGCTGACGCCCGGCGGCCGTGCGGTGCTATCGCGTCGCGCGCTGGTGTCTCGCACCACCGGCCGCGCAGCCGGGGGGGGGGGCGGCGGTGGGGGCGGCGGCGGATTCTGCGCGCACACCGGCCCAGCCCATCCCATACCCAGCACAATCGCGATCAGCGTGGCCGCCGCCATGCGGCGCGCGCGCCGCCGGCTCGCGATCCAGGCGCACCAGATGCTCAACTCATACAGCAGCAGGAGCGGGCCCAGCATCAGCATCATCGACACGGCGTCGGGCGGCGTCAGGATGGCGGCGAGAAACGCGGCGATCACAATCGCGTAGCGCCGCTGGCGTCCCAGGAACTGCGGGGTGATGATGCCGAGGGACGCCAGAATCGTGACGACCAGCGGCAGTTCGGCGATGAGTCCGCATCCGACCACGAACGGAACCGCCATGCCGAAGTAGCGGTCGATTGTGATCATCGCGGTGAGGTCGGAGCGCTGGAAGCCGAGCAGGACTTTCAGCGCGGCGGGCAGCAGCCACTCATAACACGCGACCGCGCCGGCCAGGAACAGTACGACGCCGACCGCCAGCGCCGGGATGATCAGCCGTTTCTCCCGCTCATACAGCGCGGGAGCGAGGAACGCCCAGATCTGGTAGATGACGATCGGAGATGCGAGCAGGCAGCCCAGCGCAAACGCGACTTTGAGCGTGAGCATGAACGGCTCGGCGGGGCTCGTGAAGATGAGCCGGCCCCCCGGCAGGTAGGGCGCGACCGGCCGCTTGAGCACGTCGATGATGTCGACTTTACCGAGCAGCCACCAGCCTACGACCGTGCAGACGAGGATGGCGAGCAGGCTCCACAGAATACGCCAGCGCAGCTCCTCAAGATGATCGAGAAACGGCATCTCACCGCGCTTCGTCATTGTCGGGGGTACGGCCAAGAGGACCGGCCTGCTACGGCCGCAAACGTTGCTGATTTTGGCGCGCGAGATCGGCCTCGGGAGAACGCGGGTAGCCCGCGATCAAGCGAGAATAGAAGGTCCGCGCCAGTGCCTTATCGCCGCGTTGCTCAGCGAGCAGGCCCTGCTTGTACAGCGCGGACGGAGCGCGCGGCGACTTAGGAAACGTCTTCACGAGTTGATCGTACACCGCCGCCGCGGAATCGGGTGCCGACTGCTCGAAGCTTTCACCGACATAGAACAGCGCATCCGGCGCGCGCTCGTGCGTCGGGAAGACGCGCAGGAATTCCCGAAACCCCAGCCGGGCGGTCGCGAGACTGCCGCGCCGGTATTGTTGCAGCGAGACATCGTACATCTGATCGGGGCCGGGACCGGCTGGATTGCCTGAGGGACCGACCGGCACACCGCCAGCAGGCGTCGTGACGCCCGCATCGGGCTGCTGCGCCCGCGATTCAATTCGCGACCGGAGCTCGGTGAGCCGTTGCTGGCTCTGACCGGTGAGCTCCTGGACCGAGACCAATTGCTGCTGCACGGAAAGGAGCTCCGTCCGGAGATCCCCGCGCATCTGCACGAGGTACGTCTGTTGCGTCGCGAGCGCCTGCTGCAGCAAACGGACAGCGGCCAGGATGGTGTCCCGTTCCGCTGCCCGCGCCGCGTCACTCTTGGCGAGATCCGCCTGCAATGCCTGGACCTGGAGCTCGACCTTCCGGACGTCGCCCTTCAGGGCGCAGCCGGCGGCGAGCCCCAGCGCCAGAACGCCAGCTCTACGGACGGCGGAGATTGTCACCGCCGCTGATGACTTCGAATTCGTCACGCCGGTTTTGCGACCACGCCGACTCGTCATGGCCGTCGACCAGCGGTTTCTCCTCGCCCCACGACTGCGTCTCGATCCGGCCGGCATCGATGCCATGGCTGACGAGATACTGCTTGGCGGACTGCGCCCGGCGATTGCCAAGCGCCAAGTTGTACTCGTCCGAGCCGCGTTCGTCACAATGCCCGCCGACGCGAATACGCAGCTCCGGATTTGCCTGCAGAATCGCCACTTTCTGATCGAGCGCGCCCGTGTCGTCAGAGCGGACGTTCGACTTGTCGTAGTCGAAGTGGATCATGGTCGCCAGCGTGGTGCGCACTTCTTCGGACGACCGAGCCAGCGCGGCCAGCGAATCCGCGCGGCGCTGCTGTTCGGCGCGTTCCCGCTCGGCGGCGGCCTGCCGATCGCGTTCAGCCTGCGCCGCGGCTTCCGAGTCCGCGCGCGCCCGCGCGGCGGCCGCCGCCGAATCGGCGTTGGGCGTCGGTGCCTGCGGCGGCGGGTTGCCGCCACACGCCGCGCCCGCGATTACGGCAGCGCCCAAGCCGAACACGAGGAGCAACGATACCGATTTCATCCTGTCTCTCCGATCAGGGGGTGGAAGAAGTAGCCTCCGAAAGCCGTGGAGACCAGGCCGGCAAACGCGCCCCGCTCTGCTGCAGCAGTGGCCGGATTCGGCCGGTATCCAGATCGATGATCCACAACTGGCGGTAGCCCGACCGGTCGGAAACAAAGGCGAGGTGACGGCTGTCGGGCGCCCAGGTCGGATCCTCGTTGCGGCCCACTGAGGTGAGCTGCCGGACTGTGCGCGTCCGCACATCCAGCACGAACACTTGCAGCGTGCCCGCTACGTCTCGGTGAAATGCCACCGACTGCCCGTCGGGCGACCACTCCGGCGCGTTAGACGCCCCGGTTACGCCGTAATCGAATGGGGCGAACAACTGCTGGTCCGTTCCATCCGCCGCCATCGCATAGATCTGCGGCAGACCCGGGCGCGTCGACACGAATGCGATGCGCTGCCCGTCAGGGCTGAACGTCGGGGACAAGTTGTCTGAAAAGCGCCCCACGGTCAAGCGGCGTAAACAGCAGTTGTTCTTGATGTTAATCGTGTAAAGATCCGTCCCCTCCTCCGTGGCGCGGCTGAAAGCGAGCGTTTGTCCATCGGGCGAAAACGCCGGCGTGAAATCGAGCGCCGTGCCGGTAGTGGATACGGCCGTGCGCTTCCCGCTCCCCATCTCTTGGACGTAGAGCCAGCCCTTCCCAGCTTGAAACTCCATGTACGCAAAGTGCCGCCCGTCGCGCGCCCACGCCGGCGACATCGCCTGGCGATCACTGGAAGAGACAAGCTTCTGATCCGCCCCATCCTGATCGATCTGATACACCTTCCCGTCTTTGACGAACAGGATCCGAGTGGCGGCGATCCCCGGCGTGCCGATTGCGGCCTGCAACGCTTGATCCGCGAGGCTATGGACGGCCATCCGGAAATCCGGCGCCGACGAGGGTGGTAGATGCACCCGCACCGTGCGGCGAATGTCGGCGGCCGCGATGTCGTGCAACGTCGCCACCGTCGTATCGCCGGCGGCCGTGATGTCGAGCGCGAAATCCGCGCCCAGTGCCTGGTAGAGTGGATAGTTGAGAGACGCTTGCGTGCCACCTCGCGGGGCGGTCGTTCCGCCAGCACTCGATCGCCGTGGTCCGGTGGTACTGGCCAGACGAATCGAGTCCCCGCCGGGCAGCGTGATGACTTCGAAGCGATCGCTGTAATCGAGATCGCGCCCCAGGATCGCGCGCACCGAATCCAGACCCTGCGCCCCCCCGCGGCGGGGCAACATGACGAGGCCAGGTCGAACGCCGGGCCGGTAGATGATGCCGATGCGCACGCCGCGGTCGATGCTGGACGTGTCCTGGGCGACGGCGGCACGGCCGAATGAGCCGACCGCCAGTACCAGCGCAACACGAGTCCACCTCATTGCTGCTGCCCCGTGAAGTAGAAGCGGATAAACAGGACATCAGCATGCCAGCCGTCGGGCAACGGACCGAAGGCCTTGAACCTCCCGGCTTCCTCGATCGCACCCTGCGCTTCCAAATCGAACGCGAAGTTGCCGGAGCGACGAATGAACTGGATATCACTGATCGAGCCGTCGCGATGAATCAAGAACCCGATCTCCGCCTGCAGTGGCGTCGCCTGAAAGGGTCTCTGCCAACGACGCGCGATCTGGACCACGATGTTGTCGGTGTATTCTGGAAATGGAAACGCAACCCCTTCGGTCGAGACGGTAAGCGGATCATTCCCTGTAGACGGCCGCTCTCCCGGCAACGGCTGCGTGGTAGGCGTCGTGCGCGGCGCGGCCTCGCGATGCGTTTGATCGCGCGTGGGCGGAGGCGTCGCTCGCGAGACCGTGTTCTGCGGACTCTTTGCCGCGGGAGCAGGAGCGGGCTTTTCCTCGGCTGGGCGCTCGAACGCTTCGGGCGCCTTCCGCGTCTCCATGTCGGCGGCTGGCGCGGCGATCAGATGGACGCGATAGGTCGGCGGAAGACGCGTGTGGCGAGAGGGTGTGCCGAATAGCAACACGACCACCAGCCCGTGTACCACGAGCGTACCCGTCACCGCCATCCTCACCGGGGCCGGAGCCCGGTCGCGTGCTCTCATCGGTTGATCGTCTCCGGTTCTGCTACGAGTCCCACATCTTGTACGCCTGAGCCGCGAATCACGGCAAGCACCTGCACCACTCGTGCGTAGGCGACCCGACCATCGGCTCGCAAATACACCCCCGTGGGCCGTTTCGTTCGCACGAAGGCGGGGAATGTGGCGGCGAAATCGTCGTAGGACAGGCCGGCCTGATCGAGGTAGATCTTTCCCTCGGCATCCACCGTCACCACGAGTCCCTGCTTCGGCTCGATCGCCCTCACCTGCGCGCGCGGCAGTCGCACATCCACACCGCCCTGCATGATCGGCGCCGTGATCATGAAGATGATCAGCAACACAAACGCGACATCGACGAGCGACGTGACGTTGATGTCCGCGTTGAGCGGGAGCTCTCCGTGACCGCGCAGCCCACCACCGCCGCCAAGTAGTCCGGCCATCAGATCCGTCCTTCCCGGGCCAACGTGCCGACGATCTCCTGGGCGAAGCCCTCGAGCTCGCCGGCGAACAGGCCCAGCCGGTTCACGTAGAGGTTGTAGGCCATGACCGCGGGCACCGCTACGGCGAGCCCGCCGACCGTTGTGACGAGCGCTTCGGCCACGCCGGGCGCCACCGCCGTGATGTTGCCGGAGCCACCGACCGCGATCCCGATGAATGCGTCCATGACGCCCAGCACGGTACCGAGCAGGCCGAGGAGCGGACTGACGGAGCCGAACGTCGCGAGCCACGGGAGGAACCGCGCGGCGGTGTCGCGCTCCCCCGCCACCTCTTTGGCCAGCACCATCCGCAGGGCCTCCAGCTGCGTCGTCGTGAGCGTCCCGGCCGCTGTGGGGCTGGCGGGATTAGCCGGGACGCCGGTGCCCTTGAGACTCCCCGGCTTCAGCTCGGAAAAGAAGTGGACGGCCTCGCGGAGTAACCGATTGTACGGCGACGGCGGCAGCCGCATGGCGGCGTGATAGGCTTCCTCGAGTCGCGGCGCCTTCTCGACCTCGGCGAGAAAACGGTCGCCGAGCTGTCGCATGCGGCGAAATTGCCACCACTTCAGCACGATCAGATACCACGAGACCAGTGAGAAGACCGCAAGGATGGCGAGAACGAACTGTGTCTCGCCGCTGGACGTGAGCACCAATTCCCACGGCGTCGTGGGGATCGCGCCTCGAACCTGTACGAGCACCCTAGCCTCCTCGGTAACCGTGGGGGTGAGCCTGATGCCAGCGCCAGGCACTGCCCAGAATCTCCTCCAGACTCGAGTGCGATGCCCGCCATCCTAACACCGTCGCTGCGCGGTTCACCGCCGCGACCAACTCCGGCGGATCGCCGGGGCGGCGTGGCCGCTCCACCGTCGGCACGTCCCGGCCTGTGACGCGGCGTGCGGCGGCGATTACCTCACGCACCGATCGGCCGGCACCTGTTCCCAGATTCACCGCTAATGCGGTGTGGTCGTCGAGCTCCACGTCGAGCGCGCGCAAATGAGCGTCGGCGATGTCGGCCACATGGACATAGTCGCGAACCGCTGTGCCGTCGATGCTCGGGTAGTCCGTACCGTAGATCTCCAGCGGGCGTTTGCCGAGCGCGGCCGCAAGGACATTCGGAATCAAATGCGTCTCTGGATCATGATCCTCGCCGCGTAGCTCGGTCGCGCCGGACGCATTGAAATACCGTAAGCTCACCACTCCCATTCCGTGCCGCGGACCAGCGTCCGCGAGCAGCTGCTCGAAATCCCGCTTCGTCTCGCCGTACGGATTCACCGGCCGCTGCGGCGAGTCCTCGGTAATGGGAATCGTCGCCGGGTTCCCGTACACCGCGCAGGAGGACGAGAAAACGAAACGGCGGACCCGGGTGCGAACCGCTGCCTCCAACAGTACACGGGCGGCCGTCACATTGTTGGTCACATACTTCTGCGGCTGCGCAACCGACTCGGGCACGAGCGCGAACGCGGCCAGGTGGATGATGGCCGCGATGCGTTCCCGCTCGAGCAGTGCGTCGAGCAGCTCGCGATTTCCCACATTTCCCTGGACCAGGCCGGCCCCCCGAGCCACGGCCTGGCGGTGGCCGGTGCTCAGGTCGTCGAGTACGACCACCGCATGCCCTCGGTCGAGGAGCTGATCTACGATGACACTGCCGATGTACCCTGCTCCGCCCGTGACGAGGATCCGTGATGTCACGCGGGGGGCTCCATCCCGAACAGCCGGCGTAGGGCCTCCAGCAGGCCGTAGCCGCGCCCCTCTTCAGCCGCCGTCTTGAGGGCGATGGTCGGCTGGTGTAGGAACTTGTTGAGCAATGTCTGGCTCAATTGTTCGACGCGGGCCCGATCCTCCGGGCTGAGGTGCCCCAGATGTCGAAGGGCCCGCTCGAGCTCGGCGGCGCGCAGGTCATCCATCCGCTGCCGGAGCTCCTTGATCGCGGGAACGACGCCGAGGCCGCCGTACCACGCCCAGAATAGATCCGTTTCTTCTTCGACGATTCGCTCGGCGGCGGGGATCTCGTCGCGGCGGCGGGCGGTGGCTTGCGCAGCCACCGTCTGCAAGTCGTCGACGTCATAGAGAAATACGTTCTCGAGCTGGGCCAGCGCGGGATCGACATCGCGCGGCACGGCGAGATCGAGAATGCAGAGCGGCCTGCCGCGACGCGCGCCCCCCCCAATCACGGTCCCGACGCGCTCCCAGGTCACCACGGCCTGCGGTGCGGCGGTCGAGCAAAGCGCAATGTCGGTGGTCGCGAAGTGTGGCCACGCCTCATCGAGCGACACCGCCCGCGCGCCGAGTCGTTCTGCAATGGCGCGGGCCCGCTCCTGCGTGCGGTTCGCCACCAGCGTAATCTGCACGCCTTGATCGCTCAGACACGTCGCGGCCAGCTCGGCCATGTCGCCGGCGCCGAGGATGAGGGCGGTGCGGCCGGCGAGATCGCCGAAGATTTTGCCTGCGACGGCCACGCCCGCGGAGGCCGCCGAGGCGGTGCCCATCCCGAGGCCCGTTTCGGTACGAACCCGAGAGCCCACGTACAGCGCCGACTGAAACAGGCGGTGCAGCACGGGGCCGGCCTGCGCGCGCGACGCCTCCCAGGCTTCGCGAACCTGGCCCTGGATCTGCGACTCACCGAGAATCACCGAGTCGAGTCCAGCGGACACGCGGTAAAGATGGCGGACGGCGTCGCGGTCGCGCGCGATGTAGCCGTATTCGCGCGCACCAGCAGCAGGTGCTACCGGAAGCCGCTCGCCGAGCAGCGACCACACCGCCTCGAGCGCCGGCTCATCGTCCGCCACCAGATAGAATTCGGTCCGGTTGCAAGTGGACAGCAGCACCCCGCCGCTGGCGCCGGCGGCCATCACGCGTGCCAACGCGCGCGGCACTTCGTGCGCACCATGCGCGAAGCGCTCGCGCACGTCGAGCGGCGCGGTGCGGTGATTCACGCCGACGACCTTGATGCCCCCCCCCATCTCCGTCTGACCCGTCACAGGAACCGCTCGGCGCCGGGCTGGGTCAGCTTCAGCGCGACGTAGACCAGCAAGACCGCGCCAAAGCCCGCGATGCTGGCGAGGGCAGCGCGCCGGCCCGCCCAGTGGCGCACGACGCGGACCCAGACGGCCCATCCGAGCACCACCCAGGTAAAGATGCCCCACACGACCTGCGCCTTGGCGACGTGCAGGCCACCCGAGAACTGCGCGCCGTACCCTAGCGCGAGGAGCACGCCGAGGGTCAGCGCGGGGAAACCCGCGACGAGCGCGAACCGATTGAGCTGGTCGAGCCGTTCGAGCGGTGGGAAGAGCTGGAAGACCTGGCCGAAGCGACGAGCCTTGAGCTCGCGGAACTGCAAGAGATAGAGCGCAGCGGCAATGAACGCGAGCGCCATCAACGCGAGTCCCAGGACGCTGAGGGCGACGTGCAAGACAAACCAGATGTTGCGGGCACCAATCGCTTCGGCACTCGGTATCAAGCCGCTGAGAAGTGCGAATCCCACCAGACCGGTCGCCAACGGTGCAGTAAAGAAGGACACGGCCGAGCCGCGCAGCAACCGCTCGCTCGCGAGCTGCAACAGAACCAGACACAGGGCGAGCATCGAGAGCGCGGGCCCGAGACCAACGAGCGTGAGCTGCGAGATCGCCACGACGTGCACGGCCGCGCCCGCAGAGGGGAATGCGATCGCCAAGGCCCGGGCGGCCGGGTGCGGCGCCGGAAGCGTGGAGGGCGACGTGCGAAATCCCGTGAACGGAGCCAGGACCAGCGCCGTCGCCAATCCGTACAGCGCCAAAACAATGAGATGCAGGGTGACAATCACGGCAAATATGGGCCGGGCCCAGGAGATGGGGCCCGGCCGCGCGTCAGGATGGCATCTTTTTGACCAGTCGTACCGGTAGCCCCCGCTCCAGTGCGGGATTGCTGATTTGCAGCAACAGCCCGGTGGCGGAGCGCTCGCGCGTGTGTACGATCATCATGACCGCGCGCACTTCCTCGGACGCCGCGCCCGCGAAGCCCTGCGCCGGCTTATACACCTCAAAAACATCACCGATGGTCACGCCGTCGCGGCGGCCCTTGTCGATGAAGTAGAACTGCTGCGCGCCTGCGATCGGATGGGGATCGCGGGGCCCAAGTAGCTTGCCGGTGAGGCCCTTCGCGACCGGGGTGGGACGAACCTGCCCCGGATCACGGAACGGCTCGAGTGGCATCGCGACGTGTCCCTCGTGAATCCGCGCGTACTGCGCGATAACTTCCGAGAGCACCTGGTTCTGCTCGATGGACGTCACGCGCGCGATGCCGATCGGGTAAACGATATCGCCCCAGTTCCCGAACTCGAGCCCGGGATCGAGGCGCGCCAGCAGCAGCGAATCGCCGACATGGTAGGACGCGTTCCGCGGCGGTTTGATGGCGATCTCCTGGAACTCGGTCGCGGAGGTGCGTTCCGACAGTCGATGGATCGCCGGGACGGCAGTCGCTCCGATCACCTGGCCCCACGGCAGCCGCTCGGCCTCGCTCAGAAAGCCGGCCGCGTAGAACTCGCCCGCGCGCAATGGACGGTACGGTTGATGGACGTAGGCACGCAGCACGTCCTGCACCACCTGCTGATTCGTGCGGCGGCGATCGAAGATCGTCTCGTTGCTTTCCACGACCGTAGGTGGCGGCGGCTCGACGATCAGCTGCGTAGTATCCGCGGGGATCGTGTCCATCGGCGCGGTCGGCACTACGGCGGCGATCGTGTCCGCGGCGGCCGACGTCGTGTCCGGTCGAGCCGACACGGTGTCGCCCTGCGCCAGGGTCGCCATTTCCGAGAGATTTAAGACCTCACCCGGATAGATCCAGTGCGGGTCTTCGATCACCGTGGTATTGAGACGGTAGATCTCCGGCCAGAGCAGCGGATCGTTGAAATACATCTGGGCGATGGACCAGAGGGTCTCACCGCGGACGACTGTGTGACTGGAGGGGAGCTGTCCCTGGAAAGCGGCGGCCGCTTGCGTCGTGTCCTGTTGTTGCGCCTGTTGCGCCGCTTTCGTGGTGTCCTGCGCCGGCAGAACGCGCCACAGGAGCGGCAGCGCCGCCAGGGCCAGTACTACCGCGCGGCTAGAACGGCAGATCGTCGTCCTCCTCATCCAGCGCCTCCGGGAACGCGTCGAGCGATTCTGGGGCTTTGCCGCCAGCTTCTGCCGCCCCCTTTGCAGCTCCCGCTCCCACCGGAGCGGCGCCGCCTCTCGAGCCCAACATGATCAACTCGCGCGCGATAATCTCGGTGACGTAGCGCGTCTGTTTGTCGCGATCTTCCCACGTCCGATACTCGATCCGGCCCTCGACGTAGACCTTGTCGCCTTTCTTCAAGTACTTCTCGCAGACGTCGGCCAGACCGGATCCCGTCTTATTGTTCCAGCAGATAACCCGATGCCAATCCGTCTTTTCCTGCTTTTCCCCCCCACTGCCGGTCCACTGCCGGCTGGTGGCCACGGAGAGGGTTGCCACACGGGAGCCGTTATTCGTACTGCGCACCTCGGGATCAGCGCCCAAGTTCCCGATCAGAATGGCCTTATTGAGACTGCGGCTCACAACAACCTCCGACGATATTGCGGCGAGTGGGCCAAGGGTGCCCAACACTATATAAATCGCAAGTCATTCTGTCAACCAAAGATACGCCACTTGTATCAAAGTTATGCATCAAGTCTGAGCACGATCGCGTCCTCGATTGGGCGCCGGTAGTATTGCTTGCGGCGACCCACCTCGCGAAATCCGTGCGCCGCATACAAGCGCCGAGCCGGAGCGTTGGATTCGCGAACCTCAAGGTAGATCGCCCGCGCACCCCGGCTGGCCAGCGTCTCGAGAATCCGGTGCACCAAGGCGTGTCCCAATCCGCGACGACGGCCCGCTGGGGCTACAGCGAGGTTGAGTATCTCACCTTCGTCCGCCGCGTCGATCGCGACCACGTAGCCGGCGACCTGTTCCGCGCTTTCCGCGATCAGAAAGATCGCATCCGACGCGAGACAATCGCGGAAATCCTGCGTGGACCACGGATCGGTAAAGACCGCTTGCTCGATCGCGTGGACGGCGGAGACGTCGGGAAGCTTAGCGGGACGGATGTGGAAGAGGGCGGCCGTGGCTCGCCTCCCATTTCACTTGGGCTGCCGCAGGGCGCCCGTAGGTGGGTTCGCCCGTCGCCGCGTAGCTGGCCAGTGGGGCCAATGCGAGCAGCGAGCCGGCGATCGGCGGCAACGTCTCCGGCGCCACGGGCGGCCGCCCGATCCATCTCACGATCTCGTCCCGATACCGTTCCGCTCCGTCGCCGGCCGCCAGCACGGGCGTCACCGTCGTAGCAGTTGCGAGGGTGGCGATGGTGAACACGTCCGGTGCGACGACGGTCTCCACGCGACGCGAATGAAACGCGTAGATCGCGGCAAACACCTGGCCTCTCAAGGCGTCGTAGCACGCGACGACAGATGCTCCGTCAGGCACCGCGTTGGCTCGTGCAGCCGCATGCGCGGTGCCGAGCAGTGACGGCAGCGCCACCACCGGAAGCTCGCGTTCGTGGGCCAGACCCTTTGCCGCGGCCCAGCCAATGCGCACGCCGGTAAAACTCCCCGGCCCATCTCCGACGACGATTTCGCCGACGTCGTCGAGTCGCGTTCGGGCGGCAGCGAGCACTTGCTGAATGAGCGGGAGAATCTGCGCGGCGTGCTGGCGGGCGCCGGACAACGCGCGCGCCGCCAACGTCTGCTCCGCCGTTCCGATCGCCACACTCGCGACATCCGTCGCCGTGTCGATCGCGAGCCAGAGCGCGCTCATGCGTGCGCCAGCTCCTTCACGACCCTGCGGCGTGGGTCGTCGTCATACGACAGCTGGAAGTGCCGGTCGAGCGGCGGTGCCCACGCACCGGCGCGCTCGGGCCATTCGATCAAAACGATCGCGTGCTCGCGTATCATGTCGTCGAAGCCGAGGTCACGAGCCTCGTCGGCATGACGCAGGCGGTAGCAGTCCACATGATAGACCGGCGTTGGACCGGCGTCGTAGTGATGGACGAGCGCGTAGGTCGGGCTGGTAGCGCGGGCCTTCGCACCGAGTCCCCGGCAAATCGCCTGAATGAGGGTGGTCTTGCCGGTGCCGAGCTCGCCCGACAGCCCGATTACCGCGGGGGCCTTCAGCGAGCGGCCAAGCTCTTCACCGAACCGGCTGAGCTCGCTCGCGGACAGGCGCATCGGAGGGGGGGCCGGCGGCCTTGAGCTCGAGGAGCTGGTCGCGCAGCACCGCCGCCAGCTCGAAGTCGAGCTCTTCGGCGGCGGCCTGCATCTGCTGCTCCAGCATGCGGATGAGCGTCTCACGCTCGGCGGCGTTGGCAGGCCGGCGGATAGCGCTCGTCCCCGGCTTCGCGACGCGGGCGTCGGCGACGCGGGTCACGAACCGAATGTCGAGCACCGATTTGACGATGGACCGTGGGGTGATGCCGTGCTCGGTGTTGTAGGCGAGCTGTGTTTCGCGGCGCCGGTTCATCTCACTCAGCGCGCGCTCCATCGAGCCGGTGACGTGATCGGCGTAGAGAATCGCTCTGCCGCTGAGATTGCGCGCCGCGCGCCCCACGGTCTGGATGAGCGACCGGTCGGACCGCAGGAAGCCTTCTTGATCCGCGTCGAGGACGGCGACGAGTGAGACTTCGGGCAGGTCCAAGCCCTCCCGCAACAGGTTGATCCCGACGATGACATCGAACTCCCCCAGCCGCAGCCCGCGGATGATTTCGACGCGCTCGATGGCGTCGATTTCGGAGTGCAGATAGCGCACGCGCACACCATGTTGCTGCAGGTAATCGGTCAAATCCTCCGCCATGCGCTTGGTCAGCGTCGTCACCAGCACGCGCTCGTTCTTCTTCTCACGCACCCGGATTTCGCTGAGCAGGTCGTCCACCTGCCCTGCGACCGGCCGAATCTCGACTTCGGGGTCCACGAGACCAGTCGGCCGAATGATCTGCTCCACGATCACCCCGCCCGAGAGCCGGAGCTCGTCCTCGCCCGGTGTCGCCGAGACAAAGACCATGCGCGGCACGAGACCCATGAACTCATCGAAGCGCAGCGGCCGGTTATCGAGGGCCGACGGCAGCCGGAAACCGTAGTCGACGAGTGTCTGCTTGCGCGAGCGGTCCCCTTCGTACATCGCGCCGAGCTGCGGGAGCGTCTGGTGCGACTCGTCGATGACACAGAGATAGTCTTTCGGGAAATAGTCGAGCAGGCACGCCGGTCGCTCGCCCGGTTGCCGACCGCTGAACAGCCGCGAGTAGTTCTCTATGCCGGCACAGCGCCCCACTTCCATCAGCATATCGATGTCGAAGTGGGTGCGGGACTCCAGGCGCTGCGCCTCCAGCAGCTTGTTTTGCGCCCGCAACTCCGTCAGCCGGTCTGCCAGCTCCGCGCGGATGCGCGAAACGGCGCGCTCGATGGTGGCCCGCTGCGTGACGAAGTGAGTCGCAGGATATATCGCCGAACGGTCCATCGGCTTGATGACGTTGCCGGTCAGCGGGTCGATCTTGGCGATGCGCTCGATCTCATCGCCCCAGAATTCGATCCGCACGGCCTGCTCGTCATACGCCGGGAAGACTTCCACGGTATCGCCGCGCACGCGGAACGTGCCGCGCTCGAACCCGATGTCGTTGCGCTGGTACTGCACGGCGACCAGATCGGCGAGTAGCGCGTCGCGGCCGCGCGTTTCGCCTTTCTGAGCCGTCACGAGCAGCTCGCGATACAGCTCGGGATCGCCCAACCCGTAGATCGCGGACACGCTGGCGACGATGATGACGTCGTCGCGCTCCATCAGGCTCGACGTCGCACGGAGCCGCAGCCGCTCGATATCGTCGTTGATCGACGAATCCTTGGCGATGTACGTGTCGGTGGACGGGACGTACGCTTCGGGCTGATAGTAGTCGTAGTACGAGATGAAGAATTCCACGGCATTGGACGGGAAGAACGCTTTCAGCTCGCCGTAGAGCTGCGCGGCCAACGTCTTGTTGTGCGACAGCACCAGCGTCGGCTTGCCGAAATTCGCGACGACGTGCGCCATCGTCATCGTCTTGCCCGATCCGGTGACGCCGAGGAGGGTCTGGTACTTGTCGCCGCGGCGCAGCCCGGCAGTCAACTCGCGAATCGCGCGCGGCTGATCCCCCGCGGGCGTCGGCGCGTTACCCAGCTCAAACGGCATAAGAGGGAAAGCTAACCGACGACGACTTCGGCGGGGCCGCTCGAATCCCGTCGCGCAATCTCGGTCACACCCTTCACCTTCCGGACCGCCTTCAGAACTTTTTGGAGGTGGGTTTGATTCTCGACTTCGACCAGCACCGAGCCGAACACAACGCCGTCCTTCGACGCCAACTCGGCGCTGCGGATGTTGGTCCCGGTGCCGCTGATCGCCTCGCAGATGTCGGCATACAGGCCGCGGCGGTCCTCGCCACTGACCGCCAGCCGGACGACGAAGGTTTCCCCCTCGACCTCGCGCCAGTCGATCTCCACCCGCCGGTCCTCGTCCGCCGAGAGCGTGAGGAGGTTAGGGCAGTCATGCCGGTGAATGGAGATGCCGCGCCCCTGGGTGACGTAGCCGACCACCGGATCCCCCGGGACCGGCTGGCAGCATTGGGCATACCGCACCATCAAGCCTTCGACGCCGTGAATCTTGATGCCGCGGCCCAGGCGGAGCCGCTCGATGACCCGTCCGAACGCGGTCGCCTTGGGCGCCTGCTGGTCTTCGGACGGCAAGTTCGGATACAGCGCCTTCAGGACCTGACCGAGCTGGACGTCACCGCGACCGATGGACGCTTCCACCTGCTCGGGCACACCCAGGGAGAGTGCGGACGCCGCCTGCGCGAGCTGTTCCGGCGTCGGCGGATCGAGGCGCCGGCGGCGGACTTCGCGCGCGAGGATTTCACGCCCGAGCGTCACGCTCCGCTCCTGCTCTTCCTGTTTGATCCATTGGCGGATTTTCTGCCGGGCCCGGCCCGTCTGGACATGCGCGAGCCAATCCCGCGATGGCTTCGCCTGCGGGCTGGTGAGCACTTCGATCGTATCGCCGTTGCGGAGCGGCCGATGGAGCGGCGAGATCCGGCCGTTCACGCGCGCGCCGTTGCAGTGCTGGCCGACTTCTGTGTGCACCAGGAACGCGAAGTCGATCGGTGTCGCGCCTTTGGGCAGACGCTTGACGTCCCCCTTGGGCGTAAACACGAAGATTTCGTCCTGGTACAAATCGATTTTGAGGAACTCGAGGAACTCTTCCGGACTGTGTGCGTCCTGCTGCAGCTCGATCAACTGCCGGAACCACGACAGGTGATGATCCAGCTCGTCGGCGGTCTTGCCGTTCTCCTTGTAGAGCCAGTGCGCCGCAATACCGTATTCGGCCGTGCGATGCATGTCGCGCGTCCGGATCTGGATTTCGTAGAGCTGGCCACCCGGGCCGAAGACGGTGGTATGGAGCGACTGGTAGCCGTTGGACTTGGGGCTGGCGATGTAATCCTTGATCCGCTCCTGCAACGGCGTCCAGGTGTGATGAATGATGCCCAGGACGTGGTAGCAGTCGGTGATTGTGTTCACCAGCACGCGGACCGCGAGCAGATCGTAGATCTCCTCGAACGGCTTGCCGCGCTTCTTCATCTTCTTGAAGATGGACCAGAGGTTTTTGGGCCGGCCGACGATCTCCCAACCCACGATCCCGGAGCGACGCAGTTCTTCGGAGAGCGGCGCCCGCATGCGCTCGATCGTGCGGTCACGCTCCACGCGGCGAGCCTTCACCTGCCGCGCCAGCTGCTTGTAGTCGTCCGGCTCGAGATACTTGAACGCGAGATCCTCGAGCTCGGCCTTCACCCCCGCCATACCGAAGCGGTGCGCCAGCGGCGCGTACAGCTCCCGGGTCTCGAGCGCGATGCGGCGACGCTTCTCGGGCGGCAAGGGGTCCAACGTGCGCATGTTGTGCAGCCGGTCGGCAAGCTTGATGATGATCACGCGCGCGTCGCGCGCCACCGACATCAGCAGCTTGCGATAATTCTCCGCCTGTTCTTCGGCGGTCGAACGGAAGTTCAGCGTCGAGATCTTGGTGAGACCATCCACCAGATCGGCGACCTCGTTTCCGAAGTCGCGACGCAGCATGTCCAATGTGATATCGGAATCTTCGACGACGTCGTGCAGTAATGCCGCCGCGATCGTCGTGGTGTCCATCTGCTGCTCGGCCAGGATGGTCGCGACCGCCACGCTGTGGGACACGAAGTCGTCACCGGAGAGGCGCTTCTGCCCCTGGTGGGCCCGCGCACTGATCTGGTAGGCGCGCGACAGGAGGTCGAGGTCCAGGCGGTCGTGTTGCGCGGCGACGGCCTTGGCCAGCTCCGGCGCGAGCATCGGCGCTTCAGCGCCTTTGGTGCCCGTCCCGCGCCCCGTTGTACTCGTCACAACAATCCCGCCTCTGCGAAGCTCACGTACCGCTCTCCTCCACCGCCGATCACTACGTGGTCGTACACCGGTACATCCAACAGGCGCCCCGCGTCGACCAGCTGCCGGGTCACCGCCCGGTCGTCGGCCGAGGGCGTCGGGTCGCCGCTCGGATGATTGTGCACCACGATGATCCCGGCCGCCGCCTCAGCAATTGCTGCCCGAAACACTTCGCGCGGGTGCACAAGCGAGCTGTTCAGGATACCCCGCGTAATGAGCAGATCCGCCAGAATCTGGCTCTGACTGCCCAGGGCGAGGACGTGGAATTCCTCCACCGGGAGGTCGCGCAGCCGCAGCCCATAATAACGCTGCACGTCTGCAGGTCCTCGGATCCGCTCCGGCGGCGGCTCCGTCTCCGATCCCACGCGCCGCCCCAGCTCGATCGCGGCTGCCAGCCGGGCCGCTTTGATCCGCCCAACTCCGGAGATGCGGGCGATTTCGCCCCAGGGGCGGCTGGCGAGCCGCCGTAGCGACCCCTCGGCACGGCCCAGCACGTCCGCAGCCACCGCCAGCGCGTCCCGCCCCCGGGTGCCGGTTCCTAGGAGAATGGCCAAGAGCTCCTGCCCCGTCAACGCGCCCGGTCCAACGGCCCAGAAACGCTCGCGCGGACGGTCGTGTTCGAGGTGCTCGGAAAGGCGCAGCGGCATGGGGCGAAGCTAGTGGCGCCGCAGCGGCCTCTCAGTACCTCGACAACGCAGCGAAGAGCCCCTTACCGCAATCCCATGCGGCGACGGAGATCCTGGTAGCGCGGGTCAGCCCGAAGGGGGGCGTACTCCGGGTCGCAGTTGGTCGTCGCCAGCGTGACATCGCGAACCTCGAATGCGCGCCGCAGCGAGGCCAAAGACTCCTCGCGCCGGCCGAGCTGGATGTACTCGCGGGCGAAGCCGACCGGCGGAACGTATCCGCGCTGCGCACGCGCGCGCAGGCGCTCGAGGGACCGGGTGGCCCCGAGCACGCGCGCCGCAGAGTAGCCGGCGCTGCCCCGGCTGCCCTGCACGAGACGCGTGTATGCGGTATCGCCCCACTGGCGTGCGCCCGTAGCAAGTTCCTTAATCGCCGCGTCGTAGGCTCCCTGGCTGGCGAGGACTTTCGCGAGCTCATAGTGGGCCGGCGGATAGACCGAGTCGAGGGCCAACTGCTTCTCGAACTGCACGGCCGCGTCCGCCGGACGACCGGCGCACGCGAGGATCCGGCCCAGCTGGTACGCGAAATGGCGGGTCAGCGGGTCCAGCTCGACGGCCCGGCGCATCTCCGCCTCGGCCTCCTTGAAGCGTCCGAGCGTCCGGAGATACACGCCGAACAGGTGGTGCGACTCGGGGTCGGTCGGATCGAGCGCGATCGCGCGGTGATACAGCGGCTCGGCGGCGGCCCAGCGCCAATGGTAGCTCGCCGTCGCCTCGGCGACGAGCGCCTGGGCGAAGCCGATCGTCGAGTCGATCTGCAGCGCGCGGCGCGCCGCGGCCTCCGCCAGGGGAAACGCCTCGCGCGACGGCATGACCCAGTAGTACGCGAGTGCGACATACGAGTATCCCAGCCCGGCGTACGCGGCGGCATAGACCGGGTCCCGCTCGATGGCTTGGGCGAACAGGCCGCGCGCTCGCGAAATGGACTCCGGACTGCGCCTCCCCAAGAAGTACCTGCCTTGGAGGTAGAGCAGGTACGCATCAGCGCTCGCGGTCGTGCGATGCAGCTGCCGCAGGTCAATCGAGTCGATGAGGCGAGGTCGCAGCTGCCCCACGACCTCACCCACCACCCGACCCTCGACCGCGAGCGCGCCCGACGCGGATAGCGGGAACTCGCTCGCCCACTGACTCGCACTTGTCGCCGTGCCCCTCAGCTCGACGGCGAGAACCAGGGAGTCGCCTTGACGTCGCAGCGTCCAGGCAATCACGGCGTCCGTGGTGTCAGTGGTTACGCGAAGGCCCGGGATGCGCGACAGCGCGGCGGTCACACCCTCCGACAGGCCCTCGGTCAGGTACGTGAGCGCGGTATCTTGCGTGGCATTCGTAAGAGGAAGGACCGCGACCGAGCTGCGATGCGTTTCGGAGACCGACAGCCACCCGATCATTGCCGTCGCGACTACGCCGCCGACCACGGACCACAACACGCGCCGGACGGGACGCCGTCGCGCCGAAAGACGAGGCGTCGCCACTTCAGCGAACGGCGTCTGGCGGGTACGGATCGCCTGGATGCGCGCGGCAGTCTCGGGCGAGGGCGTCGCGTCGTACTCCTTCTCCAACCGGCGCCGGAATGTCTCGAAAGTGCTCAGCGCCCCGGCGCGATCCCCCGACCGGTCGAGCAGCGCGATGAGGCGCGCGAGCCCTTTCTCGTCGTCAGGATGGAGGGCGACGCCCTGGCGCGCGGCCTCGACGGCCTGTGCCAGATTGCCCTCCCGCTCCGCATGCTGCGACAACTCCGCCGCCGCCCGTGCCGCCAGTTGCCGCAGGCGGATCCGCTCGCCTTCGATCCACCGCTCGAGCTCGGCGGATCCGCCCGCTACGTAGAAGCCGTCGAGGAAATCGCCGCGATAGAGCTGCATGGCTTCTGATAGCCGGCCTGCATCACACGCGTGCTCGAACGTGACCGCATCACATTCGAAGGAATGCGGCTCAAAGCCGATTTCTTCCTCACTCCGGCCATTGAGCACGCCGTCGCCGAGCTCGCGCCGGAGGAACCGCAGAGCTTGCCGGAGGGAGCCCCGCGCGTGCGCCGCATCCATGTCAGGCCAGAACAGCGCCACAACTGAATCTCGGCGCCGCGAGGCATGATGGTTGTGGGAAGCGAGGTAGGCGAGGAGGGCAAGGCGTTTTGGCTTTGACAGGAGCCCGTGAAGGTCGCGGCCCTGCGAGTCCGATAGCTCCAGACCACCCAGCGTGCGGAACCGGATCATGCGCGACACCACTCCTGCCGAGGTCGCCCGTCCAGTTCACGCTCGAATCACAGCGGGTTCACGGACCGACCTTACGATGCTCGAAGGTAACCCACGAGGGTGGCGTCGCTAGATCAACGCGCCTCCTGGTCCTTTTTCACCCTATAGGGAGGCTGTATGAGAGGTTATTGCATCATCCTAGGCGCGGTTGCGCTGACGGCCTGCGTCACCGACCGCTCCGATCCCGTGGCTCCGAATCTCGCCGTCGGGTCTTCACTGAACGTGCCGATCAGCGCAAGCACGTCGGGACCGGCGACGCCGCCCTTCAACGACGAAATCATCCTCAGAGATGCCACGGGCGCGGGAGGATTCGGACACGTCAAGTTTCGCCAGCCGAAGGACGGGGACGTGATTGTCGATCTCGACACGTGGGTGCGCGACCTCGCCCCGAATGCGAGTTACCGGTTGCAGCGCGCAGTGGACACGAACGTGAACGACGACTGCACCAGCACTACGTGGCTGACGCTTGGGCTCGGAACGACCCCGCAGGCGATCGTGACTGATGATCAGGGGACGGGGCGGGCGGCGTTGTGGAGAGTTCTTGCTGTGTCGAACATCGGGACGACGTTCGACATCCACTTCCGGGTCATCGACGCGGCAGGCACAATGGTGTTGGAAAGCACTTGCTATCAGTTCGTAGTCAGCCAATAGCAGGATACGGCACGTGCGATGAGGGATGCTCTGTTCGGCGTCCCTCGTCTTGTTCTACACCCCTGCTCCGTGGCATTTCTTGAACTTCTTCCCGCTCCCACAGGGGCACGGATCGTTGCGGCCCACCCCGGCATAAGGGTTTGCTACAAACGCCGGCTCGGCCACGCCGCCCGCACTCCGTTGCACCGAGGGTGGGGGCGGCTCGCCGCTGGTGACGAGGCCATCGGCCGCGGGCTTCGAAGCGACCATCGGCGTCTCGCGCCGGCGTGCGCCCGGTAGGCCACCGGCTGGACCCGTAACCCCGCGGCTGGGCGGCCGCTGGCCGCCCTGCCCCGGCGACGGGGGGGGCCCGATCTCTATCTGCAGCTTCAGCCACCGCTCGGCGAACGTCGTCTGGAGATCGTGCATCAAGCCCATGAACATCTCGAACGCTTCCTGCTTGTACTCGACGAGCGGGTCTTTTTGCCCCCAGGCGCGGTAGTAGATGCCCTCGCGGAGCTGATCGAGATCGTACAGGTGATCTTTCCATTTTTCGTCGATGACACCCAGGGTAACGTGCGATAGCGCCTGCTCGGCGAGGTTCGCGGCACCGACCTTCGTTTCGATGTCGCGGAGATAGCCGAGCTTCTGCTGGAACGCTTCACGGCCCGCTTGCTGCGCGGCGCGCACGAGCTCCTCGCGCGTCTTGATGATCGCGGGATCCGTGACGCCTGGGATCGACGTCAGGAACTTCTGCAGAAACTCGGTGTCGATCAGCGCGCGGTCCCACTGGCCGGGATCGTCGTAGTCCGCGATCGCGCTGTCGATGTGATGCTCGATGGCGCTTTCGATCATCCGCTGCGCCTCGGCCTTCAGCTCTTCCCCGCCCTCGAGCGCGTAGAGGCGCTGGGAGTAGATGACCTCGCGCTGCTGATTCATGACGTCGTCGAACTGGAGCAGCTTCTTGCGGGCTTGGAAGTTTTGGAGCTCGACCCGCTTCTGGGCCTGCCCGATCGCAGCCGTCACCCACGGATGGGTGATGACCTCGCCCTCTTCGGCACCCGTCCGATCCATGATGCGGGCGATGCGGTCGGACCCGAAGAGGCGCATCAGGTCGTCTTCGAGCGAGAGATAGAAGATGCTCTGCCCCGGATCGCCCTGACGCCCCGAGCGACCGCGCAGCTGGCGGTCGATGCGTCGCGCCTCGTGACGCTCCGTGCCGATGATGACAAGACCGCACGGCGGGTCCTCGTTGCACTTGAGCTCTTTGATCTTCTCGGGGCTCAGGTCCGGTTGCTCGAGCAGCTGCCCGAACGGCGCCTCGCGCGATTTGATGCCGCACACCTGACACTTCTTGACGCCGGGACCGAGTTTGATGTCGGTGCCGCGGCCGGCCATGTTGGTCGCGATCGTGATCGAACCCGGCTGGCCCGCCTGCGCGACGATCTCTGCCTCGCGCTCGTGGTACTTGGCGTTTAGCACTTCATGCTTTAGGCCGCGCCGTTTCAACAAACGCGACAGCGTCTCCGACACCTCGACATTGGTGGTTCCCACCAGAATCGGCAGGTCCCGCTGATGCTGCCGATCGATCTCTTCCATGATCGCGTCGTACTTCTCTTTGCGCGTCTTGTAGACGAGATCATGCTTGTCCACGCGCCGCACCGGCCGGTTCGTGGGAATGACGACGACATCGAGCTTGTAGATCTGGTGGAACTCGGTTTCCTCGGTCTCGGCGGTGCCCGTCATACCGGCGAGCTTCTCGTACATGCGGAAGTAGTTCTGGATCGTGATGGTCGCGAGCGTCTGCGACTCCTCACGCACCGCCACCCCTTCTTTCGCCTCGACCGCCTGATGCAGGCCGTCCGACCAGCGGCGCCCGTGCATGAGCCGGCCCGTGAATTCGTCCACGATGAACACCTGGCCGTCCTGCACGACGTATTCGACGTCCTTCTCATAGAGCGCGTGGGCCTGGAGCAGCTTGTGGATGATGTGGAGCGTCTCGCTCTTGGCCGCGTACTCCGCCTCCACCACGCGGCGCCGCTCGATCTTCTCGGCGGGCGAGAGCGCCGTATCATGGTCCAGCTCATGGACCGCATGGGAGATATCGGGCACCACGAACAGCGTGGGATCCTGCGGCGACATCGTCTCGACACCCTTGTCTGTCAGGTGCACGGAGCGGCCGCGCTCGTCCATCACAAAGTAGAGATCGTCTTCGATGTCGCGCATCTTTTGATCGCGCGCGGGCAACTTGCGGTCGGCCAGCCGGTCCAGCTCGACGCGCTGCACCTGCTGTTTGACACCCTGCTCGTTGAGCAGCTTGAGCAGCTTCTTGTTCTTCGGCATGCCGAGCTGCGCCTTGTACAGCTGCTTGGCGCCCTCGTAGTTCGTATCCGGATTCGCCAGCAGCGGCTCGGCTCGGGCGATCAGATCGTTCGCGATCGCGGTCTGCTTTCGGACCAGCTGCACAACCTGGGTATTGTACTGCGCGTACTTCTCATCGGACTCGGTGCCGACGGCACCGGAGATGATGAGCGGTGTCCGCGCCTCGTCGATGAGAATCGAATCGACTTCGTCGATAATCGCATAGACGTGCCCGCGCTGGACCCGCTGCTCCAGGTTGCCTACCATGTTGTCGCGCAGGTAGTCGAACCCAAACTCGTTGTTCGTGCCGTACGTGATGTCGCACTGGTAGGCGGCGCGGCGCTCAGGGGTGCCGGGCTGGGTGTCGTCGATGCACCCGACCGTCACGCCGAGCCACTTGAAGAGGTGCCCCATCCACTGCGAGTCGCGGCGCGCCAAGTAGTTGTTGACGGTGACGAGATGCGCACCCCGGCCCGCGAGCGCGTTCAGATAGAGTGGCAGCGTGGCGACGAGCGTCTTCCCTTCGCCCGTGGCCATTTCCGCGATTTTCCCCTGGTGCAGCACGATGCCGCCGATGAGCTGCACATCATAGGGCACCATGTCCCATTTCAGGGTGTGCGCGGTGACGACGACCTCGCTTCCCAGGAGCCGGCGCGACGCTTCCCGCACCGTCGCGAACGCCTCAGGCAGCAAGTCGTCCAGCGTGCGCTGCAGCTCGCTCACGAACGACTGCTCGACCTTTCTCAGTTGATCGCCGAGGTTCGCCCGCTCGGTGGGATCGGGACAATCGTGCTTCGCGTGTTTGAGGCGCTCGACCTCGGCCTGCAGCGCGCCGGTGCGTTGCGCGATCGTCTCGCGGAACTTGCCGGTCTGCGCCTGGAGCTCAGCGTCGGTAAAGTCCTTGAGACGCAGTTCATGCTCGTGAATCGCATCCACAATCGGCTGGACGCGCTTCAGCTCGCGGTCGAACCGCGTCCCAAAGATTTTGGTAAACCAGCGATTGGCCATTACACCTCTAGCGATACAGCCCGTGTGCCTCGATGTATTCGCGCACCGACTCGGGCACTAAATATCGAATGGAACGTCCCTGTTTGACGCGCTCGCGCACTTTTGTCGCCGACACGTCGATCGAAGGAACGGCGATGACCCGCGTAATCAGGGGGTGACGGACCACGCTCGCTCCCGGCCGCGCGAAGACGACGACATCGGCAAGTGCCGGAAGCGCTTCGACTTCCCACCAATCTGCAAGATCGCGGGCGGCATCCGCCCCCAGCAATAACGTGAAGCGGTTCCCCCCGCCCGCCCCGCCCGCCCCGCCCGCCCCGCCCGCCCCGCGCCCCTCCGGGGCGCGCTCACTCAAGGCGCGGAGTGTCCGCACGGTGTACGAAGGCGTTGGCAGCCCCAGCTCGATGCGCTCCACTCCCAGTCGGGAATTCCCGGCGACGGCCAGCTCCAGCATCTCCGCTCGTTGCTCGGGAGTGGCCTGGTGGGCGGCGCGCTTGAACGGCTGCTCGCGCGCGGGGAGAAAGTATACGGCAACCCCCAGCGCGTCCGCTGCCGCTTCCGCGACGATCAGGTGTGCGACATGCACGGGGTCAAACGAGCCCCCCAACAGCGCCCCCCCTCCGTCCACGCCGCTCAGTGATTCGCGGGCGTCGACGGCGTGGAGGGTCTCGCGCTGGAGTCGGCGACGGCGGGACAGCTCCGGTCGATGCCCTTGGCGTTGGGATAGAAGCGACGCAGGTGCTCGCATGTCTCGTCCAGCTCCTGCGTGTACTTGATCACGCGATAGCTATCGACCAAACGCAGCAACGCGTCGGGCGCACGCGACGAGTTGGGATAGTTCGCGATCACGTCCTTGAAATAGATGATGGCGGAATCGAACGCCTTCCGCCGCAAATAGAAGACGCCGGTCTTGTACGCCTTCTCCGCGAACTGATTCTCGAGGCGCTTGACGTGCGGGCGCGCGCGCGCAGCGGCGTCGCTGTCGGGGAAGCGCCCAGCCAGCTCCTGATAAATCGCCAGCGCCGTCTCGCCGTACGATGGATCGAGCTCGGGGCGGTGCCAGAGCCGCAGATTCGCGTCGCCTGCCCTGAGCAACGACAGCGGCGCATACTCAGTCGTTGAAAACTCGTCGGACACTTTCCGGAAATCGCTGACGGCCTGCACGTAGTCGCCCATCTGGAAGGAGCACTCCGCCATGTAGTAGCGGATTTGCGGGAGGTTGGGGTCGCCCGGCTCGAGATCGAACGTCAGTCGCTGCAGAATCGCCTGCGCGCGGCGAAAATCGCCATGGTGGAATAGATCCATGGCGTTCGCGAGCTGCACATCCGGTTGCACGACCGGCGCCAACCGCGGGCCGTGGTGGCACGCCGCCAGACCGCTCAACGCGATGCCCAGCGCCAGCACACCGATCGTCCGTTGCAGCCTCATTCCGGTTCAGCCTTTCCCAATGCGTTCAGCTTTTCCTGCGCCCGCTGCGAAATCGTATCGCCCGGCGTTCCGCCCGCGAGCGCCTGCTGGTAGCTCTCCATCGCACCGGCGATGTCCCCCTGCGCGAGCCGCACATCGCCGAGACCCAGGAACGCGCCCCGGACCACATCCGGAGACGCACCCGGCGCCGTGGCGCGACGGAACCAGGCTTCCGCATCGGCAGGACGGCCCTGCTCGAGCGCGATCTGTCCTTCGACGAGGGCGCACAGGCCCAACCCTTCCCGAGCGGACTCGACGACCACCGCGGCCCTTTGACGCCGGATGACGCCCTCGAACACTCGCACGGCGGTACTACACTCCCTGACCCGGGCGAGCGTCATCCCGTATACGAACAGTAGCGAGTCGGCCCGGGCCGCGTCGACCGCAGTCGCCGCCGCCACCGGCAACAGGGCGCGCGCCTCGGCGGTGTCGCCGCGGTCCACGGCGTCGAGGGCAGCCAGGACGACGTAGCGGCCCAGCGGGCGGCGCGGGGCGACCTCACGCAGTCCCGTCAGGGCGCTGGCGAGGGCGGTTCGATCATTGGCCGCCAGCGCGGCACGCGCCACGCGATCCAGGCCGTCGGCCGCTTCGTCGGCCCGCGAGCGATCACGCTTGGAGAGTGCGCGGTAGGATTCCGCGGCCAGCTCGTAATCCTCGGCGTGCATGGCGGCGGCGCCGACCTTGGCCAACAGGTCCGCGCTGCCGGCGTTCGCCTTGCGGCCTAACTGATATTCCGCGAGCGCGTCGACATACGAGCCCGCGGCATACGCGCGATCGCCGAGCTCTTCATGATTGGCAGCGGAACGGGTGCAGGCCAGCGCCATGACGAGCAGGACAGGCGTGAATCGTCTCACTTCTTTTTCTTCTTTCGCTGCGGGCCGGATGGAGGGGCGTCCTGCTCGTCGTTCGGTTCGGGGTTCGCGCCCGCCGAGACCGGCGTCACGTCGGAGCGGGCGAGCAGCGCCAGGTAGGCTTCGACCCGCGGATCCTCTGGCCGCCGTGCGTGCAGCTCCTCCCACACGGCCCGCGCCGCCAGCCCGTCGCCCGCAAGATAGCTCGCCAGCCCCAGCATCGCCGCGGCGTCGAGGAAGGAAGGCCGCTCGCGCACGATGATTTGGAAATGCTCGTGCGCATCCAGCGCGCGCCCCGCCTCCAGCAGGAGGCGTCCCAGCTTGTAGCGCAGGTCGTGAAATGCCGGACCCAGCTTCAGCGCCTCTTCGTATTGCGCGATGGCTTCGTTCAGACCACCCGCCTCGAGATATGCCTGCCCGAGCACCGCATGCTGGTTTGCGAGCTTCGCCGCCACGTGGCCGTGGAAGCCGCCGCGTCGCTCCGAGGTGACCTGCCGGGCGCGACGCAACATGGCGTTGGCTTCTGCTTCGCGACCCAGCTCGTTCAGCACCAGCGCCCGATGAATCAGGGCTTCGATGTAATTGGGATTGAGCGCTAGCGCGCGATCGAACTGCTCCAGCGCCTTCTCGGACTGCCCGGCGAGTGAGTACGAAAGTCCCAGCAGATGATGCGCGTCCGCAAACGCGCGGCCCGTCGCGATGACCTCCTCGAGGAGATGAATCGCGCCGTAATAGTCCTGCAGTTGAAAGCGTTCGTTAGCTTGCTCGACCAGACGCTCGGGACTGACGTCCATGCATCTCCTCGTACCAGTCGACGAACTTGCGAATCCCTTCCTCGATTCCGACGCGCGGCTTGAAGCCCAGCACGCGACGCGCGTGCGCCAGATCGGCGTCCGTCAGCCGCACGTCGCCGGGTTGATCGGGAAGGCGCTCGATGCGTGCTTCTCGATCCAGCGCCGTCGCGATCAGCGCGATCAGCCGGTCGAGGCGCACGCGCTCGCCTCCGCCGAGGTTCACCGTCTCGACCGTCCCGGGGGCCGCGCGGGACGTCCAGTCCAGCGCCGCCAGGACGCCGTCCAAGCAGTCGGTAATATAGGTGTAGTCACGCTCGCTCGACCCATCCCCGTGCATGCGCACCGGCCGATCCCGGGCGATCAGATCGGTGAACTTATGGATCGCCAGATCGGGGCGCTGGCGCGGCCCGTAGACCGTGAAAAACCGCAGGCAGATGATCTTGAGCGGATAGAGATGGGCAAAGGCGTGGGCGAGCAATTCCCCCGCGCGTTTGCTCGCGGCGTACGGCGAAATCGGCGAGACGGCCGGCTGGCCCTCCGCAAACGGCGCCGGGGTCGCGTTCCCGTACACCGACGACGACGAGCCAAACACGATCCGGTTCAACCCGATACGCCGCGCCGCGTCAAGCAGGCGCGCGGTCGCGGTCACGTTCGCTTCCATGTACGACGCCGGATCCTCGAGCGATGGACGGACGCCGGGTTTCGCGGCCAGGTGGATCACCGCGTCGACGCCGTCCACCGGCAGCGGATCCCGCGCCACATCCGCCTCGACGAACTGGAATTCGGCACGCTTGAGAAGGCCCGCGAGGTTGCGCTCCTTCACGTCGCGAGCGTAGAACGGGTCGAAGTTGTCCACGCCGGCGACTTCGTAGCCGCGCCCGATCAACGCTTCGCTCAGATGCGAACCGATGAACCCGGCTGTGCCGGTGACCAGAATCCGCTGCATCAGGTCGCCGCCGCCCGCTCCCGCTGTACAACGCCGCGGAAGTACTCGACCGTGCGGCGCAGGCCATCCTCGAGACTGATGGTGGGTTCCCACGCCAGCGTCTTCCGGGCGTAGGAAATGTCGGGCTGGCGCACGCGCGGATCGTCGGTCGGCAACGGTCGCTGCACGATTGTGCTCTTGCTGCCGGTGAGCTGCAGGACACGATCGGCGAGCTGGCGGACGGTGAACTCGTGCGGGTTGCCGATATTGGTCGGCTCGGGCGTGCCCCGCTCGAACAGCCGGACGATCCCTTCGATGAGGTCATCGACGTAGCAAAACGAACGGGTTTGCGAACCGTCGCCGTAGACGGTCAGCGGCTCCCCGCGCAGCGCCTGGACGATGAAGTTCGACACAACGCGGCCATCATTGGGCCGCATCCGTGGACCGTAGGTGTTGAAGATGCGCACGATCCGCGTATCGAGATGGTGGTAGCGCTGGTAGGCCATGGTCAGCGCTTCAGCGAAGCGCTTGGCCTCGTCGTACACGCCGCGCGGACCGACCGGGTTCACGTTGCCCCAATACGATTCCGGCTGCGGGTGCACGAGCGGATCGCCGTAGACTTCGGACGTGGACGCGAGAAGAAATCGCGCCTGCTTGGCGAGCGCGAGTCCCAGCGCTTTGTGCGTGCCCAGCGCCCCGACTTTGAGCGTCTGAATCGGGAGCTCGAGGTAGTCCACCGGACTGGCCGGGCTCGCGAAGTGCAGCACGCCGTCCAGCGGGCCTTCGACTTCGATGTAGCGAGTCACGTCCTGATTGGCGAAGCGAAAGCGCGGATGCGCGGCGAGGTGCTCCAGGTTGGCCGGGTTCCCCGTGATGTGATTGTCCATCCCCAGCACGTCGTAGCCGAGCGCCAGGAACTTGTCGACCAGATGTGAACCGAGAAATCCGGCCGCGCCCGTTACGAGGACGCGCATCCGAGCCGGCGGCCGATGCTGTCGTAGGTGAAGCCGAGCCGGCCCAGCTTGACGGGGTCATAGAGATTCCGTCCGTCCACGATCAGCGGCCGGTGCAGCAGGGCCTTGATTTTGGCGAAGTCGGGATTGCGGTATTCGAGCCACTCCGTGACGATCGCCAGGCCGTCGGCCCCGTCCAGCGCATCGTACGCGTGTTCGGCATACGTGACGCGACTGCCGAGGTGGCGCGCTGCGGATTTCATGGCGGCGGGATCGTGCACTTGCACCTTTGCGCCGGCACAGAGCAGCGCTTCGATCAGCACGAGCGCCGGGCTTTCGCGCACATCATCCGTCTCGGCTTTGAACGCGAGCCCCCACACGGCGATCGTCCGCTGGTGCAGATCACCCACATGGCGCTGCAGCTTCTCGAACAGCACCTGCTTCTGCGCCTCGTTCGCTTTTTCGACCGCATCGAGAATGTCGACCGGCACGCTGCGGTCGGCCGCGGTCCGGATCAGCGCCTTGACGTCCTTGGGAAAACAGGATCCCCCGTACCCGGGACCCGGGAAGAGGAACGCCGGTCCGATGCGACGGTCGCTACCGATGCCGCGACGGACATGCGTGACGCTCGCGCCCACGGCTTCGCACAGCCGCGCGATCTGATTCATGAATGATATCCGCGTCGCGAGCATCGCGTTCGCGGCGTACTTCGTCATCTCCGCCGACGGAATGTCCATGACGATGAGCGGATTGCCGGTCCGGACGAACGGGGCGTACAGCTCTTCGATGACCTTCGCGGCTTCGTCCGAGTCCACGCCGACGACCACGCGGTCGGGCTTCATGAAGTCCTCGACCGCCGCCCCTTCCTTGAGAAACTCGGGGTTGGAGCACACGTGGAACGGCGTGCGGGTCCGCTGCGCGATCTCGGCGCGGACCTTTTCCGCCGTCCCCACCGGCACGGTGCTTTTCGTGACTACGAGCTTGGGCCCGTTCATGTGCTCGCCGATCGTGCCCGCCACGGCAAGCACGTGCTGCAGATCGGCGGACCCATCTTCGTCGGGCGGCGTGCCTACCGCGATAAAGACGACTTCCGACCGCTCCACCGCTTCCCCGACGCTCGTCGTGAACGTCAGGCGGCCGTCGCGCTGATTGCGGACGACCATCGGCTCGAGCCCAGGCTCGTAGATGGGGAGCTTGTTCTGCTTGAGCGAGCCGACCTTGGCGGCGTCGACGTCGGCGCAAATCACGTCGTTGCCCGTCTCCGCGAGGCAGGCGCCCACCACGAGGCCGACGTAACCCGTGCCGACGACGGCTACCTTCACGCTCCCCCCCCCGCTCGCTCTCCCTTGCGCTCACGCGCCAGCACGTGGCGCGTGTCCACCGTGGCGCGCGAATGTCGCTTCACGACCTGATAATCAACGGCGTCGTGATCGGTGACGATCATGACGCAGTCCGCGGCACGCAGCGTTTCGGGCGTCAGCGCCACCGAGCTCAGCGAAATGCCGTCTTCCTTCAGCGTCGGCACGTGCGGATCGTGGTAGGAGACCTGCGCGCCGCGCTGGTGCAGCAGCCGGATCACGTCGAGCGCCGGGCTCTCGCGGATGTCGTCGATGTTCTTCTTGTACGCGACGCCGAGCAGCAGCACCCGACTGCCGCGCACCGCCTTGACCTGCTCGTTGAGCGCGTCGACCACCTTGCTGACCCAGAATTCGGGCATCTCCGCGTTGAGCTCGCCGGCGAGCTCGATGAAGCGCGTCTTGTAGTTGAGCGTGCGCATCTTCCACGCGAGGTAGTGCGGGTCGAGCGGGATACAGTGCCCGCCCACGCCGGGACCCGGCGTGAATTTCATGAATCCGAACGGTTTCGTGGCCGCGGCCTCGATCACTTCCCAGACATCCACGCCGAGCTTGTCGCACACGATAGCCATTTCATTGACGAGCCCGATGTTCACGCTGCGGAACGTATTCTCGAGGATCTTCACGAGCTCGGCCGCTTCCGGCGAGGAAACCGGGATCAGCGTGTCGATCGCCGGTTGATACAGCGCCATCGCCAGTCTCAGGCAATTGGGCGTGATGCCGCCCACGACCTTGGGAGTGTTGCGCGTATTGAAGCGGACGTTGCCCGGGTCCACGCGCTCCGGCGAAAACGCGAGGAAGAAGTCCTCGCCAACTTTCAGACCCGTCGATTCGAGCGCTGGCAGCATCAGCTCGCGTGTGGTGCCGGGATAGGTCGTGGACTCGAGTACGACCAGCTGCCCCTTGCGCAGGGCGCGCTTCACCGATTCGGTCGCGGCGAGCACGTAGCTCACATCGGGGTCTTTGGTCTTGGACAGCGGCGTCGGCACACTGATCGAGATGACGTCCGGCTCCTTGAGCCGCGTCAGATCGGCCGTGGCCGAAAACTGCTTCGCGTGTACGGCATCCGCGAGGGTGGCGGCCGGGACGTCCTGAATGTGCGAGCGGCCCGCGTTGAGGGAATCGACAACGCGCGGGTTCACGTCGACGCCGAGCACGCGGTAGCCGGCGCGGACAAGCTCCATTGCGAGCGGCAGTCCGACGTAGCCGAGACCGACCACGCCAAAGATGGCGGTGCGGTCCTTCCCCTTCGCGAGCAAGGTATCGACCATCGTAGGTGCTGCGGCAGCCGGGGGGGCGGTCATGGTGTCTCCGGGGCGCCACCGCGGGCCAACGAGCGCGAGGCGGCATCGAGCACGCGGACCACGCGGACGCCGTCTTCCGCGCTCGCGCGCGGCGCCTCGCGACCCTGGGCCGCCCGAACAAAATGCGCCAACTCGGCCGCGAGCGGCTCCACGGCCGGAATTCGGGGAATAAAAATGTCGCCCTCCCGAATGGCCAGGCTTTCGCCAAATGAGCGGTACTCCGGGGGGCGGTCCACGCCCTTGTCGTAGATGCGCAGCTTTTCGCGCGGCTCCATGTCGTCGAATACGACCATCTTCTTGGCCCCTACCACGGTGAGTTTCCGTTCTTTGTGCGGATCGAGCCACGACATCTGGACGTGCGCCAGTACGCCGCTCGCGAACTCCATCGTGAGAAAGACCACGTCCTCGATGGCCGGTTGGAGATAGCTCTTGCCCTGGGCAGCCACGCGTACGGGTTGCTCACCAAGCAAGTAGAGTGCCATTGACACATCATGCGGTCCAAAGCTCCAGAGCGCGTTCTCGTCCTTGCGAACCTGCCCCAGGTTCACCCGGAGCCCATATAAATAGAATACTTTGCCCAGCTCGCCGTTCTGCACCATCTCGCGCAGGCGCTCGACGGCGGGATGGTAGACCAGCAGATGCCCGGCGAGCACCGGGATCCCCCGCTGCGCACCTTCTTTGGCTACTGCTTCGGCATCCCGCACCGTGAGCGCAAACGGCTTCTCGACCAGGACCGGCTTGCCGGCCTCGAGCACCTGGCGTGCGACGGCGGCATGGGTAGCCGCCGGGGAGGCAACGATGACGGCGTCCACGGCCCCAAGCAGCGCCCCCAGGTCGGCGGTCACGAGGGCCCCGGGGTATTGCCGGGAGACCCGTTCCCGAATCTTGGCATCTGTGTCGCAAACTGCTGTCAGCTCGCCCTCCGCCAGCCCGGCGACCGTGCGGACGTGATTGCGCCCCCACGAACCGGCGCCGACTACGCCGATCTTGAGCCGCTGCACCGATAGAATCCGCGGATTGCATCGATCACCCGATCGAGCTGCGTGCGGGTGAGCTCCGGGTAAATCGGCAGCGAGATCGCTTCGCGCGCGGCCTGCTCCGCCTGGGGAAGGCTGCCGTCCTTGTAGCCCAGGTGCGCAAAACACGGCTGGCGGTGGAGCGGGACCGGGTAATACACGGCATGGCCGATTCCTTCCTTTTTGAGATGCGCCGCGAGCTCGTCGCGGCGCTCGGCGCGCAGCGTGTACTGGTGGAAGATGTGCTCGTTCGCGAGGTCCACGACTGGCGGCTTGACCTGCCGGACGTCCGCCAGCGCCTTCGTATAGTAGGCGGCGTGCTCACGTCGCTGCGCTGACCACGCCGCCAGATGCGGCAGCTTGGCGAGCAAAACGGCGGCCTGGAGTGAGTCCAGGCGCGAGTTCGTACCGACTTCGTCGTGATGATACTGCTTGGCGCCGCCGTGCAGTCGCAACTTCTTGAGGCGCTCGGCGACGGCGTCGTCCGATGTCACCATCATGCCGGCGTCACCCCAGGCGCCAAGATTCTTGCTCGGGAAGAACGAATAGCCAGTGACCCAGCCCAGCTCGCCCGCCATCCGCCATTCGCCGTCGATCTTGCGGCGGGCGCCGATCGCCTGAGCCGCATCTTCGATGACCTTTACGCCCTTGGACCGTCCGATTTGCATCAGCTCCAGCATGTCCGCCATTTGTCCGTAGAGATGCACGGGCATGATCGCCCGGGTGCGCGGCGTAATCGCGCGCTTCACGGCCGCCGGATCGATGTTGAAGGTGTCGGGTTGAATGTCGACGAACACCGGCGTGCCCCCGGCGTTGTGAATCGTCCCGGCCGTCGCGAAGAACGTGAACGGAGTCGTGATGACTTCGTCCCCTGGCTTGAGGTTCAGCGCTTTAAGCGGGAGGAGCAGCGCGTCCGTTCCGCTCGCGCATCCGATCCCATGCCTGGCATGCGAAAGCTTTGCCACTTCAGTTTCCAGTTGCGGAACCCAGGCGCCCATGATGAACTGCTGCGTCTCGATGACCTGCATCATCGCGGGGAGCACATCGCCCTTGATGGCGTTGTGCTGCGCGACCAGATCGAGCATGGGGACGTTCATGAGGCACCCACGCGCGCGGGAGTGATCTGGCGCAACCCGCCGCCGGTTTCCGTGTAGCTCGCGCCACAGCGCGCGCACGTGGCGGCAGCGGTGCTCGGATGCAGCCGCTCACCGCATTGGCACATCCACCCGACGCGGCGCGCGGGCACGCCGACCATGAGCCCGTAGGCGGGGACATCCGACGTCACCACCGCCCCCGCGCCGATGAAGGCGTATTCGCCCAGCGTGACGCCGCAGACGATCGTGGCGTTCGCCCCGATCGAGCCGCCGCGCTTCACGAGCGTCCGTCGATATTCGTGCTTGCGCGACACGTGACTGCGCGGATTCATCACATTGGTGAACACGCAGGAGGGTCCGCAGAAGACGTCGTCTTCCAGCTCCACGCCTTCGTAGATGGAGACGTTGTTCTGAATCTTGACGTTGTTGCCGATTTTCGTGCCCGGCATCACGACGACGTTCTGGCCGAGATTGCAGCGTTCGCCAATCACGGCTCCCGGCATGACATGCGAGAAGTGCCAGATCTTGGTGCCGTTCCCGACGATCGCCCCTTCGTCGACGTAGCTGGACTCGTGCACGAAGTAGTTCAGTTGCCGATGATCTTGCACTCGAGCTCCAGCGTGATGCCCGCCTTTTTGGCGACCGTCTTCCGGAGGTGATCGATGACTTTGAGCACGTCGCTCGCGGTCGCCGTACCCTTGTTGACGATGTAGTTGGCGTGCAGGCTGGATACCTGCGCCCCACCGATCTGAAATCCCTTCAGGCCACACTCGTCGATCAACATGCCCGCCGACTTGGTAATGCCGCTCGGGTTCTTGAAGGTCGAACCGCAGCACGGCTGATCGAACGGTGTGCCGGCCTTGCGCCAGCGGAACAGCTTTGCCTGCAGCTCCTTGAGTTTGGCGGGAGACTCTTCGCCGAGGACGAGCTTCGCCTCGAGCACGAGGCCCTCGATGTTGCTCGAGCGATACTTGAACGAGATCTGTTTACGCGAGAGCTGCTTGACTTTGCCCCGCGGGTCCATGACGGACACCTCCGTCACGATTTCCGAGAACTCGGCGCCGTGGCAGCCCGCGTTCATGTAGATCCCGCCGCCCACCGTGCCGGGAATCCCGACGAAGCGTTCGACACCGACAAACCCCGCTTCCGCCGTACGGCGCGCCAGGATCGGGGTCGGCATACCCGCCCCGACGATGGCCGTCGCGCCCTTCATTTCGAATCGGTCGAGCCCCTTGCCCATCCGGATCACCACGCCGGGGAAGCCGCCGTCTTTCACGAGCACGTTGGAGCCCAACCCAAGGACGACCCACGGCAGTCCGCGCTCCTGCGCCATCTCGAGGGCGCGGACCACATCCTCGCTGTCGGCGGGCAGCGCGAGGTAGCGGGCTGGCCCGCCGATCCGCCACGTGGTGTAGCGGGCCAGCGGCTCGTTCTCGAGCAGTTTGCCGCGGAATTTGATTCTCGGCGTGGGCGGTGGTGGAGTCTCCGGCGTCTTGGCTCTGGGCTTGGCGACCGGTTTTGCTACGCCTTTGCTGCCGCTACTTGCCCCCCCTGCCCCTCCAGCCCCCCGCGCGCCCCGCCGACGGTCGGCGACCTTTCGCCGTTCGCTCTTTCGTGCCATTCCTGTAAGCTCCTGACGCTCCCGATCCGGCTGCGGAGAGCAATGATTGCATCACACGCGGCACTGGCCGCGGACATAGTCGTCGTGTACGGCACCCGGTGCACCAGCGCGGCGCGCCGGATGGCATAGTCATCCGCCTGCGTGAACTTCCCGAGCGGCGTGTTGATCAACAACTGCACCTCGCCCGACACGATCAAATCGATCGCGTTGGGCCGCCCCTCGTGCACCTTCATGACGCGCTCCGCCGGAACGCCGCGGCCCCGGAGATAACGCTGTGTCCCCTCGGTCGCCAGGATGCGGAATCCCAGCTCGTGAAAGCGGCGCGCGATGGGCAGCACCGTCGGCTTGTCGTGGTCGTTCACCGTCACGAAGATCGTACCTGCCAGCGGCAGGCTGCCTTCCGCGGCAATCTGCGCCTTGGCGAACGCCATCCCGAAGCTGTCGGCCAGGCCCATCGCTTCTCCGGTGGACCGCATTTCCGGCCCCAACACGGTATCCACGCCGGGCAGCTTCGTGAAGGGGAACACGGCCTCCTTGACCGCGACCCCGGCGACGGGAAGCTCATCGGGAAGGCCCAAATCGTCCAGTGTCCGCCCGGCGATGACCGCCGCGGCGAGCTTGGCGAGGGGGACCCCGGTCGCTTTGCTCACGAACGGCACTGTCCGGGAGGCCCGCGGATTGACCTCGAGCACATAGACCACGCCGTTCCTGATGGCGTACTGGACGTTGATCAGCCCGACCACGTTCAGGGCTTTGGCGAACGCCTCGGTATGGCGGCGCATTTCCTCCACCTGCCGGTCGCCGATCAGGTACGGCGGCAGCACGCAGGCCGAATCGCCGGAATGCACGCCCGCGTCCTCGATGTGCTGCATGACGCCGCCAATCACGCAGCGCGTGCCGTCGGCGATCGCATCCACGTCGGCCTCGAACGCGTCCTCGAGGAAGCGGTCGATGAGCACCGGGTGTTCCGGTGCGACGCGGGCCGCCTTCACGAAGTAGTCCTCGAGCGAGCCGTCGTCGTACACGATCTCCATCGCCCGCCCACCGAGGACATACGACGGGCGCACCAGCACCGGATAGCCGATCCGCTGGGCGACAGCGACCGCCTCCGCGACCGAGCGGGCGATGCCGTTGGGTGGCTGGGTGACGCCGAGCCTGTCCGCGAGCTCTTCGAACCGCTCGCGGTCTTCGGCGATGTCGATCGCGTCGGGCGAGGTGCCCAGGATCGGAACGCCGGCGGCCTCGAGCGGCTTGGTGAGCTGCAGCGGTGTCTGGCCGCCGAACTGCACGACGACACCTTTGGGGCGCTCCCAGCGCGTGATCTCCAGCACGTCCTCGAGGGTGAGCGGCTCGAAGTACAGTTTGTCCGAGATATCGAAGTCGGTCGACACCGTCTCGGGATTCGAGTTGATCATGATCGTCTTGAACCCGAGCTCGCGGAATGCAAGGCCGGCGCGCACGCAGCAATAATCGAACTCGACACCCTGCCCGATGCGGTTCGGCCCGCTGCCGAGAATCACGATCCCCTGCTCACCGAACGGCTCGGACTCGTTCTCCTCGTCGTAGGACGAATAGAGGTACGGCGTCGAAGAGGGGAACTCGCCGGCGCACGTGTCCACCGTCTTGTACGCCGGGTGGATGCCGAGCTGCCAGCGTTGCTCGCGGATCGCTGGCTCCGTCATGTTGCGCAGCGCGGCGAGCTGCCGGTCGGAGAATCCCAGGCGTTTCATGCGCTTGAGCTCCGCCGCGCCCACGGCCGAGAGCCCGCCGAACCAGCGCTCCGCTTCGACGAGCTCCCCGAGCTGATAGAGGAACCAGGGGTCGATGCCGGAGGCCTGCGCGATCTCGTCCACGGTAAGCCCGGCGTGGAAGGCGCGCTTGATCTGGAAGATGCGCTCGGGCGTCGCCGTGCGGAGCGCGACACGCAGATCCTCGGGCGATGTGCTCGTGAGGCGATCGTCGACCGGCGTCGCGCCCAACACCCAGCCCGGTCGGCCGATCTCGAGCGCGCGCAAGCCCTTCTGGAACGCTTCCTTGAACGTCCGGCCGATCGCCATCGCCTCGCCTACGGACTTCATTTGCGTCGTGAGCCGGTAGTCGGCCGTCGGGAACTTCTCGAACGCAAACCGCGGCACCTTCACGACGACGTAATCCAGCACCGGCTCGAATGACGCAGGCGTCGTCTTTGTGATGTCGTTCGGCAGCTCGTCCAGCGTGTAGCCGACCGCGAGTTTGGTGCCGATGCGCGCGATCGGGAACCCGGTGGCCTTCGAGGCGAGCGCTGACGAGCGCGAGACGCGCGGATTCATCTCGATCACCAGCATCTCGCCGTCGGCCGGATTGACGGCGAATTGGATGTTGCAGCCGCCCGCTTCGACGCCGATCTCGCGGATGATCGCGATCGCCGCGTCGCGCATGCGCTGGTACTCGCGGTCGGTCAGGGTCATGGCGGGCGCGACCGTGATCGAGTCGCCGGTGTGGACGCCCATCGGGTCGAGGTTTTCGATCGAGCACACGATCACGACGTTGTCGCGCCGGTCGCGCATCACCTCGAGCTCGAACTCTTTCCAGCCGAGCACGCTGCGCTCGATCAGGGTCGAGTGCACAGGCGACAGCTCGAGCGCCCGCTCCACCATCTCCTCGAACTCGGCGCGATTGTACGCGACGCCGCCCCCCGTGCCGCCGAGGGTGTACGAGGGGCGAATGATCGCCGGGTAGCCCGCCTCCGCGACCGCCTCGAGCCCGGCCTCCACCGACGTCACCGTGTGCCCCGCCGGCGTCGCCAGGCCGATGCGCGCCATCGCGAGGCTGAACTCGGCACGATCCTCGGCCATCTTGATGGCACGAGCATTGGCGCCGATCAGCTCGACGTTGTGTTTCTTCAACGTCCCGTCGTTGGCGAGCGCCATCGCCACGTTGAGGGCGGTCTGCCCGCCCATCGTCGGCAGCAGCGCGTCCGGCCGCTCGCGCTCGATGACCTTGCGCACCCAGTCGGGCGTGACCGGCTCGATGTACGTGCGGTCCGCCAGCTCGGGGTCGGTCATGATGGTGGCGGGATTTGAATTCACGAGGATGACGGTGTAGCCCTCCTCTTTCAGGGCTTTCACGGCCTGCGTCCCGGAATAGTCGAATTCCGCCGCCTGGCCGATGACGATCGGGCCCGAGCCGAGCAGCAGGATGCGCTTGAGGTCAGTTCTTTTGGGCATCGACAACGTCTTTCAGCAAATCGTCGAGTGAGCGGCGCGGCGTCCATCCCGTCACCGCCCGCAGTTTCGTCGCGTCGCCCACCAGGTACGGGCGCGCCTCGCGCCGAATCTGGCTCCCATCGATTTCGCGCTTGGGATTCACCCCGAGCAGCTGCTCCAAGCGCGTGTGGATCTCGTCCAGCGTGACGGCGCGACCGGAAGCGATGTTGTACACCTCGCCCGGCTGCCCGCGCGTCAGGAGCAACGCGTAGGCGTCCGCCACGTCGTCGACATGCAGGTAGTCACGTACCGCCGTCAAGTCACCCACCGGGACCACCACTCCGCCGGTCTGTTTGACATGGCGCAACAGCCTGGTCCGCGCCGGGATCCAGAAATTCTCGTCCTGCCCCCCGCCCGAATGCGGGAACGGGCGCGCAATGATGACCTTCAGTCCGGTGCACCGCGCCGTCTGCTGTGCCGCGATCTCCGCCCCCAGCTTGCTCCAGCCGTAAGGAGTGGAGGGCTGCACACAGTCCTCTTCCTTAATAGCTCGCGGCTGCCAGGCGTAGACATCTGCCGTCGACGCCAGCAGGAACAGCGGGTGTGTGCCCCAGCCGGCGGCGGCTTCGGCCAGCGTCGCCGCGAGCCTCGCCGTGCCTTCGGCGTTCACTTTCCACGCGAGCGCCGGATCGCGATCCGCCGCCCGACTCAGCGCGACCGCGGCCAGGTGCACGATCGCATCGACCGGCGTCGCGAGCGAGGCATGGAGCGAGATGTCGTTCGAAAGGTCCAATGAGACGGTGGTGACGTTCGGCGCGGGCGGTCTGACGGGAGCCCCCGGGCCCACCGCCGCAATGACGGTGTCGCCCTCGGCGACCAGGCGCTTCACGAGGGTCCGGCCGACGAAGCCGTTGGCGCCCGTCACCAAAACCTTCACGCCAGCCGCTCCAGGTCGGCATCGACCATGATCTTCACGAGCTGCTCGAAGCTGACCTGCGGCGCCCACTCCAGCTCTCGTTTCGCCTGGCTGGCGTCGGCGAGCAGCGTGTCCACTTCCGCTGGGCGCACGAACCGCGGATCGATCTTCACGTACTTCTTCCAGTCGAGTCCCACGTGGCCGAACGCCGCCGCGCACAGGTCGCGCACCGTGTGCATCGTTCCCGTCCCCACGACGTAGTCCTTCGGCTCGCGCTGCTGCAGCATGCGCCACATCGCCTCGACGTAGTCCCCCGCAAATCCCCAATCGCGGCCCGAATCGAGGTTGCCGAGCCGGAGCTCGTTCGTCTTGCCGAGCTTGATGCGGGCGACGGCGTCGCTCACTTTGCGCGTGACGAACTCGAGACCGCGGCGCGGCGACTCGTGGTTGAAGAGAATGCCGCTGACGGCGTACATCCTGTACGACTCGCGGTAGTTGACCGTGATCCAGTGACCGTAGGCCTTGGCGACGCCGTACGGCGAGCGCGGATAGAAAGGCGTCGTCTCGCGCTGCGGTGTCTCGACCGCTTTCCCGAACATCTCTGAGGAGCTCGCCTGGTAGAAGCGCGCCTCGGGGTGGGCCAGGCGGATCGCCTCCAGCAGGCGCGTGACGCCGAGCGCCGTGAATTCGCCAGTCAGCACCGGCTGGTTCCAGGAGGTCGGGACGAAGCTCTGCGCGGCGAGATTGTAGACCTCGTCGGGCTTGGCGTCCCGGATGACCATCGTCAGGGAATGCTGGTCCAGGAGATCCGCCGCCACGATGTGGACCCGGTCGAGCAAATGGCCGATGCGTTCGTAGGAATCGTGCGATGTGCGCCGCACCACGCCGATGACCTCGTAGCCCTTGTCGAGCAGCAACTCGGCGAGATAGGAGCCATCCTGTCCCGTGACGCCCGTGATCACGGCCGTCTTGCGGGGTTGTCGAGCCTGGCGGGCCTGTTTAGGTTTAGGCCTCTTTGCGGCGTCCCTGGAACTCATTTGTGGTCGGATCGAACTATGGCTCGAGTGTGTGAGATTTGTGGCAAGGGTCCCATTGCGGGACACAATGTCAGCCACGCGAACAACAAAACGCCCCGGCGTTGGTACCCCAACCTACAGCGCGTTCGCGTCGTGGTGAACGGCGTCGTCCGCCGCATCCGCGTCTGCGCGCAGTGCATCAAGTCGAACCGGGTGGCCAAAGCGTCGTAACCCTCGCCGCGGCCAAGAAAAAAGGGACCCTTCCGGGTCCCTTTTCCATTTCGACGCTTCACCCGGTCACTCAGCGAGCAGCTCGATGCGGGCCACGTCGGCGCCGTCCCCGACGCGATGGCCCAGCTTCACGATGCGCGTATAGCCTCCCGGCCGGGCGGCAAACCGCTTGCCGATCTCGGCGAACAGCTTGGTCGTGACTGCCTTATCCTTGAGCCGCCGCTCCACCAGGCGGCGCGCGTGCAGATCGCCGCGACGCGCCAGCGTGATCAGCCGCTCCGCGAACGGGCGCAGCTCTTTCGCCTTCGCCTCGGTGGTCTGAATCCCGCCGTGCAAGAAGAGGCTGGTCGCCATGTTGTTCAGCGTCGCCTTCTTGTGGCTCGACGTGCGCGAAAGCTGGCGGCCTTTGGCGCGGTGACGCATTACTCCTCCTCGGCTCCCGTCAGCTGGGCTTGTGGCGCCGTCCCCGGATCGATGACGCGAATATCACCACCTGGCGTCTCCTCCAGCTGCATTCCGAAATTCAATCCCTCGCGGCGCAGCAGCTCGGCGATTTCGCCCAACGCCTTCTCGCCCACATTCTTCACCTTCAGGAGATCGTCTTCCTTGTAGCGCACGAGATCACCGAGGGTGCGGATGTTCGAGTTCTTGAGCGAGTTCACCGACCGCACCGACAATCCCGCGTCGTCAATCGCGCGACTCAGCACTTCCCGCAGCCGGCTGCCTTCCGTTCCACCGTTGCCCGCCGGCTCGCCCGGCACGATCGGCACCTTTCCGAAATCGACGAAGAAGCGGAAGTGCTCCTGCGCCAGCGCGGCGGCATAGGCCACGGCGTCCTCGGGTGAGATCGTGCCGTTCGTCTCGACCGTCAGCGTCAGCCGGTCGTAATCGGTGCGCTGCCCGACGCGCGTCTCCGCCACGGTGAAGTTGGCGCGCCGCACGGGATTGTAGATCGAGTCTACGCGGACGACGTCCACGGCGAGCGTGCGATCCACGGGATGCTGTTCCGCTTCGACGTAGCCGCGGCCCTTGTTCACGTACAACTCACCCGCGATGTCGCGGTCGTCCTGCACGGTGAACAGCAGCTGCTCGGGATTCACGATCGTGACCGAGCCGTGCTGCTCGAGATCGCGCGCGTACACCGGGCCGGCCTTCTCCACCTTGAAGCGGAGGACGGCTTCATCCACTTCCGGCGCGAGCACCAGCGTCAGCTGCTTCAGGCGCTGGATGATCTGATGCACGTCTTCGACGACGCCCGAGATGGTCTGGTGCTCGTGCACCACGCCATCGATCCGGAACGCCCACACTGCGGCGCCCCGCAGCGACGACAACAGCAGGCGCCGCAGCGAATTGCCCAACGTGTAGCCCTGGAGCCGGAACTCGGCGGAATTCGGGTTGTCCTCGCGCTTGGTCATCTCGACCAGATGCGGCCGGACCAACCCCGTCAAATCAAGAGTCGTAATCACTTGGAATAGAGCTCGACGATTAACTGTTCTTGTGCCGCGAGCGGGATGGCGTCGCGGGTGGGTCGCTCGGTCACCTTGCCCAGCACTTTCTCGGTATCCACCTGGATCCACGAAACCGGTTGTCCACGCCCGAACTGCTCGAGCGCAACCTTCACCTGCACGAGCTCACGGCTCGCATCGGCGACCCTCACTTCGTCCCCGACCAACACGCGGTAGGAGGGAATGTCCACCGTGCGGCCGTTGACGAGGATGTGGCGATGCCGGACGAGCTGCCGCGCCTGCTTGCGCGAGGTCGCAAAGCCCATGCGGTACACCAGATTGTCCAGCCTGCTCTCGAGGGCCACGAGCAGCGCTTCGCCCGTTACACCCGGCTCCTTGATCGCCCGCTCGAACAGGTTGCGGAACTGGCGCTCGGAGAGGCCGTAGATCCGCTTCACTTTCTGCTTTTCGCGCAGCTGCTTCGCGTACTCCGACGCCTTGCGGCGCCGGCCCGTCGACTGGCCATGCTGCCCAGGCGCGTAGGCGCGACGCTCGACGGCGCATTTCTCCGTCAGGCAGCGCGTGCCCTTGAGAAACAGCTTGGTGCCTTCGCGGCGGCACAATCTGCAAACGGGACCCGTGTAGCGTGCCATCGGTTATACCCGCCGCTTCTTGGGCGGGCGGCACCCGTTGTGCGGAATCGGCGTCACGTCGCGAATCGAGCGGATCTGAAGTCCGGCGCTCGCGAGCGCCTGGATGGCGGACTCACGACCGGAGCCGGGACCCTGCACGCGCACGTGCACACGCTTCACGCCGAGGTTCAACGCCTCGCGCGCCGCCTGCTCGGCGGCGACGGTCGCGGCGAACGGCGTGGACTTCTTGGAACCCTTGAAGCCCGCCTTACCCGACGAGCCCCACGTGATCGCGTTGCCCTGCAGATCGGTGATCGTAATGAGCGTGTTGTTGAACGTCGCGGTGATATGCGCGACGCCTTCCGCCTCCACGACTTTCTTGGTCCGCTTGGCAGCGCCCGCGGCGCGAACCGGCGTCGGCTTCGCGTCCGGTTTTGCCTCGGGCTTTGCGTCGGGTTTGGCTTCCGCTTTCGCTTCTGGTTTGGCGTCCGCCATGTGCCTCTACTTTTTGAGGACGGGCTTTTTCTTGCCCGCGATCGCGCGCCGCGGCCCCTTCTTCGTGCGCGCATTGGTGTGCGTGCGCTGGCCGCGCACTGGCAGATTCTTGCGATGACGACTGCCGCGATAGGTCCCGATGTCCATCAAGCGCTTGATGTTCATCGCGACCTCGGTGCGCAGGGCGCCCTCGACCTTGTAGTCCCGCTCGATCACTTGCCGCAGCCGGGCGACTTCGGCGTCCCGCAAATCACGCACGCGCGCGTCAGGGCTGATGCCCGTCTCCGCGAGAATCTTGACCGAATTGCTGGGACCGATGCCGAAGATGTACGGAAGTGCGTACTGGATTTTTTTGTCGCGCGGCAGATCCACGCCTGCGATACGAGCCATGCCTCTCCCTAACCCTGCCGCTGTTTATGCTTGGGGTTACGCTTGCAGATCACGCGGATGACCCCCCGGCGCGTCACGACTTTGCAGTGCTCGCAGATGGGGCGCACGCTCGAACGTACCTTCAACAGGCTGCTCCGGAAAAGTGAAAATTATTCTGGCTGAGTCTTGAACTATAGACGGGGTGGGACCTTCACGCAAGGGGCCGCACCACAATCGATTACGGCGCACTCCGCAGTTCCACGAGATGCCAATCGCGACCCTCTAACCGGTAGCCCAGAAACAACGTTTCGTGTCGCAATTCCGTAGTTCCCGCCACGACGTAGCGCCGGGTGATCTCGACGAAGCCCTTCCCCGGCTCGACCTCGCGAATCGCTGTCACATCCAGGCCCCGCTCCTCGGTGGGCCGAAAGTAGCGGCGCAAAAGCTCGATCGCCTGCGAGCGCCCGAGGGGTGAGGACGGGTCGGCACCGGGGATCTGGAGCACGAGGTTGGAGCTCGGCCCGACCAAGGCCTCGGGGTCATGCGCGGACAATGCCTGCTTGGCGCGCATGGCCGCGTCAGACAGTGGGACTTGGCCATACGCCGGCAGCGCGGGCACCGCGGGCAGCGCCACGATGGTCAACAGCCAGAGCGTCCTCATAGTCTGCTTGATACCCTCAATCGAGCGCTTCGACCAGACGCCGGTACGCCTTCACGGGGTCGGGAGCAGCGGTGATCGGCCGGCCAACCACAAGGTGTGTCGCGCCGCGCCGCACGGCTTCAGCCGGCTCGACGGTGCGGACCTGGTCGCCAGGGGCTTCCCCAGGCGCACGAACGCCCGGAACTACGATCCAGGGATCAGGTCCGAGTGCCTCGCGCAGCAAGCCGAGCTCCTGGCCGGACGCGACAACGCCCCGCAGCCCTGCTTGCAGGGCCGCACGCGCCAAGCGCTCGGCCTCGAACCCCACGTCGGGGACGCCACGCCCGAGAACACCTTCGAGCTCGGCGGCGTCGTGTGATGTGAGCACGGTGACGCCGATGACCGCCAGGTTTGCGTCGCCACCCGCCGCGCCTGCTGCGGCCGCCAGCATCGCACGTCCTCCCAGGCAGTGCACCGTCGTCATCGCTACGCCCAGCTCCCGCGCGGCAGTCACGGCACTCGCCACAATGTTGGGTATGTCATGCCACTTGAGGTCTAGGAACACGCGAATGCCCCGCTCGCTGAACTCCTTGACGAGTGACGGCCCTTCGCGGTTGTACAGCACGGGACCGATCTTGGCCCATCGCAATCCCGGGAGACGCCCCGCAAGCGCCAATGCCTCGCGACCACTGGGTAGGTCGAGCGCAACGATCAGCTCAGCCATGCGTCAGCTCCCGCGCGATACGCTCCGGGACGCGAGGGTCTGCCAGCGCGGCGGTCCCGATCGCGACCAGCGCCGCACCCGCTGCAAGATACTCGCGCGCGTCAGCCGTCGTCCGCACCCCGCCGACGCCGATCACCGGCACGCCCGCCTGCTCACGCACGCGCCGTGTCGCCAAAACGCCGATGGGCAGCAGCGCGGGTCCGCTCAAGCCACCGCTGCCGTTGCCGAGCCGCCGGTCGAGCAAGCCGGGCATCGTGTTCACGAGCGTGACCGCGTCGGCCCCTGCATCGCGCGCCACGCGCGCCATGGCGGGGATGTCGGGCAAGACCGGCGACAGTTTGACGGCGAGCGGTCGCGTGGAGACCTCCCGGCACGCCCGGACGAGCTCCTCCAGGCAGCGCGGCTCCGCGCCGAACTCCAAGCCACCGGCACTCGTGTTGGGGCAGGACGCGTTGATCTCAAAGGCGGTGATTGGCTCGAGTGGGGTCAGGCGTTCGATCACCTGCACATAATCTCGGACGCGCGCCCCTGCGACGTTCACGATGACGCGCGCGCGTTGCAAGCGTTGCGCAAGCCACGGCAGCTCGTGCTCGGCGACATGGGTGACACCTGGGTTCGCGAGACCTACCGCGTTCAGCATGCCGCCACGAAACTCCGCGACGCGCAACGGAGCGTGTCCCTCGCGCGGCTCCGGCGTGACCGCTTTCGTGACGATCCCCCCCAGGACGTCGAGATCGATCACGTGATCGAGCTCGCGCCCGAACCCGGCGGTACCAGCAGCAAGCAGAATCGGATTTTGGAACGTCGTGCCGAACAGCTCGATCGGACTCAAGGCAGCGGGCCTCGGGGTCCCGGCGACGGGACCCCGAACCTCGGTACAGCGAGAGTGGGCACGATTCGCGCCGTCGGAACTCCGAGTGCTTTGGCCAGCGAGTCCTCCGCGGCAGCGTAGGCGAGGCTCGCCTCGCCGCGGAACGCGCGCGTGTACGGCGACTCGCCATAGCGCGCGTCCAGCACGGCAACGATGGAATCACGCCGGTCTGGCCAGACCGCCAAGGCGGCGATCAGTGCTTTAGGCGCATAGAGCGAAGCGGGCTCGCGCGCCGCAGCGGCGAGAAACATCTGCGCGGCCAGTGCAGGTGCGTGGAGCGAATCGCGCGCCACTTCGGCGCGGCGGAAGCGTGCCGCCGGGGTCTCCGCATCGGCCATCACTTGCGTGAGCAGCGAGAGCAAGTGCTCCGCTTCGTCACCATGCTCGGTGCGAAGCTGTAATGCGACCGGCATGAGGTCGCGGGGCGTGCTGGCCTGAGCGATGCGCGCTCGGTATTGACTTACGAGCGCCCTGTCCCGCGCGGAAGCCTCGGACGAGCGACTGAAATGCTCCACCGCGCTCGCGTAATCCATTCGCAACAGGGCAGCCTGGCCCGCGAGGTACTCGGCGCGCGAGCGGCGCCCGGGGTCTCTCGAAACCAGGGACGAGGTGAGCACGGCATCTGCCGCCAGTGGATCACCGCCCGCGAGTGCGCATTCCGCCGCGGCGAGATCGACTCGCTCGCGCACCGCTCCTCCCTGCACGCGCACGCGAGCGCGCGCGAGCGGCTCAGCGGCATCGTGACAGGCGCCCGAGCGTGCCAGCGCTTCGACCTGCAAGACCAATGCCTCGTCGGCCCAGCGGCTGCGCGGATGACGCAGCCTCACGACCTCGGCTTTGCTTGCCGCCTGCGTCCATTCCGCACGCGCCTCGGACGCCTGGCCGCGCTCCTCCAGACGCCGCGCTTCATTGGCATGATGCTCGGCACTCCACATCGCGTTGTAGTACGCGCAGGCGCTCGCCGCGGCCGCGGTCGCCATGAGCACCACGCAGCGACGCCAGGTCATCGCGCTTGTCCGCTCCCTCCTCCAGCCGCAATCTTGCGCTCAAACTCGAGCAGGTACGCCACGATGCCATCCGCGATCGCGGTGGCGATCTTGTGCTGCCCCGTGGCAGAGGCGAGAAATGCGCCATCGGAGCGATTGGTGGCGAAGCCGGTCTCCACCAGGATGGCGGGACGCCGGGCCGCGGCCAGGACGAGGAACGGGCCCTGCTGCACGCCGCGGTCCTCGCCGGGATGGATTGCTGCGACTTTCCCTTGCACCAGCTCGGCCAGCCGCGCCGACTCACGGAGATATTCGTTGAGCTGCAAATCGCGGAGAATGAAACCGAGCGGCCCGTCCACTACCGGCGTCGCCTCGAAGCGCAGGGCATCGTTTTCCATCTGCGCCACCCGCTTCTGATCCTCCGTCTTTGCGTCAGACAGGAAATACGTTTCAACGCCGTTCACTGCTGTCTGCCGTCTTCCAGCGGGCATGGCATTGACGTGAATGCTGACGAACAGATCGCAGACCGCCCGGCAGAATGTCGGACGACTCGCGAGCTCGATGAGCGTGTCGGTCGATCGCGTGAGGACGACGTTCAGTCCGCGTCGCACCAGCTCCGCCCGGAGCAGCTTCCCGATGCCGAGCGTGATGTCCTTCTCGGTCAGCCCCCCAGGGAAGTTCAGACCGGGATTCCCCGGGTCGATGCCGCCATGCCCCGGATCCACGACGATCGTATGGGCAAGCCGCAAGCCCGTGATCGGATTCGGCGCGGCCGGTGGCGGTGGTGGCAGCGGTGGCTGCGGAGCGGTGGCGATCGGTGCTGGTGGCACGGGCGAGGTCGCCACGACTGTCGCCGGCTGCTCGTCCAGGCGTGACAGCCACGGATTCCAGCGGTACCGGTTCGGCAGCAACCGGGGCACGTGGCCGGTCAGCCAATGGAGCGGCAGGAACAGCGTATCGCGCGCGACGTACGGCGCACCCACGAGCGGGTACGTGGCGCCATCGAAACGGAAAAATGGCGATCCGACATCAAAGTCGAACACGCGCGAATCCAAGGTGACGCGAACGGCCGAGCCATCGAGGGAGACCGTAAGTCCCAGTGGCCGCGCGAGCAGCACGGCGGCGACCGCCGCGGCGCCCGTCTCGTTGGAGACGGGGATACTGGCTTGACCGCGCGGCGTCGCGATGAGGACCTGTTGCGGGA
>WNGN01000080.1_pt1 | contig 70809 bp, 69 predicted proteins | sample 5400561 | NCBI WGS metagenome assembly WNGN01 (sample SAMN13153379, study PRJNA577476) | soil metagenome | isolation source: 115 cm soil or saprolite under Garry oak tree replicate 2 | place: USA:California | collected 2016-06-15 | reverse complement strand
GATGAGATCCGCCAGTTCGTGCTCGACTCGCTGACGGACATGAACTACAGCATCGACGGCATCGACGACGACACAGTGCTCGGCCCGGCCGGCGCCGATCTGGAGTCGCTCGCCCTCGCCGAACTCGCCGTGCGGGTGGAGGACCGTTTCGGCGTGAAGTTCGGCGACGACGAGGGCGAGATGCTCGCCGGCATGACCGTGGGCGAGTTCTGCCGCACCGTCCTGCCGCGGATCCAGCCCGCGTCGGCGCACTGAGCACATGCCCGGCGTACTGCAGCGGCCGGACGTCGTCGCGATGCTCGCCACCTACGGTGACCGCCAGCCGGAGCAGGTACCGGAAGCGATCGACTCGCTGGAACTGGTCTGGCTGATCCACCAGATCGAGCAGCGTTACGGCGCGCTCGACGTCGACGACGACACGCTCGCGCGCATGTCCACGGTCACCGGCGTGGTCGACGTTCTCCAGGATCTGAGGGTCGGGTCATCGTATGACTGAGGGACCGGCCGTGGCCCCGGCGCCGCCCGCCCGCAGAGGGACAGGCTCGGTGGCCGTGACCGGCGCCGCCGCGGCGTCCGCGTACGGCCGGGGAACCGAAGCGCTGATGTCCGGAACGCTGTCCGGCCAGCCCGCCTTCGCGCCCGTCCAGCGGTTCGATGTCGGCGCTCGGCGGGTTCGTGTCGCGGCGGCCATGCCAGGTTTACCCGACCTGCGCACCGAGGTGACCCGCGCCGCCGCCGAGGCGTGCGACGAGGCCGGCCTGTCGCCGTCCGACCGCGCCCGCACCCCGTTGTACCTCGCCATCCACGGCGACCCGGCGATCGCCCGGGCCGCCGGGGCCGACAAGCCCGGGCTCGGCACCGAGGCGTTCACCGCCGCGGTCGCGGGCGGCTGCGGCCTCGCCGAGCAGGGCATCCGCTGCTACACATCGGCATGCGTGGCGGCGAGCACCGCGATCGCCGACGCGGCCGCGCTCATCGCCCGCGGCCACGCCGACCGCGTCGTCGTGGCCGGCGGGTACCTCGTCGACAGCGACCAGTTCGCGCTGTTCGACGCCGGCCGCGTGCTCGCCGGCGATGGCCAGGTGCGGCCGTTCAGCGCCGGGCGGCGCGGGCTGCTCCTGGGCGACGGCGTCGGCGCTGTCGTCGTCGAGTCGCTCCAGGCCGCGCGGGCGCGGCGGGCGCCGCCGCTGGCGCGGCTGGCAGGCTGGGGCCGCACCGGGGACGCGTACCACCCGTGCCAGCCGCACCCTGAGGGCCTTGGCATGGCGCGGGCGGTCACGGCCGCGCTGCAGCGGGCCGGCATCGCGGCGGAGGACCTCGGCTACATCAACGCCCACGGTTCTGGCACCAGCCAGAGCGACCCGGCCGAGACGAACGCGCTGCGGCTCGCCCTCGGCGACGCCGCCGCGCGCGTGCCGGTCAGCTCCACCAAGTCGCTGCACGGTCAGACCCTGGAGGCGTCCGGCGTGCTGGAGCTGATCGTCACCCTGCTCGCGGCCCGCAAGGGCATGCTTCCGGTCAACGCCGGGTTCCTCGGCACCGACGACCGATGCCGCCTCAACCTCGTGCTCGGCGGGGCGCTAGCCGCCACCGCGGAGTTCGCGATGAGCCTCAACGCCGCGTTCGGCGGCGCGAACACCGCGCTCGTTATCGGCCTGCCATGACATCGCCGGCATCCGTCGCATCCCCGGGCCTCGCCGCGCTGCGCGCGGCGGCGGCCGCGGCCGGCCTGGCGGTCTTGTCGTCCGCGTCCTGGCCAGAGACGGACGGCGACGGCAAGGTCCCCGCGCTCGCCGGATTCATCGAGTCCAATTTCAGCCCGTTGCTGGCCGAGGTCGCCGCCCGGGCACTGCGCGGCCGTGCCGAGCCGCAGGCGCCCGGCAGGGTCATCGCCATCGTGATGGTGACGGCCCTCGGCGACGTCACCAGCGCCACCCGCGTCGCCGCCGCGGTGGACGCCGGCCAGCGGGTTCCCCCGCTGCAGTTCTTCCAGTCCGTGCCGAACGCCGTCGCCGGCTACCTGGCCGCGCGGTGGCACCTGACCGGGCCGGTCGTGTGCGTCAGCGGGACCCGTGCGGGGCTGGACGTGGCGGCGCTGCTGATCGGCGACGCGGACGCGGACGAGGCGCTGGTGGTGCGCGTCGACCTGGCGGTGACCGACGGCGACCGGGACCGCGCCGCAGCCATCCTCGTGACCGGCCCGGCCGACCGTGAACTACCTGGAACCGCATGAACCTGATGGGAGAGGAAGCGATGAAGATCCTCGACATCGACCACATCGAGCTCTACGTGGGTGATGCGATGGCGGCGGCGCAGTCGCTGTGCACCGCCTACGGATTCCGCGTCTACGGCCGCGGCGGCCCGGACACGGGGCTGCCGGGCCAGCGCAGCATCCTGCTCGGCCAGGGTGACATCCGGGTGCTGCTGACCTCGGGATTGAAGCAGGACCATCCCGCCAGCCAGTTCGTCGCCCGGCACGGCGACGGCGTGGCCGTGACCGCGTTCCGCACCGACAGCGCCGCCACCGCCTACACCGGCGCGGTCGCGGCCGGCGGGTCGGGCATCCGCGAGCCCCGCACCTGGGAGAACGAAGAGGCCTGTGTCGTCACCGCGGAGGTGGCGGGCTTCGGCGACGTGGTCTACCGCCTCGTCGAACGCCGTGGGCCGGGCGCCCAGTTCCAGCCCGGCGCGATCGAGATGGAGCCGGGGGCTGCCGCCGGCGCCGGCGACGACCTGCTGCGCGTCATCGACCACGTGGCGGTGTGCGTGCCGGCCGGCGAACTCGACCCCACCATCGCCTTCCACGAGCAGGTGTTCGGCTTCACGGTCACGTTCCAGGAGTACATCGAGATCGGCGAGCAGGGCGTGATGTCCAAGGTGGTGCAGAGCCCGTCCGGCGGCGTGACCTTCACGATCCTCGAGCCGGACCTCACCCGTCAGGCGGGCCAGATCGACGACTTCCTGGCCTGGCACGACGGCGCCGGGGTGCAGCACGTCGCGTTCCTGACCAAGGACATCGTGCGCGCGGTCCGTACCATCACCGGACGGGGCGTGGGGTTTGCGGAAACGCCGTCGAGCTACTACGACATGCTGGCCGGGCGCCTGGGCACGACCGACATCCCGGTCGAGGCGCTGCGGCCGCTCGGCATCCTGGTCGACCGCGACCACTGGGGGCAGATGTACCAGATCTTCGCGAAGTCGACGCACATCAGGCGCACGTATTTCCTCGAGCTGATCGACCGGCACGGCGCGCGCACGTTCGGCACGAACAACATCCCGGCGCTGTACGCGGCCAAGGAGCGCGAGCTCGCCGAGATCCGCGACACGGCGGGCACGATCCCCGCCTGACCCGGCCCGGCCGCCGGGCCCGGCCACGCTGCCCGCCCGACCCGGCCGCCAGGCCCCGACCCGACCGCACCGCCCACCCGGGCAAGATCAACGCCGACCGGCCCGCCGAGGGAGGAATGAACCGTGACCCCTTCTGTCACCCCGCCATTCACGCTGACGGAGGAGGAGCGCTCGCTGCTGCCATCGGACGCCGACGTCGAGTTCTACGCCGAGCACGGCTGGTATCTCACCAAGAAGCTGTTCACCGACGGCGAGGTCGACGAGCTGGCCGCGGCAAGTGAGCGGTACTACGCGGGCGAGCGCGACCGCAGGCTGCCGGTGCGGCCGCCGAAGCTGGCGTACTGGGATCCGTCCCTGGGCGACGTGCAGCGTCACAACGACTACGTTCACTACGAGCACGATGGCCTGGCGCGGCTGCTGCGCAAGCCGCTGATCGGCGCCGTCGCCGCCGCCTTGGCGCGCGCCGACGAGATCCGCGTGTTCCAGACGACGCTGATCTACAAGCCGCCGATCGCCACGGAGCCGACCAACATCGTGCCGTGGCACTTCGACAAGCACTACTGGTCGGCGTCGACGTCGGACAGGATGCTGACCGCGTTCATCCCCTTCCACGACTGCGGCGAGGAGATGGGCACCATCACGATGATCGACGGCAGCCACCGGTGGCGGGAGATCGGCCGCGATGACTCGATGACCAGGCACTTCGCGGAGCGGGAGAACAGCGACCTGGAGCGCATGCTGGCGGAGAACGCCGCCTACAACAACGCCGAGGTGGTCAAGGTCCCGATGGTCATCCCCAAGGGCCACATGAGCTTCCACCACTGCAGGACCTACCACGGCAGCATGACCAACCGCAGCCCGCGTCCCCGCCGGGCCATCTCGTTCCACCTCCAGGACGGCGAGAACGCCTACCGCGAGTTCATCCTGAGCACCGGCGAGGTCCTCGCCTACAACCACGACGTCCTGGTCCGGCGCCTGCCGGATGGCCGCCCCGACTACAGCGACCCTGACTTCTGTCCCGTTGTGTGGCGTAACCAGACCCGTCCGGCCAACGGACACCACCTGCAGGAGGTTTGACATGTCCCGCTATGACTGGGGCCAGCGGCATCCCGGAATCGACCGCCTCGAGGAGCAGATCGGCGACGCCAGGCGCGCGGTCATCGGGCACCCGCTCTATGCCGCGCTGGACAGCGGGCATGCGATCCGGACGTTCCTTGAGCACCACGTGTTCGCCGTGTGGGACTTCATGTCGCTGCTGAAGTCGCTGCAGCGCAACCTCACCTGCGTGGAGCTGCCGTGGGTGCCCACCGGCCCGACCGGCAGCCGCCGCCTGATCAACGACATCGTGCTGGTCGAGGAGAGCGACGAGCGCGGCGGCGGCTTCATCAGTCACTTCGAGCTTTACCTCGACGGGATGTCCGAGGCCGGCGCCGACACGTCGGTCATCGATGCCTTCATCGAAGGGCTCCGCGCCAAGCGGCCGGTGCTCGAGGCGATCGACGAGGTGAACGTGCCCGGGCCGGCCGCCGAGTTCGTCCGGCTCACCTGGGGCCTGATCTCCAGCGCGCCCGTCCACACGCAGGCCGCGGCCTTCGCATTCGGCCGCGAGGACCTGATCCCTGACATGTTCCAGCAGGTCGTCGGCGTCAACGAGCGCATCGGATCGCTCGGCACGTTCGTCGACTACCTGGCCCGCCATATCCAGGTCGACAGCGAGGAGCACACGCCGATGGCGATGCAGATGCTCGCCGACCTCTGCGGCGAAGACGACGTCAAGTGGGCGGAGTGCGCCGATACGATCAACCTCGCCCTCACGGCCCGCGCCCGCCTCTGGGACGGCATCCTCGCCGCCATCGGTGACCGGGTGGCGGCGGCATAGTGGTGGCCGGAGCGGCCGGCAGCGGCGGTCATGGCTGACTCCGCCGACCTGTACCGGACCGTGCGGCTGATCCGCCGGTTCGAGCAGCGGGCGATCGAGATGGTGCGCAGCGGGGTGATCCCGGGGGGCATCCACCCTTACCTCGGCGAGGAGGCGATCGCGGCGGGCGTCTGCGCGGCGCTGCGCGCGGACGACCTCATCACCAGTACCCACCGCGGCCACGGGCACGTGCTGGCCAAGGGCGCCGACCCGGTCCGGATGCTGGCCGAGCTGGCGGGCCGCGCAACCGGCCTGAACAGCGGGCGCGGCGGGTCGATGCACGCCGCGGACGTCAGCGCGGGCATCTACGGCGCGAACGCCATCGTCGGCGCCTCGGCCGCGATCGCGGCCGGCGCGGCCTGGTCACACCGGCGCGCCGGGCACGATCGCGTCGCCGTCACGTTCTTCGGCGACGGCGCGGTCAACCAGGGCGTGCTGCTCGAGACGCTGAACCTGGCATCGCTGCGCCGCCTGCCGGTCATCTTCGTCTGCGAGAACAACCAGTTCGCGACGACGATGCGGGTGCGGGACACGACGGCCGGCGTGATCACCGGCCGCGCCGAGGCGTTCGGCATCCCCGCAGAAACCATCGACGGCATGGATGCCGAGGCCGTGCTGGCGGCGGCCTCCCGCGCCGTCGCCCGCGCCAGGGCCGGGGACGGCCCGGCGTTCCTTGAGTGCCTGACCTACCGGTTCGACGCCCACCACACCTGGGAGTACAGCGTCCGCCCGCGCTACCGCACCGACGAGGAGGTCGCCGCGGGCAGCGCCCGCGACCCCGTGCAGATCCAGGCGGCGCGGGTGCCCGGCGCGGCGCGCGCGCGGATCGACGACGAGATCGAGGACCTGCTGGACCGGGCGGCGCGGTTCGCGGAAGCGAGCCCGGAGCCCGACCCGTCCGGGGCGCTGGACTACCTCTACGCCGGCGGGCCGTGCGGGCGGGGAGGAACGGCCTGATGCCCATCCTGTCGTACCTGAGGGCGCTCAACCGGGCGCTGTCCGCCGAGATGGAACGCGATCCGGCCGTGTGCGTGTTCGGCGAGGACATCGGCATCGCGGTCAGCAACGTCACCACCGGGCTGCTCAAGCGGTTCGGGCCGGAGCGGGTCATCGACATGCCGATCTCGGAGCAGGCGTTCACCAGCTTCGCGACCGGGGCGGCGATAGCCGGGTCCCGGCCCGTCGTCGAGTTCCAGATACCGGCGCTCCTTTTCCTGGTGTTCGAGCAGATCGCGAACCAGGCGCACAAGCTCCCGCTGATGACCGGCGGTCAGGTCAAGGTCCCGGTGACCTACCTGCTGCCGAGTTCGGGCTCCCGCGTCGGCTGGGCCGGGCAGCACTCGGACCACCCGTACAGCCTGTTCGCGCATGTCGGCGTGAAGACCGTGGTGCCGGCCACGCCCACCGATGCCTACGGCCTGCTGGTCAGCGCGATCCGCGACGACGACCCGGTGATCGTCTTCGGGCCGGCCGGCGCCGTGGCGCGGCGCGAGAACGTTGACTTCGACGCGCTCGCCCCGGTGCCGCTGGGCGTCGGCCGGGTGCACCGCCCGGGCACCGACGTGACGGTGGTGGCGGTCGGGCATCTGGTGCACGACGCGCTCGCGGTCGCCGATGAACTCGCGGACACGATCTCGGTCGAGGTGTTCGACCCGCGCACGCTGTACCCGTTCGACTGGGCCGCCCTGGCGGCGTCGCTGGAGCGCACCGGCAGGCTCGTCGTGGTCGATGATTCCAACCGGACCTGCGGCATCGGCGGCGAGATCCTGGCCACCGCCGCCGAGGAAATGCACCTGATCGCCCCGCCGAAACGGGTCACCCGCCCGGACGGTGCCGTGCTGCCGTTCGCCCGCGAGCTGGACCTCGCGCTGCAGCCGGCCCGCGGCCAGCTGCGCGCCGCGATCGAGAATGTGGCGAAGAGGGGTTAACTCGCCAGCGCTGGTACCGCGCCCGGCCAATAGGTGGCCGTCATGGCGAATGGCGCGGCGCCGGTCACCGCCACCGCGGCGCGATAGCCCGCCGGCGCCACGAGGTCTGCTACCCGGTGCGAGACCCTTGGCTCGGCGCAGCGGACGACGCAGCGGCCGTGAACCGCGATCTTGAGGTTGGGCCACAGAAGCCCGCCGGCCGCCTTGATGACCGCCTCCTTGCGGGCCCACAGGTGCGCGAACCGGTCCGCCCGGGCGCTCGCGTCGCGGCCCGCCGCGACGTACCCGGCCTCGTCGGGCGGAAAGAACCGGGCGGACATCCCCACCGCGTCCAGTCCGGGCACCAGGTACTGGATGTCGATCCCCACCGGGCCGCCGGTGCTGATCGCCGCCGCGATCATGTCATGAGAGTGCGAGAGGCTCGTGTACAGCCCGGACCACGGGGCCGCCAGTTCGGGCTTGCCGTTCGGGCCGGGGATCCAGGCGAGTGCGGCGGGCCGGGTTTTCAGCGCGCGGCCGGCCAGCAGCCGCAGCGCGCCGTGCGCGACCGAGAACCGTTGCCGGTCGCGCGGGCTGCCGAATGCCGCGGCGCGGGCGCGCTCGCCGTCGTCGAGCACGTCCCGGAACCCGGCCGCGGTCTCCGGTGGCACATCGGCAGGGACGATCCAGACGCGGACCGGGCCGGTCACGAACGGACGTCCGCTATCAGGGCGGCGAGCCGCCGGACACCCTCCTCGATCCGGTCAGCCTCCAGAGCGCTGCACGACAGGCGGATCGCGTGACTGCCGCCGCCGTTCAGATAGAAAAAGCTCATCGGCGTCCACAGCACGCCGTAATCCCGCGCCGAGAGTTCCAGTAGCTTCTCGTCGGCGCGGACAGGCACGGACAGGACGGCGAAGAAGCCGCCGCTGGGCGAGTTCCAGGTGATCGCCGGATCGCAGAAGTGCCGCTCGAGCGCGGCCAGCAGCGCGCGGAGATTGCGCCGGTAGAACGCGATCTTCTCCTGGTTCGCGGCGCGCAGGCTGTATCCGCACGACACGAGCACGCCGCCGATGACCGCCTGCGCGATCGGCGAGGTATTGACGGTGACCATGCTCTTGACCGTCGACAGCTCGTCGGCCAGCAGGCTGCGGTGGCCGGCGGCGCTGACGACGCTCTGATCCGCGACCAGGAAGCCCACGCGGGCGCCGGGGAACACCGACTTGGCGAACGAGCCGAGGTAGATGACCCGCTGGCCGGTGTCCAGCGACTTCAGTGCCGGGCTGCGCCTGTCGTCGAGCCCGAACAGCCCGTACGGGTCGTCCTCCAGGATCAGCAGGTCCTCAGCGGCCGCCACCTCGATCAGCCCGTGCCGTACATCGGTGCTCAACGAGACGCCGGACGGGTTGGCGAATTTGGACACCACGTACAACGCCCGCGGCCGGCGGCCGCCGGCGCGTACCTCGCGGGCGACGCGCGCGACCGTTTCCGGGCGCAGGCCCTGCGCCGTCTCGGGCACCGGCACCACGGTGACGCCGAGTACCCGCGCGGCGCCGGTGAAGCCGAGGTAGCAGGGCTCGGCCGCGAGCACGACGTCGCCGGAGTCCGCGCACAGGCCGCGCAGCGCGATGATCATCGCTTCCTGGCAGCCCGACGTCACCATGATCGACTCGGCGGGAACGCGGACGTCCTCGTCGATCTCCAGCATCCGGGCGATCATCGCCCCGAGCTGGCCGTTGGTCCGGCCGTACTGCATGATGGCCTGCCGGATCCGGTGCTCGCCCATGCCCTCAGCGCGCAGGTGCCCGACGTAGGCGGCCAGGTACCGCTCGACGTCCCCGACGGCATAGAACTCATCGGATGGCCGGCCCGCCGCGAGCGAGATCGCGTCGGGGAACCGGCCGGCGACCTCATTGAGGAAGTTCATCGATGCTGCCACGGGGTCGGTGACCGACGTGTGCAGCGCCTCACGCTTTAACTCGACCATCGGCCAGGGCGCCCTGCCTCGGTGACGTGACCGCGTCGCGGCCGGCTGCGGAACGCCTTTACCCGGGACCGGCATTCCGGTTAGAAATAGCCTAACCTCGGCCGGGCGACCGGCAATAGCCGAGACGGGCCCGCGCGGCCCGGCCGGCGCGAAAGAAGGGTGTGCGAGCTGTGCCCCTCGACCCGCAGATCCAGGCGATGCGCGACCAGCGCGAGCGTGACAACGTTCCGCCGCTTTACACCATGTCGCTCACCGAGGCCAGGGCCGCGGATCTTGCCTCGATCCGCGCGGGCGGGGGCGAGCCCGAGCCGGTCCATGAGGTCACCGACCTGACGATCGCCGGGCCCGGCGGCGCGCTGCCGCTGCGGCTGTACCGGCCCGCCGGCGAGCGGCCGCTGCCCGCCTTGCTCTACTTCTTCGGTGGCGGCTGGGTACTCGGCACCGTCGACACCGCCGACGGCGTCAGCCGCAGCCTGGCCAATTCCTCCGGCGCCCTGGTGGCCGTGGCCGGTTACCGGCTGGCGCCCGAGCACCGGTTTCCCGCGGCGGCCGACGACTGCTACGCGGCGGTGCGCTGGGTCGCCGAGCACGCCGAGGAGATCGGCGCGGACCCCGCCCGCCTCGCGGTCGGTGGCGACAGCGCCGGCGGGAACCTGGCCGCGGGAGTGGCGCTGCGGGCCCGCGCCGACGGCCCGGCGCTGGCCGGGCAGCTTCTCGTGTATCCCAATACCGACCAGCTCGCCGACGACCCGTCGATGCGTGCCGCGGACGACCCGTTTCTCTTCAACCGGCATTCCGTCGACTGGTACCGCCGGCATTACCTGGCGAATCCCGGTGACGCGGCCAACCCGCTGGCCTCGCCGCTGCGCGCGCAGAGCCTTGCCGGGCTGCCGCCGGCGCTCGTCATCACCGCCGAGTTCGACCCGCTGCGCGATCAGGGCGAGGCGTACGCCCGCCGGCTGGCCCGCGAGGGCGTTCAGGTCGAGCTCAGCCGCTACCCGGGCATGGCGCACGGGTTCTTCACGATGATCGGCACCGTTGACGCCAGCCGGGCCGCGATCGAGCAGGCCGCGTCCCGGCTGCGGGAATGGTTCGGCCTCGCGGCGGCGCCGCGGCCGTGATAAGGGGAGGCACCGTGCAGCACATTCTGGCCCTGTCACACAGTGCGGTGATCGTGCGCCACTGGTTCGAGATCGACCTGGGCGACGCCGCTAGGGAGCACGGCGCGCGGATCGAGCTGCGGGAACTGGCTCCGCAGCCGCACCGTGGCAGCGAATCGGCGGCGCAGCTCATCGCGGCGGACCGCCCGTTGTGGCGGGCCGACCTGTTCGACCGCCTGACCGATGCCCCGGGTACCTTCGGCGTCGCGCACTACCATCCGGGGTTCTCCGGCAACGAGCCCAGCCCCCGCGCCTGGGACCCGGAGCTGACCGCCGATCCCTGGCGCTGGCTGCACGGCCAGATCGCTGGCCTGGGCGCCGGCCCGGACCGGGCGGCCTGGCGGCTGGAGCCCGAAGACGCCGGGGAACTGAGTGGCCTGGCGGATACCGTCGTTACCCTGGCCAGGGGGCTTGGGCCAGATCGTTGCCGGTCGGCCGCCGAGTGCTTCGCGCTGACCCGGGATGTGCGGGAGTCGGTACGGCTCATGATCGGATACCTGCGCCGGCCAGACCTGCTTGACCTGGACCGGGTCTCGCTGTGGATGGCGGCCGGGTAGCCGGGCCGTAGCCGCGGGCACCGTTCTCGCGCCGGACGGTCGCCCGCCACCCGCTTTGGGTTCTCGGCCACCTCGCCGCGATCCGGAAACCGCGCGCACACGACCGCCGCCGTGCGAGTGTCACAGCCGGCGTGGGTGCCTCGTCTACGGGGCATCCACCCGGAAAGGAGAAGGCGATGAAGGTGTTCGTGGCAGGCGGCAGCGGCGCCATGGGCCGGCGGCTCGTGCCGCGGCTGGTGGCCGAGGGTTACGAGGTCGCCGCGATGACACGGGATGAGAGCAGGGCGCCGTGGCTGAGCGCGGTGGGCGCCCAGCCGGTGATCGCCGACGCGCTTGACCGGGCCGCGGTGCGCGCGGCCGTGGCCGGTGCCCGCCCAGAGGTGATCATCCACCAGCTGACCGCGCTCAGCGGCGTGACCGACTTCAAGCACTTCGACCGGGGGTTCGCGCTCACCAACCGGCTGCGCACCGAGGGCACCGACTACCTGCTGGAGGGCGCCCGCGCGGCCGGCACGCGCCGGTTCATCGCGCAAAGCTACGGAAACTGGAACTACGCGCCGGGCGGCACCGGCCTGAGGACCGAGCAGGACCCGTTCGACCCTGCCCCGCCGGCGAACCAGAAGCGGTCCCTGGCGGCTATCCGCTATGTCGAGAACGCGGTCATGAACGCCGGCGGCATCGAGGGAATCGCGCTGCGGTACGGCAACTTCTACGGGCCGGGGACCGGGTTCGACGTGGACGGCAACATGGTGGCGCAGGTCCGCAGGCGCCGGCTCCCGGTCGTCGGCGACGGGTCCGGCGTGTGGTCGTTCGTGCACATGGACGACGCCGCGGCCGCGGCGATCGCCGCGATCGCCCACGGCGCGCCCGGTGCGTACAACGTGGCCGACGACGAGCCCCTGCCGGTGTCGGTATGGCTGCCGCTGCTGGCCGAGGCCGTCGGCGCCAAGCCACCGATGCACGTGCCGGTCTGGCTGGGACGGCTGGCCGCGGGCGAGGTCGGGGTGTCGATGATGACGCGGATCCCCGGTACCTCGAACGCGAAGGCCAAGGCGGAGCTCGGCTGGGCGCCGCGGTACCGGACCTGCCGGGAGGGCTTCCGGCACGGGCTGGGTGACGTGCCGGTGCCCGGCTTCGGGCCGCTCCCTGCGGGCTCGTGATGCGCGGGCGCGGGCCGGCCGTGCGGGGCCTGCTGTTCCTGGTCGAGGACTATCAGCGGCTGTGGGCCGTGACCGGCTTCGCCGAGCGGTTCGCGGCCCAGCTGGCCTGGCCCGGCATGGCCGGCCGGCCGCCCGGCGACCCGTGCCGCGCGGTGCTGGGCGAGCACCACCGCAGGCTGGCGGCGTTCCTCCGGGCCGGCGGGCTGGCGGGCGGCCGCGGGCCGGACGAGCTTGCCGACGCGCTGACCGGCTTCTACCTGAGCCGGCGGCTCGCGGGCGCGCGGCTGCAGGGCTGGGCGCCTGCCGCCATCCACACGGTCATCGGAGCGGGCGGCACGGCTGGCGGCGACCGGTGACCGGGGCCCTGGAGCAGATGTACCGCGAGCTGCGCCCGTACGCGTTCGCGATCGCCTACCGGATGCTCGGCAGCGTCAGCGAGGCCGAGGATGTCGTCTCCGATGCGTTCCTGCGGCTCACGCAGGCCGGCGAGGGGCCGATAGCGTCGCCGAAGGCGTACCTGGCGACCGTCACCACCCGGCTGGCCATCGACCAGCTGCGCTCGGCGCGCGCCCGCCGCGAGAGCTACTTCGGGCCGTGGCTGCCCGAGCCGCTGCTGGACGCGGGCACCGGGGATCCCGGCGCGGACGTGGCCGCGGCCGCCGAGACCGCCGACTCGCTGAGCATGGCGTTCCTGCTGGTGCTGGAGACCCTCACCCCGCTGGAGCGCGCGGTATTCCTGCTCCACGACGTGTTCGGCTACGAGTACGGCGAGATCGCCGCCATCGTGCGGAAGTCCGAGGCGAACTGCCGGCAGCTCGCCAGCCGGGCGCGCCGCCACGTGCAGGCCGGGCGGCCCCGCTTCGAGGCGTCCCGCGAGCAGCGCGACCGGCTCGCCGAGCGGTTCTTCGCGGCGTGCCAGGGCCGGGACGTCGAGGGCCTGGTCGGCATGCTCGCCGCGGACGCGGTCCTGTACGGCGACGGCGGCACCAAGGGCACCGGCATCAACCGGCTGATCCACGGCCGGGACGACATCGCCAGAATGCTCGATGCCTGGTTCCGGCAGGGGGAGCGGCTGGGCATCCGCGCCGAGCCGGTGACGATAAACGGTCAGCCCGGGGCCAGGTTCCTGGACGCCGACGGCAGGCTGGTCAACGTCATCGGGCTGGACATCGCCGACGGCGCCGTGCAGGCCGTCCGCTCCGTGATCAACCCCGACAAGCTGGCCCACCTCGGCCCGCTGTCGCCGATCGGGCGCCGGTGACCCCGGTGCCGTCACGGCAACCGCGCCGTCACCGCCGGAGCGTGACGTCCGAGGCGTAGATCTCGGATGCGTTGCCCGCGCCGATCGCGCTGCCCCAGGTCACGGAGAGCCGGGTACCCGGGCCGGGCAGCACCGAGATGCCGAAGGTGTCGCCGGGCCACACCTTGACCTGGCCGTACCTGCCCGACACGCGGATGGCCGGCCCGAGCCAGCCCTTCCGGATCGAGAAGGGGCGCAGGTACGTCGCGTACCCGGGCTTCGGCGCGCTGGTCTGCCAGCCGACGTAGGCGATGCCCGCGCTGCCGCCGGCGGCCTCGACGATGTGCGGCGCATTGGTGTTGTCCGGGGTGACCCGGACCGGGTGCGACCAGGTCCGGCCCCCGTCGCTGGAGAAGCTGAGCCAGCCGATGTCGGCGTTCTTGGTCTGGGTGTCCCAGGTCGCGTACAGGTTCCCCGCCGCGTCGGTGGCAATGGCGCCGTCGATCCACCACTCAGCCAGTGACAGGGAGCCGCTGCCGGGCCCCACCTCCACCGGGCGGGTCCAGGCCGTGCCGTCCCGCGAGGCCGTGAAGAACTCGTGGCCGGGGTGCACCTTGAGGGTGCCGGGGTCGGTGGGATGGTGGATGTAGAGCACGTCGACGCGCCCGGTGGGCTGCACGACCAGCGGAGCGCTGTAGCCGCCGCCCAGCGGGAACCCGGGCTCAACATGAGTGATCGGGCCCCATGTCTTGCCGCCGTCGGCGGACTTCTGGATCACGGCGTTGAAGTCGCCGGCCGAGTACGCGCAACTGCCCGTCGGGCTGCACAGTAGCTGGACCTCGGCGGCCGAGGGGCCGTAGTCCCAGGTCACGTACACGGCCCCGGTCTTGGAGACGGCGATGAAGTCGCGGTCGCCCCAGTTACCGCGGTGCGCGGGAAGGGCGGCGGAAACCTGCGGGAACGTCGCCCCGTGGTCGAAGGACGCGGCTATCACCGGGTACATCTTCGTGTGCGGCTGGAAGAACGCGCCGTTGGCGTGCATGAAGGAGACGTAGACGGTCCCGTCCGGGCCGACGGCAATGGCGGGGTCCCAGCTACCGCCGGGCGAGCCCGGCACGGTGACCGGCTTGCTGAAGTGAAGCCCGCCATCGGTGGAGCGGGCGAAACCGATGCCACCGCAGCCGATCCAGTCGGCGTACACATAGCCAGGGGCGGCCGTGACCTCCTCGACCTCGGCGCTGCCCCCCTTGCACCCGGAGCTGATGTTGATCATCGGCGTGACACTGGCACCGTGGCCGGGCCGCGCCCCGGCAGGGTGGCTGGCCGCCTGGGCGCCGGCCGTGGTGAGCCCGGCCGTTCCCGCCAGGCCCAGGACCAGGGCGCCGGCCAGCCGCAGGCTGCGGCGCACCGCCCGGCGCGTCTGTCGCGGTGATCTGCTGCTGTGATCGTTCATCGTCACGACGAAAGGTCTCCCATCGCGCTACAGGAATCAGTTCCAGGCGGGACCGTGGGCAGGACATGAGCACCGTACGCTGTCGGCGCTGAATGGATCAAAGGGTTTGCGCTGGCTTGAATCCTGCCCGGAAGGCCGCTATTCACCCCGTATGTGCCGGGCTTTGTTCAGTGGGTGGTCGCCGTCGGGGTGGGGCTCGGGGTGCTGGTCGGCGTCTGCGTGGCGGTGGCGGAGCTGCTGGCCGTGACGGACGGGCTGGGCGTCGTCGGCGTCGATGACGGCTGGCCCGGCGTCGCGGACGGCGTCGCGGCGGCGGAAGGCGGCGGCGTGGGGGAGGGCGTTGCCGGGCTGGGGGTGGCGGCGGGATGGCTCCGCGCCGCCGCGGCCACGAGCACCGGCCCGGTGGATGGAGCCGCCGCCGCGATCACGATCCCGGCGACGATTGCCACGATGCCCCCGATGCCGTCGGCCGCCAGCAGCACGGGGATCCAGGAGGAGTAGGCCTGATGCGTCCCGGATCCGGGCCCGTCACCTGTCAATGGGTGCCTTTCAGGGGCTGGACTGGCAGGGGCGCTGTCTCAGCCGGCGACCGGTCCTGGCCGCCGCCTTCCCAAGCGTATCGGCTCGTGCGGCGCCGGCGGCCCCCGGGCAAGACGGCGTCCCGGCGGTGCCGAATAGAAGGTGTGCGAGCCGAGCTGGGAACGGGAGGACTCCATGGGATCTGACGGCGCCGGGGGCTGGGCATGAACCTGAAGCGGGCGGGACGAGCCGCCGCGGTGCTGGCCGCGGTGTGCGCGGCCGGGCTGGGTAACGCCGCGGCCGCCGCGGCGGCGCAGCCGGTGGCGTGGGGGACGACCAACAGCGCCCCGGCGGGCGCCCTGGGGGAGCTGTTCGGCGTGGCCGCGGCGTCCTCTTCCGACGTGCTGGCCGTCGGCGGGTTCAACCCGGGACAGCCGCCGACGGCGGTGCTGATCAAGCCGTACGCGGAGCACTGGACCGGCGCCGCATGGAGCGCCACCGGCGTGCCGCTGGGGCAGGTGTACCCGAACCAGGCGGCCCAGCTCAACGGCGTGACCGAGGCCGCCCCGGGTGACGGCTGGGCGGTTGGTGCGGTCTCGGACCTCTCGTCGCTGGCCAGCCGGACCCTCGCCTACCACTGGAGCGGAACGGCCTGGACGCGCAGCCCGACCCCGAATCCCGCGGGCCCGGCGGACCCCAACCAGCTCAATGCCGTCGCGGCCAGGGCCACGAACGACGTATGGGCGGCCGGCTACGACAACTACCCGGGAGAAGCGTCGCTGGTGCTGCACTGGAACGGCACCGCCTGGAGGCAGGTGAGCGGCGCTCCCAACATCGGCGCCCTGGACGCCGTCGCCGTCGCGCCGGGACAGGTGTGGGTGGCCGGCGGTAACCGGGTGGCGCAGTTCAACGGGACGACCTGGACCAAGCTGCCGGCCCCGCCGGTCGCTTCGCAGGATTCCGTGTTCATCACGGGCCTGGCCCACAACGCCGCGGGGCTGTGGGCGGTGGGAAACCTGGAGTTCACCTGCGGCGAGGGCCAGGTCTGCACCTCCTCCTACGCGGCGCTGTGGAACGGCACGGCCTGGACCGGGGCACCCGGCGCTGGCGGCACCGGGCTGACCGGAGTGGTCGCCGCGGGATCGAAGGTACTGGCCACCTCCGGCGCGCAGGTCTTCCGGCTCAGCCTCACCGGCGCCGCCACTGAGGTCACCCCCGCGCCCGGCACGCTGCAGCTCAATGCCATCGCCGCTGACCCGGCCGGGAACCCGTGGGCGGTCGGCCAGCGCGGCACCCAGCCGGGGATCATCAACGCGCCCGGTATCGGGCAGGGCGGCATCATCGTGAGCACCGGTGCCGCGGATGCCACGGTCACCTGGGTCGGCCCGGTGACCGGGTCCGGCGGCACGGACGTGACCGGCCGGTTCGCCGTCGGCGGGCTGCCCGATGGCAGCTACAACGTCATCGCCAGCCTGCCCGGCTGCCAGCCCGGCACGGCAACCGCCACGGTCACCGCCGGAATCGCCACCGCCGTCCAGGCCCACATCACCTGCCCGCCGTGAGCTAACGCCGGCTCCGGTCAGGGTCACTCCAGCCGTCGCCGGCTCTAGCGGGATGCTGGCTGTTTGGTTGTCAGCAGGTGCTGGGTTCGGTCAGCAGGCGGGCGAGGTCGCCGGGGCGGTTGCTGGCGATCATGTGGGTGGTGGCGATTTCCCGGTAGCGCCAGGCCGGCGAGGTGCTGGCCCGGTCCGCGGCGGCCCAGAACGGGCTGGGCGGCTCTGTGCGGGGCTCGGCGGACGCCTTGATGTAGGTCCGGGTGAACGGGTGGTCCTCCAGCGGGCGGGCGAGCCGGACCGGTTCGCTGAAGCACCGGGCCGGGTGCGGGGTGCGCCGGGCCGCGGACCAGGCGGCCTCGGCCGGGTCGTCGAAGTCCCGGGGCAGCGGCGGCACGAGCCAGGCCGCGCCCGGCCCGATCGCGGCGGCCGGGCCGGCGGTCGCGGTGATGGTTTCCAGGCTGTCGCCGTCGCCGGGCACGAAGGCATCCAGGTAGACCAGGTGGCTGACCCGGCCGGCGATGTGCTCGAGCGCTCCGGTGACCACCAGCCCGCCGTAGGAGAAGCCCAGGAGCACGATGTCCCGCAGATCCTCATACAGCACCGTGTTCGCCACATCGGCGATGTGCGTGGTCAGGCATACCTGGGGGCTGGACAGGTGCGCCCGCTCGCCGATGCCGGTCAGCGACGGGGTGAAGACCTCATGCCCGGCACCCCGCAGCAGGCGGCGGACCTTGCCGAACCCGTGCGCGCCGCCCCACGCGCCGTGCACCAGAACGAACGTCGCCGTCATCCGGCCTTACTGCCGGTTCTTCGCTTCGCTGATCGCCGCCCAGACCCGCATCGGCGTCATGGGCATGTCGATATGGCGGACACCGAGGTGGCTGAGCGCGTCGATGACGGCGCTCTGCATGGCCGGGGTGGCGCCGATCGTGCCGGCCTCACCGATGCCCTTGAACCCGAGCGGGTTGATGGTGGCCGGTGTCTCGCTGGACAGCAACTCGAAGCTGGGCAGCTCCGCGGCCGTGATCGCGGCGTAGTCGACGAGGCTCCCGGTGAGCGGGTTGGCGTCGGCGTCGTAGACGAACTCCTCGAGCAGGGCCTGCGCCACCCCCTGGGCGATGCCGCCGTGCCGCTGGCCCTCGGCCAGCACCGGGTTGAGCACGGTGCCCGCGTCGTCGACCGTCACGTGCCGCACCAGGGTGACCTTGCCGGTCTCGGTGTCCACCTCGGCCACCGCCACGTGGCTGCCGAACGGGAACGTCGGCGCCCCCTCGGTGTGGTGCACCGAGGCCGCCAGGCCGTCGGCCCCGGCATGCCCGGCGACTTCGGCCCAGGTCCGTGCGCTGGCGGGGTCACCACGGACGTGCCAGAGCCCGCGCTCGATGTCCAGTTCCAGGTCGGTCTCGCTGGCTTCCATCAGGCTGGCCGCCACCCGCCTGGCCTGGTCCTTGACGTCCAGGGCGGCCCGGTGCACCGCGATGCCGCCAAGTTGCAGCGACCGCGAGGCGTAGGTTCCGGTGCCGAACGGGATGAGGTCGGTGTCCCCGTGGATCACGGTGACCTGGTCCATGGGGATGCCGAGGTCGTGCTGCACCAGCATGGCCCAGGCGGTGTGGTGGCCCTGCCCGTGCGCGGAGCTTCCGGTGTAGACCGTGGCGGTGCCGTCGTCGTGGACCTCCAGCCTGGCGGTCTCGCCGTTGTCCGCGTCGGCCGCGGTGATCTCGACGTAGCTCGCCACGCCGATGCCGAGCTGAACCACGTCCCCGCGCTCCCGCCGCCTGGCCTGCTCGGCCCGCAGTTCGGCGTATCCGGCGCCGGCCAGCACCTTGTCCAGCGCCCCGATGTAGTCACCGGTGTCGTACTGGGCCCCGCACGGGCTCTGGTACGGGAATTTGTCGGCCGGGATGAGGTTCCTGCGCCGCACCTCGGCCGGGTCCATCCCGATCTCGGCCGCGAACAGATCCATGGCCCGCTCGACCGCGGCCGTCGCCTCCGGGCGGCCGGCGCCGCGGTAGGCGGAGATCGGCGTGGCGTTGGTCACCACCACCTGGTAGGCGGTCTCGACATGGGCGATGTCGTAAGGGCCGAGCGCCATCAGGCTGGTCAGGAAGGGCAGGAAGCCGGTCATCCGCAGGTAGGCCCCGGTGTCCTGGACGATGTCGAGGCGGTAGGCCTGAACGCGCCCGTCCCTGGTCCCGCCGATCTTGATGGTCTGCCGCTGGGCACGCCCGTGCGTCATCCCGACCAGGTTCTCGCTGCGCGTCTCCACCCAGCGCAGGGCCCGGCCGATGTGCTTGGCGGCCCAGGCGATCAGCAGCGCGTCCCGGTCCAGGGCGACCTTGGCGCCGAACCCGCCGCCCACGTCCGGGGCGACCACCCGGATGGCGTCGGGGTTGAGCCCGAACGCGCCGGCCAGGATGAACCGGGAGATCTGCGCGTTCTGCGTGCTCACCCAGACGGTCAGCCTGCCGTCGGCCCACCGGGCCGCGGCGGCACGCCCCTCCAACGGCACCGGCGCGACCCGCTGGTTGTAGATGGTCCGCTCGACCACTACCTCGCAGCCGTCGAACGCCGCCGGGTCGGCGGGCGAGGCCGCGGTCAGGGCGACGTTGGACCCGGCGTCGGGGAACAGCAGCGACTGGTCGGCCAGCGCCGCGTCGGGGCCCACGACCGCGGGCAGCGCCTCGTAGTCCACGCTGACCAGCTCGGCCGCGTCCTCACCGAAGTAGGCGTCGTCGGTGATGACCATGGCCACCGGCTCGCCCGCGAAGCGCACCCGGTCCACCGCCAGCAGTGGCTCCTGCCACACCCCGCCGAGCGGAATGGGGGCGGTCTCGGGGGGCGGCCCGTCCTGCGGTGGCGGCGGTGGCAGGTCGTCGATGTCGGCGAACGTCAGTACGGCGACCACGCCCGGCGCCCCCACCGCCGCCGAGGCGTCGATGCCGGTGATCCGGGCGTGCCCGAGCGGGCTGCGCACGAACGTGACCCGCGCCGCCCCGTTCAGCTCGGGCACCCTGAGGTCGTCCACATAGGCCCCGCCGACGGTTAGCAACCTCGGGTCTTCGGTGCGCACTACCCGGGTACCCATGATGCTCACTGTGACCTCCGGGGCTCGTGATGGATGCGGGCGGCGGCCAGCCGGGCCCGGCCCGGCGGTCACCAGTTGCGGTGCGTTACAGCATGCGGCATGGATCGGCGGGCCGCTAGGGCGGGCGCCACAACCAGGTGCCAGATGCCATTGTGCTCCCCGGCAACCGTGTTGCCGGCCGCCACGCCGACACGGCCTGGCCGGACGCCCTGCGGCGGCCGGCCTGCCGCTTCGTCATAGGTTGATCCTTCCCAGGTTGGCCCGGTTCCGCGCACAGTTCAACCAGTTCACCCGGTTCCGCCCTGGGCGGCCGCTGCCAGCTCGTAGTAGGTCTCGTAGATCACCTCGGCCCGGTCGCGGGCGGACTCCCAGGTCCAGTCCCGTGGCATGAACCGGGCCGGGCTGAGCGAGCGGACGTAGGGCGACGGGTCCGGCCGCAGGCTCTCCAGCACGCTCTGGGCCAGGCCGGCCGAGCCGGACACGCCATGGGCGTTGCAGGCCGCGGCCATCACGAAACCGCGGATGCCCGGCGCCGGCCCGACGATGAACCGGCCATCCGGCGAGAACGCCGGGAACCCGCGGAATACCTCGCGGACCTGGGCCGCGGTGACCGCGGGGACGAACCGGGCGAAATCAGCGGCAAAGCCGGACAGTACGTCCCAGTCGGGTGCGACCGCCAGCGGCCGCCCGGCCGCCACCTCCCGGGGGTCGAGGCTCAGCCCGTCGGCCTCCCAGCCGCCGCACAGAATGCCGTTGACCTCCGCCCTGGCGTAGATCCGGATGTCGGGGATCCGGAGCACCGGCAGGCCGCCGTGCCAGCCCTCCTGCGGCATGGTGACGAAGTACTCATGGCGGACGGGCACGACCGGGAGCTCGGCCCCGGCCAGCGCCGCCACGGCGCCCGCCCATGGCCCGGCCGCGTTGATCACCATGCCGGTGGCGGCGCTGCCCGTGCTGGTGCGGATCCCGGTGACCGCGCCCCCGGTCACGGTGATGCCGGTGAGCGTCGTGTGCGCCGCGATCGTCACCCCCAGGTCCCGCGCGGCCCGGGCATACGCCATCACCAGGCTGTGTGGCTGCAGGTAGCCGTCGGTCGGGCACCACAGCGCGGCCCTGACCTGCCTGGTGTCCAGCGGCGGGAACAGCCCGGCCAGCCGCGCGGGGTCCAGGAACTCGACGTCGAGCCCGGCCGCGGCCGCCACCCCGGCCATGGCGCGGAACTCCCGGACCCGCTCGCTGATCATGGCGATGCGGATGCTTCCCGTCTGCCGCCAGTCGGCCGGGTACCCGGTCTCCTGCTCGATCCTCGAGTACAGCGCGACCGACGCCATCGCCAGCCGGGTCCGCTCCAGGCTGCCGCGGACCTGCCCGACCAGTCCCGCCGCCTGGCCGGAGGTGGCGCCGGCCAGCTCGCCCCGTTCGACGATCTGGATGTCGCGATAGCCGGCGCGCGCCAGGCAGTAGGCGACCGCGCACCCGATGGCGCCGCCGCCGACGATCGTTACCTCGGCATCCCGGAGTTCAGCCACGATCACCATCCCACCGGGCCGCGGCCGGCCGCGCCAGGGGCCAGCAGACCCCGGCCGATCGCCGGCGCCGCACGACGAGCGGAGCCGGCCAGGGCTTCCTCCTCGCGCCCCAGCCTCCCTGTCGTGCCAGCGGACTCTAGCCGGCATCCACGCTGTGACCTGGTCAGAACCCAGTGGCTGCCGGCGGTGTATCCATGTAGGTGTGCCCGGTTGAGTGAGGAGAGCCATCGACGACGCGGAGGCGATAGCCCGGGCCCGTGACGGCGACCTTGACGCCTATGCCGTGCTGGTCGCCCGGTACACCCTGCGCGCACACCGGGCCGCCTTCCTGCTGGGGGCCGGGGAGGAGTCCGACGACGTTGTGCAGGACGCGTTTGTGAAGGCATTCCGGCACCTGTCCCGGTTCCGGGTGGGGGAGCCGTTCGGTCCGTGGCTGCTGCGCATCGTGGCCAACGAGACCAAGAATCTCACCCGTTCGCGGCGACGGCGCGCCGCGCTGGCCCTGCGGTTGCCCAGCGCGGAATCCCCTGCCCCGGCCGCGGGCGGCCCTGCCGATGAGGTACTGGCAGCGGAACGGCGCGCCATGCTGGTCGCGGCCGTGAACGCGCTCCCGGACAGGGAACGGCAGGTAGTGACGTGCCGCTACTTCCTTGACCTGTCGGAGGCGGAGACGGCGCGGGTGCTGGCCTGGCCGCTTGGATCGGTGAAGTCGCGCACCGCGCGCGCGCTGAGCAGGCTGCGCGGGCTGCTGGTGCCCGGCGCGCAGGATCGGGTCTCCAGTGGCTAACCGGGCTGGGTGGCAGGGCGACCTGGAGTCCGGGCTGCGGGCTTTGGGCCGCGAGCTTGACGTGCCGCCGGCCAGCGACGTCACCGCGTCCGTGCGGCAGCGGCTCGACGGGCCGGTGACCGGCCGCCGCATGCCTGCGGTGCGGACCGGTGCCCGCCGGCGCCGGCTGCGCTGGCGGGCCGCGCTGGTTGTGGTGGTGGCCTTGCTGGCTGCCGTGATCGCGACCCCGCAGGGGCGGGCCGCGATCACCCATGTGTTCCGGTTCGCCGGCATTGAGCTTCGCCAGTCGCCGGGCCCGGCGCGAACCCATGGCAGCGGCGCCCTGCCGGGCGAGCGGCGGACGTCGCTGGAGCAGGCCCGCCACGAAGTCTCCTTCCGCATCCTGGTACCCGCGGCGCTCGGCCGGCCAGGCGAAGTCCTGGTCAGCGACGGCGGGCGGGTGGTGTCCCTGATCTACCGCCGGACGCCGTACGGCCTGGTGCGGATGGACGAGTTCGACGGCCACCTCGACCAGCTCTTCTTCGAGAAGTTCGTTCATCTCAGCAACGTGACAGAGATCGACGTGAACGGCACCAAGGGCCTGTGGCTCAAGGGCCCGCAACTGCTGATGTACATCACCCGCAACGGCACGCCCGTCGCGGCCTCGGCCCGGCTCACCACCGGTAACACCCTGATCTGGGGCACCAGGCAGGTCGCGCTCCGCCTGGAGGGCAACCTCGCCAGGCCAGCCGCGCTTGCCATCGCAAGCTCGGCGCGCTGACACCACCCCGGCCGCCGGCCCGCCGGCAACCCCGCCAGGCCGCCGGCCCACTGACACCACGCACGGCCCGCGCGGGAACCCGGCACCGTGCGGCGGTGTAACTCAAGTGAGGCGCAACGGAAGGAGCCGCCCGATGCTGCGCAGGCTGACTGTTGTCATCACTCTCGCGGCGGGCATGAGCATCGCTGCGGCAATCACGCTGGCCGCCCCGGCACTGGCGAAGGGGCCTTCGCAGGCGCGCATCACCGGCCCCGGGCTGGCCCATGCGATCGTCGTCACCGGTAGCGGCGAGCCAGGACAGCTCGGCAGGCTAAGCACCCTCGCCGAGCAAACCGGCTTGTTCACCTCGCTGTTCGGAACCAACGCGAGCGTGCCCCCGCAGACGCTGCCCCGATTGCGCACCGCGCCGCCAAAGGCCTCCCTCGGCCCCCGGTACACGATCAGTTACACCGTGCCCGGCGTCTCCCCCCGGCCAGGCCAGCAGGTCGGGCGGATCCGCCAGGACCTCTATCCGCGGGCGGCCGCCGGGCCGCTGGTCTACACGCCACCTGGCCAGAACGGTTTCGGGGCCGGCCCGCTCCCGGTCACCGGATGGCTGCGGGCCAGCCCCCGGCTGCCCCGCACCCTTGCCCAGATCGGCATCCGGCCGGGCGCACGGGCGGTCCTTCGGCCTGCCGCACACCCGGTGGCAGCGCAGCAACCGGGCTTGCGAGCCCTGCCCTGGCTCATCGCGGTGGCGGCGGCCATCGTGGCCGCGTTGCTCGCCGGGACCGTGCTGCGGCTGCGGCACCGCCCCTACGCCCGGTCCGGCACCCGGTAGATCAGGGTGCCTAACCGGCCAGGAGCCAGTAGACCTCGGTCCATACCTCCGCCGGGTCCTCGCGGTGCGGCCCGTAGACCTCCCACCGCGGGCCGGCCGTGCGCAGCCCGCTCGCGGCGCACCAGTCGAGCACGGCCCGGTGTGCCGCCCCAAGGCCCGCGTACGCTCCCCAGTGGACGGTCTTCGCCACCTGCCCCGCGGGCAGGGCCGAGGCGGCCACCCGCCCGGTGAGCGGGCAAGGCTGGTTCAGTTCGACGCCGACCTCGACATGCGGCACGTCGTCCAGGTACAGCATGACGTTGCGGCAGCCGCGGTGGATCCCGGCCGTGCGCAGGCAGGCCCACACCTCACCCAGCAGCTTCCCCCACAGCGAGGGGAACTCCTGCCAGGTGGTCGCCGCGGCGACTATCGCGGTCGGGCGGGCGGCTACGTCGGTGACGGTGACCTCGTAGCTGGTGTCCCGGTGTTCGGCCACAGCCGGACCCTATCCGGCGGGATGCGCCGTCGGCTAACCGGCGCTGGCCCGGCGCTGGTTGAGCACGGTGAGCAGCACGCTCAGCGCCACGAGCCCGATGGTGAACCACAGGCTGTAGTGGGAGACGGTCTTGGCCGCGACGACCGCCTGGTGGCCGAGCGCGTACCCCAGCCCGGCCAGCATGCTGGCCCACAGCAGAACGCCGATCAGGTCCAGGACGAGAAACGTGACGAGCCTCATCCCGGCCCAGCCGGCGATCACGAAGATGATCGCCCTGGGGATGGGGAGGAACGAGCTGACCAGCACGGCCGGCCAGGTGAACTTGCGGCCGGCCCGCCGCACCCGCGCCATGTGCCTGGCCGAGCGCTTGCTGCCGGGCAGGGCCATGATGAACCGCTCACCCCACAGCCGCCCCGCCCACCAGTACAGGATGTCGAACTTCATCAGCCCCGGAATCGCGGCGAGCAGCACCACGGCCAGCGTCCCGTCCCCGGTCCTGGCGAACGCGGCGGCCGAGATGATGGATTCGGTGCTGCCGTTCAGCAGCTCGGCCACGACCGGGTGAGTGCCGATCAGCGACACCCGCAACGGCAGCAGGGCCCAGTAGAACACGCCGCTGAGCACGATGCCCAGCCAGCAGAGGATGTCGGCCGTCCGCGGCTTCCCGTGCCAGGGCAGCCGCGGATCACCGAACGGATCCGCCTTCTCCGGCGCGGCGGCGCCCTCCGCCGGTCCCGCGGCCCCGGCGGCCTCCGCCGGCCCGGCGGCCGCGGCGGTCACGGTGGCGTCCGCTGGCCTTGCGGCCTGGGCGGATTCCATCTCCGGGACGCTCATGAGGCACACTCCCTAACGCTTGGCGCATCCCTGAGCGGCGGCTACCAGGACCACGAACGGAATCACCCAGCCTGAGGGCCACAGCGTAGCCGTTGCGACGATCGGGCGCCGAAACCTCCGCCGGCGGGCTGCCCGCGTATCGCGCGGCCTTCCGCCAGTTCCCCGCCGCGTGGCGGTTCGCGCTGCTCGGGCCCGGTGGGGGGGCACCTCGCCCTAGGCTTGGCCTGGGCCGCCGCGTTCGCCGTCGGCGGCCTGGCCATCTTCCAGCTCCGCACCCGCCGACACGGCCGCTCGATGGGGGAGTCATGACGCAGCTACCGTTCCGGTCCGCGACCGAGCTGGCCGCCGCGGTCCGGGCCAGGGAGATCTCCAGCACCGAACTGGTGGACTGCTACCTGGGCCGGATCGAGGAGCTGAACCCGGGCCTGGGCGCGGTGGTCACGGTGGACGCGGACCGGGCGCACCGGGAGGCGGCCGAGGCCGACCGCCGGCTGGCGGAGGGCGCGGCGGCGGGGCCGCTGCACGGCCTGCCGGTGACGATCAAGGACTGCCTGGAGACCGCCGGCCTGCGCACCACCTGCGGGGCGCCGGAACTCGCCGGCCATGTCCCGGAGCGGGACGCCGAGCCCGTCGCGCGGCTGCGCCGCGCCGGAGCCATCGTCATCGGCAAGACGAACCTGCCCGCCTGGGCGGCGGACTGCCAGACCTACAACGAGCTGTTCGGCACCACCGGCAACCCGTGGGACGCCGCACGGACCCCGGGCGGCTCGTCGGGGGGCGCGGCGGCCGCGGTAGCGGCCGGGCTGTCCGCCCTGGACGTGGGCAGCGACCTTGGCGGGTCGCTGCGGATCCCGGCGGCCTGGTGCGGGGTCTACACGCTCAAGCCATCCTTCGGCATCGTCCCGGGGCGCGGCCACATCCCGCCGCCGCCAGGAGTGCTCGCCGAGGTCGACATCGGCGTGGTGGGCCCGCTGGCCCGCAGCGCCGCCGACCTGGATCTGCTCCTGGCGGTACTGGCCGGACCGGACCAGGAGCAGGCGGCCGCATGGCGCCTGGAACTGCCCGCGGCGCCGGACCGCGCCGCCCGCCAGTGGCGGGTCGCCGTCTGGCCGGACGAGCCCGGCTGGCCGCTCGACCGCACCGTAGCGGAGCGGCTGAGGGCGGCGGCCGATTCGCTGGCTGCGGCCGGCCTGAGCGTGACCGAGGCGCGCCCGGTGGATCTCGACGAGTCCCTCGACGTCGCCCAGCGGCTGATCCAGGGCGGCGTGGCGGGAGTCCTGCCGGAACCCGCCTTCGCCGAGCTGGCCGGCCGCGCCGCCGGGCTTGACCCGGGGGACCAGTCACCGGCCGCCCGGTTCGCCCGCAACATCACCCAGTCCGCGCGGGACCTGGGCCGGGCCAAGCAGGAACAGCTCAGGCTGCGGGCCTCCTGGGCGCGGTTCTTCGGCCAGTACGACATCCTGCTGTGCCCGGCCATGCGCACCACGGCCATCCCGCACGACCACACCCCCGACGTCGACGCGCGGGTGATCACCGTCAACGGCGCGCCGGTGCCCTACGCGGACCAGTTCGCCTGGGTCCAGGCCGTCGGCGCCGCCTACCTGCCCGCCGCCGTGGCACCGGCCGGCACCGGTGCCGACGGCCTGCCCGTCGGCATCCAGATCGTCGGCCCGTACCTGCACGATCGCACCGTGATCGCGTTCGCGCAGGTCCTGGCCGACGTCATCGGCGGGTTCACGCCGCCGCCGGCCTACACCGCCGCGACGGCCTGACAGCGGCACCTCCAGCGTCATCGCCGCCTCTCGGTCACCCCGTGTCCGGGCGGCCGTTACGGCTGGTCTGGCACGGTCAGCCGCAGGCAGGTGATGCCGCGGAGGTCGAGCCAGGCGCGGCCGGGGCCGCGGACCAGGCGGAGCATGACCTCGCCACAACCGGGGCAGCGGGCGACCATGCCGGGGGCGCGGGTGTAGACCCGCGTCTGGGCGATGGCACTGACCATGCCGCAGGAGGCGCACCGGCCGGTGGCGGCGGTGATGTCGACGGTGAACAGTTCGCCGAGTTCGCCGCCGAGCACGTTCCCGTCCAGGTGGGTACTCATGACTGGCCTCCCGAGGGCCCGAAACGTTCGGTCTTGATGGTGCCGGGATCGTGACCGGCGCCGATGAGCAGATCCGCGGCGGTCTCCACGAACCCGGTCGGCCCGCAGACGAACACCGCCGGGTTACGGTCCGGTGCCCATCCCGGGGCGGTGAGCACCCCGGCGCCGATCCGCCCGGGCGGTACCGGCCAGCCCGCCGGGGTGGTGCGGGTATACACGTAGGCCACGTGGAGCCCGTCATCGATGGCCTGCCGTTCGGCCAGTTCGTCCGCGTAGAGGGCGTCACCGGGCGCGCGGACCGAGTACACCAGCCGGAACGGCGCCCGGGTCCCGGTGGCCGCGCGGGTGCGGATCATCGCCATCAGCGGCACCACGCCGCTGCCGCCCGCTACCAGCAGCACCGGCGTGGGCGCGGGCGCCCAGACGAACCATCCGCCGATCGGCCCGCGCAGTTCCAGGGGGTCACCCACGGCGAGCACCTGCGCCAGGTAGGGGGACACCTCGCCATCGGCCAGCCGCTGCACGGTGAGCTCGATCTCGTCGCCGGCGGGCGCGGACGCGATCGAGTACGACCGCTGGGCCGAATAGCCGTCCGCGGCGGTCAACCGGACATCCACGTGCTGGCCGGCCCGGTAGCCGGGCCAGCCAGGGACGCTGAGGACGATCGTGCGGGCGGTGGCTGTCTCGTCGCGGACCGAGCTGACGGTGCCTGCCCGCCAGGTCAGTCGCCCCAGTACCGCTGCTCCCGCCATGGGTCTCCGTAGTTGTGGTAACCGAGGGTCTCCCAGAACCCGGGCTCGTCCTCGGTCAGCAGGTCGATGCCCGTCACCCACTTGGCCGACTTCCACAGGTACAGGTGCGGCACCAGGAGCCGGGCGGGCCCGCCGTGCGCGGCTTCGAGCGCCGCGCCGTCGTACTCGAAGGCGATCCAGGCCTGGCCGCCGAGCAGGTCCGCCACCGGCAGGTTGGTGGTGTAGCCGCCGTAGGAACGCGCGAGCGCGAACTCGGCGGTGGTCTCGACCTCGGTGAGCAGTGTGTCCAGTGAGACGCCGCGCCATGGTGTCCGGAGTTTGGACCACTTCGTCACGCAGTGCAGGTCGACGGTGACCTGCTCACTCGGCAGCGCACGGAACGCGGCCCAGTCCCAGGCGTGTGCCTGCCCGGTCTCGGTGGTGACGCGGAGCTGCCACGAGCCCAGGTCCACCCGGGGCGTCGGCCCCGCCGACAGCACCGGGAAGTCGTTGACCAGGTACTGGCCCGGGGGAAGGTTGTCCGCGCCGGGCCGTCTGCGGCCGGAGAACCCGGGTGACACGATTCCCATGGCGGCAAGCTTCTCACCCGCCCGCTGGCGTGTCACCCGGTGGACCATGTGGCTCCACGGGCGGGGCCGGGCCGAAGTACTTCGGGTTGGCGACGGCGAGCCTGGCGGCGACGGTGTCGGCGAGGCCGGCGCCCGGCGGGATCGCGCCGAGTTCGAGTTCCCTGGCCACGATGCCCAGGATGTTGGCGGCGACCCGGGCGTGGAACGCGAGCTGGCCGGTGGCGGCCGGCATGACCTGGCCGGTGAGGAACTCCCGGACGGCCTCGAGCAGCTCGCTCGCCGTGGGCCGTCCGTGCGGGGCGGGGGCCGGCCGCGCTGCCCCGGTGACGTGCGGGCGGCGGGCGGCGGCCCGCGCCGCGGCATCCGGCGCGAGCAGCAGCAGCAGGTCCCATTCCTGCTCGCAGACCCGGCGCCCGACCGCGGCCAGTTCGACGGATCGGTGCGCGCCGGACAGGTGCGCCTGGGCCTGCTCCAGGCAGATGACCCCCCAGCGCAGCGTGCCGAATATCTCCCACCAGCGCAGCTCGGCAACGGTGATGTCCGCGCCCCCGGCGGCCCGGTAGGCGGCCAGCAGCTCTTCCCGGCTGCCCAGCCCGGCGGCGGGCGCGCCGAGGCCGAACCGCCACGCCTTGACGCAGAACCAGCCGAGGTCCTCGGCCGGGTTGCCGGCGTGGACAAGTTCCCAGTCGATGACGGCGCGCAGCGCGTCCGGGCCGACGATGAGGTTGCCGAGCCGCAGGTCGCCGTGCACGATGACCGGGCCGCGGGCCGGCGGCCGGTCGGCCTCCAGCATGCGCAGGGCCAGCTCGAAGACCGGGCTGGCCCGCTCAAACGGGGCGAGCTGGGCCCGCAGGCCGGCCAGCGGGTCCGGTGCGGGCAGGTGCCCGGGGACCTCGAGCGCGTGCAGGCCGGCGGCGAACCCGCCGACCTGGCGCACCAGCACCGCCCGGGCCTGCCGGTAGGCGTCGTCGCGCAGGATGCGGCGGGCGATGGTCTCGCCGGCCACGCGCCGCATGACCAGGCCGGCCGTGCCCCACAGATCCGGCTCGTCCGTGCTGAGCAGCACCTCGGGCACGGCGAGCCCGGCCGCCCCGGCCGCCGCGATGACCCGCGCTTCCCGGCTCATCGCCCCCGGCTCGCTGGGACGGCCCGGCGGGTCGCGGCGCAGCACCAGCCCGGTGCGCGACCCGCCGGCCCCTGCCGCGTCGAACGACCAGGTCTCCCTGGAGGCACCGCCGGACAGCCGGGCCAGGCCCTCGATCGTGACCGGGCCGAGGACGGGGCGCAGCGCGGCGGCAAGCTGGCGTTCGTCCATCAGTCCGCGGCCACTCCCTTGGGGGCACGCTGGTGCATGTAGCCGAACATGTACCCGGCCACCCGGCGCATCTGGATCTCCTCGGTGCCCTCGGTGATCCGGTAGCGGCGGTGGTGCCGGTAGATGTGCTCGAACGGCTTGTGCCTGGAATAGCCGAGCCCGCCGTGCACCTGCATCGCCCGGTCCGCGGCCTCGCAGCACAGCCGGTTCGCCCAGTAGTTGCACATGGACACCTTGTCGGAGGCGGAGAACGGCCCCTGCGTGTCCATCAGCCAGGCGGTCTTGTGGATCAGCGCGCGCAGCATCTCGCACTGCGTCTGCAGTTCGACCAGCGGGAACTGGATCGCCTGGTTGGCGGCCAGCGGCTTGCCGAACGGCTTGCGCTCCCGCGCGTAGGCGACCGACTCGTTGACGCAGTACTGGGCGGCCCCGAGGCTGGAGGCGGCCTGCCGGATCCGGTTCTCGTTGAAGAAGTGCTGCACCACCTGCAGCCCGCGCCCCTCGCCGCCGAACACCGCGCTGTCCGGGACCCGGACGTCCCGGAGGCTGATGCGGGCGTGATCGGTCGGCATGTTGAACGTCCAGAGGTACTCCTCGACGGTGAAACCGGGGGAGTCCACCGGGGTGAGGAACGCGGTGATCCCGTCCGCGTCGCCGGGCCGGCCGCCGGTGCGGGCGAAGATCAGGTCATGCGAGGCGGCGTGCACGCCGGTGTTCCAGGTCTTCTCCCCGTTGATCAGCCAGCCATCGCCCGCACGTGTTGCGGCGGTCTCCATGAACGTGGCGTCCGAGCCGTGCGCGGGCTCGGTGATGCCGAACGCGAAGCCCTTGCGGCCCGCGGCCAGATCCTCGGTCCACTGCGCCCGCTGCCCGGGCGTCCCGTAGCGGAGCATCAGCAGCAGGCCGACGTTGTTGCCGACGATGGCGTGCTCGTTCTGCAGATCGCAGTGCAGGCCGAGGCCCTTGGCCGCGAGGTGCTCGCGGATCACCGCCATGCCCAGGTTCGTGCCGTCCCTGCCGCCGTACTCGGCGGGAAAGGCGTACCGGTAGTGCCCGGCGGCGTCCGCCCGGCGCACCGCCTCGGCCAGCAGCTCCGCCCAGTCCCGGCTGGGCAGGCCGCCGCGGTCCCAGTCCGTGCGGGCGTCTTCGCGCCGGTGGTCGAAGAAGCGGGCGTTGTCGTGCTGCCGCTCCAGCGGGCGGATCTCCCGCTCGATGAACTCATCCAGTTCCGCGAGGTAGGCGGCTAGCTCGGCCGGGATCTCGAAGTCCACGCTGCCCCCAACCGTCGCCGGGCCCTGTCACAGGGCAAACTACGGCAGCGCGCGGGTGCACATCCACCGGAGGCGGGGAACCGGTGGCGGGGAACCGGTAGCTAACGCGGCTGCCACGCCATCGGCCCGCACCTCGTAGTACTCGTGCCGCCATCCCGTCACCCGGTGGAGCAGGGCGCCGGGGAAACCGCGCCAGGCCGGGTACCCGCGGTCCACGTGCCTGGCGGCCCGGCTGGCCTCCGCACCGGCCAGCAGCCGCCCCGTCGCGCCGACCGGCGGCCCGTACCGGATAAAGCCAAGCACGCTGCTCGGCGCCACCTGGACCCAGTCGCAGCGCCGCAGGCGCCCGGCCGTCGCCGACCCGCTCGACAGGCGGAAGTAGACGCGGTCACCGTCGAGCGCCACCCGCACCGCGGTGGTCACCGGCCTGCCATCGGGCTTGACGCTGGTGAGCAGCAGGTGCTTGACCGATTCATGCAATACGGAATTGCCGCCATCGGTGGCCTCCTGGCGGAACCGGGCGGCCGTGGCCGGGCGTGCTGGCACGTCTCCTCCTTCATCGCCGGACACGGCCAGTGAAGGAGGCGGCCATGAAGACCGGATCCCGCAGCGGTGCAGAACCGATGGAGAAGCCGGCTCACCCGGCCGGCGCCGCGGCGGCGGCCTCGGCGTCGTAGGCGTAGATCCAGTCGTTGTGGCTCAGCGGGTCCTCGCCCGCGAACGCCGCGTCCCTGGCCAGTTGCTCCGGCCCGTCGGGAAGATGATGGTGCGGGATCCGGCCCCGGCTGGCCTCCTGCACCTGGGTGGCCCGCGCCCGCCGGACCTGCTCGTAGCGCGCCAGCGCCGCGGGCGGATCCCACGGCCCGGTGGCCAGGCAGACGGCCAGGGCGGCCGCGTCCTCGATGGCCTGCGCGGCTCCCTGGGCGTAGAACGGCAGCATCGGGTGCGCGGCGTCGCCCAGCAGGGCGATCCTGCCGCGCACCCACCCCGGCAGCGGCGCGCGGTCAAGCACCGACCAGCGCCCGACGCGCCCCGCCGCCGCGATCAGCTCGCCCAGCCGCGGATCCCAGCCCGCGAACTCGGCGGCCAGGTCCGCGGCCAGGCCCACCGCCGACCAGGACTCGACCTCATCCGGGCCGGCCGGGCTGAACGCCACGACGTTCACCAGCCGCCCGCCGCTGACCGGGTAGTGCACCAGGTGGTGCCGGTGGCCCAGCCACAGCGTCTGCACCGGCCGCCGCGCGAGCGCGGGGGCGGCCCCGGCCGGGATCAGCGACCGCCACGCGCACAGGCCGGACTCGCGCGGCGGGCTCGCCGTGGTGACGTGTTCCCGTAGCACGGAGTGGATCCCGTCGGCGGCCACCACCACGTCGGCACGGACCGGGCCGCCGGAGCTGAAGGTCAGCGTGACCCGGCCGGCGTCCTGGGTGGCGCCCGTGCAGTGCCGCCCGAGCTTGACCGCCTCATCGGGGATGGCCGACCGGAGCACCTCGAGCAGGTCGGTCCGGTGCATGGTCCAGATGTGCTCCCCGTACCGGCGGGCGCACTCCTCCCCGACCTGCTGGGCGAACAGCACCGAGCCGTCCTGCCAGCGCCGGAACTCCCAGGCGGCCTCCAGCACGACGCCGGCCCGTTCCAGCCCGGCCGCCGAGGGCAGCCGCCGCAGCAGCCGGGCCGCGTTCGGCGCCACCACCAGGCCCGCGCCCAGCTCGCCGAGCGCCGGTGCCTGCTCGTAGACGGTCGCGGCCAGCCCGGCGCGGCGCAGGAACGCGGCGGCGGCCAGGCCGCCGATGCCGCCGCCGACCACGGCGATGGGCGTCAGCGCGGGTCTCCCGGGGACGGGGAGCCGTTCAGCCAGGCGGCGCCCTCCTCGTAGAGCCGGGTGACGGCCTCGCCGGTGAGCCCCGGCAGCCCGGTCTTCACCGTGAACCCGGCCTTGGTCTGCAGGTAGCCCAGGTGCCGGTAGCCGACGGGGAACCGGGCAAGCAGCCCGGGATCGAGGCGGAGGGCAGCGGCCGGGTCAACGACGTCGAGGCGGTCCTTCTCGTAGATCGGCTGGCGGCGGACGATCTTCCACTGCCCGTCGTGCCTGGCGCAGAAGTCATAGAACCGGCCGGTGCACACCACGTCGACCGTGACGCCATCGATCTCACCCCGCTGGCCGATCGTCATCTTGGTCTGCGCGATCGCCCGGTCCCCGGCCACGTCGGCCGTGTGACCTCCCAGGAAGTGCAGGATGCTGACGCCGCTGTCGAATCCCTTGCGGCTGGCCGCGATGAAGTCCGGGGCGGGCCCCTGGAACCAGGTGGCGGTCATCCAGCCCTCGGCAGGATGCCACACCGTGGCGAACCGTTCCCAGTCCCCGGCGTCACGCCACAGCGCCCAGTTCTCCACGAGCTCGCGGATGGCGAACCTGTCCGCGTCGACTGTCGGCAGCACGAGGACCCCTTTCGCGGTCGGATCGTGACGTCCCGGCCATCCAGCATGCCATCGCCAGCACGGCATGATCGAGTACCACCTGGCCCCGCCGTTGGCGCATCGGGCGCGGACTGCCCGCGCGGCCGCCGCGGGCTGCCGCGCGGCCGCCGCGGGCTCAGCGTGCCAGATTCTCGATGATCGCGGCGACGACCTGGCCGGTGCTGGCGGTGCCGCCGATGTCGCGGGTCAGCACGCCGGAGCCGGTGGTGGCATCGACGGCCTGCCGCAGCCGGGTGGCCTGGCCGGGCAGCCCGAGATGGTCCAGCATCAGCGCGCCGCTGAGGATGGCGCCGATCGGGTTGGCGACGCCCCGGCCGGCGATGTCCGGCGCGGAGCCGTGGACCGGCTCGAACATGCTGGGGAAGCGCCGCTCGGGGTTGTAGTTCGCGCTGGCGGCCAGCCCGAGGCTGCCGGCCAGGGCCGAGCCGAGGTCGGAGAGGATGTCGGCGTTCAGGTTGGACGCGACGACGACGGAGAGGTCCTCGGGCCTGAGCACGAACTTCGCGGCCATCGCGTCGATGAGCACGCTCTCGGTGGCCACATCCGGGTAGTCCGGGGCGACGCGGGCGAAGGTCTCGTCCCACAGCACCATGGAGTACTGCTGGGCGTTGCTCTTGGTGACGCTGGAGACCTTCTTGACCGGACGGGTCCTGGCCAGGTCGAAGGCGAACCTGATGATGCGCTCGCAGCCCTTCTCGGTGAACAGCGCGGTCTGCAGCGCGATCTCGTTGCCCGGCCCGCGCCCGGACAGGCTGCGCCCGCCCAGCCCGGCGTACTCGCCCTCGCTGTTCTCCCGGACCACGACCCAGCCGAGCCGGGTGGCGCCGGCCTTGCGCAGCGGGGACTGCACGCCGGGGTGGAAGTGCACCGGGCGCACGTTGGCCCACTGGTCGAAGTTCTGGGCGATGTTCAGCCGCAGCCCCCACAGGCTGATGTGGTCGGGGACGGTGGGCCAGCCCACGGCGCCGAAGTAGATGGCGTCGAAGCGCTCGAGCGCCGCCAGGCCGCCCTCGGCCATCATGCGGCCGGTCTTCTCGTAGTACCCGCAGCCCCACGGGAACTCGGTCCATTCGAAGGCGAAGGCGCCGTCCGGCCCTGCCGCCAGGGCGTCGAGGACGGCGCGGCCGGCCGCGACGACCTCAGCGCCGGCCCCGTCGGCGGGGATGGCGGCGATCTGGTAGGTGCGGACGCTGGCCGCTGCGGACATCGGTGTCTCCTGCGCTGTGAGCACGTACGATCACCGTATTTGACGCCCCAGGCGGGCAGGGAAGGGCGGCGCCGTGGCGAACGTGGTGGTCACCGGTGGTGCTGGCTTCCTGGGATCCCGCCTGGCCAGGGAGTTGCTGGCGGCGGGCTCGATCGACGTGGCCGGCGGCGGGCCGCGGCCGCTGGCCGGGGTGACGCTCATCGACCAGGCGACGCCTCCCGCTGACCTGGCCGCCGACGGGCGGGTGACCGTCATCCGCGGCGACCTCGGCGAACTGCTTGGCCCGGCGGGCAGCGGCCGGGGCCCGCTGGCCGGGGCGGAGGTGATCTTCCATCTCGCGGCCGCGGTCAGCGGGGAATGCGAGGCGGACTTCGACCTCGGCATCCGGGCGAACCTGCGGGCCACCGAGGCGCTGCTCGCGTCGTGCCGCTCGCTCGGGACGAACCCGGTCGTGGTGTTCTCCAGTTCCCTGGCCGTGTTCGGGGCCTCCGGTGACCACCCGCTCCCGGCGGTCATCGACGATCAGACCCTGCCGAACCCGCAGTCCAGCTACGGCGTGCAGAAGGTCATCGGGGAGCAGTTGCTGGCCGACTACACCCGCAAGGGATTCCTGCGCGGGCGGGCCGTCCGCCTGGCCACGGTCAGCGTGCGGCCGGGCCGGCCCAACGCGGCCGCGTCCGGCTTCCTGTCCGGCATCATCCGCGAGCCGCTCGCCGGGCAGCGCGCCGTCTGCCCGGTCGCCCCGCCGACCGAGGCGGCGCTCATCTCGCCGGCCCGGGCGATCGAGGGACTGCTCCGCGCCGCCACCGCATCCGAACAGTCCTGGGGCGGCCGCAGCGCGGTCACCCTGCCGGCCCTGACCGTGACCGTCGCGGATATGGTCGCCGCGCTGGAGCAGGCGGCCGGGCCCGGGGCGAGCGCGCTCATCGACTGGACCCCCGATCCGGCCGTGGCCAGGCTCGTGCTGAGCTGGCCCGCCCGGGTCCGCGCCGACCGGGCGGAACGGCTGGGCCTTGCCCCGGACCCGGATTTCGGCTCCATCATCGGCAGGTACCTCGCCGAATCCCGGCACTGAAAGGACGCAGATGGCAACCACTGGCGTGGCCGTGGTGACCGGGGCCAGCTCCGGTCTTGGCCGGTGCATCGCCCGGGCGCTGCTCGGCGCCGGGTGGCGGGTCGCGGTAGCCGGGCGGCGCGAGGACGCGCTGCGGGAAACCCTGGCCGCCGCCGCGGCGCCGGCCGGGGCCGGGCTGGCCGTTCCCGCCGATGTCACCGTGCCCGACTCGGTCGCCGGGCTGTTCGAGGCGGTGCGGCAGCGCTGGCAGCGCATCGACCTGCTGGTCAACAACGCAGGGCTGTTCGGCCCGCCGGGCGCGGTCGACGAGCTTTCCCTGGCCGGCTGGCGGCAGGCCGTCGACACCAACCTCACCGGCGCCTTCCTGTGCGCCCACCACGCGGTCGCGATGATGAAAGCCCAGGATCCCCGTGGCGGCCGGATCATCAACAACGGCTCGATATCCGCGCACAGCCCGCGCCCGCACAGCGTCGCCTACACCGCCACCAAGCACGCGATCACCGGCCTGACCAAGTCCATCTCGCTCGACGGGCGGGCCTTCGGCATCGCCTGCGGGCAGATCGACATCGGCAACGCCGCCACGGACATGACCGCGCAGATGAGCCACGGCATGCCGCAGGCCAACGGCACGCTGGCCCCCGAGCCCACCTTCGACGCCCGGCACGTCGCCGACGCGGTGCTCTACATGGCCGGCCTGCCCCTGGACGCCAACGTGCAGTTCCTCACCATCACCGCCACGACGATGCCCTTCATCGGCCGGGGATGACGGGGGAGCGGCCGCGCGGTGCCCCGGTATCAGGTCAGGCGTCCGCGGCCGACATCGCCCGCACGGCGATCTCGTGATCCTGGACGCTGGTGGCCCCGGACACCGCCACGGCCCCGGCCAGGCGGCCCTCGAGGAACAGCGGCACACCGCCGCCGAACGGCACCAGGTCGCCCCGGGCGATCATCCCGTGGAACAGTTCCGGCTCCACATCGAGCTGGCGGCGGAAGCCCTCGCCGAGTTCCAGCGTCGCGGTTCCGGTCAGGATGACCGACCGGGTCTTGCCCACCGCGGTCCTGGCCGACAGCCGGGTCGCGCCATCCATCCGGGCGAAGGCGAGCAGGCCCGCCGCTTCGTCGGCCACGGCGACCGAGACCCGCAGCCCCAGCCCATGGGCGTCGCGCACCGCCGCGTCCACGATCCGTTGGGCCAGGGCCAGATCCACCGAGTCGCGCATCGCCGGCTCCCGTCCGTTAGTGATGCCTGTGACATTCATCAGAAAGTGATGGTTGCCGCAGCCATCACTTTCGGCGGCCGCTATCCCCGGGACCGGCCCGAGCGCCGCCTCCCATCGGCGCCCGCGATGTGCGCGATGGCCTCCTCCGGGCCGGCGCAGACCCTGACGTGCGCCATGTCCCGGTCGTCGATGACGAGGTGGCCAGCCACGGCGTCCAGGACCGGCCCCCAGCCCTCGCCGAGGAAGATGAGGTCAGGGGCCTCCGGCTCGGTCTGCAGGGATGCCCACGCGATCGCGGCCTCCGCGAGCGTGCCGATCCCGCCGTCGAGCGCGATCATGGCGTCGGCCGCCAGGAGGTGGGCGAACCGCTCCGGGTACGTGTCCGACCAGCGCAGCTCGTCGCACCACTGGTTCGGCGTCAGGTGGGTCCAGCCCCGCATGGGGAGGCCGACGACCCTTCCGCCGGCCCCGGCCGCGGCTCGCGACACGACCCCCATCAGGCCGCCGTAACCGCCGGTGAGGGTGATCCAGCCCTGCGCGGCGATGGCCGCTCCCGTGCGCTCGGCGAGCGCGCAGCGCGGATCGGGGGGCTCGATGCGGGCGGAGCCGATGACCGCGATCGTCAGCGGCTCCGCGGGGACGGGTTCAGCCGGCGACGAGTTGATAGCCGCGCACCCCCTTCTTCGGTGACAACGTGATGATGGCGCCGCGCAGGACGCCCTCCGAATATTCGCTGCCCGGGTTGATGGCGAGGGTGCGGCCGATCCTGGCCTCGCCGCGTGATTCGTGGATGTGCCCGTGCAGGCTCAGCATGGGCTGGTATCTCTCCAGCGCTTCGCGCACGGCCGAGGAACCGACGCCCGCGATCACCGGCATTCCCCCCTTCATGATCGGGCGGAACTCCGCGTCCAGGAGCGCCGCCTGGTCGATCGGCGTCTCGCGCGGCGGCACATGGAAGTTGAAGATCACCCGGTCGGTGCTGCCCAGCGCGTCCGCCTGCTTGGCGATGTACGCCGCGAGCTCGTCCTCGGGCAGCTCGCGCGGCGAATCCCAGGGCGTCTTGTTGGAGTAGCCGACGCTGACCATCGTGAAGCCGTCGCCGAGGTCCACCTGTCCCTCTTCCGGGTTGATCACGGTCGCGGACGAGCGCAGGATGTCGTCCACGAAGATCGGATCGTCGTTGCCCGGTGCGAAGTAGCACTGGATCCCCGTACCGGCCAGCCGGTCCTCGGCCAGCTCCAGCCACTTGTTCAGGGTGCGGTTCATCAGCGTTTCGAACAGGTCGGTCACCGCGCCGGGGCTGGCGCGGAAGTGCTCCATCTCCTCCGCTGTCGTGTCGTAGGCGTAGAAGCCCGCGTCGGCGATCGTCTTGCGGAGCTTGGCTATCTCGTCGCCGGTCACCTCGAGTGAGCGCCCGTAGAGCGTCGCGGTGTGCACGCCCTGCCCGCGATCGACGATCGGCACGATCATCTTGCCGGTGATGTCGCCGCCCATGATCAGCGTGTCGCAGCCGTAGAACTTCGCCGCGTTCAGGAACTTGCGCAGGCACACCTCGGAGCCGTGGATGTCGGTGGCGAAGTAGATCTTGCGGTCACCCATGTCCGGTCCCTGCTGCCGTCACGCTGGCTCTCCGATCGTGGCGCGGTGAATCGTCGCGTAATGCTCCCGCTTGGCCTGCTCACTGGGGAAGTTGTAGCTGCGCTTCCCGGTCAGCCTGGCGAGGTGGAACCCGACCTGGGCCAGGGGCAGGGCGGCCAGGACCGGGCTGAGCTCTTCCGGCACGCCTCCGGCCAGCCGCAGGTGGGCCGCGTGGCCCGGCGGCTCGGCGTCGGAGACCACGGTGACGTCCGCCTGCACGAAGGACAGCTCGGCGGCGATCTCGCCGGCCCGGTCCGTGGCCGCGCCCGAGGGCGCGATGACCACGACCGGGTCGCCCGGCCTGGTAATGAAGTACTGCTCGTGCGCCCATTCCTCCAGGTTGACCGCGAGCGCGATGCGCTGCGGCGCCTCGAACAGCTTCGCCGCGCCGAAGCGGGCGGACGCCTCGTTCGGCCCCGCGCCGAGGAAGGTCACGAAGCGCGAGGACGCCAGCCGGGCGGCAACCGCGGCCGCGGGGGCGTCGCACCAGCCGAGCGTCTTGGCCGCCAGACCGGGAAGCTGGCTGGCCGCGGCGCGCGCGGTGCCCGCGCCGGCCGGCGGCGACGTGCGCAGGGCCAGGTCGAGGAGCGTGCACACCATCCCGATGTAGGTGCTGGTGCCCGGCGAGAAGCCGGGCGTCGGCACGTCGATGGGGAGCACGAGCCCGGCGGCCGCGGCGAGCGGGCCGTCGGCGTTGTTGGTCAGCGCGATCACCGGATGGCCGAACCTGGCCGCCTGGACCGCGGCCTCGGTGGTGCGCCCGGCCTTTCCCGAGAACGAGATGGCGATGACCGCGCTGGCCGGTGGCAGGTAGCGGACCTGGTAGCGGGCGAGGTCCAGGGCGTGCACGGCGTCCGCGTGCAGCCGGCTGTGCCGGGCGAACGCGAGCACACAGGCCTGCCCCGCGAACGCGGAGTCGCCGCACCCGGTCAGGTAGAGCTGGCGGATCCCGCGCTCGGTGAGCCATTCCGCCAGCTTGGCGACGTGCCCGCCGGGATCGGCGAGGTGACCGGCTATCACGCCGGGAATGGTGGCGATCTCCTCGCGCATGACGCCGATGTCGTACCCGCCGTCCGGCTGGCCGGTCCGCGCCGGGGCCGCCGCGGCACCACCGGCCGCGGCACCACCGGCCGCGACACGGCCGGCCGCGGTGCTGCCGGCGGTACCGCCGCTGGCCGCGGTGCTGTAGGCCGTGGTCCTGCCGGAGAGCAGGTCGTGGGCCAGCTCGCGCCGGTCGAGCAGCCGCAGGGATCCGGATGCGCCGATCGCGGCCGCGGCCGTTGCGCAGCCCCGGCGCGCGGCGGCGGCCGGGTCCTCGCCGAGCGCGAGGCCGGCCGCGAACGCGCCGCAGAAGCTGTCGCCCGCGCCCGTCGGATCGGTCACGGCCGCCGGGTACGCGGGCACGTGCACCTGGCCGGCCCCGGGCGTGGCCACCAGCGCGCCGTCGGCGCCAAGCTTGACCACCACGCAGGGCACCCCCGCGGCGATCAGTTCGGCGGCGCCGCGGGATGGGTCGTCGTGGCCGAGGAGCACGGCCAGTTCCTCGCGCGAGGGCAGGAACACATCCACCGAGCGGGCGGCATCCAGCAACTGGCTGCCGCCGCGCCAGTCCTCGTGGGTGTCGAGCAGGACGGCCGCGCCCGGTGCCCGGTCCCGCACCGAGCGCGCCAGCGCGGCCGCCGCGGCCAGTGGCATCGCGGCGATGTGCAGCACCGGCGGCGGCGTCCGGTCCAGCCACCCGCCGGGAATGTCGGCGGGCTGCGGGGCCACCTCCGCGCCGCGGCCGCGCGGCGTCCGGTACACCCAGTTCCGCCGGCCGTCGGGCTCGTAGATCACCCAGTTCCGGACCGTCGGGCCGTCGATGCGGCGGATACCGGAGATGTCCGCCCCGGCGTCGCGCAGGCGGCCGAGCACCTGCGCCGGGAAGTCCGTCCCGCAGCGGGCGACGATCCCGGTGTCGCCGGCCCAGGCCAGCGCCGCCGCGCAGGCGTGCACCGAGTTACCGCCCAGCGTGCCCATCTGGCTGGTGCCGTCGGGCTGGATGACGTCATCGATGGTGAGGTTGCCGACGATGACGACGGGCCGGGCCGGGGCGCGCGCGCCGGCCCGGCCCCCGGCCGCGGCGCCTGGGCGGTCCGCCGCGGCCGTCATCGGTCGCCCCGGTGGTGGGTGCGGGCTGCCACGTGAGCTACTCCGGAGGGATCTGTTTGAAGGCCAGGTTCAGGTTAATTCCGCGCCGCTTGTTGACCAGGTAGGCGCCGATGTACCAGAGCACCCCGGCGGCAATCACGCCGAGCATGAACTCCACCGACAGGTGCGCGGTCGCGGCGAACTGCGTGCTGATCGTGGAGTTGAAGATGAACAGCAGCATCAGCGCGCCGAGCGCGATCACCCCGCCGGCCCCGGCCACCGCCACCGCCGGCAGGCCGAACAGCCGGCGCCCGCCTGCCGACTGCCAGACGCTCTTGAGCCGGTACGGGAACACGACGCCGGCCGCGGCGACCAGGATGAACGCGCCGATCTGCGCCAGCAGGGCGCCGAGCAGGCTCGCCTGCGCGATGTTGATCAGCGCCAGCAGGGCGACTTCGCCGGTGACCGTGCAGAACACGATGGCCGTCACCGGGGTGTGCACCCGGTCGTTGACCCGCCCGAGCGCTTGCGGCGCACTGCGGTCCAGGCCCCAGGCGAGCATGTACCTGGTGGCCTGCAGTTCGGACAGCGGGGTTCCCATCAGCGCCCAGATCACGAAGCCGAGGCCAAGCAGCCCGAGCAGGACCACGTTGTGCGTCATCAGCGCGGTGAGGAAGTTGATTCCAGGTGGCAGCCCGCCGGGCAGCCCGAGCTTGGCCGGGTCGTTGGCGGCAAGGTAGTCGGCGCTGCGCAGCCAGGCGCTGCCCAGGGAGTGGGTGGCCAGCAGCACGATGATGGCCAGCACCGCCCCGTTGATCAGCACGCCGCCGACCATGGCGAAGTACTGCGTGCGCGAGGCCCGCTTGACCTCGCCGCCGATCTGAGCCGAGCCCTGGGCGTAGCCCACCACGAAGAACACCCACGGCAGCATCAGCAGCGTCGCGGTGAAGCTGAACGGTGCCGTGGCACCGGTGAACCCGGCCGCCTTCGCGGCGGGGATGACCTGGTCGTACCGCAGCGTGCCGTTCTTCGCGGCGAAGCTGTCCCAGGACGCGCCGATGCTGGTGCCGCGGAACAGCAGCAGGCCCACCATGACCAGGATGGCGAGACCGGCGATCAGGAACAGCCACTTCTGCACCCGCCAGTAGACCCGCCCGCCGAAGATCAGCAGCAGCGCGAACAGGATGTTCAGCAGCGTGCCGAACAGGAAGACGTACCACTGCATGTGGATGCCGAGGAAGTCGTGCTTGGCCAGCAGGCCGTTGGCGGCGCTGATCCAGGTTTGGTTCCCGGTCACCGAGCCGATCGTGATCATCGCGGTAGGTGCCGCGGCGACCAGCGCGAACCAGGCGTTGAAGCCGATCCAGAAGAAGATCAGCCAGATGCCCTGGCTCCAGGACAGCAGCCAGCCGAGGAACGGGTGCAGGGCGCGGCTGACGAACACGTAGTCCCCGCCGGACCGCGGCATCGCCGCCGCGAACTCCGAGTACACCCAAAGCAGCGTGAACGCCATGATCAGCGTGCCGATGACCACGGACAGCACCATGCTGCCGCCCGGGAAGATCGCCGGCGCCTGCTGCAGCAGGAGCACCGACCCGATGGCGACGTTCATGCCAAGGGTGTTCATGATCAGCGCGTCCCACATGGAGACCTCGCGGACCAGGCCGGTGGCGTTGCGGGTGAAGTTGAAGTCCTGCGGCGCTCCTGTCGCGCGTGCGGGTGTGGACGTCATACGGATCACTTCCTGCGCGCTCGCCCGGCCGCGGCCGGGGCTGGGGGAAACGGGGGGCCATCGGCGGCGGTGCCGATGACATGCTTGAGTTCGCCGCCTACGCGATGGCTCTCGAGCGAGAACTTGAACCGGTCCGCCCGGTACAGCACCCGGGACACCTCGGTTGCCCGGTCGTCCTGGTCGAACGTCGTGCCCTGGACCTGCAGTGCCGAGGCTCCCGGTGGTACCTGGAGCAGCCCCGCCTCTTCGTCCTTGGCCTGGACGACCTCGATCGTGCTCATGGCGCGGCCCATCTGCACGCCGTAAAGCCGTTCGAGGGTGGCGTACAGCGCCACCCTCGTGAAGTCCTGGGCGGACAGGCCGGGGAACCGGGCCGGGCTGAGCCACGCGGTCAGCAGCGCCACCGGCCCGCCGGCGACCGAGGCCAGCCGGTCCAGCCGGAAAAGCCGCCGCGGCTTGCCCTCGAAGACCTCGCGGACGTCGGCCGGTGGTGCCTGGTTCTCCGCGCGGATCACGGTCATCTCGGGCTCCAGGCCCTGGCCCCGCAACGACTCGGTGAAGCTGCCGAGCAGGCTTATCTTCTCGACGACCTTGTCGTCCCTGACGAATGTGCCCTTACCTCTGACTCGCAGCAGGTAGCCCTGCCGCACCAGGTCAAGGAGGGCCTGCCGGACCGGCGCCAGGCTGATCCCGAGATGCGCCGCGTACTGCCGCTCGTGCGGGATCTGCTGGCCGGGGCGCAGCGTGCCGCGCTCGATCTGGCTCTGCAACTCGTTGCGCAGCTGGTGGTGCAGCGGCACCGGCGAGCTGCGGCTGATCGCCAGGGAGAGCTCAGCCAGGTAGCTGTCCGGCTGCGCCGCTTCCACCTGCGGTCTCATCCCTGATATCTACTAAAATTATAATCTGCTGTCAATGACGAGCGCTGGCGAAGCGGCAGCAGATGGTCAATCTAGTTGACTATCCCGGGCCGGGATGAGATGCTCGCTATGTTCAACCTCGTTGACTATCTGGGAGATAACATGCCTGTCCTGCGCGCTCCCGCCGCGCCCACTCACGACCTGGGCCATGCCCGCTTCACTTCGCTCGCGACGCCGAGCCGGGGCGCTACTGACACCTCGGTCTGGACGGTGGAGATCCTGCCTGACACGCCGGCCACCCCGCACTCGCTGACCAGGGAGGAGGTGTTCGTGGTGCTGGAGGGCACGGCGGCGGTGCGGATCGCCGGGCACGCCGACCAGGCAGGCGCCGGCGACGCGATCGTGGTACCGCCCCACGCGGAGTTCGAGCTGGCCAACGCCGGCTCCGGGCCGCTGCGGCTGGTGTGCTGCCTGCCCGTCGGCGGCCAGGGCCGCCTGCCCGACGGCACCACGTTCACCCCGCCGTGGGCTGAATGACACCCACCGCCGCAGCCGGTGAGCCTCCCCTCGCGCGGCTGTTCGCCATCGGGTACCGGCTGCTTATCGACCGCCTGCACGACCGGCTACGGGCTCGCGGCTGGACCGATGTCCGCCCGGCGTTCGGGTTCGTGCTGCTGGCGGCCCGCGATCAGCCGACCTCCGTGAGCGAGCTGGCGGCGCTCATGGGGACCACCAAGCAGGCCGCATCGAAGCTGGTGGAGACGATGGTGGCGGCCGGCTACGTGCAGCGCGGCGTCGGTGCCGAGGACGGCCGTCAGCGGCCGGTACAGCTCACCTCGCGTGGCGCGGAACTGCTCCGCGGCGTCGAGCAGATCTACACCGAACTCGAGCAGGAGTGGGCGAACGTGATCGGCGCCGCGCAGGTGCAGCGCATGCGCCGCGACCTCGTGCGCGTTCTCTCCGACGCCCGCAGCGGCGAGCTCCCGCCGGTGCGCCCCATCTGGTAACGGCAGCGGCCGGCTCGCGAATCACGCCAGCAAGGCGGCCCGGCCGTGCAGGACCTGGGCCAGCGCGGCGAGATCCGCGTCCCGGTACCGCTGGCCCCGGGGGCCGGTGAGCCACGCGGGCGCCAGCGGCCGCTGGCTGGCCACGTCGGCGGCCAGGGCGGGAGCCAGCCCGGCGGCCGCGAGGCAGGACACCGCCTGGGCCGGCGGCAGCGAGTTGAGCCAGCGATAACCGGCCTGGCTGCGGGCCGCCGGAGCGACGCTGCCTATCACGCGCACCCGGGAGATGCCCCCGTCGGGAAACGCGTCGATGCGGACCGAGGCGACCGGATCGGGGTGGCTGACCGCCAGGACGTGCCGCGTGTCCGGCTGCAGCGGGGTGCGGGGGAGCAGCGGCGCCCAGGCGGGCGGCCCGGCCGAAGCCGGTCCGGCCGAAGCCGGCCCCGCCGGCAGCGATCCGGCCGCCGGCCCGGGCGGCGGCGGTTCACCGGCGGCACACCCGTACACCGCCACCTCGGCGGAGGCGTTGTACTTGAAGTGCGCGGTATCCACGATCAGCCGGCGGACCTGCCCGGTGAAGGCCAGCCGGAGGACCGCCCAGTCATGCCCGGAGTCACGTCGCCGCCGGGTCTCCCAGCCCTCACCCATCGACCGTGCCGTGTCCGGGCGGTTGAGCAGGCTGGCCGAGTTGTAGAAGTCGTCGCTGCTGGCGACCACCATCCCGCCGTACTCCTGACCGGCCAGGTCGATCGTCAGCGACTCGAGCCCGCGCGGGTCCGGGACCACCTCGCCCATGACCCGCAGCCGCGCCACACCGCCGTCGGGGAAGGCGGAGAGCCGGACGTGGGTGAACCGGCGGGGATCGGTGACGTCGAACGTGTTGTGCGCGTCACCCCGCAGCGGCGACCGGGGCACGAGTTCGGCCCACTCCGTCGCCGGGCCGAGCAGTTCGGCGGGGCTCGGGTAGCCCTCGGCCCCGCACGCCTCGATCGCGCACGCGGTGGGGAAGTTCCCCGTGAAGAAGCTGGTGTCCACGTCGACGGAGGTGACCACGCCGGGGGCGCCGAGCCGGATCAGCGCCCAGTCGTGACCGGGTTCCCGGCGCCGCCGTGTTTCCCAGCCGTCCACGATCTCGCCGCGGTGCCCGTACCTGCCCGGCTCGAAGGCGGCGGCGGCCGGCGTCAGCAGGTTCTCCTTCTCACCGAACGATTCGTCGCTGGCCGCGATGACGCTGCCGCCCAGCCAGCGCGAGGCAAGGTCCACCTGCGGCGTCACCTGGCCTCCTCCTCCTCCTCCTCCTCCTCCTCCTCCTCCTCCGGTGCGGGCTCGCCCGCGGGCGGTCATTCCCCGCCCCTGGCCAGCAGCCTGCCGCGGGGCCGCGCCGGGTCGGCCGGCTCGCCGCGCAGAATCGTGCCGCGGACGGCCCCGACCAGCCCGCGGCCCGCATAGGGGGTCACCCGGTGCCGGTGGTGCAGCAGCGCGGGATCCACGGTGAAGCCCTCATCGGGCGCGAACACGCAGAAATCCGCGTCGTATCCCGGCGCGATCAGTCCCTTCCGGCGCAGGCCGGCGAGCCGTGCTGGCCGTTGTGCCATCCATGACACCACGTCGGCGAGCGAGAACCCCCGGCGGCGGGCCTCGGTCCACACCACCGGCAGCCCGAGCTGCAGGGAGGAGATCCCGCCCCAGGCGGTGCCGAAATCGCCGGTATCCAGCTCCTTCATGGCGGGCGTGCACGGTGAGTGGTCGGAGACCACCAGGTCGAGCACCCCGTCGCGCAGGCCGTCCCAGAGCAGGTCGCGGTTGGCCGCCTCGCGGATGGGCGGTGCGCACTTGAACGCGGTCTCGCCGTCGCCGATCTCCTCCGCCGCCAGCGCCAGGTAGTGCGGGCACGATTCGGCGGTCAGCCGCACGCCGTCCCGGCGGGCCGACGCGATCATCGGCAGCGCGTCCGAACTCGACACGTGGACGACATGCGCCCGCCCGCGGGTCTTCCTGGCGGCCTCGATCACCTGCGCCACCGCCAGGTTCTCCGCACCCCGCGGCCGCGAGGCGAGATATTTCGCGTAACGCCTGCCGGGCGGCTCGGCTCCGGCCGCCAGCGCATCGGCGCTCTCGGCATGAATCAGCAGCGGCGAGCCGAGGTCGCGCAGGATGCCGAGTGCCTCCGCCAGCTCGGGAACGCTGACCGCCGGGAACTCGTCTGACCCGGAGTCGGCCAGGAAGCACTTGAAGCCGAGCACGCCGGCCTCGTGGAGCGGCGCGAGCCCGCCGAGGTTCCGCGGGATGACCCCGCCCCAGAAGCCGATGTCCACATGGCAGCGCCCCTCGGCCGCGTCCCGCTTGGCCCGCAACGCCGCCACGCTCACCGTGGCCGGGACGCTGTCCAGCGGCATGTCGACCAGGGTCGTGATCCCGCCGGCGGCCGCCGCCCTGGTGGCGGCGGCGAAGCCCTCCCACTCGGTGTTGCCCGGCTCGCACACGTGCACGTGGGAATCGACCAGGCCGGGCAGCAGCACCACGTCGGGGCCAAGCTCGATCGCCCGCGCGGCGGAGATCGGGTTCGTCAGCGGCTCGACGGCGACGATCCGGCCATCGGCCACCCCGATGCCGCGCCCCGCCTCACGTCCCTCGCAGATGGCGCGGGACGCCCGGATAACCAAGTCGAAGATGTCTGCCACCTACTAAGCGGTCCGGCGTTACGAACGCCGAAACTTGCCGCCGACAGCCTCGTGACCACGGCTGTCACCCTATCTACGTGCGATCACCGCGCACACCTGGCCGAAAGGCGGGGTGGTCAGGCAGGTGACCGCCCCGCCCGCAGGGCAAGCTCGGCCCACACGACCTTGCGCCGGTGGCCAGTGCGCTGCCAGCCCCACTGCGTGCTGAGGGCGGCGACGACGGTCAGGCCGCGCCCGCATTCGTCCTCGTCGTCGGCGTGGCGGGGTTCCAGGTCGAAGGTGCTGTGGTCCCACACCTCAATGACCAGGGTGGTCTGGCTGGCCAGCAGGCGGAGGATGACCGGCGGGCGGTCGGGAAGCACGATCGAGGCGTCGGCGGCGTTCGTCATTAACTCGCTGACGAGCAGGGCGGCATCCTCGGCCAGGTGGCGCAGGCCCCACTCGTGCAGCACATGCACGGCGTGGAGGCGCGCGCAGGGGATCGCGCCCGGCAGCGGGGCGAATTCCAGGAAGCTCGTGCGGTGGAAGACGGGACTGGGACTGGCACGGTCAAGGGGAGCTGGGCATCGCTTCACAGTGTCAGTACCGCCGATCATGGAGTCCTCGCAGCCGGGCCGATGCTTCCTCCCACAGCGTGTCGTTGCAGGTCTACGCTGTGTACAGGATCACCTGACAAGCCGGGCGAATGCCCACGCGAGGGCGCCCGCGCCGATGCCACGCCGAGGGAACGCCGATGCCGCGCGACAACGACCAGGACGGAACCCCGCAGGGTGTCTTCGGCGCGGAGCTGCGCTACTACCGGGAACGGGCCGGGCTGTCCCAGACCGAACTGGCCGCGCTGGTGACCGTCTCCCATGACGTGATCAGCAAGATCGAGACCGGCGAGCGTCCGCCCGCGAAGGACTTCCCCGAACGGCTGGATGCCGTGCCGGAACTGGACACGCGCGGCGGCCTGGCGCGGCTGTGGGGCAACCTGCGCAAGGGCCTGCGGCACCGGGCCATTCCCGGGTGGTTCCAGCCGTGGACTCACTTCGAGGCTCAAGCGGCCACGCTGCGGTCCTATGAACCGCTGCTGGTTCCGGGCCTGCTCCAGACCGAGGAGTACGCGCGGGCGATCCTCGCCGCCCGCCCCGGCGGCAAGCAAGACGACCTGGACGACCAGGTGGCCGCGCGGATCGGCCGGCAGGCCATTCTGGCGCGGGCCGATGCGCCGCAACTCTGGTGCGTCGTGGATGAAGGGGTGCTCCACCGATGCATCGGCGGTCCCAAGGTCATGCATGACCAGTTAGAGCACCTGGCCGGACTTGCCGAGAACCAGCAGACCACGATCCAGGTCATCCCGGCGTCAGCCGGCGCTCACGCGGGCCTCCTGGGCGGCTTTGTCATCGCTGACCTGGATGGCTCGCCCGGTATGGTGTATCTGGAGACCGCGGCCGAGGGGCAGATCGCCGACAGCCCCGCCATCGTGGCTCATGCGATGCTCCGCTTCGATGCCCTCCGGTCGGAAGCCCTGCCCCGGGCAGCATCACGCGACCTGATCATGAAAGTAGCTGAGGACAGATGGACCTGACCCGCGCCGCGTGGCGCAAGTCCTCGCGCAGCGGCGACAACGGCGGCAACTGCGTCGAGGTTGCCCGCAACCTCCCCGGCGTCGTCGCCGTACGCGACTCCAAGAACCCGTACGGACCGGTCCTGATCATAGAGCCCGCCGGGTGGCGGGATTTCATCGTTTACCTGAAGGCCGGTCGGCACGACTTGGCCTGACAGCCACGCGGTGCTGTGCGAACACGGCCGGCGTCGTTCTGCCTGGGCTGGCTCGCGTTTCCTGCTTGGACGCCGTGGCTGCTATCGCGGTTCCCGCATGGGCAGTGCGCCGGCCGTAAGCTCCCCGGTCGCCCGGTGCCGGTCAAGTACCGGCGCGGGGCCCGGCGTTGTTGCCAGGATTGGGCCATGTTGTTGCGGATATTCACCGAGCCACAGCAGGGCGCCAGCTACGACAGGCTGCTATCGGTCGCCCAGGCTGCCGAACGGCACCTTCCGCCTGCCCGGGCCGCTGGCGATCTCGGTGGCCCAGGTGGACCAGATGAGCGGCGGCCGGGCCGAACTCGGGCTGGGCACCGGCTGGTTCGACGCGGAGCACACCGCGTACGGGATACCGTTCCCGCCGATGGCCGAGCGGTTCGCCCGCCTGGAAGAGCAACTGGAGATCATCACCGGGCTGTGGGGGACCGCAGCGGGCGCGACGTTCTCGTTCAGCGGCGACCACTACTCGCTCGAGGGCTCACCGGCGCTGCCCAAGCCGGTCCAGCGGCCGCGTCCACCGGTGCTGGTCGGCGGTGGCGGGCAGCGCCGGACGCCGCGGCTGGCGGCGAAGTTCGCCGACGAGTACAACATCCCGTTCGCCAGCGTCGAGGTCAGCGCGGCCGCGTTCGGGCGGGTGCGGGAAGCGTGCCAGGAGGCGGGCCGCGACCCCGGTTCGCTGGTGTACTCGGCCGCGCAGACCGTGTGCTGCGCCCGGGACGAGGCCGGGCTGGCCCGCCGCGCGGCGGCGATCGGCCAGCAGGTGGACGAGCTTAGGCGCAACGGCCTCGCGGGCTCGCCCGCCGAGATCGTCGACAAGCTGGGCCAGTTCGCGGCCGCCGGGGCCACCCGGGCCTACCTCCAGGTCCTCGACCTGCACGACCTCGACCATCTGGAGCTGATCGCGGCCGAGGTCATGCCCCAGGTCCGCTGACCCACCGGCCAGGCCTCGATGGCGGCCGGGCCCCTCGCGCCGGCTTCAAGCCCGGCCTCGCGACCGGTATGGTCACGACGAGAGGTGGAGTGAGGATGACCTCGAGGTCGCGACCGGCGATGTCATCGGCCGGCCCGGAGCGGCGGGGTCCTGACCAGCGGCGGGACCCGGCGCGCGGGCCGGGGCAGGCCCGGGACCAGGGCCGCGCGCGGGATCCGGAGCGGACCCGCCGGGAGATCCTCGACGTCGCGCTCGGCGAGTTCGCCAGCAACGGCTACTCGGGCGCCCGGGTCGACGAGATCGCCGCCAAGACCCGCACCACCAAGCGGATGATCTACTACTACTTCACCAACAAGGAGCAGCTGTACATCGCGGTGCTGGAACAGGCGTATTCGACCGCCAGGGACGCCGAGCGCCAGCTCGACGTCGACCACCTGGACCCGGTGTCGGCCATCCGCACGCTCGCCGAGCTGACCTTCGACCACCACGAATCACACCCGGATTTCGTCAGCCTCGTCGCCATCGAGAACATTCACCACGGCGAGTTCATCGCCAAGTCAGCGGCCCTGGCGGAGCTGATCGCGCCCGCGCTGTCCGTGGCGGAGGGGATCCTCCAGCGCGGTTACGCCACCGGCGCCTTCCGCCGCCCGGCCACCGCCATCGACGTGCACCTGATGATCAACGCGTACTGCTTCTTCCGCGTGTCGAACCGGCACACGTTCAGCGCGCTGTTCGGCGTCGACCTGCTCGGCGCGGAGCGCCGCGACCACTTCCGCCGGATGATCGGGGACCTGGTCGTCAGCTACCTCACCACGCCGCCCGAGGTCGGCGGCTAGCTGCCGATGGGCCGGGCCGCGGCGGCGCCTTCCAGCATGGTCTCGGCCACGATGTTGTAGGCGAGAACCCAGGCCTCGCGGGTCGGGGCGTCGAACTCCTCGCCCAGGACCGAGGCGAGCGCGGCGAGCAGGGAATCTCCGACGGTCCGGTAGTCCGCGGCCCGCACCCCGTACCCAACATGGCGGGCGCCGAGGGCGCGGGTGTGGTTGAGCAGCTCGCCGAGCCGGGGCATGGCATGGACGATCTCGGCGAGCTTCTGGGCGAACTTGACCTTCTGCTCGGCCAGGTCGGTGGTGAACAAGGGCCGCAGCGCGGGATCCCGCTGGAACAGCTCCTCGTAGAAGCGGGCCGCCATGGCCGGCAGATCCGCGCCGAGGCGCTTGAACGAGGACTGCACCAGGGTGATCTGCTCCGGCGTCATCACGTGCTCCCGAGTGCTTGGGCCAGGCCGGCGCGGCTGGTGACGCCGAGCTTGGCGTAGGCATGCTGCAGATGGTTGTTCACCGTCCGCACGGACAGGTAGAGGCGTTCGGCTATATCCCGGCTGGCCATGCCGCTCGCCGCGAGCAGCACAACCTCCCGTTCCCGTCCAGACAGCGGGGCCGCGGTCGCGGCGCCGACCGTGGCGACGTGGAGCAGGCCCGGTGTGGCGGCGCCCTCGCAGGCGGCGGCGAGCGTGGTGGAACGGCGCAGCGCGGCCGTGGCCGCCCGGCGGTCCCCGGCGCGGCTGAACTCCCCGGCCGCGCCACCCGCGGCCTCGGCGGCGAGCAGCAAGGCGCCCAGGGCCTCGAAGTCGTCGGCGGCCCCATCGAGTTCCTTGCCGTCGCGGGCCCGGACCGCGGCGGCATGCCGGGCGCGCGCGGACACCAGCGGCGAGTCGCAGGCGCCGGCCAGCTCGCGCAGCCGGCCGGAAACGTCCTCGCCACTGGTGCGCATCAGGTCGTGCAACAGCCACGACTCGGTGACCCGGTGGCCGGTCGCGGCCGCCTCCGCCGCCGCGGCGCGGAACGCCGCCGCGGCCTCGGCGGGCCGCTGCGCGGCGGCGGCGGCCCACGCGTCGGCCAGGCGCTGCTCCGGCCCGAGGAAACCGAACCACGGCACGGCCGCGCGCTCGGCCAGCGCCTGCGCGGCGGCCTCCGGCTCACCGAGCATGGCATGGGCCAGGGCCAGGCCCGACAGGGCCATGCAGCGCGGGCCGGCGAACCGGTGCGCCTGGGCCAGCCCGGCCGCCTCGGCATAGTAGCGGCGGGCGGTCGCCAGCCGTCCCTGCAGGGTGGCCACCCGGCCGAGGTTCGCCGCGAACCAGATCTGGGCGATGGGCACCCGGTGCGAGGCGACCGCCTCGGCGCCGGCCCGGGCGAGCTGCTCGGCCTCGGCGAGCCGGCCCGCCTCGGTCAGGGCGAACACCTGGTTGACGATGTGCGTCGCCGGGTGGGCGATGGCCAGTTCGTCGCCCAGTGCGACGTGGTCGGCGTAGCTCGCCTGGGCGAGGGCCACCGCCTCGGCGGTGCGGCCCGCCGTGGCCAGGGCGACGGCGCCGGCGATCGCCCGCACGACCCGGGTCCGCTGGTCGCTGCCGGGGATGCCCGCAAGCACCGTCAGCGCGATGTCCGGGCGCCCGGAGAACGTCAGCACGGCCGCCTCGTTGGCCACCAGCTCCTCGACCAGCGGTGCGGAGCTGACCACGGCCTTGGCGGCGCTGTTGATGGCCAGTGCCTCGCCGGGCTGGCACAGGCCCCAGTGCGCGTTCTTGGCCCGGGTGACCGCCAGGCGCATCGCGACGTTCTCGCCGCTTGGCAGTTGCTGGCCAAGGGCGAGGGCGCGTTCTGAAGCGTCGAAGTCGCCGAGTTCGTACAGCGCCTCGCCGAGCAGCAGCGCCCCGACCGCGTCAAGTTCCCCGCTGGGCACCGCCTCCATCAGGCGCCGCACCATGCGGAAGTCATGCGTGGCGCGGGCCAGGTGGGCGCCCCGGGCCAGCACCGCCGGGTCGGGCCGCCCGCCGGCGTCCAGCCGCCACACCGCGGTCCGCAGCTCCGCCGGGCTGGGCGCGGGGCTGGCCGCTTCCAGCCGCTCCGCCTGGGCCAGCAGCACCGTGCGCGCCCGCAGCTTCGGCATGGCGGCCCGGACCACCTTGGCGTGCAGCGGGTGGGCCAGGCGCACCTGCCCCTCGGCCACCGCGATCGTCACCAGCCCGGCCCGTTCCAGCGACTCGAGCACGCCGGGCGGGGCCGCCGTCTCCAGGTAGCCGAGCTCCACCGGCTGGCACAGGGCGAGCAGCTCGAGCACCGCGCGCGCCTCGGCCGGCAGGCCGCCGATCCGCTGCTCGACCAGATCGAGCAGCCGGCTCGTGGCCGGCAGGTGATCCTCCAGATGCCACACGCCCGACCGCTCGACCAGCGCGCCCGATTCCAGCGCGCCCAGTACCAGTTCGTGCACGTAGAGCGGGTTGCCCCGGGAGGCCTCCCAGAACTCCCGCCCCGCACCGGCCTCGATCGGGCCGCCCAGTGCCAGGTGCAGGAGCGTATCGAGATGGGCGCGGCTGAGGTCATGCAGGTCGACCCGTTCCAGCCGGCCGTCCCGCCACAGGTCGGTCAGCAGGTCAGGAACCGGCTCGCCGGTGCGCACGGTGGCGATCAGGAAGATCGCCCGTTGCGCGGCCAGGTATCCGAGCAGGGCCAGCGAGGCGACATCGAGCAGCGCCACGTCGTCAGCCACGATCACCAGGCGGCGGCCGCGGTGCCGGTCGCGCAGGGCCCGGCGGGTCTGCTCGAACAGCGCGGCCGCGTTGACCTGCCCGTCGGGGCCGAGCCGCCCGAGCCCGTCCGGGAGCAGGGCGGCCACCGCGCCAAGCGGCAGCAGTGCGGTCGTCCGGCTGCCCGCTATCCGCTGGGCCGGATGACCGCTCGCCGCCGCCTGGCTGGCGCACTCATCGGCCAGCCGGGTCTTGCCGACCCCCGCCCGGCCGTAGATCACCAGGCCCGCCCGCTCGCCCGAGCCCAGAGCCCGCTCGAACATCTCAAGCTCCGGCCGGCGGCCCACGATCGGCCACCGCGGCAGCGTCATCACCACACCGGCCAGCATGCCAGGCCCTGCCAGGGCAGGCCATTGCAGGTTTCCGTAACCCAGCGGGCCGCGCCTCAGGCTGTCACCACGGCCGGCCGGAGCCCCGCCACGATCCCGACGATGTGATCGGCCAGGTGGCCGGGGACACCCAGGCTGTCCAGTGTCGCGGCGAGATGGCCGGCGGTCCGGTCGAAGTCGGCATCGCCGATGCCCAGGCCGCGGTGTGCCTTGGTGAGGTCAGGTCCCCGGTAACGCTCGGGACCGCCGAGCGCCTCCCCGAGGATCGTGACGACGTACGCACGGTGCTTGGCAGCGACGCCGCGGGGGAAGAACCGGCTGAGCACCGGATCGGCGAGGAGCCGGCCGTAGAGGCCGTCGACGGCGGCGACAACGGCCGCCCGGCCGCCAATCGCCTGGTAAACGTTGACCGCCGGCGCCTCGGCGGGCGCGATGGTGTCTGTGCTTGTGGTCATGGCAGTTCTCCTTGTTCAGGCATCTACCGCCACGATCCACCCGGCCCGGCCGCCCGCGCCTGAGCAACGATTGCTCATTTGCCCCCCGCCGGATGTTTGCCCAGGTCACGAGGGTGCTACCGGCGCTCGCACCAGGCTGGCGCGGGCGCCCGAGTAAGCCACCGCACCCGGAAACGAGCAATCGCTGCTCAAGATGACGCCCCGCGCCACGGCCTAGAACTGTCCGTCCGATGCGGTCAGCAACGGCGTGGTGTACCTGTCCCGTTCGCCAGGGCAGGCCGGCCGGGGACGGCCGCGCCTGCCCTGGCCCGGTCCGCACCTGCCGGTCAGCCGTCCGCGGCGGTGTACCGCTGTTCCGCCGCGCGGACCTCGGGCAGGCCGATGAAGTCGGCGAACTCGCCGAAGGCGGGCAGGTCGCCGAGCGCGGCGGCCGGGGTGCCCGCCCGCGAGATCTCCTGCAGTATCCGCCGCATGGCGGCGGTGGCCGCGAGCAGCGTGCTGATCGGGAAGATGACGATCCGGTAGCCGAGTTCGCGCAGCCGGGCCAGGCTCACCGGCGGGGTCTTGCCGCCCTCGGCCCAGTTGAACAGCAGCGGCACCCCGGGGAAGGCACGCGCCGCCTCCGCGACCTCCGCCTCGCTGGTCAGTGCCTCGATGAACAGGGCGTCCGCGCCCGCCCGCAGATAGCGCCCGGCACGTGCCAGTGATTGCTCGAAACCCTCTACGGCCCTCGCGTCGGTCCTGGCGATGATCACGAAATCGGTGTCGCCGCGGGCCTCGGTCGCGGCCCTGATCTTGGCCGCCATCTCCTCGGCGTGGATGACCATCTTGCCGTCCATGTGCCCGCACTTCTTCGGGGCGACCTGGTCCTCGATGTGGATCCCGGCGGCGCCGGCCGCCTCGTAGGCCCCGACGGTGCGGATCACGTTGAGCGGGTTGCCGTAGCCGGTGTCGGCGTCGGCGATCACCGGGATGTCCACACAGGCCGCGATCCGCGCGGCGTTGCCGGCCATCTCGGTCATCGTCAGCAGGCCGACGTCCGGCCGCCCGAGCAGGGCGGCCGAGGTCCCGAACCCGGTCATGTACACGGCCGGGAACCCGGCTTCCTCCACCAGCCGGGCGGCCAGCGGGTCGAACGCGCCCGGTGCCACGATCGTCTCCCCGGATTCCAGCAGGGCCCGCAGCCGGGACGCGCCGCCCGGGCGCCGGGTGAGCCGGGCCGTCACCGCGCGCCCCCGGCACAGAAAACAGCAGCCACGCCTGCGTCACCCCATCCCTCGCCGCAGCGACGAGCCCGATCCTACGGGGCATCCGGCCGCGGGCCCGAATGACGGTTAAGTCCTACTATGGCTGGCGTGACGAGCAGCGATTACATCGAACGATTCGCCGATCTGGTCGTCCACGTCGGTGTCAATGTCCAGCCGGGCAACGGGGTGATCCTCGGTGCCGACACCGCCCACCTGGAAATCGCGCGGGCGGTGGTGGACCGCGCCTACGCGGCGGGCGCCGCGTGGGTCGAGATCGAATGGTCGGACGGGCCGATCCGGCACTCGCGGCTCACCCACGCGAGCATGGAGAGCCTGACCAGGCCCCGGCCGTGGGCGATCGAGCGGACCAAGGAGTGGGCGGCCGGGCGGGGCGTCGCGATCCTGCTGACCGGCGATCCCGATCCGCATCTCTTCGACGATGTCGATCCGGCCAAGGCCGCCGCGTTCCCGATGGAAGAGGCGATGGCCCGCCAGCAGGCGCTGCTGGGGGAACAACTGCGCTGGACCGTGGTCGCGGCACCGAACCCGGGCTGGGCGCAGGAGATCTTCGGGGAACCCGACGTCGAGCGGCTGTGGGAAGCGGTCGGCACGGCGATGCGCCTCGACGAGGCCGATCCGGTGGCGGCCTGGCGGGAGCGCGCGGCGGAACTCGCGGCGCGCGGGCGCGCGCTGGACGCGCTGGACCTGACCGAGGTGCGCTACCACAGCGCGGACACCGATCTCACGGTCGGGCTCCTGCCGGACAGCCGGTGGACCGGTGGCGGTGGGGACGACAAGGACGGCATCGCGTACATGCCGAACATCCCCACCGAGGAGGTCTTCACCAGCCCGGACCGGCGCCGTGCCGACGGCACGATCACGCTGACCAAGCCGGTGATCGTCAACGGCCAGGTGGTCGAGGGCCTGCGGGTCACGTTCTCCGGCGGGCGCATCGCCGAGGTCACCGCGACGTCGGGGGCCGAGGCGGTGCGGGCCGAACTCGACACCGACGAAGGCGCCCCGAGCCTGGGTGAGGTTTCCCTGGTGGACCGGGACTCGCGGATCGCCAAGGCCGGCATCCTGTTCCACAACACGCTGTTCGACGAGAACGCGGCCTGTCACGTCGCCTGGGGGCAGAGCTTCCCCTTCGCGATCGCGGGCGGCCTGGAGATGAGCGACGAGGACCGGTTCGAGCGCGGGCTGAACCGCTCGGCCGTGCACACCGACGTGGTGATCGGCGGCGCGGGCATGACCGTCACCGGCGTCGGCCCGCGGGGCACCGTGGACATCATCCGCGACGACGAGTGGGTGCTGGGCACCTGACCCGCACGCCGTTACGGGTGGGCCGGCCGGCCGGAGCCCGCGCGGGCTCCGGCCGGCCGAAAGGCCCTCGTGTCACGGCTTGGCCGCGAGGACGTAGCGGAATACGTTGTCCTGGCGAAGCTGGCCGTCCGGCTTGCGGTCGGCTTCCAGCACGTCGTGCATGACCTGGCGGACCGCGTCCGGGCCGGCGACGTCGATGACCTTCTGCAGCGGGCCGGCCGAGATGTGCGCCGTCCACGCCTGGTCATGGTCGGCGTAGCTCAGGCCGACGGGCACCTCGCCGCCGCCGGTGACGGCCAGGCCGGCCTTTTCGAGCAGGCCCTCGACCATTCCCGGGTCGCTGACCGCCAGCGGAGCCGGAGTGCCCGGCGGCGGCGGGGCGAGCGAGCGCAGCCGGGCGAACAGCGCCTCGGTCTCGCAGCGGGCCGGGTCGCCCCACACGCCGATGGCGACCTGGCCGCCCGGCCGGCAGACCCTGGCCAGTTCCCGCACCGCCTCGGCGGGGTCGGTGGCGTACTGGATCGCGTTGAAGGCCGTGACGATGTCGAAGCTGTCGTCGTCGTAGGGCAGCGCCTGGATCTCGCCGGTACGGAAGCTGGCGCCGGGGGTGCGGCCGCGGGCGACCTCCAGCAGCGGGGCGGAGGCGTCCAGCCCGGATGCGACCGCGCCGCGGCCGACGGCCAGGGACACGACCAGGCCGGCGCCGCACCCGGCGTCCAGCAGGGACTTGCCGGTCAGTGGTCCGGCCGCGTCGAGCGTGGCGTCGTAGATGGGGCGCATCTGCGATTCCTGGAGCTCCGCCCACGTCCGCGGGTTCCTGCCCCACAGCTCGCCTTGGATTTCTGCTGACCCCATGGCTACCTCCTGGATGCCGTCGCTGGTGGGCTAACGACGCCAGAGTGCGGCCGGCCGGGCGCCCGCGGCATCCGTAGCAGCCCCGGATCCGCTGGGGGTTCGCTACGGATTCACGGCACACTTGACCCGTGAGCAGCGCATCCGCCCTGGCCGGCACCGGGGTGTCCGGCCGTGAGGCCGAGGTGCTCGCCCTGCTTGGCGAGCACCTCAGCCACGCCGAGATCGCCGCGCGCCTGTTCATCTCGGTGCGGACCGTGGAGAGCCACGCCGCGTCGCTGCGCCGCAAGCTTGGCGTCGGCAGCCACCGCGAACTGGTCCGGGTGGCCGCCGGATACCGGACGGCCCTGGCGGAGCCCGCCGCTGCGCCCCGGCTGCCATCGCCGCTGACCTCGTTCATCGGGCGCGACAGCGAGCGGGCGGCCCTGGCCGCGGCGCTGGCCGAGTCCCGGCTGGTGTCGGCGGTCGGTCCCGGCGGGGCCGGGAAGACCCGGCTGGCGCTGGCGGTCGCCGCGGACATGGCCGCCCGGTTCCCCGACGGGATCTGGTACGCAGACCTGGTACCGGTCACCGATCCGGCGCTGCTGCCCGCTGCGGTGCTGACCGGCACCGGCCTGGCCGAATCCTCGGCCAGGCCAGCCGAGGATGTGCTGGCCGCCGGCATGGCCGGCCGGCGGGCGCTGCTGGTGCTGGACAACTGCGAGCACCTGGTGCACCCGGTCGCGGTGCTGACCGAGCGGCTGCTGTCCGCCTGCCCGGGCCTGGTCGTGCTGCTGACCAGCCGGATCCGGCTGGTGGTGCCGCATGAAACCGTGTACCCGGTGGCCGGGCTGTCGATGCCGCCCGGCGGGGAGGGGCGGGCCGCTGCCGGGCAGGGCGCTGCCGGGGAGGGCGCTGCCGGGGAGGGCGGGGACGCGCTGGCGCTGTTCGCCGACCGGGCGGCCGCCGCGGGCGCGCCGCTGCCGCCCGGGCCATCCCGGAGCCGGGCCGCCGGGATCTGCCGGGCACTGGGCGGCATGCCGCTGGCGATCGAGCTGGCCGCGGCCCGGTTGCCCGCCCTGGGCCTGGACGGGCTGGAGGCCGGGCTGGCGGACCAGCTCAGCCTGCTGACCGGCGGCTCCCGCCAGCAGCCGCGGCACCGCTCCCTGCACGACACGCTCGACTGGAGTTACCGGCTGCTGGATCCGCGCGAGCAGGCGGTGCTGCGGCGGGTGTCGGTGTTCGCCGCGCCGTTCGGGCCCGACGCCGCGGTGGCCGTGGCCGGATCCGGCCCGGTCCGGCCCGCGCAGGTGCCCGGCCTGCTCGGCAGGCTCGCCGAGCACAGCCTGCTGGTGCCGGTCACCGGGGCCGGCGGCACGCGCTACCAGGCGCTGGAACCGGTGCGCCAGTTCGGCATCGCCCGCCTCGGCGCCGACCAGGACCAGCGCGCTTTGCCGCGGCACCTGGCCTGGTGCCTGGCCACGGCGGCGGAACTCGACCAGGACGACACCGGCGGGCCGGGCTGGTGCGCCGGCTTCGACGCCGCCGCCGATGAGTTCCGCGCCGCGCTCGGCTGGTCGGCCGGGCAGCCCGGGCTGCGTGCCGACGCCTGCCGGCTAGCGGTCCAGCTCGCCGGCCTGCTGTTCACCCGCGGCCGGCTCCGTGAGGCACAGCGGCGCTACGAGCAAGCCGCGGCCCTGGCCGGTGACCAGGCAAGCGCCGCCGCCGTGCTGGAACGCGCCGCGGCCACCGCCGGCATCCGGACCCTGGGCGACGAGGCGCAACGGCTGGGCCGGGCCGCGGCCGCCGCCTACCTGCAGGCCGGCGACCGTGCGGCGGCCGCGGTCGCGTTCGCCCGGTGCGCCGAGCACATCAACAGGTTCGCCGGCCTGTACGCCGAGCCACCCGCCCCCGGCGCCGCCGGCGAGCTGCTCGCCGAGGCTCGCGGCTGCGCGGGCGCGGATCCGCGCGCGGCGGCCGCCATCGGCTCGGCCGTACTGCAGGACAGCGGCCCGGGCGGCGGGCAGGCCGCCAGGCTGGCCGGCGATGCCCTGCGCCTGGCCCGCGAGGCCGGTGACCCGCTGCTGATCAGCGCGGCGCTCGACGGGGCGATGCTGGGGCAGGTGCTCCAGGGTGACATCGTCCGGGCCGCGGGCACCGCCGCGGAGCGCCTCGGCATACTGCCGCAAGCACGCGACCCCCGGGTGGCCTTCGAACTGAAGGACGCCCTGCACACCGCGATGTTCAGCGCCCTCGCCGCCGGGCAGGCCGCGGCCGCCCTGCGGCACGCCGAACGGCACTACCGCCTGCCGTTCCTGCGCGAGGAACGCGACCTCGCCACCGACGACCTGATCGCGCCCGCCGCCGTGGCCGGCCAATGGGACCGGGTCATCGGCCTCGCCGGCCAGTGGCACCGCGGCTGGGAAACCGCAGGACGGCCCGCGGCGCCCGGCCGCGCCCTGGCCCCGGCCGCCGCCGCGATGGTGCACGGGCTGCGCGGCGACGACGCCGCCCGGGCCGGGTGGCTGGCCATCCTCGCCGCCGTCCGCGGCGTGGCCGAACAGCACGCCGTGGCCGGCTCCGGCTGCGGTGAGGTGTTCGAGGCCATCGTGCTGCTCCACCGCGGGCAGCCGCGCGCGGCCCTGGACGTGCTCACCGCGGCACCTGGCAGCCCGTCGTGGCACCCCCTGCTATGGCACCAGTGGTCCGCCGCGCTGCGCGCCGAGGCCGCCGTCCTGGCCGGCCATCCACGGGCCGGCCACCATCTGGCCCAGGCCCGGGCGAGCGCGGGCGGCAACCCGATCGCGACCGCGCTCACCGGCCGGGCCGAGGCGCTGCACCGGGCTGACCGCGCCGCCCTGCTCGCCGCCGCCGCCGCGTTCACCGAGGTCGGCTGCCCTTACCAGCGCGCCCGCAGCCTCGTCCTGGCGGGCGGCACCGATCGCGCGGCCGGCCAGGACGAACTGGCCGCCATGAGCGCCGCCCCGATGACCGCCTGAGCCGCCCAGCTTCACCGACGAAGGGCTGACCATCGCCGGGCAGCTCCGGGCTGGCTACCCGGATGTGGGCATAGCCCGGAGCCTCGGCATCTCCGGCCGGACCGTCGAAGCCCCCATCGCCGAGATCTTCCGCAAGCTCGGCATCCACAGCCAGCCCGACGACAACCGCCGCGTCAAGGCGGTCCTGACCTGGCTGCGGGCCAGCGGGGCCCGCCCTTCCGGCTGACGCCCAGGGCCTGCCCGCGCCCGCCTGCGGCTCGCTGCCCATCCTGAGCGAGGCTTATGCTCAGGCAGCGGCGCCGCGCCCACGGGCGGGCGCCGTCAGGGTAGCTGCCGACGGATCGGAACGTAACTCGCATGAGCATGCCTGGCACCGCCGCCGTCCCCGGGCGCGCCCGTGTCGTCGTCGTCGGCGGCGGCGTCATCGGCGCGTCGGTCGCCTATCATCTCGCGCATCTGGGGGTGCCCGATGTGGTGCTGCTGGAGCGGGACCGGCTGACCTCGGGCACCACGTGGCACGCGGCGGGCCTGATGGCCACCTTCGGCTCGACCTCGCAGACCTCGACCGAGCTGCGGATGTACACCAGGGACCTGTACGCCCGGCTGGAGGCGGAGACCGGGCAGGCTACCGGGCTGAAGCAGGTGGGGCTGATCGAGCTGGCCGTCGAGCCGGGGCGGCTGGAGGAGTACCGCCGGGTGGCCGCGTTCAACCGGCTGTGCGGGGTGGAGGTGCACGAGATCTCCCCGGCCGAGGTCGCCGCGCTGTTCCCGCTGGCCCGGGTCGACGACGTGCTGGCCGGGTTCTACATCCCGGCCGACGGGCGGGTGAACCCGGTCGATGTGACGATGGCGCTGGCCAAGGGGGCCAGGATGCGCGGCGCGCGGATCCTCGAGGGCGTGCCGGTGACCGGCTTCTCCCGGTGCCGCGGCGCGGTGACCGGGGTGCGCACGCCCGCCGGTGACATCGAGGCCGAGTACGTGGTCAACTGCGCCGGGATGTGGGCCCGCCAGCTCGGCGAGCTGGCCGGGGTGAGCATCCCGCTGCAGGCGGCCGAGCACTACTACCTGCTGACCGAGCCGATCGAGGGGGTGGACGGCGGCTGGCCGGTGCTGGAGGACCCGGCGAACTACGGCTACTACCGGGAGGAGGGCGGCGGGCTGATGCTGGGCCTGTTCGAGCCGGCCTGCGCGCCGTGGCACGTCGGGGGCATCCCCGACGGCTTCTCCTTCGGCGAACTTCCCCCGGACTGGGACCGGATGGCCCCGCACCTGGAGCGCGCCATGTCCCGGATCCCGGTGACGGCCGGAGTCGGGATCAAGAAGTTCTTCTGCGGCCCGGAGAGCTTCACCCCGGACCTGCTGCCGATCGTCGGCGAGGCGCCGGAACTGAAGAATTACTTCGTCGCCGCCGGGCTGAACTCGATCGGGATCCTGACCGGCGGTGGCATCGGCCGGGTAGTCGCGCAGTGGATCGCCGAGGGCCGCCCCGACATCGACGTGACCGGCATCAACATCGACCGGCTGCACCGCTACCAGGCCAACCCGGAGTACCGGGCGACCCGCACCGTGGAGTCGCTCGGCCTGGTCTACGCGACCCACTACCCGGGTCGGCCCATGTCCACCGCGCGGGGTGCGAAGGTGTCCCCGGTGCACCACAGGCTGGTCGCGCAGCGCGCCTACTTCAAGGACGTCAGCGGCTGGGAGGGCGCCGACTGGTACGCCCCGGAGGGCGCCCGGCCGGAGCCCGGCGCGCTGTCCTGGGGGCGGCCGGACTGGTTCGGCTACTGGGAGGCCGAGCATCACGCCGCCCGCACCGGGGTGATCTTGATGGACATGGCCTTCATGGCCAAGTTCGACGTGCGGGGCCGGGACGCGGGGCGGATCCTCGAGCAGGTATCCGCCAATCACGTGAACGGCGAGCCCGGCCGGATCACCTACACCCAGTGGCTCAACCAGGCGGGCACGCTGGAAGCCGACCTCACCGTGACCAAGCTGACACCGCCCACCGGCACGCGGAGACCTGGCTGCGCCGGCACATCGGTGACGCCCACGCCTTCGTGAGCGACGTGACCTCGGGCTACGCGCAGCTCAACATCCAGGGCCCGCGGTCACGCGAGCTGCTGGCCTCGCTTACCTCCGCGGACATGTCCAACGAGGCGTTCCCGTTCCGCACCGCCGCCGAGATCGACATCGGGTTCGCCAGGGTGCTCTGCATCCGCATCACCTACCTGGGTGAACTCGGCTATGAGCTGTACATCCCGGCGGAGCAGGCGGTGCACGTCTACGACCGGCTCGTCGAGGCCGGGCGCGCGGCCGGCCTGCGGCACGCCGGGCTCAAGGCACTGGGCAGCCTGCGGATGGAGAAGGGCTACCGGGACTACGGCCACGACATCGACAACACCGACACCGTGCTCGAGGCCGGGCTCGGCTTCGCGGTGGCACTGGACAAGCCGGGCGGCTTCATCGGCCGCGAAGCGGTGCTCGCCCAGAAACGGCGCGGGCCGCTGTGCCGGCGCCTGGTCCAGGTGCTGCTCAAAGACCCCGCGCCGCTGCTGTTCCACGCCGAGGTGGTGCACCGCGACGGCGGGCCCGCCGGGTACATCAGGTCCGCTTCCTACGGGTTCACCGTCGGCGGCGCGGTCGGGCTGGCGATGATCGACGCCGGCGAGCCCATCGACCAGGCCTACCTGGACGCCGGCGAGTGGACGGTGCAGGTCGGCGCCGCGGCCTACCCGGCCGTCGCCTCGCTGCGCCCGCTGTATGACCCGGGGAACAAGCGGATCCGGATATAAGCGCCTCCTGGGGGAACCGGCGATTGACGCTGGCCGCAGATTGTTTACAATCTTGTGAACGATTTGCGGCGAGGATGGAGGCATCGCATGCCCGCAGACCCCAGCGCCGGCCCAGGCCCCGCCGCAGCCACGGCATGGCCGTCCGGGCGGCCGCCGTTCCGCGCCGACCACGTCGGCAGCCTGCTCCGCCCGCCCGGGCTGTTGCGGGCCAGGGAGGAGTTCGCGGCCGGCCGGCTCGGTGCCGATGAGCTCCGCGAGGCCGAGGACACCGCCATCCGCGAGGTGGTCCGGATGCAGCAGGAGGTCGGGCTGCGCGCCGCGACCGACGGTGAGCAGCGCCGCGAGTCCTGGCACATGGACTTCATCTACCAGCTCGGCGGCATCAAGAAGGTCCAGGACGACACGATCAGGGTGGCGTTCCACAACGAGCGGAAGAGCTATGAATGGGCGCCGCCGTCCGCGCACGTGGTCGCCCCGGTCACGCTCGAGCACACGATCTTCGGTGACGCGTTCTCGTTCCTGCGCGACACCGTCACCACCGCGCTGCCCAAGCTCACCATCCCCTCGCTGAGCATGGTGCACTACCGGGGCGGGCGCTCGGCCATCGACGCGTCGGTCTACCCGGACCTGGACCAGTTCTGGGCCGACCTGGCCGCCACCTACGCCGAGGAAGTACGGCGGCTCTATGACCTCGGCTGCCGCTACCTGCAGCTCGACGACACCAGCCTGGCCTACATGAACGACCCGGCGCAGCGCCGCCACGTCGCCGAGATCGGCGGGGACCCCGAGCACCAGCACGAGCGTTACATCGAGAACATCAACCGCGCGCTGGCGGGACGGCCCGCCGACCTGGCGGTCACCACCCACATGTGCCGGGGCAACAACCAGAGCATGTGGGCGGCCGAGGGCGGCTACGAGTTCGTCGCCGAGGCACTGTTCAACGAGCTTGCCGTGGACGGTTTCTTCTGTGAGTGGGACGACGAGCGCTCGGGCGGCTTCGAGCCGCTGCGGTTCGTGCCCAAGGGCAAGCGGGTCGTCCTCGGGCTGGTCACCACCAAGCGCGGCGAACTGGAGAGCAAGGACCAGCTCAAGCGGCGGATCGAGGACGCCGCCCGGTTCGTCGACCCCGGCCAGCTCTGCCTGTCGCCGCAGTGCGGCTTCTCCTCGACCAAGGAGGGCAACGACCTCACCCAGCAGCAGCAGTGGGACAAGCTCCGGCTGATCGTCGAGACCGCACAGGAGGTCTGGGGCACGTGGTGACGCAGGACGGGCCGGTGCTGGTGGTCAGCGCGCACGCCGGCGACTTCGTCTGGCGGGCCGGCGGCGCGATAGCGCTGGCCGCGTCCCGCGGCGCGGAGGTCACGGTGCTGTGCCTGTCCTACGGCGAGCGGGGCGAGTCGGCGCGGGCCTGGCGGGACGGCAAGGGGCTGGAGGAGATCAAGGCGCTGCGGCGGGACGAGGCGGCCAGCGCGGCCGGCGTGCTCGGCGCCAAGATCGAGTTCCTCGACGCCGGGGACTACCCGCTGCCCGAGTCCGCCGAGCTGGTGCACGAGATCGTGCGCTGCTACCGGCGGGCCGAGCCCGCGGTGGTGCTGACCCACGCCCTGGCCGACCCCTACAACCCGGACCACCCGGCGGCGGCCCGGATGGCCCTGCAGGCCCGGGTGCTGGCGCAGGCCATCGGCTATGACGCCCCCGGCGACCCGCTGGGCGCGCCGCCGGTGTTCCTGTTCGAGCCGCACCAGCCGGAGCAGTGCGACTTCAAGCCGCAGGTGCTGCTGGACATCACCGAGGTGTTCGGCGTGAAGCGCCGGGCGATGGAATGCCTGGCCGCGCAGCAGCACATGTGGGACTACTACACCGACCTGGCCAGGCGCCGCGGGGTGCAGCTCCGCCGCAACGCCGGCCCCAACCTGGGCCTGGCGCAGACATGCATGGCGGAGGCGTACATGCGGGTCTATCCGCAGGTGACCGGGATCCTGCAATGAGGAACGTAGTGGTCACCGGCTGCCCGCGCGCCGACCTTAGCGAGGTAGGAGCCCTGGCCGCGTTCGGCGTCGCCACCGTGCACGAGGCGATGGGCCGCACCGGTTACCTGGGCCCGGGGATCCGCCCGGTCCACCTGGGCTCGCGGATCGGCGGCACCGCGGTGACCGCGGTCTGCTGGCCCGGCGACAACCTGATGATCCACGCCGCGGTGGAGCAGTGCCGTTTCGGTGACGTCCTGGTGGTCACCACCACCTCGCCGTGCACCGACGGCGCGTTCGGCGAGCTGCTCGCCACGGCGCTGCAGCACCGGGGCGCCCGGGGCCTGGTCACCACCGGCGGCGTGCGGGACGTGGCCGAGCTGCACGAGATGGGCTTCCCGGTGTTCTGCGCCGCGGTGTCGGCACAGGGCACGGTCAAGGCCACGCCCGGCGCGGTCAACATCCCGGTCAGCATCGGCGGCCAGCAGATCGTGCCGGGCGACGCGATCCTCGCCGACGACGACGGGGTCGTGGTGGTACCGCGGCCCGCCGTCTCCGCCGCCGTCGCCGCGGCCAGGGCGCGCACCGACAAGGAGCGCGCGTCCCGGGCCGCGTTCCGCCGCGGGGAGCTGGGCCTGGACCGGTACGGGCTGCGCGCCGTGCTGGCCGGCCTCGGTGTCGAGTACGTGGACTACCACAGCTACCAGGAACCGCCCCCGTGACCGGCGGGTGCCCGTACCGGGGGGCACGCCGGTGATCGGGGACGGCGTGCGGTGCCTGCTGATGCGCGGCGGCACCTCGAAGGGCCTGTACTTCCTCGCCGCCGACCTGCCCGCCGACCCGCAGCAGCGGGACGCGCTGCTGCTCGCGGTGATGGGCAGCGGCCACCCGATGCAGGTCGACGGGGTCGGCGGCGCCCATCCGCTGGCGTCCAAGATCGCGGTGGTGTCACTGTCGGCGCGCGAGGACGCCGACATCGACTACCTGTTCCTGCAGCTCGGGGTGGACGAGCCGACGATCACCGACCGGCAGAACTGCGGGAACATCCTCGCCGGGGTCGGCCCGTTCGCCGTCGAGCGGGGGCTGATCGGCGCCGGGGAGGAGTCGACCACGACCCGCATCCACATGGTGAACTCGCACACCGTGGTCACCGCCACGTTCGCCACGCCCGCGGGCGTGCCGCGGTACGCCGGGGACACCGCGATCGCCGGCGTGCCCGGCACCGCCGCGCCGATCCTGCTGCGGTTCGCCGGCACCGCCGGCTCGGCCACCGGCAGCCTGCTCCCCACCGGCCGCGTGTCCGACGTCATCGACGGCGTCGAGGTGAGCTGCGTGGACAACGGCATGCCGGTGGTGGTGGCGCGGGCCAGCGACCTCGGGCTCACCGGTGCCGAGCCGCACCGGGAACTGGCCGGGAACCAGGAGCTGGCCCGCCGGGTGCAGGCGCTGCGGCTGGCCGCCGGTGAGCTGATGGGGCTCGGTGATGTCTCCGGCCTGTCGGTGCCCAAGACCACCCTGGTCAGCGCGCCCCGTGACGGCGGGACGATCTGCACCCGCACGTTCATCCCGGTCCGGCCGCACACCTCCATCGGGGTGCTCGGCGCGGTGACCGTGGCCACCGCCATGCTGCTGCCCGGCGCGGCCGGCGCCGAACTGGCCCGGCTGCCCGAGTCCGGGCACGTGATCGACATCGAGCATGCCACCGGGCACCTGGAGGTCGAGGTCGAGCTCGACGCCGCCGGGGACCCGCCCCGGGTGCTGCGCGCGGGCGTCGTCCGCACCGCCCGCAAGCTCTTCGACGGGACCGTCTACCCGCCCGCGATCGCCCGATAGGAGGCGAGCGATGCCCCTGCTGCACGACGTCGCGCACCTCGGCCACGCCGAGCTGCTCACCCCCGAGCCGGACCGGAGCCTGTGGTTCTTCACCCAGGTGCTCGGGCTCACCGAGAACGGCACCAGCGGCGACTCGGTCTACCTGCGCACCTGGGACGACTACGAGCACCACAGCCTGAAGCTGACCGCGTCGGGCACCTCTGGCCTGCGCCGGACCGGGCTGCGGGCCAGCAGCGAGGACGCGCTGCACCGGCGGGTGGCGCAGATCGAGGGGGCAGGCCTGGGCATCGGCTGGCAGTCCGGCGACGCCGGGATCGGTCCCACCTACCTGTTCCGCGACCCGGACGGGCACGAGTTCGAGCTGTACTGGGAGACCGAGTGGTACCGGCCCGACGGTGACCTGAAGCCGGCGCTGAAGAACCAGGCGCAGGCCAACCCGGGCCGCGGCGTGCCGGTCCGGCGGCTCGACCACGTCAACTTCCTGGCCGCGCAGACCAAGCCGAACGGGGAGTTCGTCGCCACCGCGCTCGGCGGCCGGGTCACCGAGCAGATCGTGCTCGACGACGGCACCATCTCCGCGCAGTGGCTGCACTTCGCGCAGAAGTCCTACGACCTCGTCTACACCAACGACTGGACCGGGAGGAACGGCCGGCTGCACCACATCGCGTTCGCCACCGACACCCGCGAGGACATCCTCCGGGCCGCCGACCTCTGCCTGGACCGCGGGGTGTTCATCGAGACCGGGCCGCACAAGCACGCCATCCAGCAGACGTTCTTCCTCTACGTCTATGAGCCCGGCGGGAACCGGATCGAGCTGTGCAACCCATGCGCCAGGCTGATCTTCGCGCCGGACTGGGCCCCGATCAGCTGGTCGGAGGCGGAACGCGCGAAGGGGCAGGCCTGGGGACTTGCCACGATCCCGTCGTTCCACACCCACGGGACCCCGCCGGTACCGTGATGGCCGGGACGCCGGGAGTGCCGGCCGATGCCAGGCGCACGGTCGCCGAGGCGGTCCGTGCGGCCATTCTGCGGGGCGAGTTCGCGCCCAGGCAGCGGCTGATCGAGGCCGAGCTGTGCGAGCGCTTCGGCACGTCCAGGTTCGTCGTGCGGGCCGCCCTGCAGGAGCTGTCCGCGCAGGGCCTGGTGGAGGTCGAGCGGAACCGGGGCGCGCGGGTGCGTGAGGTGTCGCTGGGCGAGGCCATCGAGATCACCGAGGTGCGCAAGCTGCTCGAAGGCCTCGAGGCGGCCCGCGCCGCGACCCGGATCACCACGGCGGAGGCGGCCATGCTGCGCGGCATCGTCACCGGCATGCGCGCCGCGGTCGCACGCGCCGAACTGCTCACCTACAGCGAGCTGAACGCATCGCTGCACGCGGCGATCCGGGACATCTCGGCGCACGAGACATCGGCCCGGCTGCTCCGCCAGTTGCGGGACCAGACCGTCCGGCATCAGTTCACGCTGTCCCTGATGCCGGGCCGGCCCGCGGTCTCTCTGCCGCAGCACGAGGCGATCGTCGCCGCGGTGACGGCACGGGATCCGGACGCCGCCGAGCGGGCGATGCACGAGCATCTGCAGAGCGTGATCGAGGCGCTGCACGCCCTGCAGGCGGCCATACGGTGAGATACGGCGCTGCGGCCCCGAGGGAGGCCATGACGTGACCGGCGATCCGCTGGTGGTGGCCGTGCTCGGCCTCGGCGAGGCCGGCTCGGCGATCGCGGCCGACCTGTGCGCCGCGGGCGCGGTGGTGCGCGGTTTCGACCCGCGGGTCCGGCCCGGGGCCGGGCTCACCGCCTGTGCCAGCGACGCGGACGCGTGCCGTGGCGCGACGGTCGTGCTGTCGCTGACCTGCGCCCACGAGGCCGAGGGAGCCCTGGTGGCGGCCCTGCCGGGGATCGCCGCCGGGGCGATCTACGCCGACCTCAACACCGCGCCGGCACAGCAGAAGGCACACCTGGCCGGCCTGGCCGCCGCGGCCGGCGCCGGGTTCGCGGACGTCGCGCTGATGTCCCCGGTGCCGGGCAACGGGCTGCGCACGCCGATGCTCGCGGCCGGCCCGGCGGCCGGGGAGTTCGCCCGGGTCTTCGGCCGGCTCGGCGCGGCCGTGGAGGTGCTGCCCGGGCCGCCCGGCGCGGCGGCGGCGCGGAAGCTGGTCCGGAGCGTCTTCTACAAGGGGCTCGCCGCCGCGGTCACCGAGTCGCTGCGCGCGGCCCGGGCCGCCGGGTGCGAACAGTGGCTGCGTGACAACATCTCCCGCGAGCTGACCGGCGCCTCCGCCGCCACGCTGGACCGGCTGGAGCAGGGCAGCGTGCGGCACGCGGTACGGCGCATCGACGAGATGGCCGCGGCCGGCGAGCAGTTGCACCGGCTGGGCGTGCCGCCCCGGGTGGCCAGCGCGAGCGAGCAATGGCTGCGGCAACTGGCGGAGGAGCAGGGCCTGGCGCCCGGCGGGCCGGGGTGACCGGGCGGGCCGCGCCGCGCTGCCGCCGCTATCCGGGTCCTGGCCGCCGCCGGCCGCCGGACGCTGTTGGCGGTTACCCGCCGAGAACCCCGGCGGCCACCCGCTGGGTGACCCCTTCCCACCACCGCGGCTCCGGCTTGGCGGTCTCGATCCACCAGGTCGCGCCGGCCTCCTGGTAGGGGCCGGCCACCCCGGGCACGGCCGCCGGGTCGGCGGCCACCTCGGCCCAGACCGCTATGTCGAAACCGTCCGCCGAGCCGCGCGCGGCGGCCACCCGCCGCCGCACTCCGGCGATGTCCCCGGCCGAGGGCCGGATCAGCGACCGGCCGGCGAACCGGATCGGGACGGCCCCGTCCCACCGGGCCGCCCGGTCCATGGGCCGGGTCGCGGGCAGCACGCCGCCCACCCAGACGGGCACCCGGGGCCGCTGCACCGGTGCCGGGGTGAACCGCACCGGATCGACGGTGAAGTGCTGGCCGGCGTAGCTGAACCGGTCGCCGCGCCACAGGCCGTCCAGCACCGCCAGGCCCTCGTCGAGCAGGCCGGCGCGGTCCCGGTCCCCGGTCGGCTCGTGGAAGATGCCGAAGTCGCCGTAGGCGGGGGAGCCGATCCCGACGCCGAGGATCAGCCGCCCGCCGCTCAGCCGGTCCAGGGTCGTGGTCTGCCGGGCGAGCTGCCACGGCCGCCGCCGCGGCACCGGGGTGATCATGGTGCCGAGCTTGATCCGGGACGTGCGCGCGGCCACCACGGCCAGCACCAGCCAGGGGTCGATGATCGGCGGCCCGTCACCGGTGTTGGAGAACACGATGTGATCCCACAGGAAGTACCCGTCGAACCCGGCCTCCTCGGCCGCGACGCCGAGGTCGATCAGGCCGTCCGGCTCCTCGCCGAAGTTGGGCACCGCGACACCGCGGCGCAGGCCCTCGCTCACGGCATGCCCTCGCCCGCCTGCGTGGCCTCCCTCGCGGAAGGTCGTGCCGGAGGCGCGCAGGACGGCGGCGTGCGGCGGAGGCGCGCGGGACGGCGGCGTGCGGCGGAGGCGCGCGCGGGACAGCGGCGCGCTTGGCAGTGTCTCACCGGCGGCACTCCTCCCGCCCGGAGGGCTTGTGCTAGCTTAGTCGACAATC
>WNGN01000288.1_pt1 | contig 71387 bp, 64 predicted proteins | sample 5400561 | NCBI WGS metagenome assembly WNGN01 (sample SAMN13153379, study PRJNA577476) | soil metagenome | isolation source: 115 cm soil or saprolite under Garry oak tree replicate 2 | place: USA:California | collected 2016-06-15 | reverse complement strand
CGCCCACCTGCGGTGCCAGCCGCGTCCCAGCCGTCAGGACATTGCCAGGAGGCGCCGAGACCGCCGCTGGCGCGACCGCTCCCACCACCCGCTCCGACCGGGATCGCGCAACGCTCCGCGCGGGTCTCCGGAGCGGGTTTCCCGCTCACCTTTGGCCGCCCGCTCTGGTCGCGGTCGCCCGCCGTTTGCCGTCCGGACACCGGCGGGTGCGGGCCGGCGCCCGCCGCCGGCCCTCCATCCGAGCCCTCGGGCACGCTCCTCGCAGAAATACTCTGAAGAAGAATTTGGCGCTTGCAGTTGCCAACGGCCGCGCGCGTGGTTACCCTTGCCCAAATCTGGGTTGCACGGGTTTCGCCAGCGCCGATACAGGTGAAAGGAGCCATGATGGGCACCAAGACCATCACCATGTACGTCTCGGACATGGATCAAACCGAGATTCCAGCTGGGCAGGTTTATCAGCTCCAGGTCAAGCACCCCGACGGGTCGACGCAGGTCCTCGATATCTCCGAGAGGAACTACCGCGACCTCAAGATCGACGGCGTGGGCAAGATCCTGAAAAAGCGGGGGCGCAAGCCGGGCAGCACCACCAGGGCCACCGCCACCACCGGTCGCCGGCGCTCGGCGAAGGCGGACTCCTAGCACCGATTCGACGGGGGTTTACGCGGGGATCGCCGGCGCCAGCGCGCTACAGTTCAAGACGTCGGCGCTTCCTGGCACTGTGGACAGAGGCCGAACACGTCGGCCTGATGGCCCGCCACCGTGAAGCCCCTGCGGCGCGCGACCCGGGTTGCCCAGGGCTCGACCTCGCACGCGTCGATCTCTTCGACGCGTCCACACCGCTGGCACACCAGATGGTGATGGTGCACCGGCCTGCACAGCCGGAACAGCGCCTCCCCGCTCTCACGCCGGAAGATATCGACCTGCCCGGAGTCGACCAGGCCCTGGAGCGTCCGGTAGACGGTCGCCAGGCCAACCGTACGGTCGAGCTGCGCGTGGAGGTCCTGTGCCGACAGCGGCTCCGGGGCCCGCCGCAGCGCGCTCAGGACAGCCGAGCGCTGGCGGGTGCTCCGTGCGTGATCGGAAGTACGCTGAGTAACCATCCCAGCCAGTCTACTCTGCCGCTCTCTCGTGCCCGCCGGCGCCCCCGCGTTCGCGCTCTTCCCCGCAACCAGGCCGATGCAATCTGGCAGCTCCTGCCAAGATATGATAACTAGTCACAATAGACTATTTTTGGGGACCTGGACGACGGGCCGGTCGAGGGGAAATTGGGGTGGCTCCTACGTGCCCGAGGTGGTGCGGCGGGAGCAACTGTCCGCCGCCAACTCGCTGCTGGGCCTGTCGCAGCAGGCCTCGGTGGTGCTGGGACCGGCGATCGGCGCGGGCCTGATCGTGCTCGGTTCGGCGCCCACGGCCCTGCGCCTGGACGGCCTGACCTTCATGGTCGCCATCGGCGTCGGCGCCGGCCTGGCGGCCCTGACCGTCGGGCGCGCCCGCCCTCCCCTCCCGCCGGGATCGCCGGGGCGCCGCCCGCGCCCGCCCGCCCCGCCGCCATCGTTCCCAGTGTCGTCCACGCGGAAAGCGCTCAGGGCTCGATCCAGCCGTAGCGCGATCTTGGCCGGTCGCCGGGACGACGGCGGCGCGCCTTGCTGCTTGTGCGGCCAGATGTGCCAGGATTGGCTACCGTGTAGCAACCGCCGAACCCGTACGAGAGCCACTCGATCATCATGGCAACTTCGAGCGTCCACCTCGAGATACCGGCCCCAGGCGCCTATCTGGCGGTCGCCCGGGCGGCGGCCACCGGCCTGGCCGCCCAACTGCATTTCACCTACGACCAGATCGACGACCTGCGGATCGCCGTCGACGAGGCGTGCACGCAGTTGATGGCCAGGCGCGGCAGCGCGGACACCATCCACCTCGCCTATCACCTCGACGGCCCCGAGCTGTCGGTCGAGGCCTCGGTGGAGGCCGACGACCGCGGCGGGCCGCTGGAGCGCGACACCTTCGCGTGGCAGATCCTCACGGCGCTCTCCGACGAGGTCGTCGAGCAGGACCACGGGACCCGGCTGCTGATCAGAATCCGGAAGTCCGGCGGATCAGGGTGAGCGAGCTGTCCCAGGACGACGCCATCGTCGATCGCGGGACCGGCACGGAAGCCCAGCCAGCCCGAGCCGTGGACCGCGGCTACGCCAGGGACCTGTTCCAGCGGTTCTCCACCACGCGCGACCCCGCCATCCGCGAGGAGCTGGTCGGCATCCACCTGCCGCTGGTCGAGTACCTGGCCAGGCGCTTCCGCAACCGCGGCGAGCCGCTGGAGGACCTGGTGCAGGTCGGGACCATCGGGCTGCTGAAGGCGATCGACCGCTTCGATCTCGACCGCGAGGTGGAGTTCTCGACCTACGCCACCCCGACGATCGTCGGCGAGCTGAAGCGCCACTTCCGGGACAAGGGCTGGGCCGTGCGCGTGCCGCGGCGGCTCCAGGAGCTGAACCTCTCGCTGACCAAGGTGGTCGCCGAGCTGTCGCAGGAGATCGGCCGCTCCCCCACGGTGCGCGAGATCGCCGACAAGATGCGGCTGTCCGAGGAGGAGGTCCTCGAGGGCCTGGACACCTCCAACGCCTACGCCGTGGTGTCCCTGGACGCGCCGGCGGCCGGCGAGGACACGCCCTCGGTGAGCGACCACATCGGCATCGAGGACGGCAGCCTGGAGGCGCTCGAGTACCGCGCGGCGCTGGGGCCGATCATCGCCGAGCTGCCGGAGCGCGAGCGGCGCATCCTGTACCTGCGCTTCTTCCGGGCCATGACCCAGTCCCAGATCGCCCAGAGCCTCGGGATCTCGCAGATGCACGTGTCGCGGCTGCTCAACCGCACCCTCGGCCTGCTCCGTGAGCGGCTGCTCGCCGACGAGGGCGACTAGGCCATGCTGGTCGCGCTGATCGTGAACCCCCACGCGACCAAGGTCTCCGAGCGGGTGCGGCACCGCGTGACCGCGGCGCTGGCGGTCGAGCACAAGGTCAAGGTCCACCTCACCGGCCAGCCGGGACACGGCGGCGAGCTCACCCGGCGCGCGGTCGACGACGGCGCCGAGCTGGTGGTGGTGCTGGGCGGCGACGGCACCGTCAACGAGGTGGTCAACGGCCTGTCCGGCACGTCGGTGCCGCTGGGCCTGGCGGGCGGCGGCAAGACCAACGTGTTCGCGCGCGGCCTCGGCCTGCCCGGCGACACCACCCACGCCTGCGACCGCCTGCTGGAGCTGCTGCGCGCCGGCACCGTGCGGCGGATCTCGCTCGGCAACGCCGACGGCCGCGCGTTCACCTTCGGCGCCGGCCTCGGCCTCGACGGCGCGATCGTCCGCGACGTCGAGCGGCGGCGGCGCGCACGGCAGCTCTACGGCGACTCGGCGTACGTAGCCGCGGGTCTGAAGACCCTGTTCCTGAGCTACGACCGCGAGCACCCGCACCTGAAGGTCCAGCGAGCCCCGGGCTCCCGGTGCTGCACGACGAGCGGAGCTTCGTGCTGGAGTCGGACGTGCCCCTGGCCTTCCAGCTCGACGGCGAGTATCTCGGCGACCAGACGCGGGTCGAGTTCCGGCTGGAGGAACACACCCTGGAGGTGGTGGCGCCCACCGCCTCCAGCACGCCGCGGCCGGGTTAGAAGGGGGCGCCGTCGAGCGCGCGGCGGAGCTCCCCGGGGCGGTCACTGACGATCACCCCGACCCCGAGGTCGGCCAGCCGTCTGGCGATCTCCGGGTCGTCCACCGTCCAGGCCAGGAGCTGGAAGCCGACGTCCACGGCCCGAGCGGCCGCCAGCTTGGCCATGGGACCGAAATAGGCGGACGCCTGCGCGGCCAGCGCGGAGCAGCCGCACAATTCCGCCCCACGCAGCGCCCGGCCGAGCGGCACCAGCGCCGAGGAGATAAGCCCGACGCTGATGCCCTCCAGCGCCGGCACGGCCGCGGCGACCAGTTTGCGGGAGAACGACGAGACCAGGACGCGGTCGCGGTCGGGACGTCCGGCCAGCGTGGCGGCCAGCAGGTCGGCAACCTGCGCGGGCCCGTCGGGACCCTCGCCACGACATTTCACCTCCACGTCCACCAGGGCATTGCTGGGAAGCGAGTCCAGCGCCTCGGTCAGGGTGGGCACCCGGATGGATTCCTGGCCGCCGCGATGGCCGTTGCGACGGGGCGACCCACTGGCGTCGAGCCGCCGGACCTCGGCCAGCGTGTGCTCGCGCACCGGGCCGCGGCCATTGGTGGTGCGGCCGAGCCCGGCGTCGTGCAGGCAGACCAGCACCTGGTCGGCGGTGCGGCGGACGTCGAGCTCCACCCCGTCGGCGCCATCGCTGATGGCGGCTCGAAAGCCCGGCAGGGTGTTCTCGGGCGCCAGCAGGCGGGCGCCACGGTGACCGAGGATGCGCGGCAGCGGTGACCTCCTTTGACGGAGCCGATCTCGGCCCATGCTGTGCAGGATCTCGGCCATGGAACCGTCTGGCAAACCAGCAGCTTGCCCGATACCAGCCATCATGACTTCTGACTGCGTAGTTCTCCTGAGGAAAAACCGGTGGGCCCCACAATTGGTCATCCAGACTACGCATCGAGGGGGGATATTTGCACTTTTCGCCAGGCCTGAAGCGGGGTTTCGGCGGCGCTGAACCGCCCTGGATCGGCTGCTCAGGGCCTCCGAGGGGTGCTGTTTGCCATGGATTCATCCGCTGCCGCGAGAATTGGGATCTTCCCTTTGGGCTAGGGCTGTCTTAGACTCACGCCGCTCTAGTGATGGGACCGCGCTATTGGATCCCTTCACGGACCTTTCGAGCACTTGCCCTTCCCCCGGGGCTTTGCACGAGAAAGTGAGGATTGTCAATGGATTGGCGCCATCGTGCCCGCTGCCGTGACGTAGACCCGGAGTTGTTCTTCCCGGTCGGTACCACCGGGCCCGCCGAGGCCCAGGTGCAGGCGGCCAAGGCCATCTGCGCGCTCTGCCCAGTCCGAGAAGAATGCTTGCAGTGGGCGCTCGACACCGCGCAGGACGCCGGCGTCTGGGGCGGCCTGTCGGAGGAGGAGCGCCGGGCGCTGCGGCGTGGCCAGCGGCGGCGGGTGCGTATCGCCTAGGATTCGGAACCGTGCGGGTGGCCGGGCACGCGGCCACGAACTGACAACCGAATGTGGGATCACGGGCCTGGCCGAGCGCCAGGCCCGACCACGTGGACCGTCGAGCGCCAGGAACGGGGCAGCCCCGGTACGTCAGGGGCGACGGGCTCGTCTGGATCGCGGGATTCCTTCCATCCAGTGAAACTGGTACGATCCGGTTTGGCACGGGAACCAGTGGGTGAGCCGGATTCCAGGGACATGGCGTCGCAGAGGCGGCGCGAAGTGGACCGCGGATCTCTCCGAAGGGGCGCATGGGCGACGCCGTTCGCATCCTGATAGCGGATGACCATCCCCTCACCCGGGACGGGATCAAGGCCGCGCTGGCGATGGACCCCGGGTTGAAGGTCATTGCCGAGGCGGCCGACGGCCAGGAGGCGGTCAGCCTGGCGGCCTCGGAGCGGCCGGACGTCGTGCTGATGGACGTGAGAATGCCGAGGCTGGGCGGGATCCGGGCGACGCAGGAGATCATGCGGGTCGTGCCCGGCACCCGGGTGGTGATCCTCACGGTTGAGGAGACCCAGGCCCGCGTCGGCGAGGCGATCCAGGCCGGCGCGGTCGGCTACCTGCTGAAGGACATCGACGCCCGCGAGCTGGCCAGGGCCGTGCACCTGGCCGCGCAGGGCAGCGCGGTGATCCACCCCAACCTGACGCGCCAATTCATCGAGGAGATCCGCCAGCTCACCCGCGGCGAGCAGACGGTCGCCTCGCTGTCGGCCAGAGAGGTCGAGGTGCTGCAGATGATCGCCTACGGTTCCACCAACCGGGAGGTGGCCGACGCCCTCCACATCTCACCTCAGACCGTGAAAACCTATCTGGAGCGCATCTTCACCAAGCTCGGCGTCTCCGACCGCACGCGAGCGGTCGCGGTCGCCCTCAAGCACGGGATCGTGGAGTAGATGATCGGACTGGGCACCCTGGCGCTGTTCCTGCTCGCCGTCGTGGCGGGCATCGGGGCCGGCGCGATCCGCGGCGGCAAGGCTCGCTCCCTGCTGGAGGCGAAGGTCCACGCCAAGGTCGTCGGCCTGGTGTGCCTCGGGTTGCAGGCGATCGTCGGCGCCCTGGCGCTGCGCTCGGTGGGCATCCCGCGGGGGGTCGGCGCCCTGCTGCTCGGATTGGCGCTGGTCGGCCTGCTGGGCGTGGCCCGCGCCAATGGGCAGCTTCCAGGCGTGCCGCTGCTGGCGCTCGGCCTGCTGGCGAACCTGCTGGTGCTGGTGCTCAACCTCGGCGTACCGGTGTCGGTGGAGACGCTCGATCACGCCGGCGTGGCGGTCGAGCAGCCGGTGCCCCACCGGCCAGACGCCAAGCACGTGATCGACGGCCCTGGCACGCGGCTGGCGGTGCTCGGCGACCGGCTGGCGGTGCGGCCGCTACGGACGGCCGCCAGCTTCGGCGACGTTGCCGAGTTCGCGGGCCTGTTCCTCCTGGTGCAATGGCTGGTGATCGGGAGCGCACGGCGGGAAGAGGATGCCGCCCACGGCTCCCCCGAGGCCAGAACGGTCCCGTGGTCGACGTGGGCGGACTAGGAGGCCTGCGCCCCTCCTCAGCCGACGACTTCCTCCTGCAGCTCGCTGGCCAGCTCGCGGATCTTCGCCTCGGGGTAACGGCGATGGCCACCCAGGGTCTTCAGGAACGGCAGCTTGCCTTCCTTGGCCCAGCGCGACACCGTCTTCGGCGACACGTGAAGGATGTCTGCCACCTCAGCGGTACGCAGGTATGCCGGAGCTTCGATCTTGGTGCTCGCCTTGCGCGCAACTGCCACGATGCATCCCTTTCTCGCGTCCGGACGAGCCTGGCCATCTCCTCCCAGGCCAGCCCGGAGTGGACCGGCTGTTCGCTCGACACCGACCGGTTGGGGCGTGCGGCGGAGACGGCCCTGTCGGTCGACCTGCTGTGAGCAGTACGAACAGGGCGATTATTAGTAGCGGCCCTTCAGCCTGCCATAGCCCGGTTGGGCCGTTTCAGCTTGGATGCTACCTACTGTCAGTTACCTAGGCTGTCCCTGCAACCCAGCAGGTCAACAGGCCTTTCAGCAGTGCGAGCAAGCGGTGCGGGCCGGGGGACATGGAAATCATCAGCGCAATTTCCGGGGTAGCCGCGCCTTGAGCCACTCGGCGGTGATGGCCAGGCCCTCCTCGAGACTCGTCCACGGCTGCCACCCGAGCACTTTGCCGGCTCTGTCGGGATCGAGCGCACAGCGGCGCGGGTCGCCGGGTCTGGGGGGCGCCCACTCGGGCTCACCCGACCAGCCGACCAGCGAGGCAAGCTGCTCGACCACGTCCAGCACGGAGGTGCCGGAGCCGGTGCCGATCAGCATGCGGCCGGTCGCGTCGGTGTGGACCGCCCTGGCCAGCGCGTCGACCGCGTCGTCGACGAACAGGAAGTCGCGCTCCTGGCGGCCGTCGCCCTCGACCCGGGGCGCGTGCTCCTGGAGCATCGACCACGCGGTCCTGCTGACCAGGCTCGGCCCGAGCGGGTCCTGGCGCGGGCCGTAGACGGTGCCGAACAGCAGCACCGCGGAGTCCAGCCCGCGGGCCGCGAAGGCGTTGGCATATGCCTCCAGCGCCAGCCGGCCCGCCCCCAGCGGGTGCACCGGCGCCGGGCGGTCGTCGGGCCTGGTGACGCCCGTGAGCTGGCTCGGGTACAGGTAGGCGCCGGACGAGGCCAGCACCACCTTGGCGCCGCCGGTGGCCGCGGCCTGGAGGACCTCGACCGCACCCGTCACCACCTGGCGGCCGTCGGCGGACGGCGCGGCCCAGATCCGGACCGGGTCGGCGGACATCGCCAGGTGGACCCAGGCGTCCGCGTGGATCCGCTCGGCCAGCACGGCCAGGCCGCCCTGGGTCACGTCCATGCGGTGGAAACGGACACCGCCGCGCCGGCGCGCCTCCGTCAGGTTCGCCAGGTTCCCGTGAGAGAGGTCGTCGACGACCACGACCTCGTCGCCCTCGGCCTGTAGCCGGTCGACCAGGTTCGCACCGAGGAACCCGGCGCCACCGGCCACCACGACGAGCAACCCTCGCCTCCTTGTTGAGAACTTGCGCATCCTAGCGCGATTCACCCACGCACCCGTCGTGGCGGCCAATAGGCGAATCGCACGATCCCGATCACGTCCTCGCGGGGGACCGCACCAAAGGAGCGGCTGTCGGTCGAGTGGCCGCGGCTGTCCCCGAGCACCGCCAGCTCGTCCCCTCCGAGACGCACGTCGAGCTCGACACCGCCCTGGAGCGCCGGACGAGCGGCGGCGTACGGTTCGGCGACCTGGCGCCCGTCGACCTCCAGGCGCCCGTCGACCAGCCGGACGTGCTCCCCCGGCAGCCCGACGACCCGCTTGACCATTTCCAGACCGGCGCGGCGCAGCAGGACCACCTCGCCCCGGCGGAGCGTGCCCCGCACCGGCCCCACCGCGATCCGCTGCCCCGGGTCCAGCGTCGGCCGCATGCTGTCCCCCCGCACCAGCAGGGGCTCGAGCCGGGCCCGCCGCGCCGCCACGATCAGCCCCGCGACCGCCAGCAGGGCGAGCCCGCCAGGTGCCAGACCCCGCGCCCGTGCTCGCATTCGCCACCTTCCGCCGTTGGGCTAGAGCACCGGCATGTATCGGTGTCGCGCCGGGAACACCCACGGAGACCATGAGCCGTAACAGCGCGCACCGTGGATACGTGCCGGCGCTCTACTTGACTGATGCATCATGCTCCTTCGTTCAGAACGCCGGTCATGCATCGGTGCCGCGCCCCCGATCACCTACGGTGACAGGAGGTGGCGACGGCGCGCACCGCGGATGCGTGACCGGTGTTCCAGTGCCGGCCGAAAGCAGGCGGTGGTACCGTCAAGCGAACACACGACGAGCACGGAAGGACGATGCCGATGATGGTCAAGCGCTTGGCCGCATGGCTTTCTCCGGACCGAGTCGCCCACGCCCACTGCGACCTGCCTTGCGGCGTCTACGACCCGGCGCAAGCCCGGATCGAGGCCGAGTCGGTGGCCAAGATCATCGAGAAGTATCACGCCAGCGACGACCCGGTCTACCGCGAGCGCGCCATCTTCATCAAGGAGCAGCGCAGCGAGCTGGTCAAGCACCATCTCTGGGTCCTGTGGACCGACTACTTCAAGCCGCAGCACCTCGAGCAGTTCCCGAACCTGCACGACCTGTTCTGGAGGGCGACCAAGCAGGCCGGCGAGGCCAAGCACTCGGTGGACCCGGCCGACGCGCAGAAGCTCCTGGAGCTCATCGACGAGATCGACGGCGTCTTCCAGAAGACCAAGAGCTGAGACCATCTTTTTCACGTGAAACGGCCGGTCCTTCCAGGGGCCGGCCGTTTGTGTGTGCCAGGTTTCAGTCTCAGGAGCTCGCCAGGCGCTTGCCTCGATAGTTGGGGAAGATCAACGGCTGGTGCTGCCAGCAGAGGCCGCTCTTGTTGTAAATCGACAGCCTGGTGTCGCAGTCCGGCTCACGGCACACGCGTCCGACCCGCTCCACCTTGGACGGGGGCGGATCGTTGCCAGGCCGGTGGCCCTTGACGTTCTCGGATCGCACGAAGTCTCACCGTCCTTCCCATCGTCTCGATGGGACCCGCATATCACGAGGAACCGGGCAACCTCAGCGGCGATTCCCGGGTCTTCCCAACTATCTATACGTGAGCGGGCATCAAGAGGGTTTCAAGGCGCACCGCGAGTCGTGGATTCCCTCGGGACCGGATTGCCTCGCGATGGGGTTCTTCAAGCGCCGGAAGGCCGGCGGATGCGGATGACCGCCTCGACCCGCGTGCGCAGCGTCTCGACCACGCGCGGCGAGACCGGCTCGGCGTCGGCGCAGCGCCGTACGAGCTGCTTGAAGCGCTGATCGAACTCGACCATCCGGCGGCAGTGCTCGCAATCGATCAGGTGAGCCTCCAGCTCGGCGCAGGTCGGCGGGTCGGACTCCTTGTCCAGGTAGGGCCAGAGGTGACGCCTGACCTCGTCGCAGCCGTCTACTTCGGGCGAACCCATTCCTGTCCCTCCTCGAGCAGCCCGCGCTCGGCGGCGAACTCCCAGAGCCTCTTCTGGAGTTGGCGCCGCCCGCGGTGCAGGCGAGACATCACGGTCCCGATCGAGGTGCCCATGATGTCCGCGATCTCCTTGTAGGAGAATCCTTCGACGTCGGCCAGCAGAACGGCGACCCGGAACTGCTCGGGCAGCGAGTCGAGCGCCTCCCGGACCTCGTGCTCCGGGATCCGCTCCAGGAGCACCTCCTCAGGCGATTCCGACCCGCCCCCCCCATTGGCATTGGCGATGCGCTGGTAGAGCGAGAAGTCGTCGACGTCATCCGTCGACACCGACTGCGGTTCGCGCTGGTGCTTGCGGTAGGTGTTGATGTACGCGTTGGTGAGGATCCGGTACAACCAGGCCTTCAGATTGGTTCCCGGCTCGAACTGGTGGAACGCGTTGTAGGCGCGCAGGAAGGTCTCCTGGACCAGGTCCTCGGCGTCGGCTGGGTTGCGGGTCAGCCGCAGCGCACCCGCGTAGATCGTGTCGAGCAGCGGGATCGCGGACTCCACGAAGCGGCGCTCGCGCTCCTCCGGGGTCTCCTCGGCGGGAGCGCGGCTGCCTTCCTCAGGTGTCCTGCTCTCCTGTTGGCCGAGCTCTCGGGCAAAGGGTTGCAAACGGGGTCCTTCCCGTTGATCCACTCGCGGTAGCGGTGACGCCAGCGCCCGTAGTGGCGCACCAGAGGCCAGTCCAAGCGCTGGGCGACACTCCTGCGCAGGATAGCAGGACAATGCCAGGCTGGAACTGGGCGAATCGGATCGGACGAACGTCTGCAAACGGCTACCTCGTCTGTTCGGGGAATTCAAGGTGTTCAACAGCGCGCATCCCGCGCGCATTCCCTGATGGGGAAACCGCGGAGGGGCGGGCGGCGCGGCGATGGCGGTCAGGAGTCGCCGGTAATGACCTGGATCTGGTCGTAGCCGGAGGAACCGCTGGGGTGCGGCGGGGCCTCGTCGGCGGTCTGGACCTTGCCCTGGCCGTCGATGGCTCGAACCTGGACGACGGTCCTGCCCGAGGTCGTCGACCGCCACGGCAGCCGCCACTGCCGCCAGGTCGTGCGCGCGAGCTGGCGCCGCAAGATCGCGGGCATCCAGGAGCGGCCGCCGTCCAGGGACACCTCGACCCGATCGATGCCCCTGTCCCCCGCCCAGGCGACCCCGGCGACCACCGCGCCGCCCTTGACCGAGCCAAGGTCCTCCGGCACGTCGATGCGGCTGGCGGTCTTGATCACCGCGGTGTTGTCCCAGCCGGCGTCACGCTGCCAGTAGCCCTTGTAGTCGTAGTCCACGACCTCGATCCGCTGCAGCCACTTCACGCTCTTCATCCCGTAGATCCCGGGGGCGATGATGCGGACGGGATAGCCGTGGGCCCGCGGCAGGGTCTGGCCGTTCATGCCGTAGGCGACCACCGTCTCCCCGTCCATGGCCTTGGCCACCGGCAACGAGTCGGTGTAGCCGCCGACGGCGTGGAACGCCACCCGCACGGCCCGGTCGGAGACGCCGCCGGCGCGCTCCAGCAGCGCCCGCAGCGGGACGCCGGTCCATTTCGCGGTGCCGACCAGGTTCCCGCCCACCTCGTTGGAAATGCACTGCATGGTGACGTACTGGTCGATGGCCGGCAGCGACTGCAACTGGTTGTAGGTCAGGGTGATCGGCGTTCCCACCAGCCCATCGATCCGCAGTTTCCAGGAGCCGGGATCGACGTCGGGGTCGATGATCGACTCGTCGACCACGTAATGGCGGTGGTTCGAGGTGATCTCGGGGCTCAGGCCCTGGATGGACCGGAACGGAGCGTCCTCCGGGGCGTCCGGCGGCAGCGCGGCCGGCTCGACGGGCGCGGCGCCCGCCGGGCGGGTCAGCGGCCTGCCGCCGCGGTCGCCCAGTCCTCCGGCGGAGAGGGCGCGCACCACCAGCCCGGCGGCGAGCAGCCCGGCGGCACCGGCGCCCGCGCGGAGCACCTCGCGGCGCGTCCGGCCGATGCCGTGCGCGGGCGGCGGCACGCGGTCCCGCTCCAGCCGCTCCAGGGATCGCCGCAGCATCAGCGCGAACACCACTCCGGCCAGCACGACCAGCACGGCGTAGGTGGTCAAGGACGGCGCACCGGGCCCGGCCCGGTAGCCCGCGAGCACGATCGCCGCCAGCAGAGCAGCCGCGGCGCCGGCCGCCGGCAGCCGCCGCGAGGGGGCTTGCCTGGCCACCACGATGCCGGCCACGCCACCGGCCAGCACGCTGCCGATGGTGAACCCGGTTGCGAACAGCCGCAGCGCCCAGTGCCCGAGCCGCTCGATGAAGAAGACCGCCACGCTCCCGGGGATCAGCTCGACCACCCGCTGCGCCAGGCCCAGCGCCGGAAACGGCACGTTGGCCTGCACCAGATGCGCCACCCCGAGCAGCGCGGTCGGCGGCAGCATCGCCGCCACGCCGGCTATGAACGCCTCGGAGGCGCGCAATCCCCGACCGTGTTCCATACCAACTTGAACGATAGTCCGTGGTCGACGATTGCGCGTCCCGAGGGCCCGCCTGGAGCGGTGGCGCAGCTCGGCGCTGGGGCCGGGCGCACCCGGGCTGGGCGGCGGCCCGCTCCGGACCAGGCGGGCCGCCGCCCAGCGCGAGCCGTCAGATCAGGCGGCGCCGCCGGCGACGGTACCCGGAGGAGCGGGAGCGCGACGCGTACCGCGAGCGGTAGCCGCGTCCGCGGAACCCGCCGTTGACGGCGTGGTACAGCAGCAGCAGGATCACCGCGCCGACCAGCCCGACCACGAAGGTGTAGAGGTTGAAGCCGAGGGTGCCCGACCGGTTCAGGACCTCGGAGGCCAGGAAACCGCCGAGCACGGCGCCGGCGACGCCGATGATGGCGGTGACCACGACGCCGCCCGGGTCACGCCCCGGGACCAGCATCTTGGCCACGACACCCACGAGCAGTCCCATGATGAGCAGGGCGAGGATGCTGACGATCATGTCGGCTCCTTTTCGCACGGAGACGCCGGGCCGCCGGCAATCCGAGCAACCCGGCACCAAGTAGGCTGCCCGCCTTCTACCGCGCTGAAACGCCCCTTCCCGGCGCTGTGGACAGCGGTGGCCGCTACAGCGCGGCGCCGGCCTGGTCGAGGTGGGCGGCGGCGGCCGGCCCGGACGCGCCGGGGCAGGGAGCGCCGGGGGCAGGCGGCGCTGGGGCGCCGGGGTCGGCGGGGTCAGGTGAGGTGGGTTCGGTGGCGGGGGGAGAGGGCGCTGGCGACGGCGCGGGCGAGGGTTGGGGCTTCGGCGGGGTCGAGGGTGGAGGCGGTGATGCGGATGCCGGGGCCGGAGCGCAGGCGGAACGGCTCGCCCGCGCGGACCGCCCAACCGTCCGCCAGCAGGTGCTGTACGGCGACGCTCTCGGCCCCGACCGGCACCCAGACGTTCATGCCGGAGCGCCCGCGGCTGGCGATGCCCTCCTCCGCCAGCGCGCGCCGCAGCGCCCGCAGGCGGGTGGCATAGGTCTGGTGGGCGCGCTCCAGCAGGGGGGCCGTCCCCGGCGCCGACCACAGCGCCGCCACCAGGAGCTGCGAGACGTGGCTCACCCAGCCGGGCCCGAGCAACTGGCGGCCCTGGACCCTGGCCGTGGTGGCGGCGTCGCCGGCGACCACCGCCACGCGCAGGTCGGGCCCGAGCCACTTCGACACCGACAGCACGTGCGCCCAGCGAGGGCGGTCCGGCCCGGCCAGGGTGGTCCCGGCCGGGCCGGCGACCGGGCCGGCGTGGTCGTCCTCGATCAGCAACGCGCCAGGGTGCCGGTCGAGGACCGCCCGCAGGGCGGCCACCCGCTCGGCACCGGCCGCCGCCCCGGTGGGGTTCTGCGCGCGCAGCGAGGTGCCCGTCGAGGGCGCCGTTGACCACGGCGAGGGCCGAGGCGGGCAGGCCCTCCGAGCGCAGCAGGCCCTCGGCCAGCTCGGCCAGCTCCGGCAGGACGGGCTCCTCGCCGTAGAGGTGATGCCGCCGGTCGACCAGGCTGAGCGCGACGTCCAGCGGTGGCAGCAGGCTCGGGTCGCCATAGCCCAGCGTCAGGTCGCGGACGCCGGCCGGAGGGGCAGCGACCTGCACGGGCAGGGGCGGTCGTGGCGCCACAGCCGTGCCGCCGCGGCCTCGGGCGGTGACCACTCCCCTGCCCCGGAGGCGGGCGTAGGCGGCGGCGACCGTGGCCGGGCTCACGCCGAGATCCCCCGCCAGCCCGCGGATGGTCGGCAGCCGGTCGCCAGGGGCGAGCCGGCCCTGACGCACCGCCACCTCGACGCTGACGGCGATCTGGATCGCCGTCGACCCGGTGATGCTGTCTGTGCTCACGGGAATTGATTCTAGAACGTATCTCGCGGCGGGCCGGCGGGTTGGTTAGGGGGTGATTAGGACGCCGCGCGATGGTGGGGGCAGAGGCTGGCACGGACAGGAGCGGAGCGATGATCACCTACCCGATGCGCACCTACCCGAACGTCGTCATGAAGGCCCGTGCGATCGAGCGGATCGAGCTGGGCAGGCGCGTGTGCGACGCGATGGAGCCCGAGAGCCTCCCGCTGCGGGTCGAGCGGGACGCCCGGCTCGGCGCCACGCTCGCCGCGTTCGCCGCCGTGTGCCAGCGAGGCGACCAGGCCCGCCGTCGCGCAGCCATCGCCCACTTCGCTCGCCAGCTCCGCCAGCGCGCGAGCTGACCCGCCGGCGGCCGGCCCGCGCAGCCGGGCCGGCCCGTGCACCGGCCGCGGCCGGGACTGGCCCCGTGAAATGCAGGAGACCCACGGAATCCGTGGGTCTCCTGGTCGTGGCGGGGGAGGGATTTGAACCCTCGACCTCTGGGTTATGAGCCCAGCGAGCTACCAGACTGCTCCACCCCGCGCCGTTGCTGGCGCAAGGTAGCACAGCGAGCTGCGGTGGCGCAAAGGTCGCGCTCCACACTGTGGAGGGCGGCGCCGTGGCCCTCCAGACGCTGAACGCCTTACGAGCCAGGCCTTGTGGAGGACGGCGTCTTCCCCTGGCTGGAGCCGAGCGCCTGGTCCAGCAGCTTGGCCATGGCGTTCACGTGCCGCTGGTACCCGGCCAGGTCGCCCTTCTGGAGCGCCGCCTGCGCGGCGTCGTACTCCTGGCTCGCCCGCTGGAGGAGCTGCTGCACGGTTGCCGACGCCCCGGGCTGCTGGGCGGGCGGCGTGGTCGAGTTCGGCGGCTCCGGAGTCGGCGACAGCGGCTGCCCGGTCACCACCTGGCTGATCGCCTCGGACAGTGTGTCGGCGTAGCCGACGTCGGTATTCAGCACCACCGCGACCTTCTCGAGCAGCGGGATCGTGTTGATGGCGGCGCTCTGGCTCGCCCCGGCGCTCTGCACGAAGATCGGCTGCACGTACAGCAGCGAATCCTTCACCGGCACGATCAACAGGTTCCCCAGGATCACCTTGGAGCCCTGCTGGTTCAGCAGCGAGAGCTGCGACGCCACCGTGGGATTGGCCAGGATTCTCGAATTCACCTGCGTGGGCCCATCGATGGTGCGTGACGGGTCGAGGCTGAACAGCGTCATCTGGCCGTAGTTGTCAGGATCCGAGCCGACCGCCATGTAGGCGACCATGTTCTGTTTGTTGTTGGGTGTGAACGGCATCACCAGCGAGAACTTCGGCTGGGTCTGCCCGGGCAGCCGCGTCAGCAGGTAGTACGGCCGCATCTTGCCGGCGTTGGTGGGCGGCGCGAGCGCGGCCACCGGGCTCTGGGCCTGCGGCTGCTGTTGCTGCTGCTGGATCTCGCCGGAGCGGTCCTCGGGCAGGGACCAGAGGTCCTTGCGCGAGTACAGCTCGTTGGCGGTGCTCAGGTGGTAGAGGGTGTAGCGGTCGGTCTGGATCGAGAACATGTCCTCGGGGTAGCGCAGGTGCGACTGCAGGCCCACCGGCATGCTCGCCTTGGGAGCGAACAGGCTCGGGAACGCCTTGCGCCAGGTCTGCAGGATCGGGTCGGACTCGTCGAAGGCGTACAGGGTGACCTTGCCCGTGTAGGCGTCGACGACGGCCTTCACCGAGTTGCGGATGTAGTTGCCCGAGCCGCTCACGCCGCCGGCGCTGGACTCGTCGTGCCGCGCCGCGTCCCCGAAATCGATCCGCTGCACGTACGGATAGTCGTTGCTGGTGGTGTAGCCGTCGCGCACGAACATGATGCGACCGTCGACCACCACCGCGTAGGGGTCGCCGTCCCACTGGATGAAGGGCGCGACCTTCTCGACCCGCTCGCGGACGTCGCGGTTGAACATCAGCCGCGACTGCGAGGTGATGTTGCCGGAGATCAGCAGGTTGATGTCGCGGAACCGGAGGGCGAACGCCAGCCGCCTCGCCGTGCTGGAGAGCTGCACGCCGCCGTCCGCGTCATAGCTGGACGTCTGCGTGTCGCCGCTCGGCGTGGGCCGGTCGACCTCCGGCTGCTTGGTGTCGACCACCACGTAGTCCGGGCCCGCCTGCGGCGGCTCACCGAAGTACACCCGTGGCTGCGTCACCGGGATCTTGGCCTTCGCCTGGTCGAAGTTTGACACGATGAAATCGGGCTGCCCCTGCTTGGCGGCGGTGTTGACCTGGGTCGCCACCACGCCGTAGCCGTGGGTGTAGGCGAGGTGCAGGTTCTGCCAGGTCTTGGCGCCGCTGGAGAGCAGGCTCGGGTCGACCTCGCGCACCGAGATCATCACCTGGCGGAGCTGCCCGTCCACCTGATACCGGTCCACGTCCACGTCGCTGAACGAGTAGTACTGGGCGATTGCCTGGAGGTTCTTGATGGACGGCTTGAGGACTTCCGGGTCCCACAGCCGGATGTTGTCGACCGTGGAGCGGTTGGCGTTGACGTCCTGGGAGCTCAAGGTCGCGCCGTCCTCGAACGGTTTCGTCTGGATGCTGTCCAGGTTGAACGCCTGGCGGGTGGCATCGATGTTGCGCTGGATGTAGGGCCGTTCCCGCTGGAGCTCCTGGGGGGCGACGCGGAATCGCTGGAAGACCGCCGGGGTGATCCCGCCGATAATGATCGAGACCCCGGCCAGCAGCACGATGCTGAACAGCGGCACGGCGATGCCCCGGCTGCGCACGCCCCAGAAGAACAGCACGGCACAGATCAGCGCCACCCAGAACAGCACCTCCAGGGCGGGGATCTGCGCCTTGACGTCGGTGTAGGTCGCCCCCGTGACCGCGCCGCGCTTGGAGTACACGAGCTGGTACTTGTTGAGCCAGTAGCCCCAGGCCTTCAGCGCCACGATCAGGCCGAGCAGGATCGTCAGGTGCGACTGGGTCGGGCCGGCGATGCGGTCGGAGGAGACCTGCGGGCGGATGCCGCCGAGCAGGTAGTGGCCGGCCGCCGACAGCAGCAGCGCCAGCACCAGGGTGGTGAACAGCCAGCCGAACACCGCCTGCATGAAGGGGAGCTGGAAGACGTAGAAGCCGATGTCCCTGTGGAACTGCGGGTCCTTCTGGTTGAAGGAAACCGCGTTGCGCCACAACAGGAAGGTCTGCCACGAGCCGGACGCCTGCAGGCCGACGACCAGGCCGAGGAAGGCGGCGACGCCGATCCGCAACGGCCGCAGGTAGGGCCCGAGCACCTGCTGGATCCGCTCCACCTGGGGACGGCCGACCACGTTGACGCTGTAGCGGGGGGCGAGCCGCTCCACCAGCCACAGGTTGATGCCGACGATCACGCCGCTTCCCACACCCGCCAGCAGGCCGAGCGTGACCTTGGCGCGGATCTGACCCCAGAACACGCTGGTCTTGTCGACCTCGCGGAACCAGAGCAGGTCGGTGTAGAAGCTCGACAGGCTGCCGATCGCAGCCAGCAGGACGAACGCCAGCAGCAGGACAGCAAGAGTCCAGCGGCGCGGAGGGCGGCGAGCTGCTACCACGGCGGGGGGCCTTTCACTCGGTACGGCTGCCTCATGCAAACGGCCTCTGGCCAGCCACTTTCGCCGTGGCTGGCCGCCTCGTCAGACCCTAGCACGTCATCTGCCGAAAGGCTGACCCCGGCTCGGCCCGTACCGTTCGCGCAAGACCGACGCCTTGGGTGGATAGGGCGGGGGATCCTGCTTCGCCCAGCCGCACTGGGGGGTTCCCGTGGTGTTTCTCCTTGCCATCGCGCTCGCCTTCGGCCTGCTGGCCGGCAGCGTGGCGCTGGCCGTCACCGGCTCCAGGCAGTCGCCACGCTGGTGACGCCGGTTGGCCCGGCCCGCGCAGCCGACTCCAGCCCCGACCGGTCCGCGGGGTGGTGATCTCGCGGGCCGGGCTCAGCACCGAGGCGCCGGATCGCCGGGCTTGGACTGCAGGAAGGCGATCGCGTCGGCCACGTTGGACACCGGCACCAGGCGCAGGCCCAGCGGCGGGTGCTGCTCGGCCTCGCCGCAGTTGCCGCGCGGGAGCAGGAACATGGTCGCGCCCTGCCGCTTGGCGCCGACGATCTTCTCGCCGATGCCCCCGATCGGCACGACCGAGCCGTCCTCGGTGATCTGGCCGGTGCCGGCGATCCGGCGACCGCCGGTGAGGTCCCCCGGCGTGAGCCGGTCGTAGATCGACAGCGCGAACATCAGGCCGGCCGAGGGCCCGCCGATGTTCTCGGTGTTGATCGACACCGGCACCGGCAGCTTGCCGTACTCCTCGTGGAGGACCACCCCGATGCGCGGCTGGCCGCCGTCCAGGGCGACCGGGACGCGCACCGCCACGTCGGCGTCGCCGCGCCTGACCGTCAACGCCAGGGTCTCGCCGGGGTGGTGGCCCTGGATGACGCGCTGGAGCTGCTTGATGCTGCTGACTGGTCGCCCGTCGACGCGGACCAGGCGGTCGCCGGGTCGCAGCTTGCCGTCCGCCGGCGCGCCAGGGCGGACCTCGGTGACGTTGACCGCGCTCGGGTCGACCGTGTAGCCGAGCTTGCGCAGTGCCACCACCGCGGCCAGCACCTTGGACTCGTCCATGTCGTCGGCGTTCTGCTGGTTCACCTGTTGGGTGCTCTCGCCCTGCGGGTAGATGTCGCTGCGCGGGCGCAGCTGCACGTCGCGGTTGGCCAGGTCGAGGATGGCCTCGAAGAAGCGCACGTCGTCGTCGATCCCGACCGAGGTGAGGTAGAACCTGCCCTTGGAGTCGTAGACCTGCGTGCCGCCCTCGATCTTGACACGGCTGAGCACGTCCTCAGCGGGACCGGGAGACAGCGCCACGACTGGCAGCTGGTAGAAGTTCAACGCGAGGACCACCACGACCAGCACGACGGCTCCGACGCCCGCGGTCAATCGCTGCCGCACGCGACCTCCTCCACTCCGAGCCGTCATGAACCTGGCCGGGCTACCGTTCGAGCGCTGGAACGCCCTCGTCTATCTTCTTACAGATAGCGCGGGGAATCGACGAAGATCGGCCCGAGGTCGTCGAACGACTCGATGACGCGGCCCGCCCCGAGCGCGACGCACTCCAGCGGAGCATCGACCATGTGTACGGAGACCTCCGCCTCCTGGGCGATGCGGTCGTCGAGGCCAGGGAGCATGCTCGACCCGCCGGTCATGAAGATGCCCTTGTCGAGCACGTCGTTGGCGAGCTCCGGGGGGGCGGCCGCCAGAGTGTCCAGCACCGCCTGGACGATCTGGGAGACCGGCTCCTCGAGGGCCTCGCGGACCTCGCTGGCGCTCAGCAGGATCGTCTTGGGCAGCCCGGTGGCCAGTTCGCGGCCGCGCACCTCGAGCTTGTCCTCCTCGCCGGGCATGGGGACGGCGGAGCCGATGGCGATCTTGACGTTCTCGGCGGTGCGCTCGCCGATCGCGATGGCGTACTCGCGGCGGACGTACTGGATGATCGCGCCGTCAAGGTCGAAGCCGGCGACGCGCAACGACTTGGACGCCACGATCCCGCCCAGCGAGATGCAGGCGACCTCGGTGGTGCCGCCGCCGACGTCGACGATCAGGCTGCCAGCCGGCTCCTGCACCGGCAGGCCGGCGCCGATCGCCGCCGCCATCGGCTCCTCCATCAGGTAGGCCATCCTGGCGCCGGCGTGCAGCGTCGCCTCCTGCACCGCCTTGCGCTCCACCTGGGTGATGGCGGAGGGCACGCAGACGACCACCCGGGGCTTGCTCACGCGGCCACGGCAGGCGCGCTGGAGCAGCATGCGGATCAGCCGAGCCGTCGTCTCGAAGTCCGAGATCGCCCCGCCACGCAGCGGCCGGACCGCCACGATGTGCCCGGGCGTGCGGCCGATCATGGCATAGGCCTCGTCACCGAGGGCCATGATCGCGCCGGTGCCCTCGTTGAGGGCGATCACCGTCGGCTGCCGGAGCTGGATCCCCCTGCCACGGATGTAGACGAGCGTGTTCGCCGTGCCGAGATCGATCGCCAGCGCTCTACTCACCGGGGCACCCCCTTGGGGTTCCCCGACCCCTCCGGCTGCTCATGCCCTGCCGCCTCTGGACCGGCGGGCCAGCGCGGCCAGCGCGGCGACGAACGCCGCCGCCGCGGCGGCACCTCGGATGACGTCGTTGCGGCGGACCTGCACGCGGCCGAGGCGCACGCCCTCCGGGATGGCGTGGCCGGCGAAGGTCATGGCCTCGGCGGTGGTCCAGGTCGGCGCCCAGCCGGCCTCGCGCAGCCGGCGGTTGGAGAGCACCCAGGGATGCATGTGGTAGTGCAGCTCGCCCGGGCCCGTGACTGCGACGCCGAGCGGGGCGAGCCGCTCGCCGACCGCGAACGCCGCGCCCTCCGGCACCTCCACGCGGCGCTTGCCGGTCAGCCGGGCCGCCTGGACGGCCGGGATCCAGTCGTCCGGGGCCACGTTGTAGACACCGCTCGCGAGCTTGCCGTCCACCGCCAGCACCAGCGCGCGGACCGCGTCCTCCGGGTCCAGGCCCTGCACGGGCGGGTCGTAGCCCCGCACACCGACGATCGCGGGGCCGACCAGCATGCGGGACAGGAACGAGCCCCACGCCGGCGACCAGACCGCCGCCCCGCGCAGCACCACCCGGGTCGCCGCTCCAGGGCCGTTGGAGCCGTCGAGCACCAGCCCCTCCAGGTCGGCGAGCGCGCGGGCGGGCGGGAAGTCGAAATTCGGCCGCAGTGGCATGTCCTCGTCCAGCGGCACCGGATTGTCCGGATGCGCCCCGTAGACGATGCCGCTCGACCACAGCACCACCGTGCTGGCCTTGCTGGCCGCGTCGAGGGCTCGGCGCACGGCGGTCGTCAGGCGCTCACGGGCGGCGCGGCCATCGCGGTCGCCCGCCTCGAGCACCGGGAACACCACCAGCACGTCAGCCTGGGCCAGGGCCGAGTCGAAGCGCTCGTCGCCGGGCTCGGCCGCGACGTGCTCGAACTTCGGGCCGAGCAGCGGCGCGGGCGAGGGTTGCAGGCCGAGGATCCGCTCGACCTCCGGCTCGTCCTCGAGTGCGAGGGCGAGCTGTGCCGCGCCCGGGTGAAGCGCCCCAACCAGGGCTATCGTCCGTGCCACCAACCATTCGTCCCTTGCTCGCACGCCGCTTCGGAGAGGTGGCGGCCGACCGGCCGCCAGCACATCCAGGCTACCCCGCCGCGGCCAAAAGATGATCCCGGTTGGCGAGTAGGATTGGGATCATGAGCGATCACCCGGGCGAAGGCGGCGACTTCTTCAGCCGGATACCCCTCTTCCGCGAGTTCGCTCGGTTGCTTTCCGGCGAACCCGGGCCGGTCAACTGGGAGCTCGCGCGGCAGGTCGCGGTCGCGACCGCGATCGGTGCCGACACGCTCGGCGCCACGCCCGCCCTGCCGGTCCCGAAGTTCTCGCCAGAGCCGGGGGAGCAGCGCGCCTGGGACGACCACCTCCGGCTCGCGGAGCTGTGGGTCGACCCCGTGAGCAGCCTTCCCAGCCCTGACCATCCCCTGGCGGCGCAGCCGATCAGTCGCGCCGACTGGGCCGAGGCGGCGCTGCGGAGCTTCCCGCCGCTGATCGAGCCCGGCGCCAGCCGCATGGCCGATTCGCTCGGGCCGAGCGCCGGCGCCGGCATCCCGCCCGAGATGGGCCAGATGGTCGGGCGGCTCGGCGGTCTGATCGTCGGACTGCAGGTCGGGACCGTGGTGGGGCAGCTCTCGCAGCTCGTGCTGAGCCAGTACGACCTCTCCATGCCTGCCAAGGACCGCGGCCGCCTGGTCTTCCTCAGCGAGAACGTGCAGGCCTTCGAGCAGTCCAGCGGGCTACCCCCCGACCAGCTCCGCCTCTGGCTCGCCTGCCACGAGGTGATCCGCCAGCGCCTGCTCACCGGCGTGCCGTGGTTCCAGGAGCACCTGTACCGGCTGGTCAAGGAAATGGCCGCGCTGACCGAGCCGGACCCGTCCGGGCTCATGGACCGGTTGCAGACGCTCGACATGAGCCGACCCGAGAGCGTCCAGGAGCTGCTGGAGGGCGGCGAGGGGCTGAGCGGTCCTCCCAGCCCTGCCCTTCAGGCCGCCACCGCCCGGCTGGAGGTGCTACTGGCGCTGGCCGACGGCTACGCCCTGGTGCTGAGCGAGCGCGTGCTGGCCGGGCGGCTGCCGGCCCTGGCTTCGATCCAGGCCGCCGTGCGCGCGCGCATGGGCGACGAGGAAGGCGCGCACGCCCTGTTCGCCCAGCTCCTTCGCACCGACCCCGTGCGCGCCGGCGCCGCCCGGGGCGAGCGCTTCTGCCGCGAGGTCCTGGCCGCCACCGACGTCGACGGTCTCGACCGGGTCTGGGCGCATCCCGACTTCCTGCCGTCCCCGGAGGAGCTCGCCTCGCCGGGGCGCTGGCTGGAGCGCGCCGGCCTGGTCGGTGGCGAGGAGATCAGCCTCGACGAGGGCCTCCGTGCGCTCCTCGAGGCCGAGACCGGCGACGGTGGTTCGGGGCCCGGTGGCGCCCCCGGTGGTGGCGCCCCGGGTGGTGGGGCCCCGGGTGGTGGGGCCCCGGGCGGTGGGGCCGGCGGTCCGGAGGGGTCCGGAGGGTCGGGGCGGCCCGAGGAGCCGGGCGGCCAGTAGCCTCACCGCCGCGGCCGGCTATGCGTCCCCTTGCGAGCCGCGGGGCTCCACGGAGCCTTCGTCGTCGTCCATGCCCTTGGCGATCAGGAAGCCTCTCGCGCGCTCGGCCAGCGGATACCGTGCCACGAGCCGCCAGAACGGCGCTGCATGGTTCGGCACAGCCAGGTGCACCAGCTCGTGGATGAGGACGTAGTCTCGCACCCAGGACGGATATGGGGCGATCCGGTCGGAGAGGCGGATCGAGCCGTCATCGGGCGTGCAGGAGCCGTAGCGGCCGCGCATATTGCTCACCCATCGGACCGATAGCGGCTCGACCGCCCCATCCAGGTAGCGGGCCGCCAGCACCCGGGCGCGCCGCTCCAGCTCCTCGTCGCCGGGCGGCCGGCGGCGACGTTCGCGTTGGTCGAGCCGCTCGAGCATGGTCGTGACCCAGTGCGCCTCCTCACGCTTGGTCATGCGGCTCGGCAGCAGCACGACCACGGTGTCGCCGTCGCGGTACGCGGTGACCGTCTTGCGTCGCCGGGGGCTACGCACGACTCTGACCAGCGGCTTTGCGGAAGCGGCCGCGGGGCGCTCTGGACGTGGGGTGGATCTCGGCATCGTGGCCACGAGTATCCCATGCTCCCCCGTCGGCACCCGCGCCAACCGCACCCCTTCCATCGCCGCAACCGCCCCCGATCGTTCGCGCCGGTGACGCTCCGTGGCACGTTCGGCGCGGAACTTTTTCTTTATCCACAAGCTGGCCGCATCCGACAGGCTGGTCACCGCCGTGATCGAATTTTCTGATTCCACGTCCTGTCCCCAGCCGCGGGCCGGTTGTCCACAGGCTCCGGCGCGGTAGTCAACAGCAACGGCGACTTGTCCCCAAGGTTTTCCACAGGTTTGCGCACAGGCGCGTTGACGCTATGCGGAGAGCATGCGATCGTGCTGGCGACGAGACCCCCGGCAGGACAACGGCCCTCGCTCTGTAAGGGGAAGGCAGAGCGCGAGCCCGAGAATTGTCGGGGGCCTTGTCGTTGTGACCAGCGAGAGCGCTAGGCCACGGTTGGTTTGGACGCCCGGAAAGTACCGGGCCGCGGACGTCCAGCCGCTTGCCGAACAGGTCATCCCAAAGGGCGGGACCGTCCTCGCGACCGCTGGGCCCTACCCACCGGGCGGCGTGGTCGAAGCCCTGGAGGGCCTCGGGCACCGCGTCATGGGGGACCGCCAACAAGGCCCGCGCACGACTTGCCACCGACGATGAGCTGCGGGCCATCGGCCTGACCATTCGGGAACCAGACAGGCGACCCGAATGGGTCGCCTGTCTGGTCTACTTTCCTGCCCTCTCTCTGTTAGGGGTCGACGACCACCGTGCAGCCATAGGTTCCCGGCGGCAGGTTGTTGAGCACCTTCGGCGTGCCCTCAGGTAGGGGCTCCACGGCGGGGTCGCCGGTGCACTGGACCGTCGCTGTGGTGACGCCCGGCCCGGCGAGCGACTGGAAGCTCACCGTGATCTTCGACAGCGGGGTGTCGGTGGCGGTGAAGGTGGCCTCGTTGCCGTCCCCGCAGGTCGAGTTGGCGGTGACGTTGACGTCGTGGGCGGTCGTGTCATTGATGGCATACCCGGTCGGCGCGGCGGTTTCCTGGACCGAGTAGGTGCCGAACGGCAGGTGATCGACGCAGACGGTGCCGTCGCTGCCGGTCGTGAACGGGCTCCCGCTGATCGGGGTGCCGCCGGATGTGATCGTGAAGGTCGCGCCGGCGAGCGGGGCGTTGCCCTCAGTGGACGTCTTGGTGATCTTGATCGCTCCGAGCTGCTGCTTGTCCACGTACACACACGTGACCGTGCTGTTGGGAACGACCGTGATGTTGGCCTGGGCGGGGTTGGTGGCGTCCTGGCTGCCGCTGCCCCCGTTATCCGCCGTGCAGGTGAGGCTCTCCAACGCGAAGTTGGCGGGCTGGCTGCCCTCGGTGACGGTGTAGCTCCCGGCGGGCACGTTGCCGCAGTGTTCGGTGTTGGCCGTGCTGTCCGAGCTGGTGTTGCCGTTGTCGTTCAGCGTGAAGCTGGACGGCGTGGTGTCAGCGGAGCAGTCGGGCGTGGTGGGCGGGGGCGAGCCGGCCGGCGGGTTGGGGATGGTCGAGGTGAAGCTGAAGTCCTTGACCTCGGCGGTGAAGGAGGTGGACGCGCGGCTCTTGAGGAAGGTGCTGCCGAAGGCGGTGCAGGTGCCCGCCGGGAACACGCCCGCGGCGGTCAGATTGATGGCCGCCTCGCCGAACAGGCCGGTGGTCAGGGTGCGAGGAGCATTCGGGGGAACGGGGTCGGTGACCGTGGCGGCGTTGACCGCTCCCTCGGCATCCCCGGCCGCCGTGAGGTTCACGCGGTTGCCCCAGCAGGGCAGCGAGTTGCTCGAGAAACACTGGCTGGTCGCGCCGCTGGTGACCCACCGCAGCAGGCCGAGGGTCGGGGTGCCGCTGCCGCCGAAGTCGTAGGTGACCAGCAGGTCGCCGGCGGTGCGGTTCAACGTGACCGGCCCGGTGGTGGTGCCGGTGAACCCCGGGGTCGGGTGCTGGTTGATCTCCAGGTCCATGTTGGCCGCGCCGATGTTGACCAAGCGCTCCCAGGCCAGGTACAGGAAGTTGTTGCCGCCGGCGAACTCCGAGCCGATGTAGAAGCGGGTCAGGTCGTTCTTGTTGGGCGGGATCGAGCCGGTCACCACCTTGGTGTTTGGATCGTCTTCCTTGGTGCCCTGCCCGAAGGAGTTGTCGCTTGTGCCGCTGGGCTGGTCGATTCCGACGACGCGGTTGGGCGCATTTGCCCAGTCGTGGTTGCCGGGGGTGTCGACGACAAGGTTGCCGTCATTGCCCTCAAAGGTGCTGCCCGCCAGGTTTGCGAATCCTGGGCTCATCAGGGCAAGAGTCAGTACCGTGGTTATGGCGAGTGCCAGGCCGAGCCGCCGGCGCATGGCGCGCGGCCGTATCGGTAGTCGCATGGAAGCCCTTCCTTTCCATCCCAAGTGGAAACAAATGGTGACTCGGTTGGGAACAACTGATGAGGAAAGGGTGATAAAGCTAGGGGAGCTATGTGATGAATCGGAATTTAGCTTCAGCTTGAGTGCCGATTTCCTGACGCGCGTCAGGTCCTCGCGGTATCAGGCAAATCGGCCGACGGATTGGCCCAGACCGGGTCGGGACGGACGGCTGCCCTGTCCCTTTGGGGGAAGATCCCTTTTCGCACCGCATGTTGTTGCATTGGCGGCGCCGGGCCATGAGATCGCCCGCCATGTCGACGAGCGCTCGCTTTGCCAGCGGCGGTGCGCGGCGGGCCGCGAATAGGCGGCTGTCTGCCGGTTGACCAGCACAACTGCTCGGCGCGACACCAAGACCACCGGCGGGAGACCCATGGGCAGCATAGGCCCCCCTTTTGCTCGCCCAGCTCCAATCCGGGAGCCTAGCTAACGTCGCGACCGTTCAGGCAAACGGTACGAACAATTGAATAACGGCCAGCTCAAACGCCGCATCAAATACCGTCCAAACGACGTACTGCCCCTCTTGGCCTGGCGCTTTAGTCCACCGACCTGAACGCCACGCGGTGCCGAGCGGATAGAACGCCGTGCCGACCACTGGTCGCCGGTCGGGTATGACGAAAAAATACAAACTTCCATCGATCCCGGACCGACCCATCAAAGCAGGCGTCCACGCCGGACCTGTCATCGTTCCGCGACCGGTGCGACCGGTCATGGAGGCGTCGAGCCGTGGTCAGACCCGGTGCAGGCGGACACGGCCCGCGGACAGGCGGACGGTGATCTTGAAGCTGCCCTTGCCGCTGGTCCCGGCGGCACGCCAGGCGCCATCGCGGTTCACCAACCCCTGCGACGAGAAGTTGTTGAGGGCCGGGCCGTCCACCCGGATCTCGCAGGTCGCCGACCTCGGCAGGTAGACGTCCACGAGCCCGACGGAGATCTGGATGCTCACCGGGACGACGGTGCTCGGCTGGTTGAGTCGCACCGCCATCCGGGAGATGCCCGCCTGGACGTCGACGCCGCGGACGTCCAGCTCGCGGAGGTCCAGGTCGCCGGTCAGCGCTCCGGCCTCAGCCTCGACGCGCCAGGGCACGCTCGAGTTCAGGCGGATGCCCCAGTCGCTCCCGCGGTTCCGAGCCAGCAGGCCGTGCTGGGCAGGCCCGCGCAGATCGACCACGGCCTGTTTCCCGCTGTTCGACACGCGGGCCGACGGCGTTCCGGGGCTGCGGAGCTCCGCCTGGTAGAGGCCGACCGAGCCGGCGTCGATCCGGAGCTGGCCCCCTCCCTGGCTGGTGCGGAGGACCGCCGAATCGGTCCCGACAGCACGACCGGGCTGGCGACCGCGATCACGATCAGGATCCCACCGATCGCCCGCAGCGATCCGCGCTGGACGCCGCGCCCGACCCGTTCGAGGCCGAATCCGATGGCCACCATCGGGATCGCCAGCAGGATCGTCTGCACGAGCGAGGTGACGTGGGTGGCCAGACCGGCGATGGTGGCGGTCAGCCCGGCGACGAGGAAGACGAGCCCGGTCCAGTAGGCGCCATTGCCCTCCCGCCGTGGGGAGATCCCATCGGGCCATTGATCGAGGTACTCGTCCCCTTGCTGCAACCTGCGTGTTGCCGGCGACACGCCCGTCGCCCCCGGCGACCCAATGCCGTCAGGGTCGTCCATGGGCGGCCCAGGCGTCGTGGTCGACGTCACCGGGTATCCGCCGGGATCTGGGTACCGCTCCGGCCCGTCCTGCTCCCGCCTCACCTGTCTCCTCTCCTCGATGACTTGGGAGTATCCGCCTGGAGCGCCTACATGGAAAAACCGCCCTGCTGACGCGCGCGTGAACCCCGTGCGGCGATTGCCCGACGGATGCGTTCCTCGACCGTCAGATCGCGCGAGAACCCGTGCAGTTTCAGGTGCTGGAGCTCGATGCCGGTCAGCGCAGCCTCCGGGACCAGGCCGACGATCTCGGACTCGACGACCTCGACACCCGCGTCGGCGGCCAGCGCGGCCACGGCGGCGAAGGCGTTGGCCAGGCCGGTCACGTGGAAGTCGAGCAGGTTCATGGACACCTGGGTGATCCGCCGCCCTTCCAGCGGCAGGCCGAGCGCTCGCACGGCGGGCAGCCCGCCGTCGCGCGCCCGCACGGCCCGGGCGATGCGCCTGGCCAGAGAGACGTCCTCGGTCGCCAGGTTCACGTTGTAGGCGATCAGGAACGGCCGCACGCCGACCGCGGTCGCTCCGGCGGTGGGATGCAGACCCGGACCGCCAAGGTCCGGCGCGCGAGCCGGGTCGCCCCCCGCCGCCAGGGCGAGCTCCTCGAAGCCGCCCGCACGCACGCCCGGCAGCTCCGCTCGCGAGGGCACGCGGGCCGCGGCGCCGTAGAGATAGACCGGGATGCCGATCTCGTCGACCAGCCGGCGTCCCGCCTCGAGCGCCAGCGGCACGCAGTCGCAGGCGGGGTCCAGTGGCACGAACGGGACCACGTCCAGGGCGCCCATTCGGGGGTGCACGCCCCCGTGGCGGGTGAGGTCGATCAGGCGAACGCAGGCCGCGGCACCGCTGATCACGGCGTCCACCAGCGCCGGCCCTGGCCCGGCCAAGGTCACCACGGAGCGGTTGTGGTCCGCGTCACTGGAGCGATCCAGCAGCAGCACCTCGGGATGCGCGTTCGTGAACGCGTTGACGATCTCTTCCACCACGTGCGCACGCCGACCCTCCGAGAAGTTCGGCACGCTCTCGACCAGCGCCCCGCGGCCGCCGCAACTCTCCTGCGCGGCAGTCTCCGGCGGGTTCCGTTCGTCGCCGCCGTCAGGCATCCGGCTGCTCCGCGGGTTCGCGGAGGAGGCCAAGCGGGACGCCGTCGCGGGCCACGACCCGGCCCGCTTTGACAACCACCTGCGCCAGGTTCACTCCCAGGTGGTAGGCGAGGTCCAGGTAGGAGCGACCGCTCAGCACGACCAGGTCGCACGCCGACCCCGGGGCCTCCTCCGGGGTGAGGCCGCCGTGGATGCAGGCCAGGGCGATCACGAGCTGCATCGACTCGCTGTAGTAGGTCCCAGGGTTGCAGTCGGTGCCAAGGGCGAGGGTCACCCGGGTCTCGCGCAGCACGCGCACCGGGGCCACGTGCCCGGTGCGGAGCAGGAAGCTCGTCCCGGGCAGCAGCACGGCGACCGTCCCGGCCCGGGCCAGGGCGACGGCCTCGGCGTGGTCGAGGAACAGCAGGTGATCGGCTGAGACGCAGCCCTGCTCGGCCGCCAGCCAGGCGCCGCCGGTCGGGCCCAGCTCGTTGGCGTGCAGCTTCGCCTTGAGCCCCTGGCGGCGGCCCGCCGCCAGGACGCGCCGTGACTCCGCCACGGTCAGCGCGCCCCGGTCGCAGAACGCGTCGACGAACTCGGCCAGCGGCGCGCAGGCGGGCAGCATCTCCTGCACGAGCAGGTCGAGGTACCCAGCGCGGTCCTCGACGAACTCCGCCGGGATCAGGTGGGCGCCGAGGAAGGTCGGGACCACGTCGACCGGCGTCCGGGCCGACAGGCGCGCCAGCACTTCGAGCGAGCGCCGCTCGTCGTCCACGGTGAGGCCGTAGCCCGACTTGACCTCGAGGGTGGTCGTGCCGTACACGCCGGCCCGCAGGAGCCGCTCGGCCGTGGCGCCCTCCAGCTCGGCGTCGCTGGCGGCCCGGGTCTCTCGCACCGTCCGGTGGATCCCGCCGCCCGCTGCCAGCGCCTGCTCGTAGCCGACCCCGCGCAGGCCGGCGGCGAACTCGTCGGCGCGGTCCCCGGCGAAGATCAGATGGGTGTGCGCGTCGACGAAGCCCGGCACCACCGACCGCCCTCCGGCATCGATCCGGTCACAGTCGGGAGCGACCGGCAGATCGGGCAGGGCCGCCTCCGGCCCGGCGAACACCACCGTCCCCCGCGCCGCCGCGACCGCGCCCCGCTCCACGAGCCCGAGCGGACCGCTCCCGAGCCCCGGATCGGCGGTGACGAGCTGCCCGGCCCCGGTCAGGAGGAAATCGACCTGGGGATTCACATGGCGCCCCCTCCCACCCCTTCGGGTCCGGCGGGAGCCTCGGCCGGGCCCGGCGCCGACGCGTCGCCTGCTCGGCCACCAGCACCGGCCGGGCCCGACGCCGGGGTGTCGCCTGCTCGGCCGTCGGCAGCGCTGGGGGCGTCGGTGAGCATGGGCAGGTCGAGGCCTCGGGCGCGGGCTGTCTCTGCGGCGGACGGGTAGCCGGCGTCGGCGTGGCGCATCACGCCGGTGCCGGGGTCGTTGGTCAGCACCAGCTCGAGGCGGCGGCGCCCCTGGTCGGTGCCATCGGCGACCACCACCACGCCTGCGTGGATCGAGCGGCCGATGCCCACGCCCCCGCCGTGGTGAACGCTCACCCACGAGGCACCCGAGGCGGTGTTGAGCAGCGCATTCAGGATCGGCCAATCGGCGATCGCGTCCGACCCGTCGGCCATGGCCTCGGTCTCTCGGTAGGGGGAAGCGACCGAGCCGGCGTCCAGATGGTCGCGGCCGATGACGATCGGGGCGCTGACCTCGCCCCGGCCGACCAGCTCGTTGAAGGCGAGCCCGGCCAGGTGGCGCTCGCCGTAGCCGAGCCAGCAGATGCGGGCCGGCAGCCCCTGGACGTGGACCCGCTCCTCCGCCATGCGCAGCCACCGGACAAGGTGCTCGTCCTCACGGAACAGGTCGATGACGGCCTGATCGGTGCGGAGGATGTCGGCCTGGTCCCCGGACAGGGCCACCCACCGGAAGGGCCCCTTGCCCTGGCAGAACAGCGGCCGGATGTAGGCGGGCACGAAGCCGGGGTAGGCGAAGGCGTCGGCGAACCCCGCGGTCCGGGCCTCGCCTCGGAGGTTGTTCCCGTAGTCGAACACCTCGGCGCCCGCGCGCTGGAAACCGACCATCGCCTCGCAGTGGCCGGCCATTGACTCGCGGGCATGCTTGACGTAGCCGTCCGGATCGTCACGGCGTGCGGCCGGAGCGTCCGCGACCTCGATGCCCACAGGGACGTAGCCGCCGAGCGGATCGTGGGCGGAGGTCTGGTCGGTGACGACGTCGGGGCGGAACCCGGCCGACAGCAGCTCCGGCAGGATCTCGGCGGCGTTGCCTAGCAGACCGACCGACAGCGGCCGGCGTGCCCGCGCCGCGGCTTCGACGCGCTCGACCGCGTCGCGCAGGTCCTCGGCCCGCTCGTCCAGGTAGCCGGTGGCCAGGCGCCGCTCGATTCGGTCCGGGTCGACCTCGACGCACAGGGCGACGCCGCCGTTCATGGTCACCGCCAGGGGCTGGGCACCGCCCATGCCGCCGAGCCCGGCGGTGAGGACGATCCTGCCGGCCAGGTCCGGCCATCCGTTGACCTTGGCGACCGCGACGAACGTCTCGTAGGTGCCCTGGAGGATTCCCTGGGTGCCGATGTAGATCCAGGAGCCGGCGGTCATCTGGCCGTACATGGTCAGCCCGGCCGCCTCCAGCTCGCGAAACTCCTCCCAGGTGGCCCAGGCCGGGACCAGCAGCGAGTTGGCGATCAGCACCCTCGGCGCGAACGAATGGGTGCGGAAGACCCCGACCGGCTTGCCCGACTGGACCAGCAGGGTCTGGTCGTCCCGGAGCCGCCGGAGCGTCTCGACGATCCGGTCGAAGCTGCGCCAGTCCCGGGCGGCCCTCCCGGTGCCTCCATAGACGACCAGGTCATCGGGCCGCTCGGCGACCTCGGGGTCGAGGTTGTTGCAGAGCATCCGCAGCGCCGCCTCCTGCGGCCACCCCAGGCAGGAGATCCGCGGCCCTCGCGGGGCGCGCACGGGTCGGGCACCTTCCATTCCAGCTCCCTCCTCTCTTCGCAGCTCGACCGGATCGCACGGCACGGCGGGCCATCCCGCGGCGGGCGGCGGTCGCGCGGATCACGCGAGCGTGCCGACCACGCTTTCGGCCGCCGCGACCAGCTCACCGTTCGCCACGAGGCGCTCGACCGCGGCCATGTCGGGCGCAAGGTAGCGATCCTGCTCCAGGCGGGGCACGTCGCGTCGCAACCGTTCCATCGCGGCCGCCACGGCCCGGCCGGGCCGCAGCGGCGACCGCATGTCGACGGCCTGGGCGGCGCAGAGCGCCTCGATTGCGATCGTCCTGCGCACGTTGGCCAGCACCCTCCGCAGCTTGAGGCCCGCTGTCCAGCCCATCGACACGTGGTCCTCCTGGTTGCCGGAGGTGGGGATCGAGTCGACCGACGCCGGGTGCGCGAGGATCTTGCACTCGCTCACCAGGGCGGCGGCCGTGTACTGGGTGAGCATCAGCCCGGAGTTGAGCCCGGGGTCCTCGGTCAGGAAGGGGGGGAGGTCGTGGTTCAGGGCCGGGTCGAGGAGGCGGTCGACCCGGCGCTCGGAGACGTCGGCCAGCTCGGCGAGCGCGATGGCCAGGAAGTCGAGCACGAAGGCCAGCGGCTCGCCGTGGAAGTTGCCGACACTGACCACGTCGCCCGAGTCGGCGAACACGACCGGATTGTCGGTCACCGAGCCAAGCTCCCGCTCGATGACCTGCCGGGCGAAGGCGACCACGTCGCGGGACGCGCCGTGCACCTGGGGAGCGCAACGGAGCGAGTAGGCGTCCTGGATGGCGTGGTCGGAGTGGCGATGGCTGGCCAGGATCGGGGAGCCGGCCAGCAGCTCGCGCAGATTGTCGGCGCTGGCGAGCTGTCCGGGATGCGGACGCAGCTCGTGGAGGCGCCGCTGGAACGGCCGGTCGGTCCCCAGCAGGCCCTCGATCGACATCGCGCAGGCGACGTCCGCCGCGGTGGCCAGGGCCTCGGCGTCGGCCACCGCCAGGCAGGCCAGCGCCAGCATCCCCTCGGTCCCGTTGACCAGCGACAGGCCCTCCTTGTAGGAGAGCTCCAGCGGCTCCAGGCCCGCGCGGCGCAGCCCCTCGATGGCGGGCAGGCGCTGGCCGTCGACCTGGACCTCGCCCTCGCCGATCAGCGGCAGGGCGAGATGGGCGAGCTGCGCCAGATCGCCCGACGCGCCGACCGAGCCGTGCTCGGGGATGACCGGCGTGACGCCGGCGTCCAGCAGGGCGAGCAGCGCCTCCACGACCACGGGACGCACGCCCGAGTACCCCTGGACGAGCGTGCGGGCTCGGAGGACCTGCATCGCGCGGACCACCTCGGTCTCGAGTGGGTCGCCGCTGCCGGTGGCGTGGGAGAGCACGATCCGCCGCTGCAGCTCACGCAGGTCGGAGGGCGCGATCGGGGTGTTGGCGAGCAGGCCGAATCCGGTCGACACCCCATAGGCGCGCTTTCCCTCGGTCACGAGGCGCTCGACGACCTCACGTGACGCGGTCATGCGCTTGCGTCCGGCGTCGCTGAGCTCGACCGCGGCGCGGCCGCGGGCGACTCCGACCACCTCGTCGATCCGCAACGGGCCACCCGACAGCACGACCCGCTCGAGCCCAGCGTCCTTGCTCAGCCCAGCCATGGATGCATCCTAACGACCGGCACCCGAGGGCACCATGCTCGACCAGGGCGGAGAAGCGTTGGTTGCAGTGCTTGTTTGCGGGGCAACCAGGAGGTGCTGGGACCGGTAGAAGTACCTACTCGACTGGTCAAACCTGACCGAGGGACCAGCGGATACGAGATCGTCATGCGGAACTTGGCAAGAGATGGGTGCAAGATCGCGTGAGTTGGGCCATGCTGGTGGTGCGGCCCGGCGGAGACCGGGAGAAGCAAGGAGACGACGACATGGGCACTGACTTCCCGAGCGACACAAGTAGCACCAGCACCCCCACCCTGCAGCGCGAGGTGTGCGACAAGTGCGGCTCGCGCATGACGCTCCAGAGCTCTGCCTACGGTTTCGAGCGGTGGGAGTGCCCGAAGTGCCACCAGATCGTCGGCATCGACCGCGATCCGGAGGTGGGCGGCCGTTTCCAGATCGATCGTGGTCAGCCGTGGAACTACTCCCCCGACGCGTTCAAGAACTAGACACCCACGACAGAGCGGCACGGAGTCGCTGAAGACGCCGGCAAGACGCTCGATACTCAGGTTGCAGTTGGCGAGGGGGCCCCATGAGGGGGCCTCGCTTGGTCTTCGGACCAGGGACGACGCCACCGTGTGCCCGAGGGCCGGACACCCCTCGACGGTCCAGGGCACGACCCAGCCAAGGACGGCCCGCAGGGCCATGCGCGCCACGCGCACGCAGGTCAGCATCCCGCCGCGGACCATTTGCCCTCCCTGATCTGTCCGGATCACGCCGTCGGCGCCGGAGGCCGTCGGTCGCGTGACCCATCGCTCAGGTGATGGTGACCGGTTTCCGAAACGCTTGCGCGGCGTTGTCCACACCCCCTTGCGGGAATCGTGGCGGCCTGGGGCGGGGCGGCCTGGCCGGCTGTTACCATGCGCGAGCGTCAGCCCGCCGAGCGATCCGAGGACCCGAACCGTGCCCAAGACCACGATCCATCTGGTCCGCCACGGGCACGTCGAGAACCCTGACCGGGTGCTGTACGGCCGCCTGCCCGGCTTCAACCTGTCGGCGCGTGGCAGGGCCCAGGCCGAGCTGCTCGGACGGTACTTCGCGCCGATTCCGCTGGCCGGGGTGCTGGCGAGCCCGCTGGAGCGGGCGCAGCAGACCGCCGCGGCGATCGCCGCGCCGCATGACCTCGAGGTCGAGTCAGACGATCGCCTCATCGAGGCAAGCAGCGTCTTCGAGGGCGTGGCGGGCAACGTCGGCTGGTACATCCTTCGCCACCCGGGGATCTGGTGGAAGCTGCGGGACCTGCGCACGCCGTCATGGGGCGAGCGCAACGTCGACCTCGCCGAGCGCGTCCTGGCGGTGGTGACCGCCGCCAGGGACCGCTTCCCCGGCCAGCAGGTCGTGCTGGTGTCGCACCAGGCGCCGATCTGGGTCGCTCGGCTGGCCTTCGAGCGCAAGCCGCTCGGCCACTGGCCAGGCCGGCGGCGCTGCAGCCTGGCCAGCGTGACCACTCTGGAGTTCGACGAAGACCGGCTCGACCGCGTGACCTACTCGGAGCCCGCCGCCGCGGCGCTCACCGGTGCCGATCCCGGCCGCGCCGGCGCCTGACGGACCAATCCCCGCCCCGGGCGGGCTCAGGGCTCGATGGCTCCGTCCAGCAGGCGCAGGAGGTCCTCGCCGAACTGGTCGAGCTTGGCGGGCCCGATGCCCTCGATCGCCAGCAGCTCGCCGCGACTTCGCGGCCGGCGCTCGGCGAGAGCGCTCAAGGTGCGGTCGTTGAAGACGACGTAGGCGGGGACACCGGCCTCGGTCGCCCGCTGGAGCCGCCAGGCGCGCAGCCGCTGGGCCAGCGGCGAATCGGGAGGTCGCGGCCGCGACCCGTTGGAGCGGTCCACCGCGGCGGCGACCGCTCGCGGGCGCACCCGCCGGCCGGGAGGCACCAGGTCGTCCAGGAACCGCGAGGGCTTGCGTGGCTGCTCGCGGCCGGAGGGCCCGACGCGCCGAGCCGTCCATGCCAGCCACAGATGGACGCGCGCACGGGTGAGGCCCACGTACAGCAGCCTGCGCTCCTCCTCGACCTCGGCGAGAGCGCTCGCCTGCCGGATCGGCAGCAGCCCCTCCTCCAGCGCCGGTAACAGCACCGCGTCGAACTCGAGCCCCTTGGCGCGGTGATAGGTCAGCAGGTTCACGCCGCCGCCCACCCCGGCCGCCTCGTCGGCCGCGCGGCGCTCCACGTCGGCGAGGAAGGCGGCCATGTCGGCGTGCTCGTCGGCGGCCTCCAGCCGCTCGGCGATGCCCAGCAGGCTCACCAGGCTGGCGTGGCGCTGGCGCGCCTCCTCGCCGTCGGGCTCCTGGTCACGGCGGAAGTCCATGCGCTCGAACCAGACCGCCTCGATCGCGTCGACCAGCCCGCCGCCGTTGGCGCGGCCGGACCGCGACCGCAGCAGCCGCAGGCCCTGGCGAACCTCGGAGCGCCGGAAGAACAGCTCGCCGCGGACCTGGTAGCGGATCGCCGCGGCGGCCAGCGCCTCCTCGATCGGGGGGATCTGCGCGTTGGTGCGCACCAGCACCGAGACCTCGTCCAGCGGGACCTTGGCGTCGGCCAAGCGGCGGACCTCGGCGATCAGAGCGGCCAGCTCGGCGTCGGAGGACTCGAACGCCACCACCGTCGGCTCCGGCCCTGGCGGCCGGGTCGCCACCAGTCGCTTGACCCGCTGGCGGCCGCCGCGCGCCAGCAGTCGGTTGGCCATGCCGAGGACCTGCGTGGTCGAGCGGTAATTCTCTTCGAGCTGGAAGACCCGCGCGTCCGGGAAACGGCGTCTGAAGCCGGTCAGGTACTCGCTGGAGGCCCCGGTGAAGGTGTAGATGGTCTGGTCCTCGTCGCCGACGACGGCCAGGTCCTGCCGCTCGCCCAGCCACGCTTCGAGCAGCGCCTGCTGGAGCGGGTTGGTGTCCTGGTACTCGTCCACCGAGAACCAGCGGTACTGGCCACGGAACTCCTCGGCGACGTCGGGGTTGGTCTCCAGACCCTCCAGCATGCGGGCGAGCATGTCCTCGAAGTCGATGCGACCCTGCCGCTCCTTCGCGCGCTCGTACCGCTTGTAGAGGCCGGCGAACAGGTCCGGCGGCAGCGGCGCGGCCCGCTCCTTGCCCGCCACCGCGTCCTGGTAGGCCTCGGGGCCGATGCGCCGCGCCTTCGCCCATTCGATCTCGTCGGCGAGGTCCTTGACCGCCGTGAACTTGTAGCCCCCGGGGAGGCTGCGCTGCAGCGGGACCAGCAGCGGCGCCTTAGAGTCGAGGATCTCGGGGACGCGGCCCTGGTACAGGCGCGGCCAGAAGTAGCGGAGCTGGCGCCAGGCGGCCGCGTGGAAGGTGTGCGCCTGGACCCCGGCGAAGCCCAGCTCCGCCAGCCGCTCGCGCATCTCCCCCGCGGCCTTCTCGGTAAAGGTCACCACCAGGACGTGCCGGGGATGGACCGCGTCGGTGGCGATCGCGTAGGCCACCCGCCGCGAGATCACGCGCGTCTTGCCGGTCCCGGCGCCCGCGAGGATGCAGACCGGGCCGCTGGTCGCCTCGACCGCGTCGCGCTGCGCCGGGTTCAGGTCGTGGACGAGGAACTTCGGGTGCATGCCGGCGAGTCTCCCACATCGACCCGACGTCGCCACCCGATTGTCCACACCTCACCGGACGGCCCGGCCCGCCCGCCACGGGAATCCCGTCAGCCGTCCCTCTGGTCGCTCCCGACGAAAGCGGGTGGAGCGGCTTACACGCCAGGCCGGCTTGTACGGCGCGTTCATACACAAGCCTTGTCGACCCGCCGGGACCCGACGGCCACGGCCGCGCCTGACTTGGTCAACCAGGACGGGTCTCCAAGCGAGCCGAGACTTGGTGGAAGGTTGGTCATTCCCTTGGGGCAACAAGACAGCTCAAAGGGAGAGCGCTTCCGCCAAGTCGCCGTCAGATAGGCTCAAAGACGCATCATAGCTATGCTGCAGGTTCGAAACCAATCTAGCGATGGAGTTTCCACATCCTCCAGAGTAAAGGAAGACCCTGATCCACGTGGGGCCAACCTCGAACCGCAGACGTTGGCCAACGTGCAAATCGACCGCTTCGACTTCTGCAATACTTTTCTGCACCTCCGGAATCCCCCAGAGCCTAAAGGGCTCGCGGCACGAGAACAGCTCAGAGAGAAACACATCAAGGTCTGGTATCGACCTACTCAAGTTAATTGATATTGGTGCTCCATGAACGGTTACACCGCCGCCATCGAGTTCGTCCCACTTGAGTAGCCGCGTCTCAGCTCTTTCGACGAGTCGTCTGTAACGACTTATTACGCCTCGAACAACCTCTTGGTGGAGCGCAAAGGAATTCCCCGTCACAACGAATCGGCCAGTTCGGTTCACGAGTTCGTTGACCACGCCGAACGCAGGATCGACCGCCCTGATGGCTGCCTGATCCACAGAGACCGCGGAAGCATAGGCTTCACGGCCACTGATGAGGCCTAGCAACTCCTCAGATCCCTCTCCGAGAATCTGAATTTGCAGACGCCGTGCCCGGTCGTCCTCTGGCAGGAAGCGCTCCCCACGAAAGTCACAACGTAGCCACTTTGGTCTGGTGCCAGGCCAGACTCTTGAGAGATGACTCGACGGCAGCCACGCCCAGTCAAGACCACGTCGCCGCTCGACCTGCTCCTTCAAATACCTCCTGGCATCAGCGGCAGGCGACCAAGTATGGAAACTCCAAAATCGTCCATCGAGATGATCCACCCAAAACTCTAGATCGCCCTCATGGAGAACATGGAGATGAACGTCATCGGTTGGTGAGACCCGACCGTCAACAGCGAGTTCCGAGAGGAACTGCCCGGGTTCGCCGTTAGCATGCGCCTCAATGACGAAAGTCTTCGTCTGCGTGCCGCTGACCGCCGCGATCTCGAACTGCTCTTCGAGGCTGGCTCTATTCACCGTCGTCACCTCCCTCTTCCTCCGCATCGTCGCCCGCGTCGAGCCCGTGAAGGACCGACTCAAACTGCATCTGCCCTGGTATCTCCGGCCTCGCCCGTCGCCGAGGTTGCCCTCCTCCTCGTCGAGCGATCGCTTGGTATGCCTGGGTTCGACCACGTCGATCGGCGTCCTCCGGAGTCCGCAAGATCAGCACAGTTGCCTCGCGCCTCTCGGAGTCCGGATGGAATGTGTAGTTCTCCGGATCCTGCTCAGCAATCCTACTCGCGGACCGTGACACCTTCCGCTCAAGCTGCCGCCGCATCCCTTTCCCGATCAGAGCGAAGTGCCGAACTGCCTGCTCAGTTAGCATTCGCACGGTGATCGCCTGCAACCTCTGGGCCTGGCAGGCGACCAAGACAGACCGGACGAGAGGATCATAAACCTCATCAGGGGAATCCAGGTCGACTGGGATAAAGCCTGGAGGAGGTCCTGTCAGCGGGACTGGGGTCGCTAAGGCCTCCCGCAATGCTGGGATCGATACGTTCCCATATACCAGCTCAAGGCTTGTGTCGGATAGCGCCAAGACTGGTCCCTGCCAGCCGCTCTGCTTGAGCCCAAACACAATGCGGTCCACGTGCTCCGCAAGACAGAGGTACAACACCTCTACCCTCGGTCTCGTTGGCTGGCTGAGAGTTATTGAAGCGGATTGCACGACGCTCACAGCATCAAGCTCCCCCAGCTTCCTCGCTTGGTCGACCTCGATGTTGGCGCCTGACTTGCACTCCACCACCAACAAGTCATTGGTCTCATGCGCGTCAGCGACACCGTCGAGCGTCACGGTGCCGAGTCCAGTGCGAACGGGTACTTCGAGTGCAGCAAGGCGAAAGCCAGCCTCCGCCAGCATAGAAGGCCAAGGAGGTGACACTCGACACAAGCCAACGAACGCGTTGATCGGTATCAGTCGTCGTTCCACCGGCATACCTCGGTAGCCTATCTGTTTCCTAGCCTGGAGTCGTCATATGGGCACCGTAACCTCCGGTGATCCACGCACCACATGCCTTCGCCCAGATGCCTGCCTTCATGGCGTCAAGGTCCGTTCGTTCTTGCTCGCTGTGAGCGCTCCATCTTGACCGCGCTCGTTCCAGCATCGGGCGAACAGGTTGAGGCTGCCGAGACATGGCCAGTAACGGCGGGATCCCCCTCTCTCTGCCCCCTATCACGGAGCAGGCCCCGAGCGCTGGCATTCTGCCGTGCTCTATCTGTTCAAGCCTGAAAGTGGATCGTGCTCGTGTGTCCGCTCCACCACCCGCTGGACCTTCCCGACCTCGGTGCGGGGAAGGGTGCCGGCGGCCAGCACGTGCACTTCGGGGCGCAGGGCGAGGCGCCGTTCCAGGGCAGCGGCGATCGAGGCCCGTGTCCCCTCTCGACGATCCTCGCCGCCGCCCGCCACGTCGGCCAGTTCGCAGACGACGACGAGGCTGGGCATGGTTTCGGTGCGGTCGACGAGGAGGAGGTACTGCGGCCCCAGGGCCGGCTCGGCGAGGACGACCGCTTCGACCTCGCTGGGGTAGACGTTGACGCCGCGGATGACCAGCATGTCGTCGGCGCGACCGACCACCTTCGACATGCGGACGAGGGTCCGGCCACAGACGCACGGGCCGGAGTCGATCGCGGCGATGTCGCCGGTCCGGTACCGAAGGACAGGCATCGCTTCCCTTGTGAGGGTGGTGAAGACGAGTTCGCCGTAGGTGCGCGCGGGCACGGGCGCGCCGGTGGCGGGGTCGATGACCTCCACCAGAAAGTGGTCTTCGTTGACGTGTAGCGTGCAGTTCACGCCGTCAGTGGGTGATTCAGGTACAGTCGTCTGCGCCTCGATGCATTCGCAGGCAACGCCCGGGCCGATGACCTCGGAGAGGCCGTAGATGTCGAGCGCCTTCAGGCCGAGCAGCGTCTCGATCTTGACGCGCATCGCCTGGGTCCACGGCTCGGCGCCGAAGACGCCCGCTCGCAGCCGCAGCTCGCCGAGGTCGATGCCCTGCTCGACCAGGACCTCGCCGAGCCGCGCGGCGTAGGAGGGCGTGCAGCACAGCACCTCGGCGCCGAGGTCGCGGAGAAGCAGCACCTGCCTGGCGCTCTGGCCCGAGGAGACGGGGACGACGGTGCAGCCCATGAGCTCCGCGCCGCCGTGGAGCCCGAGACCACCGGTGAACAGCCCGTAGCCATAGGCGACGTGGACGATCGTGCCCGGGCTGGCGCCGGCGCAGCCGAGCGAACGCGCGCAGACCTCCGCCCACAGCGCCAGGTCGGCACGCGAGTAGCCGACCAGCGTCGGCCGCCCGCCGGTGCCCGAGGAGCCGTGCACCCGGACGACCTGGTCTCGAGGGACCGTCAGCATGCCCCACGGATAACGGTCCCAGAGGTCCCGCTTGGTCGTGAACGGAAGCGAGGCCAGGTCGTCCAGCCCGATCGGCGCGCCGGCCTCGATCCCCGCCTCGCCCAGGCGCTGACGGTAGAGCGGATGATCGAGCAGGCGCGTCACCAGCGCACCGAGCCGCTCGCTCTGGAGCGCGGCCCGTTCGTCCGGCGACATTGCCTCCGCCCGCTGGTTCCACATCGTGGTCATGGCACCTCCCGAGTCGCGTCTCGTGGATCGTATCGGTCCAGGCTCCGCGGGGAGGACGACGCCTGCCGGATCGAGGCGTTTGCCCTCTCGATCGAGGCGTAGAAGACGAAATTCTTCTGGTTTGTGCGCGCCAATTGACTTGGAATTGCGCCAGGGCGCCAAGGTCGACTGCGCGACCTTCCGCTCCACCATTGAGAACGCGCCACCGCCCCAGGTCTACTGCATCCGCGAGGACGGCGTCCTCGCCTACACGAGCACCATCGACGGGCAGATCCTCGAGCTCACCCGCTTCAAATCTTCGGTCAACGCCAGCGACCTGGCCATCCCCACACTAGCCATCCTTTTCAGGCAGCCAATCGCCGCCCGGGAGCCATCCCCCACCATTGGAGCCCGGGCGGCGATTGGCATTTCGCATGTCTTCAAAACCTGCCGGAGTATTGGCGCTCAGAGGCTCTGACCCCGTTCTGTCAATCCTCCCTCTCCCGCGTTGCCACTCGGACCCATCGCTGCACTCGGACAGCCGGCTCGGAGCCGCGACCGTCGAGGCTGAACACGGCTCACCATCGGCTATTGCCCAGGCAAATCTTGCCCAAGAGTATCCGGCCGAATCCCGGAGGAGCGGGAGGAATCTCCCCGCGACCTCCGGTGAGCGTGAAACGTCTCGTGGCGGCGGCCACAAGCGCGACACAAAGGAGCGGCAAAGCTGAGGCCCCGGGCAAAGCTGAGGCCCCGGGCTCCTGGGGCGTTGGGGTCGCCGTGCGCCGTGGAGCTGAGGGCCACCAACCCGCTGGTCAGCGGGCTCGCTCTGCTGACCGCGCCGGCTTGCTCCGCTAACCGGGCAGGGCCGGTCGGCTCATCAGGCAGTCCCGGAGCGTTCACGGTACTTCTGGGGACTTCGCCGCCAGGCGCGGCGTGGCAGACTTCGCTGTAGCCTGGGTGTGGCAAAGGGGCAGGTGGCAGGATCACGGGCGGAACGTCCCGCCGGCGAGGAAGCGGAACCTTTCGATGGACGAACACGCTGGCCGGATCACGATCATCGCGTCGTCGACGATGGTCCACCAACGGATCAGATGCCTGATCTGCGATCGTCCGGTCGACTACCGGGTCGTCTTCATGACCAACGACGCGCGGGTGCTCCATGCAGGCTGCGTGCCCGACCACGTGAAGGTGCCGATCAGCGTCCTCCTCCAGGCGATCCGCCGGCTCGAGCGGATGGTCGAGAACGCTCGCACGAACGAGCGCGACGGCTCCGACGGCCGGCCCCCCGAGTCAGACCCCGTCGACACGGGCTGACCGAAGGACCGGGCCGCCACCGGGCGAACAGGCCCGCGGCCCAGGACCCAGCCACAGCGCCCGGGCCCGCCGCGACACCTGGCAATTCCGTTGCCGTCATCGAACAGGTGTTCTACCCTGTCCCGATGCAGACGTTCAGTGACCTGCGGGGGGAGCAGCGGCCGGCGGCCGACCTGCCGCTATTCGACGCGCCCGCGACCGTCCGCACCTTCGACACCCCTGAGTTCCGCGACATCACCTTCTACGAGGTCGAGGCCAAGTCGATCCTCAACCACGTCCCCGCCGCCAGCCGCCTCGGCTTCGAATGGACCATCAACGTCTACAGAGGGTGCCTGCATGCATGTGTTTACTGCCTCCAGGGCGACACTCCGATCCTTATGGCCGACGGTCGCACGAAGCCGTTGGCTGAGGTGCGAGTCGGGGACGCCGTCTACGGTACGACCTTCGACGGAAAGTACCGTCGGTACGTGACGACGCAGGTCCTGGCCCATTGGTCGACGGTCAAGCCGGCCTACCGGGTCACGCTCGAGGACGGGACGGAACTCGTCGCCAGCGGCGACCACAGATTCCTGACGAACCGAGGCTGGAAGCACGTCACCGGCGAGGAGCACGGGCCGTTCCAACGGCCGCATCTGGGGATCAACAGTGACCTTGTGGGTCCAGGAAGGCTCGCATCGCCGCCTCAGGAAGGACTCGATTATCAGCGGGGCTACCTCTGCGGGATAATTCGCGGAGATGGGCATATCGGCTCATATCGCTATCAGCGGCCGGGTCGAACCCACGGAGATGTGCATCGGTTCCGCTTAGCGTTGAGCGACATCGAGGCGCTGCAGAGAGCACGGACATGCCTGAGAAGGCTCGGCGTCATCACAGACAAATTCGTCTTCTCCGAAGCTGCGACCGGCAGGAAACAGCTCACCGCGATACGCAACCAAACACGTCGAGGGGTCGCCGCTGTCACGGAGATCATCGCTTGGCCAGATGTTCCGTCGGTCGAGTGGCACAAGGGATTTCTCGCCGGCATCTTTGACGCGGAAGGCAGCCATAACCACCACGGCGGCCTGCGAATCGCCAACACCGATCGTGACATCATCGATCAGATCACCACGGGCTTGCAGCGGTTCGGCTTCTCCTTCTCGACCAGCATCCGGCCCCAAGGGAACAAGCCGCTTACGATCGTGCGACTGATCGGCGGGTTGCCTGAGCGCCTTCGCTTCTACCACACGTTCGACCCAGCGATCAGTCGGAAGCGAACGATCGAGGGAGTCGCCGTCAGAGGTGGCAAGCGCCGTGTTGTTTCCATCGAGCCCACGGGAATCGACATTCCCATGTTTGACGTCACCACTGGGACAGGCGACTTCATCGCGAATGGGGTGATCTCTCACAACTGCTTCGCTCGGCCGACGCACACGTACCTGAACATGGGGGCGGGCGAGGATTTCGAGCGGAAGATCGTGGTGAAGGTGAACGCTCCCGAGGTGCTGCGGCGCGAGCTGCGCAAGCGCTCGTGGAAGGGCGCGCACGTGGCAATGGGCACCAACACCGACCCGTACCAGCGCTGCGAGGGCCGCTACCGGCTGACCAGGGGGGTCCTGGAGGCGCTCCGCGACTACGCCAACCCCTGCTCGATCCTGACCAAGTCGCCGCTGCTGCTCCGCGACCTCGACCTGTTCACGGAGCTGGCCTCGACGGCGGGGTTCACCGCCAACCTGTCGATCGGGACGCTGGACGAGGAGGTCTGGCGGCGCACCGAGCCCGGCACGCCGCACCCGCGGGCGCGGATGCAGGCGGTCGAGAAACTGAACCGCGCGGGCGTGCCGACCGGGGTGCTGGTGGCGCCGATCCTGCCCGGGATCTCGGACTCGCCGGACCAGCTCAAGGAGGTGGTGCGAGCGGCGGCCGACGCGGGCGCGAGTCACGTCTCGCCGATCACCCTGCACCTGCGGCCCGGGGTCAAGGAGGAGTTCATGCCCTGGCTGGAGCGCGAGTATCCGGAGCTGGTCGAGCGCTACCGGCGCCTGTACCGCGGCTCGAACGCGCCGAAGGCGACACAGCGGGCGATCGCCGAGCGGGTCAGCGCGGCCAAACGCCGCTTTCACCCGTCCGAGCCGGCACCGGAACCCCCCACTCCCCGGCGGCTCGTGCCACCCTCTGAAGCCCCGGTCGAGCAGGGCGACCAGCTCTCCCTGCTCGACTGACCGCGCACGCGGACAGCGTAGGCGGCGGGGGCACCCGCCCGAGAGGTCAGTTCATCGGGGCTCCTTCGCGGGGGACGTCCTCGCCGGCGGCGATCAGGGCGGAGCCGATGACGGTCCGGGCGGATGGGCCGAGGCGGCAGCGGCCGGGCGGGGCTGGCTGGGGCGGGGCAATGTGGGCGGCGCCGAGGGCGACGAGCGGGTCGAGGAAGACGGCGGCGACCGCGGGGGTGAGCCATGGCTCGTCAGGGAGGCCGATGCGGTCGGCGACGGAGGCGGCGAACCCGGCCAGGTGGACGTCGACCCCGGCGGGCAGCTCGAACAGCATTCGCAAGACCCTGGAGCGGGCGTCCCGCAGGGTGCGGACGTGCGGCTCGGGCACGTCGCGGAGCATCTCGGCCCAGGGGACCCGGTGGCACCAGGCGGCGTAAACCAGTCCGGCGCGCAGGTCGGGATCCAGCTGGGCCCATGGATGGCGCAGGGTGGTGGCTTCGACGCGGTCGCCCCGGTCACGCAGGAGACCGATCGCCTCGGCCAGACCGCGCAGCAGCTCGACCGCGGCCAGGTCGCGCGAGGCAGGTCCGGGCTGGCGGTCCAGCTCCAGCGCTTCGGTGAGCAACCGCGCCTCGGCGGCGGCCAGCCGGCCGTGGAGGTCCAGTGCGAGACCCCGGCGGTCGGCGACCAGGGTGACGAGGATGTCGAGGCGGGTCAGCAGCCCACCGTACGAGATGGAGATCGGCTCGAGGGTCGGCAATGGGGGTTCCCTTCGCTGGGGGGCCGGGGAAGCAGGGGCAGCCTGCCACGCGGGCAAGCCCGCAGAAAGAGGGAACCGCCATTCTGTGGACAACCGCCGGACATCCGCCGCGGCGCCCGATCCCGCCGCCCTGGAGCCCCGCGGCCACCCCCGAGACGCCACGACCCCCAGACGCCACGACCCCCAGACGCCACGACCCCCAGAGCCGATGTGCGGTGGCTCTGGGGGTCGAGGGTCGGTCTGGCCTGGTCGTCGGATCGGACTGTGGTCGGGTCGTCGGGTGGGACTGTGGCCGGGTCGTCGTCGGATCGGACTCCGGCGGCTTGCATCCATGCGCCGGCGCGTCAGCAGGCCTCGGCCTGCTGCTCGTCGACGCCGATGGAGACGGGGTGCTTTCGGGGGCGACCGCGGGACCGCTTGTACGGGACGGGGCGGCCGTCGACGAACACCTCCCCACCCCAGACACCCCAGGGCTCCTGGCGCTCTTTCGCGCCGGCGAGGCAGGCGGAGCGCAGGGGGCAGGGGCGGCAGAGCCGTTTGGCCCGCTCCAGTTCGCGGGGAGATTCGGAGAAGTAGAGTTCGGGGCCCTCCTCGACGCAGGGCAGCGCCCGGTCGGGTGGAACCAACTCCAGGATCTGCATGGTCGGGTCGCTCCTTCGTTGGTCGTTTCGCGAGGCGCTCGAGCTCTTGGCGGAAACAGAAAGGCCGTGGGACTCGCCCACGGCCTTCGCGGTTTCTTGGAGCCGACTTGGAGGTCTGCTCCGGGAAGCATGGCTAGCCAGATGCCTCCCTTGGTCGCAAGGCCGCGAAGGCCGTACCATCTGTGCCATTCGTGCCGGCAAAGAACCTGGGCGCGCCGGTCCGCTTGGCAAGATGACGCGGTCCGGCGGAGCGCGGGCCCGGCTTCGGGCGCACAGCGGTACCGATCCCGGCGGGCATACGCTGCCCCGGCGGGATCTGATACACGGCAGTGAGCCTAAGCGTCACAAGCCTCATACCTCCTCGGGACTGCGGCGTCCTGCCGCGGGGACCCAACCTGACTGGCGGACGATGACTCCCCTTCGTCTCGACCAAACCGGCCGTTTGGCATTCGACTTCAAGGCACTCCATCGGGCACCGCCTGCAACCCTGGCAGAGATGCGCTCCTGGGGTCAAGCGAATATTCGAAAGAAGTCCAAGAACTTGTGCAATCGATCGGGCCCGGGGAACGCTCCCCGGGCCGACGACGATGCCGCGAATACTTCGCTGGTATCAGTACTCGGCCATGCTCGGATCGACCGTCTTCACGTAGGCGACGATACCGCCGCCGAGGTGCCTGGCGGTGGAGAAGCCGGACTGCTTCAACAGCGCCAGCGCCTCGGCCGAGCGCCCGCCGGTCTTGCAGTAGACGACCACCGGATCGGTCTGCGGCAGCTCGGTCAGGCGGCTCGGCAGCTCACCGAGCGGGATCAGCTTCGCGCCGGGAATCCGGTTGATCTGCCACTCGGCGGGCTCGCGGACGTCGATCAGCTCGATGCGCCGCCCGTTGTCGAGCAGCTCCCGCAGCTCCACCGGGGTCAGGGTCGAGCCGGCCGCCGCGGCCTGCGCCTCGTCGGAGACGACGCCGCAGAACTCCTCGTAGTCGATCAGCTCGGTCACGGTCGGGTTCTTCCCGCAGACCGGGCACTCAGGGTCCTTGCGAACGCGGATGTCCTTGAAGGTCAGCTCCAGCGCGTCGTAGATGAGCAGCCGCCCGACCAGCGGGTCGCCGATGCCGGTGATGAGCTTGATCGCCTCGTTGGCCTGGACCGAGCCGACCGTGGCGCAGAGGACGCCGAGCACGCCGCCCTCGGCGCAGGAGGGAACCATGCCCGGCGGGGGCGGCTCGGGGTACAGGCAGCGGTAGCAGGGACCGTGCTCGGCCCAGAAGACGCTGGCCTGCCCGTCGAAGCGGTAGATCGAGCCCCACACGTACGGCTTGCCCTCGAGCACGCAGGCGTCGTTGACCAGGTAGCGGGTGGGGAAGTTGTCGGAGCCGTCCACGATCAGGTCGTAGTCGCGGATGATCCCGCGGGCGTTCTCGGAGGTGAGCCGGGTCTCGTGGAGGGTGACCTCGACGTAGGGGTTGATCTCGCGGATCTTGTCGCGGGCGCTCTCCAGCTTGGGGCGGCCGATGTCCGAGGTGCCGTGGATGACCTGCCGTTGCAGGTTGGAGGCGTCGACGTCGTCGAAGTCGACGATGCCGATGTGGCCGACGCCGGCGGCGGCCAGGTACATGGCGTTGGGCGAGCCGAGGCCGCCGGCCCCGATCAGCAGCACGCTGGCGTTCTTCAGCCGCTTCTGCCCATCCATCGCCACGTCGGGGATGATCAGGTGCCGCGAGTAGCGGAAGATCTCGTCCCGCGACAGCTCACCCGCCGGCTCGACCAGTGCTGGTAATGCCATGGTGTTGGTTCCTTCACTCGTGTCCAAGCTGGGCCCGGATCCCTCAAATCGCGAAGCCCATCGACCGCAGCGCCACCCTGCCGTCCTCGCTCATGCGGTCGGGAGTCCAGGGCGGCGACCAGATCCAGTTGATCTCGACCTCCTGGATGCCTTCCAAACCGACCAGCACGGAGTTGGTCGCGCCCTCGATCATGTCGGTGAGGGGACAGGCGGCCGTGGTGAGGGTCATGTCGAGCCGAACCTTGTGGCCCTCTTCCTCGAAGTCCACGCCGTAGATGAGGCCGAGGTCGACCACGTTGACCCCCAGCTCCGGGTCCTCGACCTGCATCATCGCGTCCAGCACCTGTGCCTCGGTGGCCATGGCGGTACGTCCTTTCATGCCTCTTCAGGTAGCTTCTGCGCCTTCGCGGCGGTGGCCGCGTGACCGTCCTCCTGATGGAGGGTCTCGCCGTCGTCGAGCCCGTCGGTGGCCCGGACCAGGGCGTCCTTGAAGGCCATCCACCCGAGCAGGGCGCACTTCACCCGCACCGGGTACCTGGCCACACCGGCGAAGGCGATGCCGTCGCCGAGCAGGTCCTCGTCGGGCTCGCCCTCGCTGTGCATCAGGCGCCGGAAGCCCTCGGCGACCTTGAGCGCCTCGGGGACCGAGCGCCCGATCACCTGCTCGCTCATGACCGAGGCCGACGCCTGCGAGATCGAGCAGCCGGCCCCCCGGACCGCGATGTCGGCGACCCGCTCGCCCTCCAGGCGCAGCCCGAGCGTCAGCTCATCGCCGCACACCGGGTTGTAGTGCCGCACCTCGACGTGATCGCCCTCGAGCCGGCCGGGATGGCGCGGCTTCTTGTAGTGGTCGAGGATGATCTCCTGGTACAGCTCTTCGAGGCTCAACGATCCCGTCCCCTCGCTACGCGAACATGCGCTGCGCCTTGTCCAAGGCCGTGGCCAGCGCGTCCACCTCGTCGCTCGTGTTGTAGAGGTACACAGAGGCCCGCGTCGAAGATCCCAGACCGAAGCGCCGGTGCAACGGCTTGGCGCAGTGATCGCCGGCACGGACCGCGATCCCCTCGGCGTCGAGCACCTGCGCGACGTCGTGGGGGTGCACCTCCCCGAGCGTGAACGACACCACGCCGCCTCGTTGTTCCAGGTCCGTCGGGCCGAGCACGCGCACCGCCTCGATCTCGGACAGGCGTTGCAAGAGGTGGGAGGTGAGCCGCGCCTCGTGGGCGCGGACGCGGTCCATGCCCAGCTTCTCCAGGTAGTCGACGGCGGCAGCCAGCCCGACCGCCTCGGCGACGTTGGGCGTGCCGGCCTCGAAGCGCCAGGGGATGTCGTTGAAGGTGGAGCTCTCCAGGGTGACGTCGCGGATCATCTCGCCGCCGGCCAGGAACGGCTCCATCGAGTCGAGCAGCTCGGGACGGGCCACCAGCACGCCGATGCCGAACGGGCCGAGCATCTTGTGGCCGGTGAAGCCCATGAAGTCCACGCCAAGGTCGTCGAACTTGACGCCGAAGTGCGGCACGGCCTGGGCGGCGTCGGCCAGCACCAGCGCGCCCACCGCGTGCGCGCGCTCGGCCACGGCCCGCACCGGGTTGACGGTGCCCAGCACGTTGGACATCGCCGAGACGGCGACGATCCGGGTGCGCTCGGTGAGCAGCCCGTCCAGCGCGTCGAGGTCGAGCCGGAACCCGTCGGTCACCGGGATGGCGCGGACCCGGGCGCCGGTCAGCTTGGCCACCACCTGCCAGGAGACGAGGTTGGCGTGGTGTTCCATCTCGGTGAAGAGGATCTCGTCGCCCTCGCGCAGGTTGCGCAGCCCCCAGGCGTAGGCGACCAGGTTGATGGCCTCGGTGATGTTCTTGGTGAACACGGTGGCCCGCCGGTCGGCGCCGGCGAAGCGGGCGACCGTGTCCCTGGACTCCTCGAACATCCGGGTGGATTCCTCGGAGAGCGCGTACACTGCGCGGTGCACGTTGGCGTTGTGGCGCGAGTAGTACTCGCCCATCGCGTCGATCACCTGGTGCGGCTTCTGGCTGGTGTTGGCGGAGTCGAGGTAGACCAGCCGCCTACCATGGAACTCGCGGTCCAGGATCGGGAAGTCGCGGCGCACCTCGTTCGGGTCGAGCATCACGCGACCTCGTCCTCGGAGCCGCCGTTGCCACGCCAGCGCTCGTAGCCGTGCTCCTCGAGCTCGTCCGCCAGCTCGGGACCACCGGACTCGACGATCCTGCCCGCAACCATCACGTGGACGTGGTCGGGGGCGATGTAGCGCAGGATGCGGGTGTAGTGGGTGATCAGCAGCACGCCCAGCTCCGGCCCGCGCAGGCGGTTCACGCCCTCGCTGACGACCTTGAGCGCGTCGATGTCGAGCCCGGAGTCGGTCTCGTCGAGGATGGCGAGGTGGGGACGCAGCAGTGCCATCTGGAGGATCTCGTGGCGCTTCTTCTCACCGCCCGAGAAGCCCTCGTTGAGGCTCCGCTCGGCGAACTTCGGGTCCATCTGCAGCAGCTTCATCTGCTCGCGCAGGTCCTTGGCGAACTGCCGCACCGGCACGTCCTCGCCCCGGACCGCGTTCACGGCGGTGCGCAGGAAGTTGGTCACCGACACGCCGGGGACCTCGACCGGGTACTGCATCGCCAGGAACATGCCGAGCCTGGCGCGCTCGTCGGGCGTCAGGCTGAAGACGTCGTGGCCCTTGAAGGTCGCGCTGCCGCTGGTGATCTTGTAGCGCGGATGGCCGGCCAGCGCGTAGGCCAGGGTCGACTTCCCGGAGCCGTTGGGGCCCATCAGCGCATGGACCTTCCCGGGCTCCACCTTGAGGTTCAGGCCGTGGAGGATCTCCTTGTCGTCCACGCTGACGCGGAGATCCTCGATCAGCAGGGTCGTGTCGTCGCTCATGCTCTCCGTCCTCGCAAGTTCACGTCGTCTCGAGGGCGGCCGCCAGCTCCGCCCAGTCGTCGGGAAGATCGACCAGCACGTCCTCGCCCTCCAGGCGCACCGGGAAGACCCGCACCGGGCGCAGCGCCGGCGGGCTGTCGGGGTTCCCGGTCTCGAGGTCGAAGCGGCTGCCGTGCAGCGCGCACTCCAGCGTGTGGTCCTCGACCCAGCCCTCGGACAGCGGGTAGTCCTCGTGGCTGCAGCGGTCCTCGGTGGCGTACACGCGCTCGCCGGTGCGGACCAGCGCCACCGCGACCTCCCCGTCGTCGGACAGCTCGACGCGGTGGCCGCGGTCGACCTCGAGGTCCGTGAGGGAGGCGAGCCGCACGAACGGCATCAGGCGGCCACCTCCCTGGCCAGCTCCGCCTCCAGCGCGGCCTCCAGGCGGCGGCGGACCGCCGGCACCGCCACCTGCTCGAGGATCTCCTCGAAGAAGCCGAACACCACCAGGCGGCGGGCCTGCTCGCGCGGGATGCCGCGCGACTGCAGATAGAACAGGTGCAGGTCGTCGACCCGGCCGGTGGCCGCGGCGTGGGCCGCGCGGACGTCGGAGTTGAGGATCTCGAGGAAGGGGTTGGCCTCGGCGTGCGCGTGCCTGGAAAGCACCAGGTTGCGCATCGTCTGGGCGGCGTCGCTGCCGCGCGCGCCAGGGCTGATGACCAGCGTGCCGTTGAAGATGTTGCGCGACCCGCCGAGCAGGCCGGCCTTGTAGAGCAGGGTCGAGCGGGCGTGGGGCTCGGCGTGCGTCACGGTCGCCCGGTGCTCGAAGCGCTGGCCCTCGTCGGCGAAGACGGCGCCGAGGAAATCGGCCTCGGATCCCTCGGCGAGCCGGGCGTCCGGCGCCAGCCGCACGACCCCGCCGCCGAGCGTGACCAGCAATGAGCGGTAGCGGCCCTGGCGTCCGACCAGCGCCCGCTGCACGCCGAAGTGGGTCACCTGCTCGCTGCCCCACTCCTGGAGGGTGAGGTGCCGCACGCTGGCTCGCTCGCCCACGAACAGCTCGGTCACCCCGTGGTGGAAGGCGCGGCCGTCCAGCTCCTCCGGCGAAGTGTGCTCCTGCACCAGCGTGAGCCGCGCGTCGTCCTCCACCACCACCAGCGTGTGGCCGAAGGTCGCTCCTGAGCGGGTGCGCCGGTAGACGGTGCCGATCGGCAGCTCCACCTCGACGCCGCGCGGCACGTACAGGAACGCGCCAGCGCTGACCAGTGTCGCATGCAGCGCCAGGAACCAATCTTCGTCAAAGGGCGCGGCCGAGACCATGAAGCGTGGCTCGACCAGGTCGGCGTGCTCGCGCAGGGCTGTCCCCAGGTCGGTCAGCAGCACGCCCTGGTCGGCCAGGGCGGCCGCCAGGGTCGCCTGGCCGGCCGGGCCGCCGTCCACCGTCGTGAGCAGGCCGCCCGGTTCCAGCTCTGTGCCGGTGAGCGGCGCGCCGCCGCCCGCCTCGGCCCTGCCGTGGCCGGTGGCGAGCTGCTGCTCGGGCACGGCCGCCCCGGCGCCGCGGAGGATCCGCGCCCGGTCGAGCCTGCCGGCGCGTGGGTTGGTGAAGCGCCAGGCCTCCTCACGGCCGGTCGGCCGCTCCAGCTTCTCCATCGCGGCCAGGGCCTCCAGCCGCCGCGCGCGGAACCACTCCGGGTCGCCGAGCGCCTCCGACCAGGCGGTCACCGCCGCCTGGTCGAGGCCCTTGAATGGAATCTCGTCGATCGCCGCCACGCTTACCCGACCGCCCCTTCCATCTGGAGCGAGACCAGGCGGTTGAGCTCGAGCGCGTACTCCATGGGGAGCTCCTTGGAGATCGGCTCGATGAAGCCGCGCACGATCATCGCGGTCGCCTCGGCCTCGGACAGCCCGCGCGACCGGAGGTAGAAGAGCTGGTCGTCACCGATCTTGGAGACGGTCGCCTCGTGACCGAGGGTGACGTCCTCCTCCTTGACGTCGTTGTACGGATAGGTGTCCGAGCGCGACACCTCGTCCAGCAGCAGCGCGTCGCAGCGCACGTTCGCCTTGACGCCCTCGGCGCCCTCCTCGACCCGGATCAGGCCCCGGTACGAGGTCCGCCCGCCGTCCCGCGAGATCGACTTGGAGATGATCTGCCCGGTCGTCTCCGGCGCGGCGAAGGTCAGCTTGGCGCCCGCGTCCTGGTGCTGGCCGTCGCCGGCGAAGGCCACCGAGAGGATCTCGCCGTGCGCGTGCGGACCGAGCAGCAGCACCGCGGGGTACTTCATGGTCAGCTTCGACCCGATGTTGCCGTCGATCCACTCCATGGTGGCGCCCTCGTAGGCCGCGGCCCGCTTGGTCACCAGGTTGTAGACGTTGTTGGACCAGTTCTGGATGGTCGTGTAGCGGACCTTGGCGTGCGGCTTGACGATGATCTCGACCACCGCGGAGTGCAGCGAGTCCGACGAGTAGATCGGCGCGGTGCAGCCCTCGACGTAGTGCACGCTGGAGCCGGGCTCCGCGATGATCAGGGTCCGCTCGAACTGGCCCATGTTCTGGGAGTTGATCCGGAAGTAGGCCTGCAGCGGGATCTCGACGTGGACGCCCTCGGGGATCCAGATGAACGAGCCGCCCGACCAGACCGCCGAGTTCAGCGCGGCGAACTTGTTGTCGTTGGGCGGGATCACCGTGGCCCAGTGCTCGCGGAAGAGGTCCTCGTGCTCGCGCAGGGCGGTGTCGGTGTCCAGGAAGAGAACGCCCTGCGCCTCGAGGTCCTCGCGGACCTTGTGGTAGACGACCTCGCTCTCGTACTGCGCGGCGACGCCGGCGATCAGGCGCTGCTTCTCGGCCTCCGGGATGCCCAGCCTGTCATAGGTGTTCTTGATGTCGGCCGGCAGGTCCTCCCAGGACTCGGCCTGCTTCTCGGTCGCGCGGAGGAAGTAGAAGATGTTGTCGAAGTCGATCTTGGAGAGGTCGCCGCCCCACTCGGGCATCGGCCGGCGGTAGAAGTAGTCGAGCGAGCGGTGGCGGAACTGCCGCATCCACTCGGGCTCGTTCTTCATCCGCGAGATCTCTTCGACGACATCGTGTGAGAGGCCACGCTTCGGCTCGAAGACCGAGGTGACCTTGTCGTGCCACCCGTACTTGTAGGCGCCCAGGTCGACATTCTCCGGGACCGGGTTGATCCGCTCCGGAGCCTGCGTCAGGTCGCGGGCATCGGTGACCATCAGGCTTCGCTCCTTGCTGGCGTTTGCTTGGGGGACGTGCTGGCGTTGCGGCGTTTGCTTCGGCTCTGCGCGCTTCTCGTTTCCTTCGCCCGCTCGTCCAGGTGGACCTGGGTGACGCAGCGGACACCGCCCTCCACGATCGTGGCCTCGCGCTCGACCGGCGTGCCGAGCAGGCGCTCGAACAGCTTGGCCTCGGACGTGCACAGGTCGGGCAGCTCGGTCGCCAGGTGCTCGACCGTGCAGTTGTGCTGGCAGAGGCGCAGCCCCTCGGGGGTGGACTCGACCTCGGCCATGAACCCCTGCTCGCTCAGGACGTCGGCGAGTGCCGTGGTGCGCTCGGCAAGGGTAGCTCCATCCACGCGCTTGGCGTAGCTGGCCACCAGCCGCTCGTTGCGCCAGGCCAGGAACTGCGAGAGCACCGAGGCGTCCTGGCCCTTGAGGAAGGCCAGCGCCTGGAGGGCGACCTCGTCGTAGTGGCGCGGGAACTTCTCGAGCCCGGCGTCGGTCAGCCGGTACACGGCCGTCGGGCGGCCGCGCTTCGGCTTGGAGACCGCGGCGGTCACCAGGCCGTCGCGCTCGAGCAGCGCCAAGTGGCGGCGCACCCCCACAGGGGTCCGCTCGAGCAGGTCCCCGAGCTGGGGAGCGGAAAGGCGCCCATGACGCCGCAGCAGCACGAGAATCCGCTCCCGCGTGCCGCCACGACCCTCCTCGACCATCGACATGGCTGGTCCTCCCCAAGTCCCCCGGGTGCTGCACCCTGCGGCGTGAGCCGCGGGATCGCCTCTTGAGCTGAGTCCCACCCGGCCGTGCCGCGAAACGACTTTGGAAACAAAGATGTTTCCTTGAGTTAGCTTATCGGCACAGCACTGAGCGGGCAAACCCCGCCGGGCGCGTGGCGGGAAGCCGGTGGGAGGACGGCCGGCCCAGCTGCTCCTCGGGCCGCTCAAGTACCTGCTGGACGGTTGCCCGACGCTCACGTGGAAGCGGTCGTGAAGGTCCGTGTCGTCCGCTTTGACCAATCCACCGCAACGCTCGCAGATCAGCACCTCGACTCGGTGCCGCTACGCTCGACCAGACGCGTAGCGGTAGCGAGGGCGAGGGGATGCGCATGGACGAGCCCATCTTCACTGGTGTCGGAGTCGCGCTGGCGACCTTCTTCGACGAGGACGGAGAGATCGACGCGAGGGCGACCGCCGACCACGCCAGCACCCTGGTCGAGCTGGGCGTGCGGGCGGTGGTCGTGGCCGGCTCCACCGGCGAGGCCGCCAGCCTGGCGCCCGAGGAGCGGGTGGCCCTGCTGGAGGCGGTGCGGGCCGCGGTGCCCGCCGGGATCCCGGTGCTCCAGGGCACGGGTGCGCCCTCGGCCAGGCAGGCAGCCGCCTTCACCCGGGACGCGCGCGACCACGGGGCCGACGCCGTGCTCACCCTCTCCCCTCCAGGCCCGCACGACCCCCGGCGCTACTACGAGGCGGTGGTGGCGGCGGCCGGCGACCTGCCGGTGCTCGCCTACCACTACCCGCAGGTGTCGCCGCCGGGCCTGCCGGTCGAGGTCCTCGGTGAGCTGCCCGTCCGCGGGCTGAAGGACTCCACCGGCGATCCCGATCGGCTGCTCAACGAGCTCGAGACCTTCCGGGGCTGGCTCTACGTCGGTGCCGCGCCGGTGCTGGCGCTCGCCGGCCCCCTCGGCTGCGCCGGCGCCATCCTGGCGCTGGCCAACGCCGAGCCAGAGCTGTGCATCGCCGCCTTCGCCGGGGACGCCACGGCCCAGCGCCAGCTCACCCCATCCCACCAGGCCACCAAGCAGGACTTCCCGCACGGCATGAAGGAACTGGTCGCCAAGCGCTTCGGCACCCCGACGGCCACACGCCTCAACGTCCACTGAAGGCGCGGCGGCTGGCGGGCGTCACCCGCCGCGGCATGTTCGGCAGGTGGGCAGGCCGCAGCGGCGCTCGAACTCACTTCGGTCCAGCGCGGCCAGGATTGTCTCCAGGACGTCCCGCTGGCGGTCGAGGTCGTCCGGGCCCCAATCGAACGGGTCGATCTGCGGGGCGTCGCCACCCAGGTAGCAGTAGGCCGTCACGCAGCGGCCGTCCGGCAGCTCGCCCAGGTCGCGGAGGGCGAGCGCGTAGACGCCGAGCTGATCGAGGCCGAGCGGGTTCGACTCCGGGCGCCGGCCAGTCTTCCAGTCGACCAGCTCGACCTCGTCGCCGCCGCGGAAGATCGCGTCGATGCGCCCGCGCACGGCCCACGGCCCGACCCGCAGGACCACGCCCACCTCAGCCTCGGGTGGCGGCAGGTGCGCGTAGCGCGTGGCCGCGAAGTTCCGCCTGGCCCGCTCGACCAGGCCCGGCTCGGCGACCCCGCTCGGCACGGCGCCGCCGAGCCCGTCGAGATCGACCAGATCGGGCAGGCCACGCGCGCGGCGCTCGAGCAGGCGGTGGACGACCGCGCCGAGCCGGGCCGCCGGCCTCGGCGGCGACGGCAGCGGGCGGACCACCGTCCAGTAGAAGTCGCGAGGGCACCGTGCGTAGGTGAGGAGCTGCGTGACCGAGAGGACACGGGGCGGCAGCGGCAGCGCGGGAGCTTCCCCGTTGGTCGCCTCCACCAGGTGCCGGCCCGCGGCCACGGCCGCCTGGTAGGCGTCCACCTCGCTTGGGGGCACGCGCCCGAGCATCGCCCGCGAGTCCTGGCGGGCGAGCTCGACGGCCGCCGCGACCCCCTCGGGCAGCAGCGGGTCGGTCAGCTCCTCGGGCCGTCGCGCCGGCGACGGCCAGTGGACCTTGGCGCGGAGCGCCTCGGTCAGGGGGCTGGTCTCAGGCTCGGCGGCCTGCGCGACCACCGTCACGGCCGGATGCTCGGCCGCCTCCCGCCAGAAGGTGCTCGGCCCCTTGGCGACCTTCTCCGAGCCCCGGTACCACCAGGCGGCCGTCAGGACCAGCAGCCGCTTCGCCCTGGTGAGCGCGACGTACAGCAGCCGCCGCTCGTCCTCCAGCGCGCGCTCGTCGAGCTGGGCCCTGAACGCCCGGGCGTTGCCGGCGAAGCGGGGCAGATGGGCGGCGTCCTCGCGCAGCTCGTACGGGAAGCCCTGGGCACGGCGCGGGTCGGCCACGCGGACGTCCGGGAAGATGCCGTGCTTGGGGGAGCCGTCCCTGGCGGTGCCGGCGGACAACCCGGCGACCACGACCACCGGGAACTCCAGCCCCTTGGCCATGTGGACGGTCATCAACTTGACCGAGTCCGCCAGCGCCGGCTGCGTGGCCTCGACCGGCTCGGCCGCGTCCTCGACCGCGTCCAGGTAGGCCAGGAACGCCGACAGCGATGGGTCCCCCTCGACCGGCGCGAAGGCCGCCACCCTGTCGAGGAAGGTCGCCAGGTTCTGTCGTGCCGAGACCGCGCGCCGGTCGGCGGAGGACTCCAGCTCGGCCCACACGCCGGTGCGCTCCAGCACGGTCTGGGCCAGGTCGAGCAGTGGCGCGTCCGAGCGCCGCCGGAGCCGGCGGAGCTCGACGCGGAACGCCTCCAGCCGTGCGCGGGCTTCGCCGTCCAGCCCCTCGACCTCGCCGAGATGGTCCAGCGCCTCGGACAGGGCGAAAGAGACGTCGCCGGGATCGGGGTCCTCGCCCGGCAGCACGTCCTTGAGGCCCCAGTTGTGCCGCGAGGCCCAGCGAGCGAGCCGCACCAGGTGGCGGTACCCGATCCGCCACCTCGGGCCGAGCAGCACCCGGGCCAGCGCCACGTTGTCCCCGGGGTCGGCGATCACCCGCAGCACCGAGACCAGGTCGACGATCTCGGGGGTCTCCAGCAGACCCGAGAGGCCGACGACCTCGACCGGCACGTCGCGCCGCTCGAGCGCCTCGCGCAGCGGTCCGAGCAGACGCTTGGAGCGGACCAGCACCGCCACATCCCGCCAGTCCGGGTAGGTGCCGTCCTCCAGGCCGCGTTCGTGCGCGCCGACGATCTGTTCGGCGACGAACTCGGCCTCGGCGAGCTGATCGGACAAAAGCGCCGCCCGCACCTCGCCGTCCCCCGCGCCCGTCTGGGCGACCAGTGGCGCGCCTCCGCGACGCTCCTCGGGGATGGGGTCGATCACCGAGTTGGCCAGCTCGAGGATGCGGCGGCCCGAGCGGAAGTTGGTCGACAGTGGCAGTGGACGCGGCGCGCCGTGCCCGTTCCCTGTCGTGAAGTGCTCCCCGAAGGACAGCAGGTTGTACATGGTGGCGCCGCGGAAGGCGTAGATCGCCTGGCGGGCGTCGCCGACCGCCATGATCGAGGAACCGGGCGGGCAGAGGACCTGGATCAGGCGGCGCTGGGCGATGTTGGTGTCCTGGTACTCGTCCAGCAGGACGTGGGGATAGCGGGTGCGCAGCTCGGATGCCAGGTCGTCGTGGCGGTCGACCAGCTGGAAGGCCCTGGCGACCTGGTCGCCGAAGTCGATCCGGCTGCGGCGGCGCTTCTCCGCGGCGTAGCGCTGGACCAGGCGGGTCAGTTCGATGCGCTCGCGAGCCGCCTGGACCTGCCAATCGGGCATGCGCTCACCGGCCTCGGCCGCGGCCAGCAGGCGCCTGGCATGGTCGGCCACGGCGGCCGGCTCCACCAGATGGTCGGAACAGGCGGCCGCCAGCTCCAGCGTCTTGCGGATGGTGGCGCCGGCGGTGCGGACGTGCAGGTGCTCGAAGCGCTCGCCGTCCAGGAGGCCGAGCAGGATCTGGTACTGCTGTGCCTCGCTCAGCAGGTCGGCGTCCGGTTCCACGCCGACCCGGACGCCGTGCGCCTTGACCAGCTCGGCGGCGAACGCGTGGTAGGTGTGCACCGCCACCTGATCCGCGGGCGCCACGCCCGGCGGCAGCAACCCGTCCACCGCCGATTCGGCCGTGGGCCAGGGACCCGCGCCCAGCTGCCCGGGAGCCCCGGTCGTGGGCCAGGCGCCGGCGCCCGGCTCCCCCGCCTCCGTCCCCGCCGGCGCGGCCGGCGGGGAGGGGGCTGCGGCGCTGATGGCCAGGGCGTCGCGGACGCGCTCCTCCAATTCGGTGGCGGCCTTGTTGGTGAAGGTGAGGGCAAGGATCTCCGAGGGAGCCACCCCGACCCGCTCGACCAGGTAGACGATGCGGGCGGCCATTACGGCGGTCTTGCCGGAGCCGGCCCCCGCGATCACGTGGACCGGCCCGATCGGAGCGGGTGGTGGTGGTGGTGGTGGCGGCGGCGGCGGCGGTGGCGGCGGCGGGTGGCTGCACCGGCGCGAGCAGGTCCTCGCCCTGCGGCCACATCGGGCAGATGACCTTGAAGGCACAGAACCTGCAGTCGGCGTGCGGGCTCGGGTCGAACGCCTCGGCGGCGGCGCCTTCGAGTAGGGGAACGAGCCGTCGCTCGACGAGCTCGGGATGGTCCGGCTCGGGCCGCTGGCTGACGCGGGCGAAGCGCCCCATGCGCGCCTGTGCGGGGTAGACGAGCTGCATCTCGACCGGCGGCCCGAGTGCGGCCAGCTCGGGATCGCGCAGCGCCGCCAGATAGTAGATGGCGAGCTGGAGCGAGCGGCGCGCCTCGTCCTCGGTCGCCGGGTTCCGGGCGGTCTTGTAGTCCAGCAGGATCACGCCGCCCTCGGCCGGGTCGACGCGGTCGATGCGCCCGCGGACGAGGTGGCCGGCGACCTCCATCTCGAAGGCGACCTCGAAGCGCAACGCCTGCCTGGCCTGCTCGGCTTGCCGAAGGCCATCTGATACGAGGTGCGATCGTCGAGGCCGACCACGCTGGAGAAGAAGTACCGGAGGTGGCAGTCCTCGTAGGTGCCGATGCGTGAGTACGACGTGCGGAGCCGGCCCTCGGAGGCGATCGGCTCCGGGTCCACCGTCCAGTCGCGCCGCCACCACCAGGTGGACGGGTCCACGCCCGGCATGGCCGCAAGAGTGGTCACGGCGGCCAGCCGCTCGGCCGCCTGCCGCGAGCGGTCGCCCGCGACGCGCCGCAGGGCACCGGCCGCTTCCAGCGGGCCGAGCGGCGCCGGGTCGCCCGGGACCGCCTCGGCCGAGGGGTCCAGGCCGATCTCGGCGACGAACCGGGACGGCTCGCCGCGCCCCTCGGACCTGGAGGACGTGAACACCAACCGATCCCTGGCCCGGCTCGCCGCCAGCACGAAGCGGCGCCGCTCGGACTCGACGATCGCCCGGGCACGCGCCACCGGGTCCAGGTCGCCGTCCAGGCGCCAGGCCTCGAACACGCCCTCCGGCCAGGCGGTCCGGGGCAGCGCCCCTTCCATACAGCCCGACACCACCACCAGGTCGAACTCCTCTCCCTTGGCCGCGTGCACCGACAGCAGCGACACCGCGTCCACCCTGGCCACCGAGGGCGGCAGCCACGGATCGCTGGCGAAGTCCGCCCGCTCGACCACGTCGAGGTACGAGCGCATGGTCGCGGTTGGGCGGCCGTCGACGAACAACCCCAGCGTCCGCGAGAAGGCGGTCAGGGCGTCGAGCTGGCGGGCGATGCCGGCGTCCTCGGGATGGCGCTCGGCACGCGCCACCAGCTCGGTGAACACCGGTGCGCTGCACCAGACCTCCCAGAAGCAGCGGTCCGCCTCCAGCTCGCTCGCCCAGTGCGCCACCTGGTCGAGCAGGCCGCGCAGCGCCGCCACCCGGTCGGCGATCGGCCCCTCGACGCCGAGGTCGTCGCCCGGAGCCGCCACGTGCTCGGCCAGCGACCGGTCGGCGAGCACGGCGGCCCTGCGGAGCGCTCGCAGCTCCCGCGGGTCCAGCCCGCCCAGCGGTGAGGTGAGCAGCGACGGCAGCAGCTCGTCGGCGCGGCCGGGGTCCAGCGCGAGGCGGAACAGGTCGAGCACGTGCCGCACGATCGGCTCCTGCAGGAGCTGCCGTTCGCCGGCGCCGAGGCGGTAGGGCACCCCGCGACGCTCCAGCGCCCGCCTGACCGGAACGGTCAGGCGTCGCGGCGAGGGCAGCAGCACGGCCATGCGACCGTAGGGCACGCCGTCGCGATGATGGGCGATCCGTAGCAGGCGGGCGATCGCGTCGGCCTCTTCGGCGGGGCCGGCGAAGTGGGCGGCGTCGACCGCGGTGGTGCCGCCGCCCCGGAGGGCCACGGCCGGGTGCGGACCGGCCGACTGGAGCCGCCGGACCGCGTCCAGGCCGCGCCCACCCAGCCGGCGGCTGTGCTCCAGCAGGACCGTCCGGCAGCCGAGCCGGGCGGCGCGCTCGGGCAGCGTCCCGGACGCGGCACCGCGGTAGGCCTCGGTGCCGCCGGCCGGATCGCCGGCCATGATCACCCGGGCACCGTCGCCGGCGAGCAGCTCCAGCAGGCGGAACTGCGCCGGGTCCAGCTCCTGTGCCTCGTCCACCAGGACCGTGCCGACCTGCGCGACGGTGTCGGCCCGCAGATCGGGGTGGTCTTCCAGCAGGTCGCCGGCCTGGACCACCATGCCCGCCTGGTCCACCAGGTCGGCCAGCGCCAGATGGCCGAGGTAGCTGGCGAGGAAGTCGGCCGCCAGATGCCAGGCCGGCCGGCGCTGGGCGGTCGCGCGCTCGACGAGGTCCTCTGGGCCGATCAGGCGCCGCTGGCAGGCGAGCACGAAGTTGGCCAGCTCGTCGGTGAAGGCCCGGGTGCGGACCAGCGGTTCGAGATCGCGCCAGTCGACCACCGGTGGGTCCTGGAGCAGCAGCTCGCGCACGAGCGACCACTGCTCCGGGCCGCTGAGCGGGCGCGGCTCGCCGCGGTAGGGCAGCAGGTCCGCGTGGCTGGTGACGAGCCCGCGCGCGAACGCATGCCAGGTCACGCAGCTCAGCGCCCCACCGGCGGCACGCTCGACGCGGGCGAGCAGCCGCGCGGTCGACGCCACCGCCGCCTGCCTGCTGGAGGTGACGAACAACGCGGCCCCGGTGGGTGCGGTCGCCAGGTCGTACATGGTCGCCTCGAGCAGGGTGGTCTTGCCGCTGCCCGGACCGCCGAGCACGACCAGGTTGCCCGGGGGCAGGCTCGCTGCCACCGCCGCGGGCGATCCGTCGGGCAGTGCGATGGCCGCGGCCGGGTCGCCATCGCGGTCCGGTCGAGCGTGCTGTGGGGCGGCGGCGGCGCCGCCGAGTCCGGTGGTCATGCCCTGATCCTAACGACCGCCCGGGACGCCCGTTGCGGGTTGTCCACACCCCCCGGGTGAAGCCGTGGGGAGCATCCGCCCGCCCGCGTCCGAGCGGTGACGCAAGGGGGTGTGGACAACCCGGAGCAGGCGTCGGCGGCGCTCTCTATGCTCCTCGCATGATCGCCACCAACCACTCGCGGCGGCCGGCTCGGCCGCACCGGACATCGGGGCGACCCGCTCCCAGGGTCGCGGGCATCGGGTTGCTCGCACTGCTGGCGATGGTGGTGCTCGTGCTGGCGGGCTGCCGGCCGGACCGCGCGCCCCAGCTGGCGACCAGTCCCGCCGAGCGCGCGACCTGGCCCGCGGTGCCCGCGGACGCCATCGCGGCCAAGGTCGAGCGGGTGGTCGACGGCGACACCTTCATCGCGGCGATCGCTGGCCGGAACGAGCGCATCCGCCTGATCGGGGTCGACACCCCAGAGACGGTCGACCCCGATCGCCCGGTCCAGCCCTATGGAAAGGAGGCTTCGAACTTCGCCAAGCACATGCTCAGCGGGCGCACTGTCCGGCTGGTGGGCGACGTCGAGGCGAGGGACAGGTACGGGCGCCTGCTGGCCTATGTTTGGCTGCCGGACGGGACCTTCTGGAACGCGCTGCTGGCGGCCGAGGGCTACGCCCAGCTCATCACGATCCCGCCTGACGTGACCTACGCCGGGCTATTCCGCCGGCTGGTGGACGAGGCACGATCCGCCAACCGTGCGCTCTGGTCCGGTCGAACACCCTAATGGCGACTTGGGCGGTGCCTAGGGGACTACGGATTACGTCCCCCGGATGTCCGACAAGGCGGGTCGAGTAGCGATCGGTGCGGGGGAATAGCGAAATAGTAAGAAAAATAGGATCCAATCCAGACGAGCGGTGTTAGAGCATTGAGAACTAATAGACGGCCTGCCGTCCGGCGGGGTCCCGGCAGTCCCCCAACCACCGGTCCTCACAGCCGGACGGCGCGGCCGTCGCATCGCGAACTTGCTTCCCGCGCCTCCCGTGTCCTCCCGGCCGAGGCTCGACGGCCCCGGCCGTCATGCGGGCGGAAGCGATCCTGATGAGCGCCCCCCAGCGCCGCTCTGAATCAGTTCCGTGTTCGCGTCTCCAAACAGTACGCCGGTCATTCCGGTTCGTGCTGCGCTCGATTCCAAATCGTTACCAGGCAAACTACCAGATTCGGTCGATACTGTCTAGTCCGAGTGGGCTACTGACTGTGGGCCATATCTCATCATTCGTTTGGCCGGTTTGTCAACGTCGCTGTGATGGTCTGTTGCTTGCCATCTCGGACTATACCGAGCTGCACCTTCTGGCCCGGTTCGAGGATGCGGACCTGCGCTGCCAGGTCGTCCATGCTCTGGACGGCCTTGCCGTTGACGCTGACCACCAGGTCGCCGACCTGCAGCCCGGCCTTGTCGGCGGGACCGCCGTTGACGACCTCGTTCACCAGCGCCCCGGCCCGTCCAAGGGTCGGGTCGGTGCCGCTGACCCCGAGATAGCCGGATGCCGAGGACTTGCCCTGCACGATCCGGGCCGCCGATGCCGCGGCGATGTCGATCGGGACCGCGAAGCCCACGCCCTCATTGCCACCCGACTCCGAGCGGATCGAGTCGTTGATGCCGATGACCCTGCCCTCACGGTCGGCGAGCGCGCCGCCGGAGTTGCCCGGGTTGATCGGAGCGTCGGTCTGCAGGACCTCGAAGACCGAGCCGCCCTGGGTGGGAAGGCTGCGGTTGACCGCGCTGACCACGCCAGAGGTGACGCTTCCCTCCAGGCCGAACGGGCTGCCGATCGCCACCGCGGTCTGACCCACCTCGAGCGGCACCTTGAGCGCCAGCGCCGCCGGCTGGAGGTTGTTGCGGTCGACCTTGACCACGGCGATGTCGGTCCCGCTGTCGGTCCCGAGCACGCGGCCCGAGAGCTTGGTGCCATCGGCGAGCCGGACGGTCACCTGGCTCGCGCCCGCGACCACGTGGGCGGCGGTCAGGATGTAGCCGTTCTTGTCGTAGACGACCCCGGAGCCGAGCCCCTGGTCCGTCTCGAGCTGCACCACCGCCGGGAGCAGGGCCTTGGCCACCGACGCGACCGGCTCGTCGCCGGCCTTGATCTGCGAGGGCGTGACGGCGACCGGCGTCCCGGGCGAGCTGCCCCTGGCGCTGGCGTTGCTGGAGCCACGGTCGCGGAGCTGACCGAGGCCGAAGCCGGCGCCGAGCAGCAGGACGACGGCCAGTACGGTGGCGACCAGGCGCGAGCTGCTGCGCCGGGGCGGGCGGTCGCCACTGCCGGGCGTCGGGCCGCCCCAGGACGGACCGGCCCCGGAGGGCTCTGGGATCGGGCGGGTCTCGGCCTCAGCCCACGGGGGCGCGGTGGCCCGCGCGGCCCATGACCCCTGCGGCTCGGTCATGTTGCCGGCCATGGATGCTGGCATCTGGCCGGCCTGTCCTGGGGCGGGGGCGCCGGGGGCCGGTGTGGACGGGCCGCCGCCCGGTCCCGCACCACTCCAGCCACTGCCGGCGCCGCCCTGACCCCAGCTTGTCGGGGCTGCTTCGCCCCAGCTCGATCCTTCTTGACCGGTCCAGTGTGAACCGTCGGCCCGCCAGCCGCCTTCGGAATCCTGAGCCCAGCCGGGCGAGCCCTGCTGGGTCGAGCTCGCGTCGAGCGGCGCGGTAGGGTCGCGACCAGCCTCGTCCTGGTTGGTCGGCTGCTCGTCCGAGGGCTCATGGGCGCCGTTGGCGGAGGTCGGCGGCGGTCGCCACATGTCGGAGTTGGACATCCATCGGCCTCCTGAACGGAGTTCTCTCACTGACGAGGTCTTGCTCGTCTGTGCATCGAGCGTAGGCCGGCTGCACTAAAACATCGGTAAGCGAACTCTCAAGCCCACGTAAAGGCCGCTGTTGCGGTACGTAAGCGTCACTGTGCGGAAAGGGACCGCGGCGCCCGTCGCGGGGGCCGAGCGGCAGGGGGACCGGGCGCCCGGGGCGGCGGCGCTCCGGGCCGCCAACGGCTTACCCGCGCCGAGCCCGGGCCAAAGCTCGCGGGGGCGCCGGATGTGAGAAAGCTAGCGAGGGGCGCCGGATGTGAGGCTGCGGGCGGGGTCGTTGCTGACGTTGGCGACGGGCAGCCAGATGGTGAAGGTCGAGCCGACTCCCAGCTTCGACTGGAGCTGCACGTCCCCGCCGTGGCTCTGGGCGATCTGGCGGACGATCGAAAGGCCGAGCCCGGTCCCTCCGTCCGCCCTGGAGCGGCCCTTGTCTGCCCGCCAGAACCGGTCGAAGACCCGCGGCTGGTGCTCGGGGGCGATCCCGGGCCCCTCGTCGGAGACGGCGATCCAGGCGAGCCCGCGCTCGCTGCCGACCGCCAGGCGGATGCGGGAGCCGCTCGGCGCCAGCCGCACGGCGTTCTCGAGCAGGTTGGCGACCGCGCGCTTGAGCGCGTCCGCGTCGCCCATGACCACCACGCCCGGGGCGACCGCGCGGTCCAGCACGATCCCGCGCGCCTCGGCCGGAGCCAGGAACTCCTCGCTGGCCTCGCTCACGGCGCGCCCGAGGTCCACCTGCTCGATGGCGAAGGTTGGCGACTCGCGGCGAGCCAGGGCGAGCAGGTCGTCGACCAGCCTTGCCATGCGGTCGCTGGCGCGCTTGACCACCACCACCGCCTGCCGCAGCTCGTCGACTTGCGGGTCCTTGTCGGTGAGGGCGAGGTCCGCGTTGGTGCGGATGATCGCCAGCGGGTTGCGGAGCTCGTGCGAGGCGTCGGCGAGGAACTGCTGCTGCGCGGCGAAGGCGGCGTCGATGCGGGCGAGCATCGCGTCGAAGGTGTCGGCGAGCTGCTTCAGCTCGTCGTTGGGGCCCTGCAGGCGGATACGCCGCGAGAGGTCGGTGGCCTGGATCTCACGCGCCACACCGGTGATCCGGCCGATCGGCGCCAGCACACGCCCGGCGACCACCCAGCCGACCACCAGGCTCGCGAAGAACAGCACGATCAGGGCTTCGAACGAGAAGGTCCGGAGCCGCTCGAGGGTCTGCTGGTGGACCAGGCGCTCGAACTGGCGCGCGGTGACGATGTCGACTGAGAACGACTGGCCGCTGAAACGGTCGACCACCCTGCCGTTGATGATCGACATGGGCTCGTGGAGGCTGATCCACAGGATCAGGTAGATGGCGCCGATGACCAGCGCGGCCAGACCGAAGAGCACGCCCGAGTACAGCAGCGTGTAGCGGAACCGGATCGAGCGCATCCACTCCGGCAGCCGGTTGCTGGACCAGGTGGGCATCTCCCACTGGTTCACCGAGCTCACGACCCCTCTCGCAGCCGGTAGCCACGGCCGACCACGGTCTCGATCGGCTGGCCCTCAGCGGCGTCGGCGAGCTTGCGGCGGAGCGTCATCACGGTGACCCGAACGGTGTTGGTGAAGGGGTCGGCGTGCTCGTCCCAGACGTGCTCGAGCAGGTCCTCCTGGGAGAGCACCTGGCCGGCGCGCGACATGAAGTAGCGCAGCAGCGAGAACTCCTTGGGCGTCAGGGAGAGGTCGTGCTCGGCGCGCCGAGCCTCGTGCCTGGCGGTGTCCAGCTCCAGGTCGCCGACGCGCATGAGCGCGCCAGAGCGGCCGGCGTCGCGCCGCAGCAGCGCGCGGACCCGCGCCTTCAGCTCGTCGAAGTCGAACGGCTTGATGAGGTAGTCGTCGGCGCCCTCGTCGAGGCCCACGACGCGGTCCCTGGGCTGGTCCCGAGCCGTGAGCATCAGCACCCGCGGGGCGGACGGCTCCTTGCGCTCCAGGCGCAGCCGGCGAGTCACCTCGATCCCGTCGGTGCCGGGCAGGTTCAGGTCGAGGCAGATGACGTCGTACTCGTTGATGGACAGCTTGTCCAAGGCCTCGTCGCCGTCATAGGCGACGTCGACCGCATAGCCCTCGCGGCGCAGACCGCGGGCAACCGCGTCCGCGAGGTCGACCTCGTCCTCTACGACCAGAACTCGCATAGCTGAAATGGTAGCCGCCCAACCGTTCAAGAAGCTGTCAAAGTGACCCGGCCGCGCGCCAGGGAACTCGGGACGGTCCGGGCCAAGCGCCCGCGTGGGGCCAGGCGGGCCGCGCGCGGGCGGACCTGGGCGTTTGGCAGGGCCTCACAGCGGCGCGTCACTATACTTGGCCCCAGGCTCATGGACCCTCGCGCCGACCCCCAAGCGCTTCTGCCATTGTTGCAGCGGCGATATCAGGCCGCCGTCGCGCGGCTGGAGCAGCTCGTCAATCAGGACTCCGGGTCCTTCAGCCCGGCTGGCGTCAACCGCGTCGCCGATCTGCTCGAGCGCGACCTGCGCTCCGGTGGCTGGCAGGTCGAGCGCCGCCCGCACCGCCCGGGGCCGGGCGAGCCAGCGCTTGGCGACACGCTGATCGGCCGCCGCTCCGGCGGGCTGTCCAGGAGCGCGGGCGGGCGGCGCCTGCTGCTGCTCGCGCACATGGACACGGTGTTCGATGATGGTGAGACGGCGGCGCGGCCGTTCCGGACCGATGGAGGCCGCGCGTACGGTCCCGGTGTGACCGACGACAAGGCCGGACTGGTGACCGGGATCGAGGCGATCGAGACGCTGTGCGACGACGCCGGCTTCGAGGATTTCGAGTTGCTCACCATGATCTTCTCGCCCGACGAGGAGATCGGCTCGCCCTCCAGCAAGCCGATCATCCAGGAACTGGCCGCCGACCACGATGTCGCCATCGGGCTGGAGGCGGCCCGAATCAACGGCGACCTCGTCTCGGCCCGCAAGGGCATCGCGGCGCTGGAGGTCCGCGTCACCGGCCGCGCGGTGCACGCGGGCGTGCGGCCGGAGAAGGGCGCGAGCGCGGCGCTGGAGGCCGCCCACCACACCATCGCGCTGCACGGGCTGAACCGCCGCTGGCAGGGCGTGACCTGCAATGTCGGCAAGGTGCGGGCGGGCACGCGCCCCAACGTGGTCGCCGGCGCGGCTGTCCTCGAACTGGACCTGCGCGCCACCAGCACCGCCGACTTCGAGCGGGCGCTGGCAGCGGTGTCCGAGATCGTCGAGCGCCAGACCGTCGATGGCACCAGCTCGACCGTGCGCCTGCTGCACCGGCATCCACCGATGGAGCGCACCGCCGCGGTGATGGCGCTGGTCGAGGAGGCGCAGCGGGTGGCGCGCGACCTCGGCTTCGAGGTCGGCCACACGGCGACGGGCGGTGCGGGCGACGCCAACACCACCGCGGCCGCCGGCGTGCCGACCATCGACGGGCTGGCGCCGGTGGGTGGCGAGGCGCACGGGCCCAGCGAGTGGCTCGACCTGGACAGCGTGGTGCCGAGAACCGCCCTGCTCGCGGGGTTGCTGGCCCGTCTCGGCGGCGCGCGGCCGCAGACGGGGGCGTAGCGGTGCGGACCCAGACCGCTGTGCCGATCTCGATCAGGCGGCTCGTCCTGCTGCTGGCCAGCGCGTTCGTGGTGATCCATTTCCTGGTCCCGCAGATCGCCGGCGTCCACCGGGCGTTCTACCGCCTCGGCCAGGTGGACCTGCGCTGGCTGCTGCTGGCAGTGGCGCTGGAGGTGGCCTCGATCATCGCCTACACGCTGCTGACCAGGTCGGTGCTGCCCCGCGGCAAGCCCCAGCCACGGTTCGACGTGCTGCTGCGCACGCAGTTCTCGACCCTGGCCGTGAGCCACGTGGTGCCGGGCGGCGCGGCCGCGGGCGGCGCACTGGGGTACCGGCTGCTCACCGAGGCGGGGCTGTCGGGCACCGACACCGCGTTCGCGCTGGCCACCCAGGGTGTCGGCTCGGCGGTGGTGCTCAACGTGCTGCTCTGGATCGCCCTGGTGGCGTCGATCCCGCTGCACGGCTACAACCCGCTGTACGGCACTGCTGGGGTGCTCGGCGCCCTGCTCATCGCCGCCTTCGCGACCGTGGTCGTGCTGCTGATGCGTGGCGAGGAGGGATCGGTCAAGGTCGTCCGCGCCACCGCCGCGCGGCTACCGCTGCTCGACCCGGACCGGGTGGTCGCCATCATCAGGCGGTTCGCCGACCGGCTGCGCACCCTGGTCGCCGACCGCGCCCTGGTCGGCCGCGCGGTGGGCTGGGCCACCGCCAACTGGCTGCTCGACGCCGCCTCGCTGTGGGTGTTCGTCGGCGCGTTCGGGCACTGGGTCCGGCTGGACGACCTGCTGGTCGCCTACGGGCTCGCCAACGTGCTGGCGGTGCTGCCGATCACGCCGTCAGGCCTGGGCGTCGTCGAGTTCGTGCTGACCTCGACGCTGGTCGGCTTCGGGACGCCGCGGGACATCGCCCTGATCGGGGTGATCACCTACCGGGTCCTGAACTTCTGGCTGCCGATCCCGATCGGCGGGCTGGCCTACCTGTCGCTGCGGGCCGAGTTCGGCGTCCGGGAGCGCGGCAGCGAGCAGCTCCGTGAGCTGGCGAAACAGTCGCTCGAGGAGGCCGAGCCGCCCAGAGAGTGGGCGGTCCGCCACGGCATCCGCACCGACTACGGACGCCACGGACAGCCGACCGTCCGCCGGCCGCCCCCCCACCGCCACGGGGGTCCGGGCGACGGGGACGATCCCGGCCACGGCGATCTCAACAACCGCGATCCCGACAGGCGCGAGGCTCGCGACGCCGCGGAACGTCCGGAACGCCGGCCGTTCAAGCCGTAGCGCGCCGAGCGACTATTCGCCGGCCGCCTTCTTGCGGCGCGTCCTGGTGGACTTGGCGCGCGAGCCGCCGCGGTCGCTGGCCGGCTTGCTGGCCTGCGCCGCCTCCACGCTTGCCCGCAGCGCGTCCATCAGGTCGACCACCTTGGACGGCTCGGCCGGCTCCGCGTAGGTGACCTCCTCGCCCTGGACCTTCTTGCTGATCAGGTCCTCGAGCGCGGACCGGTACTCGTCCTGGAAGTCCTCGGGCTCGAAGTCGTCGCTGAGACTGTCGATCAGGCTGCGGGCCATCTTGATCTCCTGGGGCCGCAGCTCGACCTCCTCGTCCAGCTCGTCGAAGCGCGCGGCGCGGATCTCGTCGGGCCAGAACATCGTCTCGAGGACCAGCACGTTCTCGCGGAGCCGCACGGTGGCGAGGTGCTCCTTGTCGCGGAAGGCGACCTTCGCCAGCGCCACCTTGCTGTCGTCGCTCATGGCCTCTCGCAGCAGGTGGTAGGCCTTGACGCCGGTCCCGTCGGGCACCAGGTAATAGGACCGCTGGAAGTAGATCGGGTCGATCTGCTCCGAATCGACGAACCGCTCGATCTCGATCGCGCGGGCGGTCTTCACCGGCAGGGCGTCCAGCTCCTCGTCGGTGAGCGTCACGTAGTGGTCCTTCTCGTACTCGTAGCCCTTGACGATGTCCCCGTAGGAGACCTCCTCGCCGTCGATCGAGCAGACGCGCTTGTAGCGGATGCGTCCCCCGTCGGGAGCGTGGAGCTGGTTGAACTTGAGCGTCTTCTCCTCGGTCGCGGTGTAGACCTTGACCGGGATCGTCACCAGGCCGAACGAGATCGCGCCTTTCCAGATCGTCTTCATGCTTGCTCCCGGGTCAGGCGGCGGCCCACCGTCATGCGGGTCTACCTGCTCAATGTACGCTAGAAGCCTGGTGATGTATCGGCGCCAAGCCGGACGAAAGTTACCGGACCGGAGGCGGTGATGGCGCGCCGCGGATACGTGACCAGGCTTCACGAGAAGAGTCCGTGTACGGGAGTTGGCGCCACGAAGGAGCGTGCAACCGTGGCCAGTCGCGCACGCCGCCTCCAGCTCCCCACGCCGCTGCCGGCACGGCGAACGGGGGACGCCTGGCGCCTGATCGCGGGTGACCGCGAGCTGCGCGTGTCCAACCTCGACAAGCTGTACTGGCCGGGGGATCGCCTGACCAAACGGGACCTGCTCGGCTACTACTGGAACGTGGCGCCGCTGCTGCTCCCCCACCTCCGCGACCGTCCTCTGACCATGCTGCGAATGCCGGACGGCATCGAGGGCGAGGCGTTCTTCGAGAAGCGGGTGCCCGGCCACGCGCCGGACTGGCTGCCCACCGCGCGGGTCCCCGGGGACGACCGCAAGGTCAACGACATGGTGATGGCGCAGGACCTGGCCAGCCTGCTCTACATCATCAACCTCGGCTGCATCGAGCTGCATCCGCTGCACAGCCGGGCCGGCTCGCTGGACCGTCCCGAGTTCGCGCTGTTCGACCTCGACCCCTTCGAGCCCTACACGTTCGCTTACGTCCGCACGGTCGCCAAGCTGATCAAGGTGGTGCTGGACGGGCTGGGGCTGCGCGGCTACCCGAAGACCTCCGGCGCCACCGGGATGCAGGTCTACGTGCCGCTCGAGCCGGTGCACCCGTACGCGGACGTGCGCGCCTTCGTCGAGCAGGTCGGCCGCCTGCTGGTCCGCGCCTACCGGGAG